>Ga0209289_100420_pt1 | contig 22511 bp, 20 predicted proteins | sample GXS110809BmetaG_FD_184121 | JGI IMG/M metagenome (GOLD analysis project Ga0209289, IMG submission 184121) | Hot spring microbial communities from Gongxiaoshe hot spring, China to study Microbial Dark Matter (Phase II) - GXS 110809B (SPAdes)... ...
TATTCTAATTCATATTTGCAATTATAGGGGAATTTGACATATCTTTAAGGGAAATCTTTGAGGTTTCGGAAAAAGAGATTCTCTCAATGCTTTGGACCAGGGCAACAAGGATCAAGATACAGAATGTCGAGCTGACAGAAGTAAGGGAAAAGAGTTTTGATAAAAATATGTGTCATCTCCCAAAGGAATGAAAAGTCAGTGGTTCATATGGATTTCCAAATTCGGTATCAAAGAGATTTTTCCCTGAGAATGCTTGAGTATTTTATATTGAATATTGGTATTATAAGATTCTTCAGTATAGTCTTATTCATTGGGAAAAAGATACCATCTGGATTTTCCTAGAGAACAAGATTTGGTTCAATCAATTTTAATTTTCAAGGTTATAGATTTATCAAGTATAGATTTATCAAGCATACCATTCAGGAGGTTTCGGGTAGAAATCCTTATGTAAATGCACTTGGCATTTTGGGTAGGGAGGCAGATTCCATGGAGATAACCCATAAGATAGCGATCTATAAATTTTCGTCAAGATGGAAGTTCATGGATTTAGTGAAAAAAAGATAAACTTTGGTAGGGAAGGAAAGAGAGGTAGAGGATGCAATGAGAGAGATAAGGAGGATAGATTTGACAAAGACGAGGCTGTTTGGGATAGGTAAGAAGGAAGGTATTGAAGAAGGATTGAAAAGGAGGCTAAAAGAAGGAATTGAAAAGGGACTAAAGGAAGGAATCCAAATAGACATGGAAGATAAGTTTGGTGAGGAAGGGAAACAACTGATGGAGATGATAAAAGGATAAAAGAGATATACAGATGCTTAAGCAGATAAGGAGGGCTATAAACAAGACATAAGGCGTAGAGGAACTTCAGAATATTGCAAAACTCAAAGTAAAGGAACGGAATCAAAATTGTGATTTATGGAATGAGCTTTCAATAGATATGTAATCCTAATTTAATTCAAAAGATTTGCGACGTTATTAATTAATACTAGGTGATTACCATTTTATTCCATAAATATTATGGATTACACTAGAAAGTGCAGAGTTCCCAATTCTCTCTAGGGTATCTTACAGATCTGACTTTATATGAAAATCTTAAGTGTTTCCCATGATTTTTTCTGTTGAGAGTTTCATAACTCATTCCACAAATAGGTAAAACAAAATCTCCAATTAACTTTTTAAATTCAGTTGATTCTGCTTTGTCTGGCAACTAAACATAATTATGGAGAACTCAGAACCTAATATAAAAGTAATTGATTCCTAAGCTATTTGGCAGCAAGATGATAGTCCAGAAAAAGTAGAAAGCTATAGCTATATTATTCTAGTATTCTTAAACATCTTAGATTTTTTGCGTATTCAAAAAGATGATTTATATTATTCTTTGATCCAAGTAGCTCTTATGGTGTTCGTATATTTCTTAAATCCCTATGATCTTACCCTTATTCAATCTCCTTTATTAATGAATCCATAAATATATGATGTTTTTCGCTCTCTGCGGTTGTTTTCTAAATTTTTTTGAAACATTCGAAACTGTATTTAATAGGTTTATATAATTAAACTCAATACCGTAGGAATGTCTGACAGTTTATCGAAGAATCCTTTTTTAGATAAGAAAAAAGTGAGGTCTCTTTTCAATTCCATAGCTTCTTTTTACGAAATTGTGAACAAAGTTATGTCTTTGGGACTTGATGGGGGATGGAGAAACAAAGCTGTGGAGTATGCTTATGGGCTAACTCTTGATGTTGCTTGTGGAACTGGTGAGCTATCTTCAAGATTGTCCTGCTCCAGTAGAACTAAAAAAGTTTTAGCCACAGATATAAGTGAAAAGATGATAAAGTGGGGAAGGAAAAATAAGCATTTTTGTAAAGATGTTTCCTTTGTTGTATCAGATGCAGAAAATTTGCCGTTCAAAGATGAGGTATTTGATACCGTATCCACGTCATTCTCTCTGAGAAATTTTGAGGATAGACTAAAGGCTTTGAACGATATGATGAGAGTTATCAAACCCGGGGGAAGGTTTATCATACTTGATACACTAAAACCACAAATGAATAAGATTCTTTACTCTCTCTACAAGTTCTATCTTATGAAGGTGATACCTTTTTTGGCAGGAATTCTAACCGGAGATAGAAAATCCTATGAGTATATGAGTAAAACTATTTTGAATTTTTACACAAAAGATGATATCCGTAAGATAATTGAGAGTAAAGGTTTTGAAATAGAGAAAATAGAGGATATAAGTTTTGGAATAGTTAACCTTATTGTGGCAAGAAAATTTGGTGATATAAATTAAAGTAAATGAGCATCCTTCTTCTTTGTCTCTTTTGAATTATCCGTTTTCAATTTTATTTCATCTGGAATGTCGTAATGATTATTATCTTTGGTGTTTTTTCTCATCATCTTGTGTATGTTTGAAATATATAAAAATTTATAAATTCCCATATAATTCCATAAAAATTTTTTAAGATTTTCTGTATTATGTTTATACAAGTTTTAATCTTTGTAGGTTTTCATCTTGATCTTGAAGGCTATCTGAGAACACGAGGCAAAGTTCTTGGTAATATCTCGCTTGTTGAAATGCAGGGTTTAGATCCTCTTTTCAATTATGCTGACTCACGCCTAATGTTGAAGACTTCACTGGGGACAGATAATCTTAAGCTCAACGGTAGGTTTGATCTGGCAGACAATGTAGTTTGGGGTTATAATGTGAAGGGAGCTTCAGATTCTCCTCTTGCGGAAAATATATCTTTTAATGATGTTGTTGGTCAGGAGATCCCACCATTGAGGATAAGAAGGCTTTATATTCAGGGGCTTACGAAGTTTGGACTTTTTATGCTCGGTTTTGTTCCCTCTCACTGGGGGCTTGGTATATCTGTTAATTCAGGAGATGGAATATATGATGACTTTGGGGATACATTTGCACGTGCGCTTTTTGCTACCAAACCTCTTGGGGCTGATTCAAATCTGCTGACCGCTGTTTTCATAAATAAAACAGTCGAAGGAGCTGTTGTTCAAGAAGGATCTTCAGATATACTTGATGCAGATACAGATGATTTTGGTTTAGCTGTTCTTTATGACGCAAAGAAAATAAAGGGTGGAGCTTATACTACTATGAGAACTCAATATGTTTCAAACTCCAGAGCTTTTCTTATATCTGTTTATTCAGAAATTGAATCCGGGAGTCTTTATTTTGCTGAAGAATTTGCCGGACTCTTTGGTAGTTTTACTCCATATAAGGATCAGACATTGAATGTAAATTCTTTTGGTGGAGTTGTGAGAGCTGGATATAGAATTTCCGAAATGTTTTTCCCAATACTTGAATTTGGTTATGCCTCTCCACCCGGAGATGATGAGTTTGATTTTGATACAAATAGAAGAGGTAAGCAGTTCAGAGGTTTTACCTTTGACCCTAATTATAGACCTGCTCTTATACTCTTTCAATTTGTAGGTGGGAAAAAGTTATCTCAGCCATGGCAAAAGGGTTTTACGAATGTTCTTGAATCAAGAAGAGTTTGGTCTGCTGGTTATGGTAAATTCTCTTTGAACATAAAAGCTCAAAACTTTGTTATAGTTCCAGCTTTTATATCAGCAATTGATAGCAAATCTGGAAGTTTTCTTGGCTTTGAACCTGACATTGAGGTGAGAAACTATCTTCTGAAAGAAAAAAGAGAAAAAGATCCTGAACTAAATCACTCGCTTTTCGTTTCGCTGAGAATTGGTTATCTTTTTGCGACCGAAAAACTCAGAGAACTCGAAAGACCAGGAGAGGTCGGTGTACAGAAATCAAATCCATTTGCCCTTATTGGAACGATTGCTTATCAGTTTTAAAGGAGGTTGATAATTTATGTTTGTATTTCTTATTTTTATTATCTTATTTGCGTTTTTATCTTCTGCCTGTAGTGAAGCTGATAGAAGCAAGCCATATCATCTTTCAGAACCTGTTCAGGTTATAATAGACGAGTGTGGAACTCCTCATGTTTTTGCTCAAAGTGAAGAAGATGCGTTTTATGTCCTTGGGTGGATACAGGCTCACTATAGACTTTTCCAAATAGATATGTCAAGAAGAATGGCCGTTGGTAGAGTTGCCGAGATATTTCCTAATGAAATTACTTTCGATAAGTTCGTCAGAGGACTTGGATTCGCTGAATTTTCAAGAAGAACTTATAACAGTTTTGAGGATACAGGTATAGCCAAAAAGATAAAGATATTCATTGATGGGGTTAATAGATATATAGATGATGCCATAGCTGGCAGAGAATTTGGAGGAATTAAAGCGCGTATCCCACCTCAGTATCAGCTACTTGGCGTTATCCCTGAAAAGCTGAAACCTGAGGAAGTAGTTGCTATGGGAAAAATCAGAGCTTTTGCACTCTCATCTTCTTTGTTCACAGAGGGAATATTGAAAATATTTCAAGCTCTTTTTGGAACAGATTTTGAAAGGAAATTTTCTCTTGGTTCCCTTGAAAAGGTTAGTATTGTGGATACTTTCCCAAGGAGTAGGATTAATCCTTTTTCTGAAAGTTTTTTTGATATATTTAAGATACCACGAGCTTCTAACAACTTTGTTATATCTGGTAGGATTACCAAAACTGGATACTCCTATGTTGAAAATGACCCTCATCTTCCTATTCCTTCTCCTGCAGTTTGGTTGCCAATACACATAGAAACTCCAACTTATTCAGCCAAAGGATTTACATTTCCGGGAGTACCTATTGTAATTATTGGTGGCGGTAAAAATGTTTGCTGGGGAGTGACAGTTGTTGCTGCAGATGTTTCCGATGTTCTTCTGACAAAAGTCAAGAAAGAGAATGAAAGATACTATGTCCAATGGGGTGAATCATGGAAGGAAGCGGAAGTTATTGAGGATGTAGTGAATGTTGGTAATTCTGATCAGAAAAAAATTAAATACTTGCTTGTTCCAGATCTTGGCACTATTGTTGAACCAAATGATCAGATGGAGCAAGAAGGTTTCACTTCCGCATTGTTAGATGTTCTTAAAATAAATGTGGGGGGAGACGAGAATCTTGAAAAGGAAGTAAGAGGTGCTATAAAAAGAGTTATAGCCTATGGTATAAGTGATGTTGATCTTGCAGGTGGTTCGGAAAACAGTATAGATAATTATGCTGTCTTGTTCGTTTGGACGGGATTCAAGCCGACATCTGAAGTTGCTGCTTTTTATTCACATCCAAAGGCAAGAGATGTTTTTGAAGCTATATCGTTTCACAGATTTTTCCAAGCGGGCGCGCAAAACTTTATAGTCGCAGATACAAAAGGAAACATAGCATATTATCCGCATGCAGATTATCCTATCCGCTCGTTTGAAAAACCTTATTTTCCTGAACTTTCTGAAAGAGGTTATTGGCAAAGTGAATTGAATGATGATTTCACACCGCGGGCTATAAATCCAGAGTCTGGATACATCCTTACTGCCAATAATGATCCCATAGGAACAACATTTGATAATGATCCATCTAATGATAGGTTTTATTTTGGCCCCGCATATGATATCGGAACTCGTGCCAAGCGAGGAGTTGAACTCATAGAGCAATCAAAATTTTACATAGATGAACTGACAGTCGCAAAGATAATAAATGATACAGGTTCAGTAATAGCTCGCAGATTCTTACCTATTTTTTTCAAGTTTGTATCTAAAGACGATGTGAAGAATTTCTACCCTGATTTAAGCACAGATATGCTTTTCATATATGAAGCTCTTGAAAATTGGAAAGATTATATAGAATCTACAAATTCAAAGGAAACACTTTATTTTGAGTCTATACTCCATATGTCTGTTGCAAAGATGGTCTGGAATAATTTCCTGACGAAAGAATTTCCTGGAATTCTCCTGAGTGTTCTGAAAAAGATTTTCCCGTCTGATCCGGGTAGAGTTGATATATTCTATCAGGTTGGTCTTCCAGCACTCACTAAATTTGCCTTTAGAGTTTTTATGAATTATGAGGTTTCAATGAGGATACTTCTTCCTATGCTTGAAACACCTGATGTATGTTTTATAACTCCTTCACCAGATGATATCAGAACATACTTTTTAGGAAATGACCTATGCCCGAGGAATGAGTTTTTAGAAGCTCTATCTTCTGTTGCTGATTTCATATCCAAGAATGCTAGAATATGTAAGGAAAGAGACGATAACGGGAATTGCGTTGAATATAAAGATATATGTAAAGAAGGAAGACCTGAAAATTGTGTTTTAGGAGATTTTGCAGGTATCAGACTCAAGTATATGTATGAATTCCCTGGATCTGAAAAATTTGAACCAAAGTATAATGGTAGAAAATATTTTCCAAGAAGTATGGGAACTTCTATTTTTTATGCTGCTAACTTTGATCTTATGGATTTTTCTCCTGTTAAACTTGTAGAGGCGGGAGGAGGAAACATTTTTACCAGATCTGTGACCCAATGGTATATAAAATTTGCTGAACCTGATCCAGATAAAGATTATATATCATGGGAACACGAAGGAGATGGGCAAAGCTTGCATTACTTTTGTGTTCTCAAACCAACAGGGACAGAACTATGGTATTCTATTCCAGGCGGAGCTTCAGATGATCCATCTGATGAATATTTTGCACTTATGGTTGAATCTTGGGCGTGTTCTAAAGAGTGGCTTGAAGGTGTTACTGATGGTTATTGTGCGCTTCCGAAAAACATAGAGCAAAAACTCAAAGAAAAGCTAGGTGTAAAGGAACTAACAGAAAAAGAGAGAATGCTTTCTATTTTCTCAAAGCTTGAAACAGATTTTGAAAAACTTATCTCTGGAGACTACTGGGTTTCTCCTGTTTGCACCGGAAGAAGACAATACCTTATATTCAGACCTTGATTTTTTCTGTAATATTGTAATTTTCTCTTTATGTTTATAATTTTTGTTTTCTTGATATGCAATTTGTAGTCTTCATAACTGTTCCAGATGAGGAAAGCGGCGTCAAGATAGCAAGAACGCTTGTTGAGAACAAATTGGCTGCATGTGTGAATATTATAAAGGGCGTTAGGTCTATATATTTTTGGGAAGGAAAAGTTCAAGATGATCCAGAACTCCTTTTAGTTGTAAAAACAAAAGAGTATCTCTTTGATAAACTCAAGCAGGAAGTAGAAAAAATTCACCCATATACTGTTCCAGAAATCATCGGTTTTAAAATAAGTAAGAGTTCCGAAAAGTATGCAAAGTGGTGGGATGATGTCACGCTGAAGGAAGGAGAATAAATATGGATCTAAAATATTTCACCTTTGATTAAGAAATCATCTATCATAGTGCATTACATGAAAGAAAAATTGATTTTTTCATATTTGTGTTATGGTATTTTTCTTATAAGAGATTCGAATACTGTATTTTAATTAAACTTCTCTCAATTTTCTTTTAACTTTTAGTAAAGATTCTTACAGGAAGAATAGGTTTTAAGCGGGAGCGTAGTTGCAATGGGGTATGATTAGGTAAGAATTTTATACAATAAATCAAGTTTTGTGACAGAGTATAAATTAATGATGGTTTAAATTCACTAAATACCTTGGGCTACTACTCAGGTTTTTTATTAAGTTCCCTATTACAGATTGCAAGGCAGTGTTGAGGGCGCAGTTACCTTTTTCTCTTTCGGAAAAATATGATTTTGGTGTTTCGGATGTATCAGCACCACAGCTCTGTAAAAACTGCTTTGAGGAGCTATCTAACTTGGAACCTTTTATAAGAACTAACCCGCCAAATGAAGGATCTTGAAATAAGATATATGGGAAAGTGGATTTTGTTCCATCGTTGTTAAGGAACCAGTTATAGTCATTCCATCCTTGGACTCCTTCTTGTTTGATTGAAGATAATGTTATAACATTTTCAAAGTGTTTTATATCTTGATCAGCTGGCTGTGTGCAGCTCAATCCAAAGAGTTCTTTTCTCCCATCCTTGTACTGAGTTATAGAATCATCATATAGTTTAGCACCACAATCCCATTCTATAATGAAGTTGTTTTTGAAATCTGCTTGATTTGTTGTCCATGCTGGAAACCATTCTCTGTATTTGGTTTTCGTATTACCACTCCCTGGAGAGCTCTCTTCAGAGAGATTTTTGAACATGGTTCCCAGATCAAAGTAAAATATATCTCCAAGAACTCCGGAAATAATTCCAGCTACTGTTCCTGGGGTAAAAAGCTGTGAATCAAGAACATTTCTCACTAACTTAGCTTGTTCTCCTCCTAATAAGCTTATAGCTATTTCTATAACAGGATCGAGAAGTCCGCTTTTTACAGCCGCCACAAGAGATGTTGCAGCTATTATCACAAGATCATTTGTAGAAATAATTGTTTGACCACTTTCAATATTTGATTTTACTTTCTGGATTGATTTTACAAAATTTTCTACATCATTTTCTTTGAGTATAGAAGGCTCTTTTAGTTCGCCATTAAATTTGTACCTCAGATGGTATTCTCTTTCCTCTGAATTATAGTATATTATTGCTGTTTCAGAATCAACATTTTTCTCTTTAACATATCCAAGAAACTTTTGCGATTTTTCTATAGATGAAAGAAGTTGAGATCTGGATCTTTTTACTTCTAAAATTGAAGCTACACTGAAAGCATTTGTATTTTTTTCAAATAAGAAGGTAAGGATTCTTCCTCCATGAAGAATTATATCGTCTGTAATTGAAACACTACTGACATAGTTTGGGATCTTTTCTATTCCACCAAGTAAGTCTATATTTACTGAAAAGAGAGTTCTGAATAATGAATCAATCAAGTTTAGACCAGATTCAAAGAAATAAACTGTTCCAAGATCATGTTCTCCTCCAAAATCTATGGTGTAGTTTAATACAACAAGTTGTATCTTTACTGGAAGAGATTTGATATTTATTCTGAAATCTTTTCCACTACTTTCTATTTCAGTTTGTATTTCTCTTAAAAGCTTTATACCGTTTTCCAATCTCTGGAGTAGAATTCCGTCAATAGCATTACATAGAGTTTGAGCAAAACCTGAAATTCCACTACAACCATAGGGAAGTTTGTAATCTTCTTGTTGTAGTGTGGAGATTTTTGTTTGCTCTATCTTGGGTGATTGTGGGAGATCTTCAAGGATTTTTAATATGCTGTTTTGGTCAAATTTCCCGCTGATTATTATTCCAGCAAGGGTGTTTAGGAATTTTATAAGTTGATGGAAAAGCAAAAAAGAATCGGAAAGGAAATACACATATTTTTCTTCTGGAGTTGCTCCTTGCTGGGATACTTTTTTAGATAAGGCTTTTTTTGCATCTTTATATGACTGTATTATTTCCACAAGTGTATCTGTTTGTGGGTCAATCTTGTCAAGTATATCAATTGCTTGCTGGAGTTCGGGTGAGTACTGTGTGGTAGTTTTTTTGTCTTCTTCGCTTTTTCCGCATGTAGATAGGGTGAAAAGTATTATTATTGCCGAAAGCGGGGTTAATCCTATTTTTATTTTTTTGTTTATTCCTTTGGGACTCATAATTTTTGCCTCCTTGTTTTCAAAGTATAGTCATTTTTTGTTTATTTTGTTTACTTTTTTTGACTTTTTGAATTATTTTTTCTGTGATTAGGATCTTGATCAAAGCAGGTCAAAGATACCTTTTACCTTTTCTTTGATTTCTTGAGGTGTCCAATCTGATCCGGTTTTTTTATGAACTCCTTCATTTGCTACAATGTGATATGTGAATAGCTTTGTGCCATAAACGACAATCATAGTTCCATTTATTTCTCTGGAAAGGTCAGATAGAAGGAAGGCAGCAACTGGTGCAACATGTCTTGGATGAAGCATATCTGCATTTTCTGTAAAGATAGGTAGGTTTTTTGTTATTCTGGTTCTAACTGTTGGAGCTATGAGGTTAGCCCTTATGCCGAATTTTGCGAATTCAATCGCCCAGGTTTTTGTAAGTCCAATAAGACCAGCTTTTGCAGCTGAAAAATTGCTCTGCCCCCAGTTTCCCAATATTCCTGCAACGGAAGTCATATTGATAATACTACCACCTTCACCTCTTCCTACCATAATTTTTATACACTCTTTACCTATTATGAATGCTCCGATAAGATTAACTTCTATAACTTTTTTGAAATCTTCAAGAGACATATCAAGAGTGAAATTATCTTTCACATTTCCAGCACAATTCACAAGGCCGTCTAATCTTCCAAAGTTATCTATGGCTGTTTTGACTATATTACGAGCTCCCTGCTCGGTAGTTATTGTATCATAGCTAGCTACTGCTTCCCCTCCAATACCTCTTATTTTTTCTACAACCAAATCTGCTACTAATGGATTTTTTCCTTCTCCTTCTGGATCTGCTCCGGTATCATTTACAACAACTTTCGCTCCAGAAAGTGCCAGATGATAGCACACCTCAGAACCTATTCCGCCTCCGCCTCCTGTGACTATTATGACTTTTCCTTCAAGTATTTTCTCACCTTTCACCATGGTAGAGATTAAATTTTAAACTTTAGACCTGCCCTTATTATGAAATCCCAGTTTTTGTGATATTTTGGTACAAGAACTTTCATCATATTTTCATTCTCTTGATTAATAAGTCCTAAAAATGTTGTATTCCTACCTTTGAAAAAACCTATAACTTCTGCTCCATCATCCTTGTCTTTTTCACTCCGGAAGTATCCAAGATTTATCACAAGTTCTCTTTCCTTATTTATTTCTATCTCTTCGGCATCCAGAAAATATAGTTTTATTTTCTGGTTTCTTATTTCTTCCCTTTTTTCTTTAGGTATTGTTTTCGATTTGTTATGTGATGGAAGTTCTACTGTTTGAAAATATTTTGAGAGGAGATTTTTTATTTTCTGTAGTTCTTTGTTTTGTTCATTTTCTTTTCTTAGTATTACAACTTTGGTCGGGTTGAATATTAGGCACTTTGAGAATTTCAGTATAAGAGCTCTATCATCGCTAATGTATCCTGAGGTATCAAGTATTGCGAGATAAGGTTTTGAGGGATATAGAATTTCTTGTATAAATGTTTTTAGACCAACCAGTACCATGGTCTCAGCCCCGCGCGGTGAAAGTTTTCCTATGAAAAACTTAAGGAATTTACTGTTGTTTTTTGCAGATATGCAAGATGGTAGAAATAAAGTCTGTTGTCCGGGATCTAAATCAAAAAATGCAATATTTTTGAATTTTTTACTAATGAAGTAGCAAAAAGATGTTTTACCTGAGTCTGTTCCGCCTATGGTTATGATCCTTTCTCCTTTTTTTATTCTTTTAGAGAATCTTTCCCACTCTGCGTGCGGTTCTATCGTTTCTTCTAACTTGCTTATGCTCTCATAGGTTTGCATTTTTGTTATTGCTCATTCTATCCATCTTTGAATGTTTTGACATCTTTCAATATAGTGCCTATAGTTTGTAATCATCTCATCTAAGGTATCTCCGCCAAACTTCTCTATCATAGCTGAAGCTATCTCTATTGCTACTGCCGCTCTTCCAACAACAGATGCTGCAGGAACAGCACATATATCAGACCTATCTACTAATGCAGGCTCTTCTTCAAGATTTTTTAGATTCACAGATCTTAGTGGATTGTATAATGTTGAGATAGGTTTCATCGCAGCTTTTACTATTATTTCATTCCCGTTTGTCATACCCCCTTCTATCCCTCCTGCTCTGTTTGATACCCTTTTGATTTTACCGTTTTCAAGAACTATCTCATCGTGGACTTCCGATCCAAATTTTCTTGCCGCTTCAAAGCCTATTCCTATTTCGACTCCCTTTATCGCCTGAATACTCATTAAAGCTTGCGCTAGGCGTCCATCTAATTTTTTATCCCATTGGGTATGCGAGCCGAGACCCGGAGGTACTCCAATTACCCTTATTTCAAAAACTCCTCCAAGAGTATCTTTTTTTCTTCTTGCTAAGTCTATCATCTCTTTCATTTTTGTTTCCGCTTCTTTATCTGGAGTATATAGTTCAGATCCTTCTATTGTTTTTTCAAAAGATTCATAATCATGTATTTCTGGCATTTTGATAGATACGCCACCTATTTCGGTCACAAAAGATATTATTTTTATTTTGAACTCTTTAAGTAGAATTTCGCATAGGGCACCTGCTGCAACTCTCCCAGCAGTTTCTCTCGCCGAAGCTCTTTCAGATATAAACCTTGTATCTTTTATCCCATATTTAAAAGCACCTGCAAGGTCGCTATGTCCAGGTCTTGGAACGAAGCTATCCTTTACATCTCTGAAATCCTTATTCCATATAGCCATAATTATAGGAGCACCAGTAGTTATCCCTTTTCTCACACCAGAAAGTATATCTGCTTGATCTTTTTCTATTTTCTGTCTTCCACCTCTGCCGTATCCCCCTTGCCTCAAAGCAAGAATATGATTTATATACTCAATATCAACTTTTACACCTGCAGGGAATCCATCAATAAAGCTGAATATCCCCCTTCCGTGAGATTCCCCAGCTGTAAAAAACCTCATGAGTTTATAAATATTTTGTCTCTATTATCTCAAATAGGTGAAAATCTCAAATAATTCACCTTGAATTATCTTCTATGAACTTTTTCATCTGAGTAAGTGTTATGGCTCCTGTTGAAGTTATTATTCCAAGTTCATAGTGAGGATTTGCTGCAAATATCTCATTTGCTATTGGAGCAACTCTTATGTATTCACACATAGATAAGGAAACTATTGTTGAATTGTTATCATCTTCAAAGAACTCTATAACTCTCCAACTTCCTTTGTTCTTACCTTCTATAATGTAAGAGAATATGTAATTGTCCCCCAGAATAACATGGGATATATATCTTACAGAAATCTTTATTCCTGCAAACATCTTTATAGCTATCTCATATTCAACATCATATTCCTTTTCTGAATACTTTTTTACTGTCCTTGCATACTTTACATCAGTCAGTGCTTGCTTTATCTTGTAATTATCCTTAAATACATCCATGACCTTCTCTTTTTTTTCTCTTATCTTAACAGAACTTATAGAAAGATAATTTTCCCTACCTTGGAGATCCTTACATCTTCTGTTTATTACAACTACATCTTTTTGCGATAATTTCTTTATACTTTCTACATCTAATGATTTTGAAACTAAAAATGGAGGTTCCATATTAGCTGACGTAACGATGAGAAAAAATTGGAATATCAAGAACATCAATTATCAAAATATGGAGACATCTCGATGTAAAATCTTTTTCTGAATTTTTATGTTTTTAAGTATTATTATAAATTGTTTTACAGAAGTTTAGTGCAAAGTTTTATTTGAGTTTCCAAACTTTTTTCCTTTCAACAGATTTTGATATTAGATATGAAAATAGTGGATGAGGAGAAAAAGGTTTTGATTTAAATTCTGGATGAAATTGAACACCAACAAAAAATGGGTGTTCTGGTATCTCCAATATCTCCGGAACTAAAATTTCTCCAAGATATGACATTCCAGAGAAAACTATTCCTTTTGATACTAGCAGCGGTATAAATTTGGGAGATACTTCATATCTGTGTCTGTGTCTTTCGTATATCTCTTCTTTTCCATATATTTCCCAAGCTAGAGTATCTTTTTTTATTTTTATACTCCATGATCCAAGTCGCATTGTTCCGCCAAGTTCTCTTACTCTCTTTTGGTCTTCAAGAAGGTCTACAACAGGGTAGGGTGTTGATTTGTTAAATTCTGTTGAATGAGCATCTTTGAGATTACATACATTTCTGCTAAATTCTACTACCATAAGTTGCATTCCAAGGCATATACCTAGTACTGGTATCTTATTCTCTCTACAGAATCTTATGGCTTTGATTTTACCTTCTATACCTCTTTGTCCAAAACCACCTGCTATTACAATAGCATCATAATCAACCAATGTGTCAACGGAAATTTTCTCCTCTTCAAGATCTTCTGAAGATATAAGAGATATTTCTGTCTGCGTTTTATTTGCTATACCACCATGCTTTATTGCTTCCTTTAAGGAAAGATATGAATCTGTTTGGGATGTGTACTTACCTACTATCGCTACCTTTACCTTATCCTTTGAATTGTTTATTGTGTTTATTATTCTCTCCCATTTTTCAAGTTTCGGTTCTCTCGGTTTCATGTTGAACATCTCTATCGGCTCAGTTCCAAATAGCTTTCTCGATATTATCTTGTGTAATCCCTGTTTCTTGAATATGATCGGCAGTTCATATATGTCTTCTATGTCCGGATCAGATATTACAGCTTCTTCATCAACATCACAGTAAAGAGATATCTTCTTCTTTATATCCTGAGGAAGCTTGCCTTCGGTCCTGCAAATTATTATGTCTGGCTGTATACCTATCTCTCTTAACTTCATTACAGAATGTTGAGTTGGTTTTGTCTTAAATTCTCCAGATGTTGAACCTAAAAATGGAACATATGTTGTGTGTATATAGCATGTTCTACCTTCTTTTTTCATCTGCCTGATTGCTTCTAAAAATGGTAAGCTTTCTATATCTCCAACTGTCCCTCCTATCTCAGCGACAACTATATCTTTACCTTCTCCGCATGCCTTTATTCTACTTTTTATCTCATCTGTTATGTGAGGTATAACCTGAACTGTACTTCCAAGATATTCACCTCTTCTTTCTTTTTGGATTACTGCATAGTATATCTTTCCTGTTGTGATATTGTTGGCCTTTGTCATTGTTATGTCAAGAAATCTCTCATAGTGCCCAAGATCAAGGTCTGTTTCTGCCCCATCCTCCGTTACATAAACTTCGCCGTGCTGAAAAGGGTTCATCGTTCCCGCATCAACATTTATGTACGGATCAAGCTTTATAACATTGACAGAAAATCCCATATCCTCAAGCAATGCCGATGAAACTGCTGTGACTATTCCCTTCCCCAAGGATGACATAACTCCACCAGTAACAAATACGAAATTCTCTGCCATTTTCAGATTCCAATGATATACATTTTGATTTAAAACTGAATTGATGATATTTTTTGAAAGGTTCAGATGAAATTTATTCATGGTAATTCACATTCAAACGAAAAAATTGATATAATTTGGTCAAGATAATAAGCTGGAGAAATAAGGATAGGATGTACGAGAGAGAAAGATATATTCGGAGAGATAGTAATTGAACTACTCCATCTTATAGAAGATGGGGCTTCCTGCCTCAACGAGGCTATAAGCCTCTCCACAGTTCGGGTAGTTCCTGCCCTACCACCCTTGACAACCCTTTGGTTATCAGGGTTATAATTATAATCTGCTTTGTCCAATATCTTTTACTTTGTTCAATATACTTACAGGAAAGGTAGAAATTTCAGTAATATAGAGAATTTTTATGATATAAACCATGCTTGTTGAGTTGTTTTCTTTCATTAATCTTAAGACAAAGGATAGAGATGTTAGACAGAGCAATTATAATCCGAAACTGACTCAAGTATTTGCAATTCATCTCAACCATGTAGAGGATTGAGACTTCTCGCAAGATTCAGTTTAAAGAGTTTTATCCTGGAAGGTGAAAACAGGGGATAAATAATAGTGGATGATAAAAGATACAAAGCTATAAGAAAATAAAATATTTTTTCTCATTCTTCCATTTTACTTATCATTGGTCCAGATGATTGGAACACTTCATAAAGATATAAGATTTTTAAATTTAAATCATCTTAAGAATCTGTTGTATAAAATTTAGAATTATGAATAAATATAGGTTAAGGCTTAAACTTTCTATAAGGTTTGTATTGTTTTTCTTCCCTTTTCTTATAGGAGATATAATTATCCCGATCGTTTTTCTCTACCTTATAAATCAGGTTCCAAATCCTACACCTGCTTTGACTTTGCTGAAATACTTGATAATAGGTATTTTTGGTTTTTATTTTTTTGTTATAATTGGTCTTATGGTGGGAGCAATATATTACGCGGAAAGACCAGTAGTTAAATTCTTGAATAAGTTAAAAGATATTATTCAAAGGAACTCAGAGGAGCTTTTGAATGAAGAAGATTTCACACAGGATTTTATATTTTTGAAGTTTGAAGATGAATTTACTGATTTAGCCAAGACCATAAATGATCTTATAAGGTTTCTACTTGAGAAGAAAAAGTCTGTTGAGAATCTTTCAGTGGAAATAATAAATGCTGGTGTAAAAGCTTCATCTTACGCTCTGCAGATTAAATCAGGTTCTGATTTGGTTTCAAAGGAAGTAGAAAGGTCGTCGATGAATTTTGATGGTTTGAAACAGTCTATTGTAGAGATAACGAATAGAATAGAGCATATAGCTCATTCCATAGATAATCTCAGGGAATTTTCTAAAAGTGGTAAAGACAAGATATCTGGATCGCTTTCATCTATGACAAAAGTTATAGAAACGATCAGTCAGGTTGCGGAAATAGCAGATAAAATATCTTCTGTTATGAAAAAGGTAAATGAATCTGTTTCTTTCATCGAGGATGTGACAGATCAGGTGGATTTGCTAGCCTTAAATGCAGCTATAGAAGCGGCCCGAGCGGGGGAACATGGGAGAGGTTTTGCCGTGGTTGCAGATGAAGTCAGAAAACTTGCAGATAGAACTAGGAAGTCGGCTGTTGAGATAAAGCAGAATATAGAGGAAGCAGGAAAGGTAGTAGATAGCGCGGTTCAACTCATTATTTCTTTAAAAGGTGAAGCTGAAGGAATAATCAGAGTCTCTGATCTTATTGTAAGCGAGTTTGAAAATATGGTATCAGGTATATCAAAAATACATGAGAATACCGCTGCTGTATCATCTGCTGCTGAGGAGCAGGAAGCAATAATCAAAGAGGTCGTTAAATCTGCAGAAAGTGTTTCAAGGTCTGTTGAGGATTATAAAAAAGTCGCAGAAGATTTATATGAGTTTTCAAGGGAGCTTTCAAAATTAACTGAAAAGCTTAAAGTTATATTCAGCCGTTAGATAATTTAATAAAGGTGAAAAATGCTATATCTTATTTCCTTATTTTTAAACTTAAACCTATGAAATCGAATGTGTTTAAATTTTCCCTAATATTTTTGATCTTTTTTTTGGGTGTTTTCAGTCATGTTGCGCGGGGACATGAAGAACAAGAGAATAACGAAGGAATTCAAGTCTATAAAATTTTTGATCCATCAAGGATTTTTGAACATATGCATAATAAAGTTGTTCATTTCCCGATCGCTTGTGGTATGGTTTCAGCTTTGTTTGAAATAATATCTTTCAGATTTTCGTATTTTTCTACTCCAGCGAACATTTTGTTAGGAATTTCTTCTTTGAGTGCAATAGGGGCTTTCTTGTCTGGAAAATCAATCGAGGAAGAATATGAAAGGGAAGTAAAAGATAATTCTATCCTTCACAGTGCTCTGGAGCTACATGAAACTTTTGGTTTCGTTACAATGATAGTTTATTCTCTTGCCTTAGTTCTTAAATTCATACCAAAGATGCAAAGAGTTGCTTCCGTTATTGTGATACTTATGGTGCCTATAATAGGTATTACTGGTTATCTTGGGGGACTTTTAGCACATTAAAATATTTTTTAATTTTGTTTCATGTAGAATTTAAATTCAATCAAGTACATGCTTTTGTGGTATTATACATGTGAAAATTCCTTCAAAGACTTTTTCATCTTTTCTAAAAGATGCAACCTGTACTTTTATTTTTCTGCCCTCTTGTGATATAACCTTTGCTTTTGATATTATTATATCTCCAACTTTTGTTGGCTTGAGGAATTTCACTTCTGCCCCTGCAAGGACAACTAATGGGTGATTAACAGCAACCATTGCTGCATAATCTGCTGCCGAAAAAGTAAATCCACCGTGAACCAATCCTCTTTCATCAACAGCCATTTCATCGGTAAGCTCGATCTCAATTTCAGATTCACCTTCTTCCAATTTTATGATTCTTCCGCAGTATTTTGGATTAGCTTTCGTATGTGTTTTTTGTTCCATCGGCTGATATTATATTTCTATTTCCCATTTACCAAGTCCATACTTTGGCTGAATTACAGTATTTAGCTTGAGTTTTTTGACTATATCATCAATTTTCTTATAGTTTTCGGGAGAGACTTTTATTGTTTTTCCTTTGTGTTTTGCTATTTTGAGCATAGTTGTATGAAGGTTCAATATATCTGAATTCACAAAACCTTCGTTGCATGTTGGACATCTTGACATGAGAGTTTTCTTTAAGCTGTAGCCGGATTTTTTTCTTGATATTTCAAGAAGTCCAAGTCTTGTCAGCCCAAATACTTTTGTTTTATCCTTTGATTTCTCCGCTAATCTTTTTATTTCGTTTATCATTTTGTTCTTGAGTTGTTTGCTTTTTATATCTATCAGGTCTATTATTATTATCCCACCAATCCTTCTGAGCTCAATTTGCCTTATCGTTTCTCTTATAGCCATGAGATTAGCTTGGTAAGCCGTTATATCTAAATTTTCTGCCCCGGTAAAAGAAGCTGTATTAACATCTATAGCCGTAAAAGCCTCCGTTTCATTAAAAATAAGCCTTATCCCACCTTCTATTTCTATTTCATCTTTGAGAAGATTAAAAAACTCATCCTCAAGTTTGTATTTGGAAAATATAAAGGGTTCTTCTTCATAAACAAATTCAATTTTATCTACCATTTTAGGTATGTATTCCTGAACAGTCTCTTTAATTTTGTTGAGTGTTTCCTTTGAGTTGCTTATAAACTTTCTAATGTTAGATGAAGCAAATTCTCTGACAGTTTTCTGGATTGTATCTGTATCTGACCAAAGGAGCGTTGGAGGGGGAACAGTTTCTATCTTTTGTTTTATTTCCTTCATCGATTTGTAAATACGGTTAAAATCTTCTATGATTAATTCTTCCGGGATGTTTTCTGCTTCTGTCCTTGCAACAACCCCGAATTCGCCATTTATATCTTCATGAAGTTTTTGAACTATCTTTTTGAGGCGATTCCTTTCATACTTAGATTTTATCTTCTTTGAAACTCCGTTTTTCTTTTCAAAGGTGAGAACTATGTATTTTCCAGGTAAGGTTGGATTGTCTGTTACTTTTGCTCCTTTACCATCTATGCTTTCTTTTTTCACTTGTATTACTATCTCTTGTCCAACTTTGTATTCAATTGTTTTCTCTTTTGAAGGAACAAACATATAAACATTTCTTTCTGCACCAACATTTATAAAAACTGCCTGCAACGATGGTATTACATCTTGTATGATTCCCTTGTATATGTTCCCAACACTTACTTCTTGCTTTAGCTCAGGTATTTCTATTATAAAATCCTTAACTATTCTGTTTTCACTTACGCATATTCTTGTCCAGTATGGTAGTTCTTCTACATATATTTCTTGCCCGCTTGATAGATCCTTTTTTATATCCTCTTGAACTTCCTTTGGTAAATCCTTTTCATCAGTTATGTTCTTGTTTTGGGCATCCATTTTTTATGCACTCCAAAAGTTCTTTTCTAAATATTTTTACTATTTTCTTAGCTGGCAAAGATCCTGCATCAACATGAGCACATATGGCGGTTCCAGGGATACTAGATGCTATATCTTCTATCGTCTCTATATCTTTCTCTTCCGCTTTACCTTTAACTATCTTCTCAAAAAGATACTCAAGAAACCTTGTTCCCTCTCTACAAGTTGTGCATTGGCCACATGATTCTTCTGCGTAAAATTTTACCATGTTCAGAGCAACTTTCGCAACACATTGACATTCACATACTACAACTACAGAGGCTGTTCCTAAAAATGATCCAAACGATGCTATGGATTCAAAATCTAATGTTGCTTTTTCAACTTCTTCTGGGGTAAGAGGAGGTGCTGACGTTCCGCCAGGTATAACCATCTTTATACCCTTCCCGCAAGAGGTTCCACCTGCAATTTCTATAAGTCTCTTTAGTGGGAAACCCATAGGTAGCTCGTATATCCCTGGGTATTTTACATTTCCCGATATGCAAAATAGTTTGTTTCCTGTGCTTTTTTCTTTTCCAATGCTTTTGAACCAATCTGCTCCGTTCTTTATTATCATCGGAATTGCTGCAAGTGTTTCAACATTATTAACACAGGTTGGATAGTCTAAATATCCTTTCTGAGCAGGATATGGAGGTCTTGGTCTTGGATGTCCCCTTTTTCCCTCAAGAGAATTGAGCAACCCTGTCTCTTCTCCAACTATGTATGCTCCAGCACCTTGCATAAGCTCTATACGGTAATCTATACCAAACTTCTCTTTTACATAAGGCTTTGCCTCTTCAATTGCTTTCCTAATCACTTGAGCCTCTTTGAAATATTCTCCTCTTATGTAGATAATCAATTCCCTTGTACCTATAGCGTGTCCTGCTATCATCATCCCCTCAAGTAATAGATGCGGAGTAAAAGACAATATGTATCTATCTTTAAATGTGGCTGGTTCACCTTCATCAGCATTACATACTAGAAATTTTCTCCCTTCTTTCGGTATAAAGCTCCATTTCATCCCTGTTGAGAATCCAGCCCCACCCCTTCCCCTTATGCCTGACTTTTTCACCTCTTCTATCACTTCATCCGCTTTCATATTCAAAGCTTTTTTGAGTGATTCATATCCTCCAGATTCAAGATAGGCTCTCAAAGATGCATCTTTTTTCAAAAATAGGTTAGTAAATACCGGATTAAACCCGTCTATTGAACCTCTTATTTTCTCTATCGAACTTTCAATGTTTACTTCTACCATAATCCTATCAAAGAGGAGGATCTTTTTATATTATGATATCGTTTAGGAACTCAATGAAGAGCTGGGTTGATTGCTGAAAAAATTTGTTATTTCCGCTCTTCTCCCTTAGAGCATTTTCAATATCTCTTATTTTATCTTTGGTTATAGTTTTTATCTTGTTTTCATTTAGGGTTTTTCTAATAAAAGCAAGAACACTCCTTCTCTTATCAGAAGCTCCAGGATATCCTTTGATTTCTTTTTTTATATATTTTTCAAAATATTTCCAGCTGAGCTTCCAGTCAAATGGTAACATCTTGAACTTCTCGCCTTGCATAAGACCCTCCTTTTTCAGATTTATATACATTGATGAAAATAATTGTAGTATTTTCAGATTTTTTTGTGTTATATTATACTCAGTAGTTTGTCTGTGAAAGAAATTCAAAAAATGTGAAATGAGATCTTGATTTGAAAAAAATAAAAAGCAATATGGTAATGTGTGATAGGTGGATAAAAAAGATGGCAAGAGAATATAAGATGATTGAACCATTTGAGGAGTCTTTGGTTGCCAAAGGTAAGGTTTCTTACGGTGTATCTTCATATGGATATGATTTTAGGGTTGCAGATGAATTCAAAATATTTACAAATGTTGCTTCCACAATAGTTGACCCAAAGAACTTTGACGAAAGATCATTTGTGACTATCAGGGGAGATTTCTGTATAATACCTCCAAATTCTTTTGCTCTAGCAAGATCTGTTGAGTATTTCAGAATACCTAGAGATGTTTTAGGTATATGCGTTGGGAAATCAACATATGCAAGGTGCGGAATTATAGTAAATGTCACTCCACTTGAACCGGAGTGGGAAGGGTATCTGACAGTTGAGATATCAAATACAACTCCTTTGCCAGCTAAAGTTTATGCCTTTGAGGGAATAGCCCAGCTTATATTCCTTAAGGGAAATGAAGTCTGTGAAATTTCATATTCTCAAAGGAAGGGAAAATATATGAAACAAAAGGGTATAGTCCTACCTCATGTTGAAGGAGCTTGAGAACTTAAGACAGAAAATAGATAAAATAGACAAGAAGATAGTTGAACTTCTTGATGATAGAGCTTCGGTTGCTAAGAAAATATATTTGTTGAAACGCAAAAACAATATACCAGTTTTTGATGTCTTGAGAGAAGACGAAAAAATATCGTGGGTTCAAAGCTGTGTTAAACATTTTCCTAAAGATTCTGCAAGAAAGGTTTTTGTAGAGATATTTTCTGGAACAAGAAAATTAGCTAAGGATATGAAGGTTGCATATCTTGGGCCTGAAGGGAGTTTTTCACATCTAGCTGCAGTTAATGTTTTCGGCTCATCCGTGGAATTTTTACCAGAAGATCTTTCTGGTATATTCGAAAAAGTACAAAGATCTGATGTAGATTATGGGGTTATCCCAATAGAAAACTCAAGAGATGGACTTGTTGGAGAAACTTTAGACCTTTTACTTGAAAGTAAAGTAAAGATAATATATGAGGTTTCTATGAAAGTCTCCTTTTGTTTCTTTTCTAATGCCGATAGCTTAAAGAATGTTAAAAGGATATATTCTCACCAAAAGGCTATAATTCAGTGTTCAAAATGGATAAGAGAAAACTTAGGAAAGGTTGATGTGGTATATACAAGCTCAACTTCTGATGGAGCTAAGAGAGCCTATGAAGATATTGAAGGAGGAGCTATAGCATCGGAAGAAATATCAAAAATAATGAATTTCAAAATTTTCTATAAAGACATCCAAGATTCTGTGGATGAGAGGACTGATTTTGCTATTATATCAGCTGACGAGGATATTTTTGTTTCTCCGAAAAGGAAGATTTTGAATCCAAGAATCTCTTTTTGTTTTTCCGTTTTAGATGAGCCTGGAGCTTTGTTCAAGGCACTCTATCCAATAGCTAGGAGGAAAATAAATATGAAAAAAA
>Ga0209289_100421_pt1 | contig 22444 bp, 15 predicted proteins | sample GXS110809BmetaG_FD_184121 | JGI IMG/M metagenome (GOLD analysis project Ga0209289, IMG submission 184121) | Hot spring microbial communities from Gongxiaoshe hot spring, China to study Microbial Dark Matter (Phase II) - GXS 110809B (SPAdes)... ...
TCGCCGGGCGGGAAGCGGGTGATGGCGTAAGTCGGGACACCTTGAGGGCAAGTTTGGGCTTGCAGGAAGGGTGGGTTAGCAGGGATGAAACTCGTTCCCGCATCGCAACCTTGATAGGAACTGTAGGAGGGAGGTGCTGAGCCGCTTGCCGCTTGTGGGTCGGCGGGACAAAGGAGCGTCGCCTGTGTCCGAAGGTAACCGCCGACACTGACTAAGCCTTGCTGTCCTTGTTCCGCTCTGGGCAAAAGCGCTAACAATCCTCCGACCAAAGCATCGGGTGGGTCTTCATCCACCTTGCCATCGCCATCATTGTCTCGCCCATCAGGCGGGTCTTCATCAAAGCGCCCATCCCTGTCATTGTCCAAACTGTCATAAGGCGAAGCGGGAAAGCCTTCCCAGTCCAGCATGTAAAGGCGCAAGGCTCGGTGAAGGACTTGCAAATGGTTTTGGCATTCAAAAACTTTCCGTTGCTCTTGCGTCGGGCGATAGAAGGCGATGAGCATTGCCATCAAAACAGCGATAATGCCGAGGACGACCAAAAGTTCGGTGAGGGTGAAAGCGCGGACGGGACGGGGGACACAGGACAGGGGACACGGGACGAACTGGTAGTCCCTCAAACTTGTCGTTGCCCGATTTTGAGTTCGTGCCAATTTCTTTTCGCGCTCCATCGCTCTTCACGCTCCTATGGCATTGAGACCGATACTGGTGGGATGATGGAAATCAACTCCACAAAGTCGCCTTTCCTGCGTGGCGGTGCTTGTTGCCAGAGAGTGCGCCCTGACATGCGGATGAGGATGGAAGCATTCTGGACAGCGCTTAGACGGGCAACTGACGCGGGAAGCCGAACCGAGCCATCGCCTCCAATTGAAAAGACGGCTTCGTAACTGACTCCATTTGGAGCGACCCATCGGATTTGGACGCTCTGCCCCGCCAAAATCGGCGAGAACCTCAAAATGCCTTGGTTGACATCGAGTTCAAACCAGCGAAGTTGCTCGTAAGGGAATTGCTGTCGCACTTGATCTGTGTTTTGGCTTGAAGGCGGAACCAATTGAAAGTCATTGGGCAATTTGATTACCTGCGAGAACCAGTTATCGCCCGTCAAGTAAGCAACTCTGACTTTGGCGTTGGGCGGAAGCGGTTGATTGTTATTGTTGGGATCAAGGAAAACCAAAAGCCCCGATTGAAAATCGCTTGAAGGGGAAACCGTCAAAGGTGTTCCCCAAGTGAAGCCAGCATCAAGCCGAACTGCCTGAATTGCTGCCATTGACAAACCACCGAAAGTTGTCTGGAAGACTCCAACCCCTGTAGGAAGGTTCATGCGTTGTTGGATTGTTGCATCGGGAGAAAAGGTCACTCCCGTTTCAATCAGCCAGTGTCCCGGCAAGTCTTCATCAACTTGACCATCCCCGTCATCATCCACACCGTTCGGCGGGTCTTCTCCAGCAACTCCATCGTTGTCCCAATCAACTCCGTCAATAAGGTAATCAACACGAAGCGCACCAAGTCGGTGGTCAGCAGCGCCTAAACCGAATGGACGAGGGACAGGGGAACTGAAACGCAGAACGCCCGAAGACACCAACTCGTATTCGTTAACCCCAAGCACATTGTCAGTGTTGGCAACCAATGGGAACTCTTCAACGATGCTCAGAACGCGGGATGCGGGCTGGTTGAGAGTGAAAGCGTTCCTTGTCATGTCAACGACATAAAGTTCGCGATTGATCTGGCCAATTGGACCGATGGGGTTAGCCAACTCATAAGACACCCTCAGAACCCTGAAGCCCCAAGGGCGTGGGAGCGGGTTTCTGGAAGGATGGACGAGGTAAACATCCACTTGGCTGCTTTGCGGGTCAAAAAAGAACTCAAACTCGGCAACATCTAAGCCATTCACGAGACCGTCGCCGTTGCGGTCTGAGGCTGTGGGCGAATAGCGCACCTCGCGATAAACCCGAATTTCAGGTTGCCCGTCGCCGTTGGTGTCCCAATTTGGGAAGGGCAAGGCAGGTGCAAATCTCAAAATTGCACGCCATTCGTCAGGTTGACCGTCGTTGTCAATATCAATGCCAGTTAGCCCTACGCGTTTGTTTGGGTCACCTTGAGGCAAACCGTCGTCTAAAGGTTCACCCCAAACAAAATTGAAAGTTCGGCGAACATCCAGAAGGTAGGCTGGCTCCAAAAGCACAGGTTGATTGGGAACTTGGTTGGGGTTAAAAGGCACAATGGCATATGGCAACTTGGCAGGTTCGGCGAGGAAATCGCTGATGGCTTCGTGGGCAAGTTGGGTGGCTTGCTGGCGCAAGCCAGAGCGGCGGATGATGTCCTGCCCACGAGGGAAAAGGGTAACGACAGCCCAAATGCCCACCGCCAAAATGGCGATGGCAGTGAGGACTTCCATCAGGCTGATGCCACTTTGTCGTCTAACTGTCAGCGTTCCGACATGAGCGACCATCGTTGCCCTTCGCCTCCGTGTCGCTTTTATGCCACATTCGCTGAAGGCTTTACAGGACGAGCATGAAAGCCTATCGCGGCTAAAGCCGCTTGACGCCTACGATGGAGTGTGTTCGGAAAGTCACGGGATAGGTTTTGTGCGCCGCAACTGAAAGGCATTTTGGTCGTGGCTAATAGCCACTCCAACAAGGACGAGCAACCCGACGCCCCCCTCCAACTTTCTGTTGGAGCGGCGATTAGCCGCGACAATGGCGATGCGACGATGGCAGTGTCCGCTGCAACGGACGGCAGTTATTCAAGGCGTGATTTTCCGAACATCCTCTCTACGATGGTGCTCTGCCGCACACTTTTTAGCGCATCTCAGTGGTGAAAGGAGGCGGCAAAGATGCACTTGACAGAAGTGGAGCAATTGGCACAGGAAGCGTTGACGCCCAATTATGCGCGGCTGCCTGTCGCTTTCGTGCGGGGCTATGGGACGAGGCTTTGGGACACAGAGGGCAAGGAATATCTGGACTTTTTGGCAGGCATCGCCGTTTGCGGCGCCGGTCATTGCCATCCCCGATTGGTCGCTGCCCTCCAGCATCAAGCGGTGATGCTTTGGCACACCAGCAACCTTTTTCATAACCCGCTGCAGGCGCAATTGGCAAACCGATTGAAGGAGTTGAGCGGAGGCTATCGTTGCTTTTTTTGCAACAGTGGGGCGGAAGCCAACGAGGCGGCACTGAAACTGGCGCGCAAAATTGGTCGGGAAAAGTTGGGCGGTAAGTGGATGTTCGTCGCCGCCGAAAACAGTTTTCACGGGCGCACTTTCGGGGCGCTCTCGGTGACAGGTCAGCCCAAGTATCATCACGGCTTTGAGCCCTTAGTGCCCGGCGTTCGCTTTGTTCCCTTTGGCGATTTTGAGGCGCTGGCGGAAGCGGTCACGGACGAAGTTTGCGCCGTCTTCCTTGAGCCCATTCAAGGCGAAAGTGGTGTCCGCGTCCCGCCCGATGATTACTTGCCGAAGGTCGCTCAATTGTGTCGGGAGCGAGGGGTTTTGCTCATCTTGGACGAAGTGCAAACAGGCATGGGGCGGACGGGCAAATTGTTCGCCTTTCAGCACTACGGCATTGAGCCCGACATCTTCACGCTGGCGAAAAGCCTCGCTGGTGGTTTCCCGATAGGGGCGATGTTGGCGAAACCTGAGTGGGCGAAGTTTTTGCAACCTGGCACTCATGCCTCCACCTTTGGCGGCAACTATTTGGCGTGTGCAGTGGCGTTGGCGTTTTTGGACTTGCTGGACGAAGAGGGCTTAATGGACAATGCCCGACGCATGGGCGATTCCTTGATGGCGAAGTTGCGGCAACTGGATGCGCCCATCAAGGAAGTGCGGGGCAAGGGGCTGATGGTGGCGTTGGAGTTCACCGAACCCATCGCCGCCAAAGTGCGGGATGCCTGCCTTGCTGCCGAGCCTGTCGGACTGGTCGTCAACGCCGTCGGCGATTTCATCCTGCGCTTCCTTCCGCCCTTGACAGTGACTGCCGAGGAAATTGACCAAGCGATGGACATCTTGCAACGCGCCATCGCTTCGGTGTGGGCATAGCCTTTTGCTGCCATCCGATTTGTTTGCGTCTAAGGGATGTGGCAGCAAAGCGCAAAATCCCACACGGAGGTGTTAGGCGATGGTGCGACGATGGATGGCGGTCAGCCTGTTGACGATGGCGTTGCTCCTTCCGGCGATGGCGCAACCGCCAGCGGGGCGTCCTGGCGGTCCTTTTGGCGGGCGCTTTGGCGGACCGATGTTGATGCTGGGTCTGTTGCGCAATCAGCAAGTGCAGCAAGAGTTGAAGTTGACCGACCAACAAAAGCAGCAACTGGAGCAATTGGGCGAGCAGTGGCGGGAAAAGATGCGGGGGCTGCGAGATTTGCCTCCCGAAGAGCGGCGGCAGAAAGTGGAAGGGATGCGCGCCGAGGTGGAGAAGCAACTGTCCAAAGTCCTGAACGAGCAGCAGATGAAGCGGCTAAAGCAAATCGCCCTGCAAGTGGAAGGCTATGCGGCATTGGAGCGTCCTGAAGTCGCCGAGCAAGTGGGCTTGACGAAAGAGCAGCGGCAAAAAATTCGGGACATCCTTCGGCAAGCCGCTGAAAAGCGGCGCGAGGCGTTCCAGCAAGGGCAAGGTGACCGACAGGCTGTCTTCCAACGGATGCGGGAAATCCGCCAATGGGTGGATGGCGAGATTGAGAAGTTGTTGACGCCTGAGCAGAAGAAGAAGTGGCAGGAACTGGTCGGAGCGCCCTTCAAGTTTGAGGGCGGTTTCGGTGGCTTTGGCGGCGTCCGCCAACGCGCCCAACGACAACGCGCTCGGACTTGACCATCAACATCGTGGCTTTGACCTTGCGGCTGGATTGCCAACGAAGGGGAGGGGCGCAAGTCGGTGCGTCCCTCCCTTCTTTTCAGGCGTTCACAAGCGAACGCCTTCGCGGATGCGCGGGATGAACTGGGGCGGGGCGACGAGGAGGTGGGGCAAGGATTCTCGCGTCAAGGGTAACTTGGTCATCGGCTCACCCGTGCGCAATTGAACGACCTCCGCTCCCGCTTCTTTGGCGATGACCCAGCCGGCAGCGATGTCCCAAACGCGATTGTCCGTCAGGATACCGCCGATGAAAGAGCCTTTGGCGACAAAGGTGAAGCAAGCGACGGCAGTGCCGAGGCTGCGGATTTTGCAAGGCAATTGCACTTGCATCCGCTTGACGCTGAGGGTGCTCAGCCCTAACAAATCGTCGCGTCGGATGTCATCGTCGGTGCGGGCGTGGATGGGGTTACCGTTCAACCATGCTCCTTTCCCTTGTTGCGCCGCATAAAGTTCGCCAAAAGCGGGGTAGTAAACGGCACCGAGGGTCGGCGTCCCTTCTTCCACCAACCCGACGCAAACTGCCCAAATGGGCACGCCCGCCACGAAATTCGCCGTCCCGTCAATAGGGTCAACGACCCAAGCGACACTCTTTTCCACGCCCCGCTCCACTTCTTCGCCCAACACTTCCACGCCGGGAAAGTGCTTTCCCAGTTCCGAGCGCAAAAACTCTTCCACGGCTTTGTCGGCTTCTGTGACGAAGGAGCGGTCGGGTTTCTCCGACGGGACGACGCGCCCGTAGAAAGAGAGCGCTAATTCGCCCGCCCGACGCACAAGGGCAATCAAAGCGTCCAAGTCGGTCAACTTTGTTCACCTCCATCGTTTGCCCTTCGGGTGCAGACAAGGATTGCAGCGGGCAAATCGCCGTGCAGGACTTCATAGCGTTGGCGGATGCGAAAACCTGCCACTTCCGTCAACGGCTCAATCCATTCGGGGTGATGGGTGATGACGACGAGGCGTCCGTCCTCACCGAGGACGGCATCGGCGGCGATGACCAAATCCCGATGGGCATCCCGCGCCTTGCGGGGCGAGCCGCTGCGGACGCCGAAAGGCGGGTTGGTGATGACCACTTGCACTTCACCCTTGCGAAAGACTTGGGGCAGGGCGGCGACTTCCATCACTTGCCATCGGGTCGTGTCGGCGACCAGTGCCCGTTCGGCATTTTGCTGAGCGCCGAAAAGGTGGCGGGGCGAAATATCCGAACCGAAAAGGCGCGCTTGAACCGTCCAGTCGGCAACGGTGTCCCATTGCCACATCACTTCGTCAAAATCCACGCCGCTAAAGAAAGGCAGTTGACGGAAAGCGAAGTTTTCTTTGCGAAAGAAGCCTGCGGGCACTTTGCGCGCCATCAGGGCTGCTTCCAACACAATCGTCCCGCCCCCGCACATCGGGTCTACCAGTTGCTCGTGAGGTTGCCAACCCGATGCCATTACCATCGCCGCCGCAAGAGTTGCGTTGATGGCGGCAGGATGGTCATAGACGCGATAGCCCCGCCGATGCATGGCTTCCTCTCCGACGAAGTCAATCCCGACGACGCAATGTTCTCCCGTCACATCCACGCGGAGGAGGACATCGGGATGGACGAGGCGGACCCTTTGGCGGCGACCCGTTTGGGCGAGGAGGCGGTCAATGACGGCTTGACCGCTCGTGCGTTCAATGTCGGGCGATTGGTAAGCGTGGCGCCCGTTGCGAGTGGAGCGGACGCAAAAGGTCGCTTCCGAGGGCAGCCACTCCGCCCAATCCACGCCGTAGACAAGGTCGTAAATGTCCTGCAAACCTTCAACGGTTCGGCGGACCTGCCCTTCCGCCAAAACGAGCAAACCGCGAAAGATGGTGCGGGCTTGGTAGCACACCCGCGCCAATGTCATCGGTTCGTCCACCATCGCCCAAACCCAACCGTCCAAGCCAAAAAGGCGCGGGCGGGCTTCTACACCCAGCGTCGCTAACTCTTGCACCACGAGGTCTTCCACGCCACGCGGCGTCGTGAACAACACTTTGTGCGGCATGAAAGTTCGCCACTGCCTTTCCGCTTGCGATGGATGCAGGCAAAGATAGGACTTACGCAGTTGAGAGACTGCGCAACTTCCCGTCGTGATGGCGCTCCGCAAACCCCACCACCGTGCCACCAAAGGACGGGCAACCGGGGTTACCCACGAACCCCTGCCCCAGCCCTGAAAGACTGGGGAATTTCTCTAACCCCCTGCAGCCGATGTTGATCGCCGCCACATAATGCCTTGATAACCCGCAAGAGAAGCACACCCTCTCCTGCCCCCTTAGGTTCACCCCGCATATCGGACAGGTCTTTGATGTGCCTTGGGGGTCTACGAACACCAACGGAACGCCATACGCCCTCGCCTTTGCCTCCAAAATCCGATGAAACCTCATGACGCTCCAGTGATTGAGCAACCTCCTCCGAAGCCTTTTGGATGCCTCCCTCAACCTCCCCTTCATCCCATCAAGCCGCTCCAAAACCAACATCCCATGACTTTGAACCGCCATCTGAACGAGCATCAAAGCGATTAAGTGCCAAAGGTTCTTCGTCCTCTCTCGCCGCAGCCTCCCATACTTCGCTTGAACTTTCTTTCTGGCTTTCGGGTTTCTCATCCCTCTCGTCGCCCTCTGAACCCTTCGGTCGTAGTCTCGGTTCATTCGGGCAATCTCCGAAGTGTCTATCGTCCCCAAGTTCCCTTCCACCTGCCCATCGCCCCTCTCCTCTACCACGCAGTAGTCCAAACTGCTCTCGTTGCTGTCAATCCCAATGACCGTCTTGGGCTGATACACGGGCACATCGGGAAACTTGAGCGGGATGCTGACGGAACTTTTCGTCAGGGTTATCTGCCCTAAGACACACTCACCCGCCTTCCATCTGTCCAGCAAACGACGATACTTGTGGTGAGGTTTGAACCAACGGACGAGGGGTTCTAAATCGTTGGCGGACTTGAAAATCGTCACCTTCAACCACTTGCCGTCAAAGGAAACCTTGAAAAGGCAGGGGCTGAGGGTGACGAAGGGCTTTTTGAGCCTCGGTCTTTTCGCCTGTCCCTTCCTCTTTCGCTTGTTGAAGGCGTGGACGATGTTGGTTGCCGTCTTGAGGGCGCTTGTGACCCACTGGCTATGAAGGTCTGGAAATTGCTGTCGCAAGGGGAAGTAGAGGGCGTGATGGACGGAGTTGAGGGCGGTCTTTTTGTTGGCGAGCAACCAATTGACCGCCTTTTGCTCCATGACCTTGACTTTTTCCAACACTTCTTCCATTTCTCGGGTTGGGTGGAATTTGAAACGCAAGCAAACGACGCCCATCGTCGTCACCTTCGTTCACTTTGCCATCAAATCCCCACCTGCGTAACTCCTAATAGAGTTTGCCATTCGCCCCTTTCGCCTGCCGACGGTGCGCCACCGCAAAATTAGTCCCGACCTGAAGGCGTTTGGAAAATCGCGACGGCAAATTTTGTCGTCGCATCGCATCCTGTCATGGGCTGTTAGGCGGGTGTTCGGCAAATCGCACCTTGAATGACCAAGGTTCGTTGCGACGGACATCGCCATTAGAAGGTTGGATGAAGGTCGGATGGAGCGTCGGCTTTTCAGCGAAGACGAAGGGGCGTTGGGTCACTCGTCTCTGTTGGAGTGGCTATCAGCCACGACACAAACGCAAAAGTCGGCAGCGTGGTGAAAAGGGGTGACTTCATGCCGACTTGGCTGACGACGGTTTTCGCTTTCTTGTTCGGGGCAGCCGTCGGCAGTTTCGTCAATGTGTGCATTTATCGGCTGCCTCGCCGTTTGTCTCTCTTGCATCCGCCGTCCCATTGCCCTCACTGCGGGACTTACTTGAGGGCGGCGGATTTAGTGCCGTTGCTCAGTTACCTTTGGCTGCTGGGCAAGTGCCGCTATTGCAAGACACCCATCAGCCCGCGCTATTTCGTCGTGGAACTTCTCACGGCGCTTTTGTTCGTCGCCGCTGCCCATCGCTATGGGGCAAGTGTTGGGGCGGCGTTGGTGGCGCTCTCGTTGGCGGCGCTGGTGGTCATTGCCGTCGTGGACTGGGAGTTTTTCCTTGTGCCCGATGAAGCCGTTTGGGCGTTAGGCGTGTTGGGAGGCATCCGTTGTTTTTTGGCGGGCGAACCGTTGAAAGCGTTGGCGGTCGGTTTCGGTGGGGCATTGATCGGGGCGCTGACGATTTGGCTCATTGGCATCCTTGGACGATGGCTTTTTCGGCGGGAAGCGATGGGGTTTGGCGATGTCAAAATTGCTGCCGCTGTCGGGATGCATTTGGGGCTCACTTGGGCGTTACTGCCCTTTTTCCTGCTGAGTGTTTTTGTCGGCGCCATCTTAGGCGTTGGGTTGGCGCTCCTTCAGCGACGGGCTTTAACGGGCTACATGCCTTTTGGTCCCGCTTTGGCGATGGCGGCGGGTGCTTTGTTGCTTTACCCGCACGAAATCACTGAGTTCGTCTTGCGCATTTATGCCTTGCGATGAAACCTTGCGTCGGAGCGGCTATCAGCCGCAACAAAAAAAGCCAAATCACCGATGGAAGGAAGACAGGGCGATGACGGAAGTTTTAGACCGCCAAGCCGTTTTCACCTTCGGCTATCACTGGATCGCCGACGAGGAGGAAGCCGCCGAGCAAATTGAATTTGCCCGTCGGCTCCTTTACTTGCCCGTCGGTTCGTTGGTGCTGATGCCTTTTTGCGGGGCGGGTTGGCACGCCCACGAGTTGGCGATGTGGGGCTACCAAGTCGTTGCCATAGACCCGTGTCCCAAGTTGGTGCGGGAAGCGTTGGAGCGCAACCATCAAATCGGCGTTTCGGTGATGTTTGCCGTCGCCGATTTGCCTTTGCCCTTCCGTGAGGCGTCCTTTGACGCCGCAATGATTTTGGGGACGCGCTTTGGCTTGACAGGGAATGAGCGGGACGACCGGCGTTGGCTGGCGGAATTGGCGCGGGTGCTCAAACCCAACGGTCGGCTCGTCCTTGAGTTGCCTCATCGGGATGGCGTCGTCCGACATTGGCAGGAACGCACTTGGGAACGATTGCCCGATGACGCCGCTTGCCTCATCGTCCGCGAGTGGGATGCCTTGACGGGGCGGATGTTGGAAGAATGGACGGTGATAGACGCTGAAGGTCAAACCCGCCGCTTCGCTTTCACCTGCCGCATCTACACGCCGACAGAATTGGCGATGTTGCTGCAAACTCACGGCTTTGAGATGACCAACGCCTTCGGGACTTTCCTCGGCGCCGAGTTAGCCTTGCACCACCGACGAATGATCATCCAAGCCATCCGCCAGTGACCTTGACCCTCAATCGCCCTTGCGTTCCCAAAGGGCTATAGTGTCGCCGCTATGCAAGACAGCAAGATAACGCCCATCAGGCGAGAAAGCGAAATCCCTCGCAGAGCGACCGAAGCGAGGCAACTTGGCGACCATTTTCCCGTCCCTAAGCCGTCGCACCACCACTTGCGTCGGCGGGGCAGACAAGTATTGTCGCCTCAGCAACTTTTGAATAACGAAGTGCTCCAACCGCCACCATGAGCCATCCAAACCGCTTGTGTCAGGCTCGGAGAGCGCTACCAATGAAAGGTCGGGGGCAAAGGCAGCAGAGGGGGAGAGAATTTCGTAGAACGGTGTCAATGGCGTTGAGCGCACCAAACGCCAGTCGCTCGTCCGCCAGACAGAGACACCATATCGCACGGGAGCAAGCGGCAACTTCCTTCGCTGTAACCACCAAAGGCAGGCAAGGCGTTGCCCGTCTTTGGAGAAGGCAAATGTCTGGACGAGGCGTGAGGGCGGTTGGATTTGCCGAATGAGACGACCGTTGGCGTCGTAAAGGCTCACAACATTACCAATTTGGAGAACCGCCAACCACCGACCGTCGGGGGAAAAAGTGATGTCTATGGCTTGGATGTTGGTCGGCATCTTTTTGCCGTCGTCAACCCGAACGAACCAAAGTCGGAAGTCATGAACAACCGCCAGTCGCCCATCGGGAGCGAAAGTAACAATGGGCGTCAACACCCATTTGCTCTTGCCCATCGTGACCGTTTTTAGCCTGCGACCATCGGCGACGCGAAAGACAGCGACCTTACCCGCGTCTTGCTCCCTGTAGCCGACCGCCAAAAGGCGACCGTCGGGAGAAAAGCCCAATTGAGGCAGGCTGATGCCCATCGGCTGAACTTGTTGGCTGACAGGAAGCACCTTCGGAGTGACTTGAATTTCAGGCACTCGCCATAACTGCACCGTCATCATCAGTTGACCTTGCTTGGAATTCACAACCGATGCCGCCAACCAATCACCTGTGGGCGAGAAAATGACACCGCCTGTCAAAAAGCCCTGAACCTTCCATCGTGCCCGCAAGACAAAGGGCATGGGTTGAGGACGAAAAAGCCACCAAACCCACAAGCCCAAGACGAGGACAAAGACGACAAGCGCGAGGCGATTGAGCCACTTCTCTTTCTCCATCGTCCCGCCCCTCCTCAAAGGGAGCGAAGGGCGACGGGCAATTCGTTTGTTAGAGCCGCTTCCAGTTGGCTGTTTGTCATTGGCTACCCGCTCACCTTCAGCATCTTGCTCAAATCGGCGATAACTTCGTCGCAAAGTTGCTCGGCGCGTTCGGGCGTTTTGGCTTCGGCGATGACCCGCAAGATGGGTTCTGTGCCCGACGGTCGGACATGCACCCAGTGGTCATCCCAACGCAACTTCACGCCATCCTCTTCCACGACTTCCTCAGCGGTGTAACGGGTTTTGATGCGTTCCAGCAACTCATGGACAGGCACGGCGCCGATGGGCAGGCGCTTTTTGACCATGTGGTAGCGTGGCAACCGACGCACCAGTTGGCTCAACGGTTCTTCGTGCATCGCCATGAATTCCAAGACGAGCGCCAAAGCGGCGATAGCATCCCGCGCATACTGGATGCGAGGATAAATGACGCCGCCGTTCCCTTCGCCCCCAATCGCCCCGCCCACTTCCTTAAGCCGCTTGCTGACATTGATGTCGCCGACAGGCGTTCGGTAAACGGGAACGCCGAAAGTTTTCGCCACCTCATCTATCGCCATCGTCGTGGACAGGTTCGTCACGACAGGACCACGCTCTTTGTGAGCAAGGACATGGTAGACAGCGATGACCAGCGTCATTTCCTCCCCCAGCGCCTCGCCACCATCCGCCACAATCGCCAACCTGTCAACATCAGCATCGTGGGCGAAACCGACATCGGCGCCTGTTTCCCGCACCACTCGGCATAACTCGCTCAAATTTTCGGCGATGGGTTCAGGGTCACGCTGGAAAATGCCCGTCGGTTCGGTAAAGAGCGGAATGACTTCGCAGTTGAGCCGTTCCAGAAGGCGAGGTGAGATGAAGCACGCCGCTCCATTGGCGCAATCAATGACGACGCGAAAGCGCCTCGCCCGAATGCGGTCTATATCCACGCAGGTGAGGATGCGCTCAATGTGGCGGTCAATGGCAGTCGCATCGGTCTGAATTTGTCCGACTTCGTTCCAACGGGCGCGTCGGAATTGCCCGCTTTCGTAAATCCCTCGCAGGCGTTTCAGCCCGTCGGCGTCCAGATACATGCCCGACGGCTCAAAAAACTTCAAAGCGTTCCACTCAGCGGGATTGTGGGAAGCGGTGAGGGCAACGGCACCGTCCGCCTGCCAATGCTGCACCGCCAGTTGCAAAGTCGGCGTCGGGACGATACCTAAGTCAATGACCTTGCAGCCCGTTGAAAGCAAACCCGCCAAAACAGCACCGCGAAGCATTTCACCTGATGGACGGGTGTCTCGCCCAAGCACGACCGTCCCGCCATTGACCATCGTCCCGTAAGCGAGCGCCCAGCGCAAGGCTTCCTCTGGCAACAAACTTTCGCCGATGACACCCCGAATGCCTGAGACGCTGACGATAGGCTTGCTCATCGTTCCTCACCCCGCTCGTAAAGCCATCGCACTTCTGCCCGCAGCCGTCCGCACCGCCCCGACCGCTCCATCGCCGCCCATTCGCCCTGCGTGTAGACAAGCAAGTCAGCAGGAACGGGCAAAGAACTCGTGTCAAAGTCTATCGCCCGATGAAGGAAAGGTTTGTCGGAATGAGCGACAACGATGAGCAAATCCAAATCGCTGCCGACACCCCAATCGCCTCTTGCCGCCGAGCCGAAACAGCCGACCCGCAAAACTTCAGGATGTTCTTGAGCCACTTTTTCCGCCCACTGCCTCGCCGCTTGCAACGCTTCTTCACGGCTCACCCATTTGAGCACGGACGAATTCAACGATCGCACGGGCATATCGCAACGCCACCTCACTTTGCAGCGGACCGTAGTGCTCAAAAGGTGCGCCTTCTGCGTGGCTGTTGGGATAACGGGTTGGGATGTAGAAGTTGTCCAAAACCCGCGCCTGCTCCATCAACTCAGCGGGCACTGTTACTTCTGGCGGCAACTCCTGTAACAAGCGGACGAGCACATACTCCCACGCTTCCTGCCCGAAATGGAGGTGAAGTGCCTTGATCGCCTTCTCCGCTGCTTGTTGAGCGGCAAAACATGCCCAATCGTGGCGTCCTGATTGTCGGCTCTCTTCCGCTTGCTCCAAATCGTGAAGCGCCTGCCTCCACCAGTCACGGGCTCGGTTCGGCATGGTCATCACCCGCCTTGACCTTTCGCCTCAATTTTGTCGCCACATCTGTGCTGCCATCCTACAAGGACGGAACGGAGCGAAAACCTTTTGGGCTTCTCCTCTCCCTGCCCATCTGCCTGCCGTCACCGCAGCCACCATTCTGCGAACACCAACTCAGGCGAAACAGTCAAAGGCAGCATGTTTGCCGATGCCCTAACGGTGAAGCGACGCAAGACTTTGCCCGTCAGTAAATCGCAAACGGTCACGGTCGCTTTGGGATGAACCCAATGAAGGTGTCCGTTGCCTGCGTGGGTCGGGATGAGCCTCACAATTTTCGGCGTCCTCCAGAGCAGCACTAATCCGTCCGATTGCGCCAACGGTCGCCAATTGCCCCCTTCGTTGACTTCCAACGCCCCCCAAAAGAGGGCGATATGCTCTTCACCCTTCACCGCCAACATTGCCGTCCCCTTAGGCGGCACCGTTAACCGCAGCCGTTTGCTGTCGGCATTGATTTCCATCGGCTCAAAGCGTTCTGATGGGTTGGCAGCCACGAAAACGCTTCGCCCATCTCCCAGAGCAATCAAACTCCTCTCGCCTGACCCTTTCACGCTGACCCATCGCATCAACGCCCCATAAAGGCGCACCGTTTCCTCAATACCTCGCAACTCAGGCGCATCGGCGCAGAAGACCACCAATCCTTTCCCCAACCGCCGAGCCACGATGACGGGTTCCCCTTGCTCCGTCATCGCCAACACTTGCCCCGCTCCATCTCCTTTCATCCGCACGCAAGGCTTTGCTTGCCATCCTGTCAACGACAACGCTTTGTCCACTGTCAGGCATCGGATGAAGGCTGTCGTCGCCAACGCAAAGGGAGAAGGAATGCCGTCAACCAGCGAAAAATCCAGCAACTCTTGCAACCGCTCAATTTTCGTTCGTTTGCGGTCAAGGTCAAAGGTGAAGTCACCCGTGATGATGGCGATGCCACCATTCTCCACATAGCGCTTGACAGTTTCGTAGGTCTCATCGCTCCAAACGAACGGGATGGGAAAAACGGCAATTTCTGTCTCAGTCCCCAGCCTCAAGTCTCCAGTCCCTAGCCTCCCCAATTCCCACTCACGAACGACATGGAACGGGACTTTGAGCCTCATCAGGGCTTCAAAGGCATTGAACACGGCTGCGCTAATTCGCCCCGCTGGACCAAGCCCGCTCCATCGGACTTCGCCTTCAGCACCGAGCAAATGTTCGTCAGGGATGACGACCGCAACTTTTCGTGGCTCATAACCAAACGATGCCGCTTTCTCCAAAAACTTGGCGACGGCAGCGAAAGTTTTGCCCGAAACCTTCAACGCCGCTTCCACTTCCCAAACCTTTGTTTTTCGCTTCGCGCCCCGCGTCCCTCGTCCCGCGTCCCGTTTCTCTCGTGTCCCGTGTCCCATGTCCCTTGCAACGGCGTGAATGCCGTGCTGATGCACCAATCCCCAAGGGAAAATGCACGCTTCCATGTCCTTCCAATCCCAGTTGAGCGCCATCTCCCCTTGCAGCCCGAAAGTCAACAGCGGCATGTTGACAAAATGGCGGATAACTTCCTCCGTCGGCGCATAGCCCCAACCGCCAAAGCGGAAACTGGGATGGTCGCGAGCGCCGAATTCGCCGACGGCTAACCCCTGCCCACGAGCCGAACGGTCGTGAAACTTCAAGTAAGTCGCAATCGCATTTGGCGACCTGTCGCCGTAGTAGTGCAGGTTGACAAAATCAAGCCACTTTGCCGCCTCGTAATGGTCGCCGCAGACTTTCCAGTCAATCTCGTCAGTGACGGGTTGTTTTGCCCCGCTTTCGCGCAATGCTTGGACATTCGCTTTAACCCATCGCTCAATGAGCCAACGACGGAAGTGCTGGATATCGCGGAACTTCAAATCGTCCCAACCCCGCGGCTTGTGTTCGGCGTAGCGGACTTCGCCCAACTTGACATTTTCTCCCCAAGCCTGCCGCAACTTTTCGTCCGAGCCGTAGCGCTTGCGCAGCCACTCGTTGAACAAACGGTGCAAATCGGGATGGTCGCGAAATTCAACCCAAGCCTCGTTTTCAATGTCCCAAAGGATGCGGGGCGCGTTTTTGTAGCGAGCGCCGACGAGCCGAACGAAAGCGCATTGCTTGCGCAAAGTTTCATCGCTAACGCTCACGCCCATCCATTCGTGCAATGTCGGCATCAAGACGAGACCGTGCCAATGCGCCATCAGCACCAACGCATCGTAGCGACGCCAGAAAGTTTCCGTCGGCTTTTCCCAATCGCCCGCAAAGTGGCTGATGTGAAGGACGCGCAAAATTTTCAAGCCCATCTTGCGCATTAGCGAAAACTCAAACTCCCACTGCAGCGGGTTCTCCCAAGTCGCTTCGGGCGCAAACAGAACGCCCGTTTGGTTCGTGCCGAGCCAAAATTTTGGCTGCCAAGCCTTCTTGCTTTCGTCCCACTCGCACAAAGCGTTGTTTCGCCAAGTGATGGGCGTTGCGTTTTTCAAAACGCTTTCGTCCCAAACGCAAAATCCCGACCAAATTTCGTCAAGAGGCGTGGAAGCCGAAGCAGTTTTCGGGAGGGCGAGGCTTCCGCTGAGCCATGCTCGGATGGCGTAAAGCGGAGCGGCATTTTGCGGGATGCGCCACTGCATTGTCACCGTCGTTTGCTCTCGTGGAGAGAGCGTGACAGTTTTTTCGCCAATCGCAACGGGTTCGCCCATCTCCAACGGTTCAAGCATCGGCGCAACTTCCATCCGCACCGTCACCGTTTGCGGTGCAATCCCGTCGTTGCGAACCTTGACACTTATGCTGGCGGTTTCGCCCTTGCGGTAAGTCCAGAACGAAGGTTGCAGGCTGTGCAAGTAAACACCGTGTAGCATGCGGCGGATGACTTGCACCAAAACTTGCTGGAACTTCGGAAACTTCGTCAAGTCGTGGCTTTCAATCCCGCAAAACGCCCATGTGCTTCCCGCATAAGGACCTGCAAAGTAGTGCATGACGCTGAAGGCTGGACCGAGGTAGCGACCGAACTTATCGCGGGCAATCAACACAGGCATAAACCTTGCCCACGCTTGCGGGTTGACAGGGTTGTTGCTCCCAACCAACCCAACCGCTGCGTAACCCTTCATCGGCTCTTTTGTCCGCAAAACAACCTCGTCCCTCGTCTCCCGTCCCGCGCCCCGTTCAAGGACAGTTGCTCCGTCAATGCGAAACGATGGATCAAAAATCGCAAACTGCTCAGGGTCAATGTGCATCCAATCTCGTGCGTCGCCCCAACGGGTGTTGATGACGGGCTTGACATCAATGTCGGAAAACTCCGCCGAGCCGTGACCGTGCACGATGGCGTTGATGGCGACAGTTGCGGCGTTTTCGGGAACTCGCAGAACGACGCCCAACTCTCGCCAACCTTCCGTGCGCTTGACAATTTGCGTTTGTTGGAACGAGATGCGGTTGCCGTCGGCGTCAAGGTAATCGGCAGCAAGGTAAGCGCCGTGACCGTCAACGATGCCGTTGGTGCGGACCTTGCCCGTCAGCAAGTAACGCCAACCAGCCCGCAACGCCACAAAAGCCCGAACGCGATGCCAGTCTACGGGCACATCGTCGGGAACGACAATTCGGATGCGGTTTCGTGAAAAGTCAATCTGCACCTTTTCGTGGGCGACTTTCTCCCATTCCCACCTGTCCCGTGTCCCGTGCCCCATGTCCCGTGTTTCGTCAAAAGTGTAGCCACCCAAACTGACAAACCGACCACCCGCTTTCAGGTAGCGACGGAAGTTATCAACGGCTTCGGCGGGAAAATAAGCGCCGTAGGGCAAGATGACGAGGGCAAATTTTTCAGGCGACAGGTTTTCAGGGCTTGACAAATCCGCTGTTGAGAGCAACCGCACGGAGAAACCGTTGCGCCGCAGCAACCGAACCAATTGCTGTGGGTCGGCATGTCCTGCTTTTTTCGGCACAGAGGTTGAAGCCCAGATGCCGATGACCGACGCTGAGGTGCTGCCGATGGTTATCGCCATCATCACCGTCAGCCACCCAAATCGCATCGCTTCAGCACCTTCTCGGGGAGGTTACGGAGCGAACAATTGCAAGGCATCGTGACGCACCCGCAAAACCTCGTCGGGGTCGGGCAAAAGCGCCGTTGACCGCAGCCCACCTTGATTGGGGATGCGAGCCAAGTTTTTTGCCCGCTCCAAAACCTGCCTTGCCCGCTCTGCCTTTTCACCCTGCCATTGCCCCTCCACCAGCATCCGCTCAAGGGCGCGCAAAATCAGGTAGTCCTCAATGCCCTCCCGCACCTGCATCAATCGGATGGACGGCAACGGCTCATCACGCCCGAAGCGTTCGCCGGGGTAAACGAGGTAGCCGTCGCCATTAGGGTAGCGAATCCAGTAGAAGCGCTTGCCTTCATCGCTTTGGGAGATGAAAGCGTGCCAACCAAACTCCCAAGGGTCATGCGTCCACCACGAAACGCCCCAAAACTCGTAACCTGCGACGCCGTAGCGGAAGCAAAGATAAGGCAACAAGCGCTCAATCGCCAAGTAAGGCGTATCAATGCACATATGCCCATCCGTCGTAAACCAAAGTTGAGCGCCCGATTGCTTTAATCGCTCCATGTCAGCGACAGAAGCAGAGCCGTGCGGACCGACGCCCCAAATGTCCAAGTCACCCAGCCAATCGGGGACGAAGTGCCAGGTGCTGGCGTAGATGCGGACGCCTGCAACGGCTTGATGCGCCAATTGGCACAACCGTTTCAGTTGCTGTCGGACACTTTCGTGCTGAAAGTGGGGTTCATCGGAAAGGTAGTAAACGAAGCGCTCGCCCCAACCCCGCTTTTGCACATGCCCAAAGAACGCTTGCAACAACGCTTGATAGGCACGGTTGTAATCGTCGGTGAAGGGCTCCAAACCGAAGAAGCGTTTGGGCGGGTAAGCCCAGCCGAAGGCGTAAAGGAAGCCGGGCGTATACAAGGCGCGGACCTTCAACTCGTCCAGCAGGAAACTTGCCAGTTCGTCAAAACCTTTTGCGTCCATGACGACTTTGCCCTCTTCGTAACGGAAGTTCGGCTCAGGGAAGACGAAACCAGGCGAGATGCGAAATTGAGCGAGGAAGCGATACCACTTTTTCAATCGCTGAGGGTCTTGGCTCAATTGAGCCACGATGCGCCCCCGAAGGTCAAAGATGGCGACAAGGTCTGTCTCCTGTGGGAGTGTCAAGGGGACGATTTGCACTTGCAAGGGGAGCGTTACTTTTTGCCCCTCGGCGGCGATATGGATTTGCCCCTTATAGCGCCCTGGGGAAGCGTCGGGGGGGGAATAAAACACCAGCCAAAGGGCTTGGGTGCGGTGAGGTGGGAGGTCAAAGGGGGCGAAAGGCATCAACGGGTCCGCCCATTCGCCTGCCCAACCGTCACTGCTGCCGTCGCCTTTGGGGCGGTGGCGAAACCAGAAAGGCAAGTCGGAGTGGAAGTAACCACTGGGATGGTCAACAGGCACATAACCGACCCGCCAAATTTGGGGCGGGGGCAAAGTCTGCCCTTGCTCGTTTGCCAGTGGTGTCACTGTGACCTGAACTTGACGGAGGGGTTGGTCGCTCCGCAATGCCAACTGCAACGGCTCCCATTCGTTGCGCGCCATCAGGAAGGACAATTCGGCTGCCCTTCCTTCTGGCAGCGTGTCGGGAAACACTTTGACGAGGGGATTGACAAACCAGACAGTCAATCCTTTTGGCGACGCATCGCGTCTTTCCCGATCGCCGACGACGGCTTTATGCACCTCGCCGAAGAAGATGCCGTCGTGCCAGAAAATGCCCGATGTGTTGGTCGTCAGATGCAGTTCCGCAAAGGCAGCATCAACAGGGCTTTCCAAGAACGCGCTCGTTTGAACCCAACCTTGACCGCCAGTGACTTCGGGATTGGTCGCTGCAAAAGGCGCTTCGTCGGTCAATTGGTGTCGGGCATTTTGCCAGTGCAAGTGCAAGCGAAGGCGGGCTCGCTCGCCTTCCGCCCTCACGAAGCCACTGTAAAAGTAGGTGCGCAAAGGTTTGACAGGGAGAAGACAGCGCCAACCGAGCCATTGACCCGCCAGTTCCGACGCCACACGCAACTGCGCCGCCCATTTGCCCACCCGCCCTTCCGCCACCAGTTTCGCTTCCATGCCCTGTCGCCGTTCCGTTCGCCACTCTTTAGGCAAACCTTCCGCCCGTTCCTCAAAACTTGGGTTGGGTGCGAGGTTGGCGGGGCTTGACACCAGCGTTGCGTAATCGGCTTCGCCGTCGCTTTGGTCGGTCGGCGACAAGTAAAGGTCAAAGCGCTTGACACTGCGGGGTGGCAAAGTCGCCAAAAACAAAACGCCATTGCCGACGCGCCAGTGGGGGCGAATGCGTTCCGATGGGGGCGCTTCAGGGTCTACGAGGCAAAGACCGGGCGGTCGCCCCAAAGCGGAGAAACGCCAAAGGACTTTTCGCAGGTCGGCATAAACGAGCGCTGTCGTCGGTCGGTCATCAAAGTGGTGGACGATGAGGGGCACTCGTTCCCGCCACCCTTCACCTTTCAGCCACGCCGACGCTTGTAAATGGGGCGTCAGCGCCATCGTCTCAACGCCGACGACTTTTACCGACAGCGACGGCAGGCTATCGCTGAGCATTTCCAAAGTCACATCGTCAAACCATGCCATGCCTGTGCCGTAAAGCACTGTCCCGACAGTCGCCCATCGTCCATTTTCAGGGACGGTGAAGGTGAACTCAACGGGACGCCAATCGTAGGTGCCCTCGCCCGCATTGAGGACGCGGTTGATGAGCCATTCGCCCTTTTCGCCGAAGACATGGATGAACCAACCCGCACTGCCCTTGACATCTTGCGCCTTGACAAAACCGCGTAGGCGGTAAGTGGCGTTGGGGATGACGGGGATGCGGGATTGTTGGAACTTCACCCAAGTGGGCGGAGCGCCTTCCGCAACGACGGTTTGCACCGAGCGTTTGCCTGTGCGGGCAACTCCTGTCACCCAAGCGAGCCGATGGGCAGCATCTTCGTCCACTCGCTCCCAATCGGCGGGGTTATCTTCGCCCATCTCAAAACTCCTGTTGCTCAAAGCCATGCGGAGGAAATCGGGTAACGCCCATGCCTTTGGGTTGTCGGCGTAGACGAAAAAGCGGGCGGTGCTCTTTGGGGCGAGGGCGACGAAGAAAGCCAAGCGGTCGCCGACTTGCGCCTTACCGCTTCGGCGGGGCAACCCATCGGCGGTTCGCAAGTCAAAGAGCAACTCGCGCCCTGCCTCGTCGCAAACCCGCAAGGCTTTCACCTCTTTGCCCGCTAAGGGCAAGGAAGGCAACGCCGTGCCGACAGTCAAGGTGATGGGCACGCCCGTTTGTGGTCGGTCAGTGGAGTTGCTCACTTCCACGACGATGCGGGTTTGCCAATAGCCACCACCATCGCCCGCCAGTGGGTGATGCCATGCCACCGCAGGTGTTAAGGCAAGCGGCAAACAACAAAACCAACACCATCGTCGCATCTTCTGCCCCTCCTTCACCGCACCTTCAATTGACGGCGGGGTTGCAAAAACTCCTCCTTTGTCCCGCACTCTTCCAGCAACTGGACGAATTTGCTGTGCAACGCTTGCGCCACTTGCGGATATTGGCGGATGAGGTTGCGTTCTTGTTTAGGGTCGGTGGCGGTGTGATACAACTCGGCGTCATCATCGGCGACGCTGTAAATCAGCGTCCATTCGGCGGTGTGAATCGTGGACGGGCGGGGCGATAAGACGAGGCGCTCTGTGCCATCCACAGCGCGAGTAACGGTTTCTTTGGGAGCGTGGGTGATTGCCCACGAAGTCACGAAGAAGTCACGCCATTTCGGTCGCTCGCCCCGAAGGAAGGGCAAAAGGGATTTGCCTTGCACGAAGTCGGGCACTTCCACACCCGCCAACTCCAAAATCGTCGGCATCAAGTCCACGAAGCCCGTGAAGGCATCGCAGCGGAAAGGTTTGACGCCGGGCACATACATCAAAAGCGGGATGCGAGCGACTTCGTCATAGATGGGGGAGCGATGCATGACATTGCGTCCGTCACGCTCTTCAAGGAGCGCCTTGCCGATGATGCCGTGCTCGCCGAAGTAAAAACCGTGATCGCTGGTGAAGATGACGACGGTTTTGTCCAACAAGTTCAAACTCTCCAACCGCGCCATCAATCGCCCGAACCAGTAGTCCACCATCGTCACTTCGCCGCAGTAAAGGGCGTGGCAGTGGCGCAACTCCGCCTCCGTCAAAAAGTCCCGCCAATACCAGTAGCGAGGGTAGATGACTTCCTCGCCCCGATAGTTCGGGTCGGCGTAAAGGTCGGTGTAGTAGCGGGGCGGGTCCCAAGGTTCGTGGGGGTCAAAGAGGTCAAGGTAGAGGAAGAAGCGCTCCCGCTTGTAGTTGCGCTCCAGCCAACGCATCGCTTCAGTGATGGTGCGGGCGGCGAAGTAATCTTCTTCGTAGCGACGGTCGGCAATGTTGCGGAGATATTGGACGACGGAAGTTTGAGGGTTGCGGCACTTTTTCGGGTCACAGGGAAATTGCACCTTTTCAGGGTCGGTTCGGTAGCGTTCGTTCTCTTGACCGCGCACCCAGATGAAGCCGTGAAAGCCTCGGTCAAAGTGGTAGCCGTCTCGGACGATGTGGGGCGTGTCCACAATCATCATCGTCGTGTAGCCTGCCTGCGACAAGAGTTGGGGCAGGACGATTTCGTCGCGGGGCAAAGGAGACCAATCACGGTGGGGAAAAGTCCATTTGCCCGTGAACAGGTCGGTGCGGGCAGGGACGGTCGGGAAAGAACCGCAGTAGGCGCGTTCAAAGACGACGCTCATCTCGGCGAAGCGATTGAGGTTAGGCGTTCGGACGCGTGAGTTGCCGTAACAGCCCAAATGGTCGCGGCGAAAAGTGTCGGAGATAACGACCACGATGTTCAGCCACCGATGGTCATGGCGCATCGTCAACCCTCCTTGCCACCATCGGCATCACCTTGACGAAGCCAATTGTAGGGCA
>Ga0209289_100423_pt1 | contig 22418 bp, 21 predicted proteins | sample GXS110809BmetaG_FD_184121 | JGI IMG/M metagenome (GOLD analysis project Ga0209289, IMG submission 184121) | Hot spring microbial communities from Gongxiaoshe hot spring, China to study Microbial Dark Matter (Phase II) - GXS 110809B (SPAdes)... ...
AGACATAAGTTTCCACCAAGGCATCGTCCAAGTTTGGAAGGAAGACGCCTACATTGACGACGAGGAACTGAAGTTGCGAAAACTTGACGAAATTGAGCGGCGAATCAACGAACTTGAGAGGAAACAAGCCCGCCAAGTAGCAGGTCACGCAAAACAGTGACAAAATTTCTAACCGACGGTTCTAAAATTGGATACATGGTTGAAGCAAGATAGTGTGTCCAATTAGTTCTAACTTTGTCAAGTCTAAAAACCTAAAAGGAGGTAGAACGCATGAAGTCGCTTGTAAGAACCTTGAAGTTGGTCGCTTTGGCACTTTCAGTTGGGTTGGGGGCATTCTATGCTGTCAGCACGGTGAGTTTGGTTCACGCTCAGGAGGCGAAAGTCAAATGCCCGAGATGCGGATACATGAACCCGCCCAAAAACCCTGACGGGACCGTTAACACCGATTGCGATAAGTGTGGCTACTCCATAGTCTCCTTCGCTGCTGATAAAGGTCCGTCAAAGATTGATGCGAAAATTCTCGCAACATACGCCCCTCAGATGAAAGCCACCTACAACATTTTCAGGAACAAGTGCAGCAAATGCCACACCCTCGCCCGACCAATAAACACTGACCTTGTGCCAACCAAGTGGGAGGAGTATGTCAAGCGGATGATGAAGAAGCCGGGAAGTGGCATCAAGCCCAACGAAGCAAAGCAAATCTGGGAGTTCCTTGTCTACGATACCGCAAAGCGCAGGAAGGCTTTCTTTGAAAAGATGCCCGAGAAGGAAAAGCAGATAGCCATGAAAATCGTTGATAAGGCTGATAAGGCGGAGAACGCCAAGGAGTGACGAACCAAAACGCTATTTGCGGTTAAGGATAGTTGATTTCTTCCGCCCATGCTCTGGTTGAGAATGGTCTATGTTAGGTTTGTGGATGACTTTATTGAAATTCATGCTTCACAAATCCGCAATATTGCACTACAATCATTGCGGTCAAAATTTGGTCGCTATTGAGTGAACTCTAAAGGGGGCGCGAACTTAGGTTGAGGAGAAGTTGCTTAGCAATATGCGAAGCAGTAGTGATTTTGACAGCCTTGATGATAAGTTTGGGGCTTGGAGAAAGTTCTTCCTCACTGGGTTCAGAAATTTTAAGGTTGAAGCGGGTATCTTCCTTAGTCAGCGGGACGATAAAAGGCATCGTTAAATTTGAAGGTCAATCTTTTAAGCCCCGCCTCATACGGATGAAGCAAGACAAAAATTGCGAAGCCATTCATAAGGGCAAGCCGATTGCCTCCGAAGAATTCGCGCTTAACGGGAACGGAACTCTCAAGTGGGTTTTGGTTTATGTCAAGTCGGGTGCGAGCGGTAACTTTGAGACGCCAAAGGAGGCGGTGGTTCTTGACCAACAGGGCTGCGTTTACCGCCCCAGAGTTTTTGGCATAATGGTTGATCAACCCCTTGAAATTCGCAATTCCGACCCGACCTTTCACAATGTCCATTTCGTCGGCAGAAACAACGGTGGCTTCAATATCGGGCAGCCGAGGAAGGGACTAAAGACCGTCAGAACCTTCTCAAAACCTGAGTTGCCGGGCACAGCCTTTTTCAAATGCGATGTCCACCCTTGGATGAGGGCTTGGGTTGGGATTTTTGACCACCCTTTCTTTGATGTAACTGGCGATGACGGCAGTTTCACCATTTCAGGTTTACCGCCCGGAACTTACGAACTTGAAGCGTGGCACGAAAAACTCGGAACGAAGATAGCAAAAGTGAATTTGAAAGCGGGAGAAACCACAACGGTCAATTTCACCTTCAAGCGATAGTTGGTCAAAGAGGGGAGAGACAGTTATGACGAAGAGAAAATTGGGTAGAATTGATGCTGTGTTGTTTGCGCTTCTTATCGTCGCCCTTGTGGTTACCGCTGTGGTCACTGTTGGCGGTCGGTTTTGGTGGTTGCCACCCTTGGCTTCAGAACACGGAAAAGCCATTGACACTTTGTTCATCGTCACTTTGGCGATAACGGGCACTGTCTTCGTCTTAGTCCAACTTCTATTGGCTTTTTCGGTAATTCGGTTTGCTGGCGGTGAGAAAAGGCGAGCAGTTCACTTCACCGATAACAGAACTCTTGAGTTGATTTGGACAATTGTGCCAGCAGTCATTTTAACGGTGCTGATTGCCTCTGGAGGTAGATTGTGGTCACGAATTCAAATTGCTAAACCGCCTGAAGACGCTTTCAAAGTTGAAATTTGGGGCGAACAATTCCGCTGGACATTTCGCTACCCAGGCAAAGATGGTCAGTTCGGTCGCACTGACCTGAAACTCGTTTCCGTTGAAAACCCGCTCGGCATTGACAAGAATGACCCCGCTGCAAAGGACGACATCTTCTTCTTCGCTGGCGAAGAAAATTTGCACATTCCCATCAACAAACCTGTCGTCGTTTACTTGCGCTCAAAAGATGTCCTGCACAGTTTCTATGTCCCTCAACTTCGCGTCAAGCAAGATGTCGTTCCGGGAATGGTCACTAAGACTTGGTTTGTGGTGACTAAAAAGGGCGAGTATGAAATTGCATGTGCTGAACTTTGTGGTTTGGGGCATTACTCCATGCGAGGTGTCATGGTCGTTGAGGACGAAAATGATCTCCAAAATTGGCTCAAAGACCAACTCACCGTCGCAGATGTGCTGCCATGAAAGGAGGTAAAATGCGATGGAACAAAAAATCGTTCACCTGCACGAAATTCATGAACCCAAAAGTTTCTGGACGAAATACATTTTCAGCCAAGACGCAAAGATCATCGGCATCCAGTATCTCATCACGGCTTTTCTGATGGGCTTTTTCGCTATGGTCCTTTCTTGGCTGATGAGGGTTCAGTTGGGTTGGCCCGGCAAGCAATTCCCTTGGCTTGAGCGGTTGATGCCAAACGCTATGGAAGGCGGGATCATGAAGCCAGAATTCTACATCGCCCTTGTCACCATTCACGGCACCATTATGGTGTTCTTCTTCATCACTGCAGCCTTGGTTGGCGGTTTCAGCAACATTCTCATCCCGCTGCAAATTGGTGCAAGGGATATGGCTTTCCCCTTTGTGAACATGTTGAGTTACTGGGTCTTTTTGGCGTCTTGCATTGTCTTAATCGCTTCTTTTTTCGTTCCCGGCGGTCCAGCAGGTGGAGGTTGGACGATGTACCCACCCCTAAGTTCTGTCAAGGAAGCACTCCCTGGTTCAGGTTGGGGCACAACTTTGTGGCTCTTGTCAATGGCTCTATTCATTGCGTCAACGACAATGGGTGCGCTCAACTACATTACGACGGTTCTGAACTTGAGGACCAAAGGTATGACGATGGGGCGTTTGCCCTTGACTGTTTGGGCTTTGTTTGTGGCTGCCATTATCGGTCTACTTTCGTTCCCTGTTCTTTTCGCTGGAGCAGTTATGCTTTTGCTTGACCGCCACCTTGGAACAAGTTTCTTCACGCCATACATCATCGTTGCAGAGCAGCACATTCCGAGGGAAGGTGGCTTTCCACTCCTTTGGCAGCATCTTTTCTGGTTTCTCGGTCACCCTGAAGTTTACATTGCCATTTTGCCTGCGATGGGTATAACTTCCGAAGTAATTTCCACCAACGCCCGCAAACCCATTTTCGGTTACAAAATGATGATCGCTTCCATTTGTGCTATCGGTTTCCTTTCCTTCATCGTTTGGGGTCACCACATGTTCGTCAGTGGCATGAACCCTTGGCTCGGCACAGCGTTTATGGCGACGACACTCATCATAGCCGTCCCGTCTGCGATCAAAACTTTCAACTGGTTGGCTACCCTTTGGGGCGGAAACATAAGGTTCACTACGGCAATGCTCTTCGCTATCGGTTTCGTGTCAACTTTCGTCTCTGGTGGTTTGACAGGTCTGTTTTTGGGCAACCCACCCGTTGACATCCAGTTACATGATACCTATTTCGTCGTCGCCCACTTCCACATGGTCATGGGGACGGCTGCTGCCTTTGGCATATTCGCTGGCACTTACCATTGGTTTCCTAAAATGTTCGGCAGGATGATGAACGAAAAACTTGGCAAGTTGCACTTCTTTCTGACCTTCATAGGCGTGTATTTAGTCTTCTTCCCGATGCACTTTCTCGGTTTCATGGGCATCCCTCGTCGGTATTACGCCTTTGACCAGTTTCAATCCTTCGCTGCGGCGGCTGGTGGGAGTATCAATTTGCTGATAAGTGTTGTTGCCATAGCCGTTGGACTCGCCCAATTGATTTTCGTCCTCAACTTTGTTTGGAGCGCTTTCAAGGGTCAAAAAGCGGACAGCAACCCTTGGAAAGCCAACACCCTTGAGTGGCAAGCACCTTCACCACCGCCTCACGGCAACTGGGGTGACGAGTTGCCCGTCGTTTACCGTTGGCCTTACGACTACAGCGTGCCCGACGCTGCTGAAGACTTTATCCCACAAACCGCCCCTCCTGTGGCTGCCAAGATGAGAAAGGGTGAAAGCAAAGATGGCAAAGTATCGGGTGATCAAGGGCGATGAGCAACTGTGCCTCTTGCTGAAAGGACGCCCTGATGTTGATTTCTTCTTTTAAGTCAGAAGTAGAGTTCCTTCTTAACATCGCTCCATTTTCGGTAATAGGGGGCTCGTAGTCAATTTTATGGGCATTTCCGTTATACCTTCGCTCATTTTGGTTGCGATGGGCGTTAAAAGGTTTCGCCTTTCGGTTATAGCGATAGCAGCATCAACGGTTTCAGGGCTGTAGCGGGGGTTCGTGGGCGTGGCAGTATTTGATTTGGTGGCGTGAAAACGAAAGGAAAAAGGAGGAGCGACATGGCGCTGGCGTTCATTTTCCCAGGGCAAGGAGTGCAGCGCGTGGGGATGGGCAAAAGTTTAGTCAAAGCCTTCCCGCAAATTCGTGAATTCTATAAAATCGCCGATAAATTGACTGGTCGCCCCATTAGCAAACTTTGCTTTGAAGGTCCAGAAGAGGAACTAACTTTAACGGTCAATGCCCAGCCAGCAATTTTCACCACTTGCTTTGCATGTTGGGTCTTAATTTCCGAAAGAGGCTTCCAGCCAAAATTCGTGGCAGGTCACAGTTTGGGTGAGTGGACTTCGGTTGCAGCCAGCGGCGCTCTTGAGTTTGAAGATGCACTAAAGTTGGTAGCCAAACGGGGTGAATTGATGAACCAAGCGCCCGCAGGCAGCATGGCTGCCATCTTGGGGGCTTCTTTGGAGCAAGTGGAAAAACTTTGTCAAGCCGCTTCCGAAAAAGGCATCATAACCATCGCAAACTACAACGCCCCTGACCAAATCGTCATTTCAGGTGAAGCCTCTGCAGTTGAGTATGCTGTCCAAATTGCCCGACAGTTCAGTGCTGTCAAGGCTGTGCCTTTGAAAGTCAGTGGCGCTTTCCACTCACCATTGATGAACGATGCAAAAGAACTGTTCCGACAGTATGTTGAGCAAACGAACTTCAAGAGTGCGGATGTGCCCGTTGTTGCCAATGTGACTGGTCAGCCAGTAACGGATGGGAACGAAATGAGGCAGTTGCTCGTTGAACAATTGACTTCACCTGTCCGTTGGGTTGATTGCGTTAAAACGATGCATGAAAACGGTGTCAAGGTTTTTGTTGAACTCGGACCGGGGAGGGTGCTCAGCGGACTTGTGAGGCGAATTGTTCCCGATGCGATAACTTTCTGCGTGGAAGACCCAAAATCTTTTGATGAGACAGTCAACGCACTGGAAAGCATGTGAACCGAGGCAGATTAGCCATGACACGCAGTCAGTTGAAAACTTACTTGGCTCAAGCGATAGAGGCGTTGCTCAAGGTTGACAAAAATATTCGTGCTATTGTCCTTTTTGGCTCAGCCGTTTACGCCCCCAAACTCGCCTGTGACCTTGATTTATTGGTCGTGACGGAACGAAAACGATCATGGGGTCGCTACTTTGATGCGGTGGGCGATTTGCCTGTTTGGGTTGATGTGGTTGTTCAGCAAAGAGGCGAAAAGTTGACGGGACCTGTGGCAGCGGGAGTATTGGTATTTGGGCGTCTAATTTGGGGAGATGTGAATGCAGTGAGGGAGGTGCTGAACAAAGTGGCAGTGCCAACTTTTGATGAGGCGAGACATCGGCTCGTAGAAGCAGACAGGCTTTTGGAAATAGCAACACCTGAGTTTTCAGGACATTATCGCGACGCTTTCAATGCTCTCTTTGATGCTGCTCGGATGGCAGCGATGGCTTACTTGAACACTGAAGAGAGCAGGTGGGGTGAGTTGAAGCGTCAACTGCCAAGACATTTTGGGAGGCGATTTAGGCGTATAATTGACCAGTTGCATGTCGCCTACTTTTACCACGGGCGATTGCCTGCCGACATTGAAAGTTCATTTCGCCGTTGGAGACGCATAGTTGAACGGTTCATCAACGATTTAGAGGCAGCAAGGCAAAAGGAGCAGAGGTGAACGAAGCGGTGAGCGCAGTTGAATCACTTTCACTGGAAGGGAAAGTTGCCTTAGTTACTGGCGGAAGCAGGGGCATTGGTGCGGCTATAGTTCGGCTCTTGGCTGCGAGAGGTGCTTCTGTCGCTTTTTGCTACCGACAACAGGCTGAACTTGCTCAAGGGTTGGCTTCAAAGGTTCAAGCGGAAACGGGGCGGAGAGTGTTAGCGGTTCAAACCGATGTTACTGAGACAGAACAAGTTAAAGCGATGGTTGAACGGGTTCGGTCTGAACTCGGTGACATTGACATCCTTGTCAACAACGCTGGCATCGTTCGTGACACTCTCTTTTTGCGGATGGATGAGAGCAAATGGGATGAAGTCATCAACACGAGTTTGAGAGGAGCGTTCTTGTGCACGAAAGCGGTAGTGCCAATAATGGTTTCAAAGCGGTGGGGACGCATCATTAACATCTCTTCGGTCGTTGGTCTCATCGGCAACCCAGGACAAACTAACTATGCAGCAGCGAAAGCAGCACTCATCGGGTTCACGAAAAGCCTTGCAAAAGAACTTGGCAGCCGAAATATAACTGTCAATGCGGTTGCACCGGGTTTCATCGTCACGGACATGACGGCAGCGCTTTCAGAAGAAATTCGCAACCGTTACGAATCGCAAATTGCACTTCGTCGCTTCGGTCAACCGGAGGAGGTGGCGGAAGTTGTTGCTTTCTTGGCTTCCAATGCAGCAAGTTACATCACTGGACAAGTCATCGTTGTTGATGGTGGGCTTATCTGAATGGGGCTTTACAAATGCGACTTCTTCAGTTATCATTAGCACGCCCCATCTAAAGCATCAATTGCGAAAAGGTGCAGATAACTGATTGAGGATTTGCCACGCAAGAAAATGCCAAAATAAACACAAAAACTGTGGCAGGAGGGATGAAAGATGGCGGATGTGTTTGAGAAAATTCGGGAGATCATCGTGGAGCGGTTGAAGGTTGACCCTTCAGAGGTCACACCTGATGCTGCTTTTGTGGAAGACTTGCGTGCTGACTCGCTGGACATTGTTGAGATGGTCATGAAACTGGAGGAAAATTTTGACATCTCCATACCCGACGAGGATGTTGAGAAGTTGAGAACCGTCGGCGATGCTGTCGCTTATGTTGAGAGGCGGTTGAAAGAGAAAGCGGGCGTGTGAGTTTCGCTAAAGCATCAAGTCCAAAAATTTAACCATGAACGCTTTGCACGCCTGAACTTTTGCACGCAAAGACGAGAGGTGTTCAGGATGAACCTTTGGCGTGAAACTGAACCTGTGGTCATCACAGGCATCGGTTTGATTACTGCGTTGGGGACAGGTGCAGAAAAAAGTTGGGAAGCAATAAAGGCGGGCAAATCGGGTATAAGGCGAATAACCTGTTTTGACCCAACCCCTTTCCCTTCGCAAATTGCTGGCGAGGTTGACGATTTTGACCCAGAGACTTTCATTGACCCAAGGGAAGCCAGAAAGATGGACAGATACTCACAATTTGCAGTAGCAGCGACTTTCATGGCTCTGCAAGATTCAGGCTTGTCCATTAACGCCAGCAACGCCGAACGAATTGGGGTTTGCATTGGGTCGGGCATAGGTGGGGCTTGGACATGGGAAGAGAACCACACGAATTTGCTTCAAAAAGGACCACGAGGTGTTTCGCCCCGTTTCATCCCGATGATGATTTCTGACATCGCCGCCGGGCATGTTGCTATATTGACGGGCGCTAAAGGACCAAATTTTGCGACGGTAACAGCCTGTGCCACTTCAGGTCATGCTATTGGAATGGCAGCGATGACCATCAAGATGGGTTTGGCTGATGTGATGATTGCAGGTGGCTCAGAAGCAGCAATTTCGCCACTTTCACTTGCAGGGTTTTGCAGCATGAAAGCCCTTTCAACGAGAAACGATGAACCTGAAAAAGCATCGCGTCCTTTTGACGCTAACCGAGATGGGTTCGTCATGGCTGAAGGCGCTGGCGTTGTGATTTTGGAAAGGTTATCTCACGCTATCAAGCGAGGGGCAAAAATTTACGCTGAACTTGCTGGCTTTGGCATGTCGGGTGATGCTTACCACTTGACTGCCATGTGCGAGGACGGGGATGGTCCTGCCAGAAGCATGTTGATGGCGCTTGAGACAACAGGGTTAACGCCTGCTGAGGTTGATTACATTAACGCCCACGCAACTTCAACCCCGCAGGGAGACCCAGCGGAAGTGAGGGCAATTAAAAGAGCCTTCGGCGAGTATGCCTATAAAGTTCCCACCAGTTCAACGAAGTCAATGCATGGTCATACTCTTGGGGCTGCTGGTGCAGTTGAGTTGATAATCACGCTACTTGCGATGCGCGACCAAATTTTGCCGCCCACAATAAACCTTGAGCAACCCGACTCTGAATGCGATTTGGATTTCGTTCCGAACAAGGCAAGAAATGCAAGGATTGAGGTAGCGATGTCTAACTCCTTTGGCTTCGGAGGACATAACGCAACTTTGTTGGTTCGCAAATGGGAAGAGCACGAAATTTAGCGTTGAGCGGAAAGCAGTGACACAATTAAGAACGACGAGTAAGAAGTTTGCGGGAGTGGCATGATGAAGAGGCAGAAAGAGAACCGAAAGAAAGTGAGCAAGTATCAACCTGTCAAACTCGTCAAGCGCCGAGACCGTATTGCGATACGCCTTCATCCTGAGCGGCGTGAAGGATTAATGCGTCTTTGTGAGCAGTTGAAGGTCAAATTCCGTCGCCTTGATTTGCTCAATACAGCGTTAACTCATCCTTCTTATTGCGCTGAGTTTGATCAGGGCAATTTGCCTTCAAACCAGCGACTGGAGTTTTTAGGCGATGCTGTCCTCTCACTCATCATCAGCAACTACATCTATCACACCTACCCAGAGATGGACGAGGGGCAACTAACTCGCATTAAAGCCATCTCCGTCAGTGAACCAATCTTGTATGCTGTCGCTAAAAAAATTGGGATTGGTCAATACCTTCTGCTTGGCAAGGGTGAGGAAAGAACCAGCGGCAGGGATAGACCTTCCATCCTTGCAGACGCTTTTGAAGCATTAGTGGGAGCAATGTTCATTGACAAAGGTTTGAAAACGACATCGGAATTCGTCCTCAAGCAGTTGAAGAGCCGAATCCGAATGATTGAGCATGACAGGTTGATTTTAGACTTCAAGAGCAGGTTGCAAGAATTCACTCAAAGTCGCTATCGTGTCATCCCAACTTATCACCTCGTCCGAGCCATTGGACCTGACCACGCTAAAATCTTCGTCACAGAAGTCAGAATTCAAGGCATCACCATAGGGAGGGGCAAAGGGCACAGCAAAAAGGAAGCGGAGCAAGAAGCGGCAAGGGCTGCATTGAAGAAGTTGATGAAGGGCGATTTTCAATTGCCAGAGAAATGAAGCCTTCATCTGGCTATCTTCACAGCCAAAGGGGATTTGGCGTTAGCCAAATTCGGGTCTTTGAAGCACTTGCATCAGAACTTTTGCGATTTTCTCAGGCATTTCATTTCGGTTTCCCTTTGTTACTTCCCAGAGCCAAACATCTTCTCTTAGGCGAACTTTGTCAAGGAAAGGCAAATGGCTTTTTTGAATCGCGCCTAAAACTGGCTTAGGGCTTTCAAGGCACTGCCAAACGATTTCAGCAAATTGCGGATGACTCAACTCCATCTTGGCAATTTCGTCAATGACGATTAAGTCCGAATGAGCGATGGCGCTTTTCAAACTCGGCACAATCACGCTTTCAATAGCCCTCTCATCTACTCCGTATTTGCCAACTTGGAGTGGCGACGATAAACCTTTGAGAGCCAACCATGCCCTTTGACCTTTAAGGGTGACAATTTGGAAACCAATTCGTTCGCCACCTTCACGAATTTCCTCGGTGAAGAAACCGTCAACTACAACTTGTGGTGGCAGCAATTTTAGAACTTTGCAAATCACTGTCGTTTTACCGATGCCCGGCTTACCTGTGAGCAGCAAATTCTTCCGAACCATTTCCCACAACCCCCCAAACAGTTGTCGGCTCAAAGGTGACCCTTTCCAATACTGACTTGCTGTTGCAAAGTTTAACTTGATTGAGGCAGGCAAGTGAACTGAGGTCAAAATCAATCTGACAAAAACGAAAACGAGTTTTTGTGAAGCGATGGACAAAGGAGGTTAGTCCAAATGAGGTTGGCTGTTATAACGGATGAAGTTTCACAGGATTTGGAGAAAGTCTTGGAGTTGGCTGGGGAATTTAACCTGAGTGGCGTTGAAATCCGCTCCGTTTGGAACAAAGCACCACACGAACTTGGCAAATCAGAAGTCACTCTCATCAAGCAATTGGTCTCAGACTACGGGATGGAAGTTTGCTCAATTGCTTCGCCATTTTTCAAATGCGACTACGGCGACGAAACCCAATATAGTGAGCACATGGAGATTTTGAGGAAGTGCATTGACTTGGCTGGTGAATTAAATGCGCCCATCATCCGCATTTTCACCTTCTGGCTCAAACCACCTTTCCCGTCGTGGGACGAAATCGTTGAGAAATTGTTGCCCGCATTGAAACTCGTTGAAGGCACGAATTTGACTTTGGGCATTGAAAACGAACCTTCAACGATGGCAACAAACGCAAGGAAAGTCGTTGAAGTTTTAACGAGGCTGAACCACCCGCAAGTCAAAGCGGTCTGGGATCCTGGAAACGATGTCTTTGATCCCGACAGGGAATTCCCTTTTCCTGACGGCTACGAAGCCATCAAGCCTTGGATTGCGCACATTCACATCAAAGACGGGAAATGGGACGCTGAGGGGAAACGATTTGTTCCAACGCCGATAGGGGAAGGCGAGGTTGACTATCTTGGTCAGTTCAAGGCTTTGGTGCGAGACGGTTACGAAGGCTACTTGTCCCTTGAAACCCATTGGCGACCGACAACACAGTTGCCTGAAGAGATTGTCCAGATGCCGAAAGGGGAGCAATTTTCCTACATGGGCGATGTCGCTACTCGTGAATGCTTGACAAAATTGATAACACTTTTGAGGCAAGCAGGTGCGATGTGAGAGTTTGCGAAACAGCCTATGAAGGAAGGATGCTGCGAATTTTCGCAATTGGAGGTGGAGAATGTTGGCAGCACAGACGGGTTTGCCCATCGTTGACTGCAACACTTGGGTTGGGTTCTACCCGAGGCAGGCAATAGACTTGTCGCCACAGGTTTTGCTCTCAATCATGCGGCGCTACGGTGTTGCAAGGGCTTTATTTGTTCACACGACTGCTGTATTTTACGACCCAAGAACTGGAAACGATTTGGCTGTTCAAGTTGCGAGGGAAAGTGGCGGACTTTTGTTGCCTGTCGCCTCTTTGAACCCGATGCAATATCGCAAGATGGCAGAAGAGATTGACCGCAGGTTGCAGCAAGGTTTCCGCCTTTTCCGCTTTTTCCCCCAATGGCAGGGTTGGCAGCCAAAGGTTGCCCCTTTCAAAGAATTGGTCGGCATCCTGACTGAGAAAAATGTGCCTTTCCTGATTGATTGCCCGCAAGTCGGATGGGCAACAGAAATTGCAGAGTTAGTCCAAGATAAGCAGGTCTTTGCAATCCTGTGCAATGTCTCAGAGTTCAACTTCGGCGAAACCCTTTGCGTAACCAAGTCAATTTCCAACCTTTACTTTGAGACAAGTTGCATCACTCAACCAGAAGGCTATGAATTGGTTGCCAGCGAGGTAGGGGTTGATAAGTTGGTTTTCGGCAGTGGTGCGCCTTTGTATTACTTTGCCAGCGCTCTATTCCCATTGCTGCACTCAAGTTTGTCCGATGAGGACAAAAGAAAAGTTTTGGTTGAAAACTTGAGACGAATTGTCCAAGCGTAAGGAGGTCTTGTCCATGCCTCTCTTTGATTCCTATGCCGAATTGGGTTGGTGGTCAATTCAAAATAGAGATGGCGATGAATTGGCGCTAATGGAAAAGTTTGCCGAAAGATACAACATCGCAACCATTTGCGTTGCCTCAGCCGAAGCGATGAGAGGCGACCTCTCTTTGGGCAACAGGAAAATTGCTGAACTTGTCGCTCAGAACAAAAGGTTTCGCGGCTATGTCGTCATCAACCCCAACCATTTAGAGGCTTCCGCTGACGAAATGAAGCGATATTTGACCAGAGAAAACTTTTTGGGTATCGTTTTACCGCCACCTAGCCTCGCTCATCCTTTCAACTCTTGGCGAACGGTGGAGTTGGTCAAAATGGCGAGACGATACGATTGCCCCTTCGTCGCTTTCGTTGAAACATCTTATGATGCTCAAGCACTTGTAGCCTTGACAAAATCCTTCCCAGGCATCCGATTTCTCATGCTGCCAACTCAAGGTAGCGATTGGTGGGCAGCGCTGAAAATCGTTGAAGATATTACCAACATCTCTGTGGTTGTGTCAGGATTATTGGCGGAAAGAGGCGTTATTGAGCAAGCAGTAACTCTGCTGGGAGATAGACGGGTGCTTTGGGCAAGTGCAATGACCAGAATTCATCCAACTCGCAGTTTGGGCATGATTCAGGAGGCTGATTTGACCGAAAGGCAGCGGAACATGATGGTTGAAACCAATGCGAGGCATTGGCTAAGTTTTTAACGGACGGGGATGGGGCTGAAACAGGAGGGTGTAGAACAATGTTTGGGCAATATGAGGAACAACTTGACCTATCAGAAATTTTGAGGCGTGCAGATGCACTGCGATACGATGGTCATTATGAGGAAGCAGAAGAACTTTACCTGAAAATTTTGGAACGAGACCCAGATAACGCTGCAGCCCATCATGGGTTGGGGCTTGTTTACTACCTTCACGGCGGAGATTTTGAAAAGAGTTTATCCGAGTTTAAGAGAGCCGTTGAACTTGACCCAAGCAATTTGACATACAGGCTTGATTGGGCAAAGGCTCTGACAACAGTTGCGCCTCTTGAAGAGGACTCCGAAAAGATGATGAATTTGCTGAGAGAAGCGAAAGCGGAGTTTGAAAAGGTTTTAGAACTTGAACCAGAAAACCAAGAGGCTATCAAGCAACTTGCCTATTTGGCTGAGTGGGGAGTTTGACCCTCGCACAAAGTAAAACCAACCATCGTCAAAAAATTCCCATCGCAGTTTAACGAAAAGCAAAAGAGGTGAAGAAAGATGAGAGGATATGTGAACCTTTTGGTCATCGCTTTGTTTGCTTTGACTGTTTCATTGGCTCAAAGCGATATTTCCTCATACAAGGCAATCTCAACAACTGCAATAACTTCGGCAGAACTTAAGGAGCATGTCCTATACCTTGCCTCTGACGAACTTGAAGGTCGTGGTGCAGGGGCAAAGGGTTCTAAACTTGCCAGCGAATACATAGCCTCTTTGTTCGCCGATTGGAAACTTCTCCCAATGGGTGAAAACGGCAGTTACTTTCAGCGATTTACCTTTACGGGAAGGTTGAGACTGGGCGAAGGTAACCAGTTAATCCTAACGCTGCCCAACGGCGAACAGCGCAAGTTTAACCCTGAGAAAGAGTTTCTGCCACTTTTCCTTTCGTCTAATGGCGAAGTTGAAGGCGAACTTGTTTTCGTTGGCTACGGATTGAGCGCACCAGAGAAAGGTTATGATGACTACGCAAACATTGATGTTAGCGGTAAAATCGTTTTGGCTTTAAGAGGCATGCCCGCTAATGATTCCAAATTTGCCCAAGAGTCTGTATTCCCTTCAAAACTTCGGGTCGCAAGAGAGAAAGGAGCAAAAGCAATCATCTTCGTAAGTGGTCCCCTCAGCCCTTTTGAAGACGAACCTGTCCCATTCTGGAACGAACCTGTAATGCAAGATTCAGGGATTTTGAGTGTGACCACGAAAAGGGCATTTGCCGAATCGCTCTTTAACCTTGAGGCTGTTCAAAAACAAATTGACGAAACCCGCAAGCCTTTCTCCTTTGCACTCAGTGGAACTAAGGTTCGCATTAAAGTAAACCTTCAAAGGGAAAGGATTGAAGATGCCAATGTCATCGGTTTGATTGAAGGCAGCGACCCAAAATTGAAAAAGGAATTTGTCGTCATAGGTGCTCATTACGACCATATTGGCGTCGCGGTAACTCGTGACGGGAAAAAGGAAATTTTCAACGGCGCTGACGATAACGCTTCAGGGACTTCAGGGTTGCTTGAATTGGCTCAATACTTTGCTGCAAATCGTGAACGGATTAAAAGAAGTCTGCTCTTTATCGCTTTCGGCGCTGAGGAGCGTGGGCTTATCGGTTCACGACATTTCGTTGAGAACCCGACAATTCCTTTCAACAACATCGTCGCAATGATCAACATGGACATGATAGGAAGGCTGAGGAACGATGCTCTTTTTGTTCTCGGCGTTAACAGTTCGCCCAGTTGGAAAGGCATCATTGACGAAATCAATTCCCGCTTCAATTTCACCCTGCGCGAATCTTCGGGAATGTTTGGCGCAAGCGATCACTTCTCCTTCTACAACAAAGGCATACCTGTTCTCTTCTTTTTCACTGGCATGCACGAAAATTATCACCGACCAAGCGATGATTGGAACACCCTCAATTACGAGGGCATGGAGAAAATCTTGATGATGGTTGCTGAAGTCGTTGAAAGGATTGCCAATATGCCACATCGTCCCCGATTCCAAAAAGCCCCTCAACCTGTTGAGCGTCCTGCTGCTCCCATGAGGGTCTCAACAGGGGTCATTCCCGATTACGCTTGGGAAGGTGAAGGTGTTAGGCTCATGGGTGTTCGTTCAGGCAGCCCAGCGGAAAAGGCAGGGCTAAAAGAGGGAGACATCATCATTGAAGTTGGTGGCAAACAAGTTCGCAACCTTTACGATTACATGGACGCACTTAGCAAAACCGAACCCAACAAACCAATTGATTTCGTCATCCTTCGCAACAATCAGAAAATGAAAGTGACCGTCATTCCCGAACCTGTGAGGCGAAGGGAAGAGTGAAAATTTTGGAAAGGAGTGAAGTTGTGATGGCTCGTGTAATTCGGTCCGAACGAAATCGCCCATATCTTATCCAAGTCGGCGAGCAAAATGTGGCAATTTGCGCTTGCGGTCTCTCTAAAAACAAGCCTTACTGCGACGGCACTCATAAAATCACTCGTGATGAAGAGGAAGGCAAACTCTACGCCTACGACGAGAACCGAAATAGAGTTTCAGTCCAAGTTGTGGACGAAGAAGGCAAAGTGGTCAATTTGCCCGATGAATCAAAGGTGGATTGAAAGGCATTTCCGTTTTCCAGAAAAGTTCCGATAACTTGAACGCACCAAATTTTGCCACAATTTAAGGCGGTGATAGTGAGTGCCTTATCTTTTGTTTCCTCAGGAGGCACAATTTTTCCGAAATGTCAGGAAAGCACTGGCGCAACTTTACCAAAATGCTCGTTACGGAACTTTGAAGCCACCAGTTGTGGTCGTCTTTGGCGATGACGAGTTTTTGGTTCAAAGGGTCATACAAAGGCTTACTGATTTGCTTTTGCCAATGGAAGAAAGACAAACTGCCATCACTATCTTTGAAGGCAACAACGCAACGGATGCTGATTTGGCTCAGGCTCTTTTTGAGCCGACATTCGGGTTTCAATTGGCAAAGCGAAGAGTTGTCATTTTCAAATCGCCAGCATTTTTGAAGGGGCAAAGGCGAAAGGAAAAAACCAGAAGGGAGCAAGAGAAGCAAACGGATGCTGTTTGGCATCAATACTTGCAGCGTGTTCCTGAAGGCACTTATGTGCTTATCGCCGTCACCGAACCGCTAACAAATGCCCAACTCAACTTACTCAACGAAGTTGCCATCCTCGTCCCCATCAGCAAACTCAGGTGGCAAGATTTACCCGAATTTGTCCAAATGCTTGCTGAGCAAGCAACAATCCACATGGACAAAGCAGCCATTCAAGAAATGATTGACCGAGTTGGCAACGATGCCCGCCAGTTGGCAACAGAAGTTGAGAAACTGGCAATGTATATCGGCGTTGATGGTCGCATAACCGTTGACATCGTGAAAGAACTTGTGCCATCGTTAGCGATGGATGTCTTTTCACTCATGAACGCCGTCGTGGATGGCAACGCAAAAAAAGCACTGGCAACTCTTGACGGTCTGTTGCAGCGGAAGGAGAGCCCTATTCTCGTTCTTTATCTGCTTGCCCGCCAATTCCGATTTCTGCTTCAGGCAAGATTGCTCCTTGATGCCAAGTTAATCTCGCCAGCACTCTTGCACGCTCGTGCCGATGCTTTCAAGCAGCAACTTGAGCGAATTCCCGAAGAAGTTAAGCAACGCTTCCCTTACGACCAACGCTTGAACTTGCTCAAGCAATCCCCATCGGTCATCAGGAACTTCCTTTTGCAGGCGAGGAACTTCTCTCGTGAGCAAATTGTCAAAGCCCTCAAACTCATCCTTGACACTGATGTCGGTTTCAAAACGGGAGTTGATCAAAGTCAGCAATTGGCTCTGCTCGTTTTGAACTTGTGTCGGCTGAAGTCTGGCGATGGGAAGGGCGCTTAAGGAGGGTGGTATAAATGCTTGTCGGATTTGCTCAAACTAAAATCACTCCGCCCATTGGGGCTGTAATCCCTGGCGGTTTCAAAAAGCGAATCTCAACTGGCGTCCATGACCCTCTCCACGCGACCGCTTGCGTAATTGACGATGGACAAACTACTATCGCTATCGTATCCATTGATGCCCTTTCCGTGAGGAGAAGCGTTGTTAGAAATGCTCGCCGTTTGGTTCAATCCTGTTGTGGAATTCCCGAAAAAAACATCTTGCTCGCTGCAACTCATACCCACTGTGGTGGTCCAATCGCAAACGCTTTTGAATGCGAGGCAGACGAAAGTTATTGCCAGTTGGTAGCCGAGAGAGTTGCCGAAGCGGTTTTAAAGGCTCATGAAGACAAAGTTGAAGCGCAATTTTGTGTCGTTGTCGGTCAAGAAAATGAAGTCTCGTTCAACCGAAGGTTTGTCATGAAAGACGGACGCCAACAAACTCACCCTGGAAAAGGCAACCCCGACATAGTTCGCCCTGCAGGTCCTATTGACCCTGATGTCGGAGTGATTGCGTTCAAGGAGAAAAGTGGCTCAATGCTCGGCTTTTTAGTCAACTTCGCTTGCCACTGCACTGTCATGGTCGGAACTGAATTCAGCGCTGACTACCCCTTTTACCTCTCAGAAACCATTCGCAAGCAATTTGGCGACCAATGCCTGACAGTTTTCCTTCAAGGCGCTTCTGGCGATGTCACTCAAGTTGCCAATACTTTGCTTCGTGAACCTGAATTTGGTGAAAAATGGGCTTGGCAGATTGGCACAAGGCTGGGTGGTGAAGTCATAAAAGCAGTTGCATTAGCCGATTTCGTTGATGATGCACTTCTGCAAGTTGAAAGTTCAACTGTCCAAATCCCGCGCAGGCAAGTGACAGAAAAGATGATTGAACAGGCAAAACAAACCCTGAGCAGCGACGGTGCTTCTGAAGTTGAAAAAATTTACGCTCAAGAAATTCTCCTGCTTGCACAAAAAGCCAAAGAGAAACCTTTCGCTGATGCCGAAGTTCAAGTCATGGCGATTGGGCAATGTGCCATCGCGGCAATTCCTGGCGAACTCTTTTGCCAGTTTGGGCTTGACATCAAAAGGGCATCTCCGTTCCCCACCACTTTCGTTGCCACATGCGCCAACGGTATGGTTGGTTATTTGCCAACCTTTGAAGCCTTCGCAGGTGGCGGATACGAAGTTAGGTTGGCTCGCTCTTCGCAACTTGTGCCTTATGCAGCCAATCAGTTGGTCAATACTGCTTTGCAACTGCTTCAGTCCTTAACAGTTCCGCAAACAAAACCTTCAAATCCCTTCAAAACCTCTGCTTGGAATGTAGGCGCATCACCACCTGAACTGACAGGATTAGCGCCTTACACGAGAGAATTGAGCAACTCCGAAGCCTTCGCTTTGAATTCGGAAGTTTGAGCGTTTGGTGGTTGGTTTTCCGCTCCAGCCTTCTCTAAAAGTTTCTTTGCCCCTTCCTTGTCGCCCATCTTCAAGGCGCACCAACCTGCCCAGAAAAGCGCATCGGCATCATCAGTCCAATGCGGTCTTCCGACATTCAAATTCGGCGGGTAATCGGCAGCAGCCTCAAAGTGTTGCCTCGCTCTCGCGAAATCGCCTTGCGCCATCGCTTGATGCCCAAGTTGCATGTGTGCTTCCTTCCAAAGTTGCCTCAATGCAAATTCGCCCTCCCAAGGCTTGAAGTTGCCTTGAGAGAGCAACTCAACCGCCTTCGCGTGCTCTCCAATTCTCCAACAAGCCTCTGCCCAACGGGCGACAATTTGCGATTTGCTGCGAACCATTTCAGGGGCAGCCTCAAACAACTTCACCCGCTTCTCATGCTGCCCTGACATCGCAAGGACGATATCCCGCTCAAGCCACAACCGCCAAGCAAAGAGAAACAAGGGACATGGGACGCGGGACATAAGTTCAACGGCTTTATCGTAGGCTTTTTCGGAAGCGGGCAAATCGTTGCGCTTGAGTCGCTGCGCTAAGCCGATGTTGCTCCACGCCAAAACTTGCAATGTCGTTGTCGCCTTACTTGTCCCCTGTCCCGTGTCTCTCGTTACTTTCTCCCAATGTCTCAACGCCTCATCCCATCGCCCAACCGATGCGAGCCAAGTGCCGAACAAGTAATGCGCCAAAGCATCGTTTGGGTCAAGTGTCAATGCGGTTTGTAACGCCTTTGCATCTTCATGCCGATGCGGTGGGGAAGGAATCGGAGAAGTTTGTGGCTCGGCGGGAGCCTCGCCCTCCCTTCGGATGGAACGAACGAGCGATATCGCTTCAGCCAATTTGCCCATTTGCCACATTGCGAAAGCAGCGTGGTAAAGCAGCATCGGGTTGACATTTCCGCCACTTTCCATGTGCCGCTTCGCGACAGCGAGCCAAACGCTCACCGTGCCCCAAGCGCCAACTTGCTCATAATCGCAAGCGGCATCAAGCCAAAGCGCATCATCAACAAAAATGCGTTTTAGCGTTGTTTCCTCGTCACCCGTCCCGCGTCCCTCGTCCCGTAAAAAGTGCCTCTCGCTCCAAAGCAGCGGTTCAAGTGGGTTGACATTTTCGCATCTTCGCAAATACTGCTTCGCCAACTCAAACTCCCCCAATTTGCGGGCAGCAAACGCAGCCAACGCTAACGATTTGCTGTCCTGCGGATTGCGCTCCAAAGCACGATCAAAACAGTCAAGGGCAGTGCGGTAATCATTTCGCCTCAATGCAAACTCGCCGAGCATCGCAAACGCTGCAGCGGCATAAAGGTTGCTTCTCGTCAACGCCCACAGGGAAGCGATTGGCTCGGCAGGAGCCTCGCCCTCCCTAACGGTTGCGTCCCCCGTCCCTCGTCCCTCGTCCCAGTAACTTGCCACTGCTTTCCACCAAAGCGCATCTTCGCTTTGCGGGTCAATTTGCAAAGCCTTTTCTGCCCATTCACGCCCCTGACGGAATTCGCCTCGTTTGAGATGCCATTGTGCCAACCCGTTCATTGCAACGACACATTGCGGGTCAAGGGCAAGGGCTTTTCGGTAGCATTCGGCAGCAGCGTCAAGTTCGTTGCGCTCTTCGTGCTCACGCGCTTTCAGCAACCAACCAGTCAGTGTCGTCGGTTCTCCCATCGGTTGTTCAGGCAAACCAATGTGCGGAGCAGGTTCGTCACTGTAGTCAGCAAAAATTTTTCCGTGTCTCGTGTCACCTGTCCCTTGTTCCGCGACAAGTCTGACTCGCAAAGCGGTGCGTTTGTCCTCCTGAACAGTGACGAACACAGGTTCATCGCTTTGCAACGCAACTTCAACAGCCACAGGTTCGCCAGCAGGCAAGTTCACTTGAGTTCGTTCCAAAACTTTTTCGCCTTGAGTAACTGTCAAGGTAGCGTTTTCTATCGGCACGAGAGCGAACAGCCGTAAGCGAAGTTTATTGCTGTCTCGTTCGGCGTTGAGCGCAACTTTGTCGGAAGCGTGGACGACGCCACCTATGCCCCAGACAGGAAACCACGCTTCGCTCCAAGTTTCAACGGTTCTCGGTGGCATCAACCGATGGACACCTTGATGGACGAAACGACCGCTTTGAATTTCGCAGTAAGGTTCGCCCTTGTCGCTGAGCAAATTTATCCACCAAGCGCCGTGCTCAGCAGTTCCCCATGTCCAAAGTTTGCGCCCTTGAACTTCAAACCTGTTGGCGTAGTGCAGAACGCCGTAGTCAAGTTGCTCGTAGTAGCAGCCAAACCAATCGGCTCGCAAATCCTTCGCGAACAAATCTGTCGGTCGCTTATGGGTCACATAAAGGCTCAAGTCAGCGCCGTCTTGGATTGGGAAGTTCGCTACGCCTTGAGCGCCCCACCACCAAGAGAAAACTTTCGTGCAGGGGAGCAAAAAGCGGAAATCTTCGCGAGCGGTGACGCCGACATTTGTCCAGAAGTAAATGCGATGCCAAAACGGCGTGCGGTTGAAAAGCCAAATGCGAGTGTGCAGCCGCCAATCGTTCGGTCGCAAAGTTACGCTCGCAGTCCAAGCCATTCGCGTCAAACGCTCAATTCCACCGAGATAAAGCGTAGCGCTACCGTCTGAATTTTCTGTCAAGTGCCAAGAGAGCGGGTCGTTGGTCGTGACTGTGTGTCCCACTTGCGGGAAGTTGAATTCAAGCCCGCCAGAATACCAAGCGCCCCTCAAAGCGATCAAGCCGAACTTGAGTGGCAAGTTGTGGTAGAAAACTTCGCGGTCGTTTCTCAAATCCCGCACTGACAAAACATGCCCGCCAAAGTCTGGCAGGACAGTGACACGAAGCAAACCATTGTCAAGCACAACTGAAGTGAACTCGCGTTCAATCAACTCATCGGTGATGTCGTCTTGCATTGGGTAGGGGTAAACTCGCCTTGTGCCTTCCCGTTGCAGTGGCGGGAACGGGTCTTCGTTGTAGCGATACATCGGCAACCTCACTTTCGCCACCTGCGTCTTCACCTTGCTACTCATCCCACTCACCTCTCGCCTCATCTTCAGTGTGCGAAGTGTGGCTTATCGCCGACAGCAATTCTTTCGCATCCGAAACCTTATCGTCAGGGACGAGCAATTCCATGACACCACCGATTTCCGCAATAGTTCGCGTTAGGGTCGGAATTTCGTGGGCATTCAAAAGTGCCTGAACTGGAGCGACTTCGCTGGGCATACCTCGCAACAAGACAATCCATCGCTTCACAAAGGGTCACCTCCTGAGTGTGTTCGTAAGAGTCTGAGTGCGGTTTTTACATCCCACCGATAAATTTCTTCGGCGCGGTTTAAAACCGTGCCTTACATCAAGCCGATTTTCCCTTGTAGGGCAGGGTTTTATACCCTGCCGACAATTTTTTTCGGCGCGGTGTAAAACCGCGCCCTACATTGAGCCCAATTTCCCTTGTAGGGCAGGGTTTTATACCCTGCCGACGATTTTTTCGGCGCGGTATAAAACCGCGCCCTACATTGAGCCCAATTTCCCTTGTAGGGCAGGGTTTTACGCCCTGCTGACAAATTTTTCATCGGCACGGTATAAAACCGCGCCCTACTACGAGCGCCCGACAATTTTCGCTTTTCCACGCATGGAACAAATTCCGCCAGCACGGCGCAAGATCTTGCCTTACATGGGGCTTCGCAACCTCTAAACTCGCAGCAAGTGTGCTAATTCGCTCAAACGCTCAATCACTGCAAACGCACCTGCCTGCAACAAATTCTGCCTTGACAATTTATCGTGTGCGATGCCAATAGGCACAAGCCCGATTTTTAAAGCGACCTGCATGTCGCTTGGGTGGTCGCCGACAAATGCCGCTTGAAAGCGCTCACGAAAAGGGTTGACATTCAGTTGCTTCAAAGCGAAGAGCAAATGTTCAGGGTTTGGCTTGAGCGACCGAACATGGTCGCGGGTGACGATGACATCAAAAGGGAGCGGGTGACGGCTCAAAACTGTGCTGACAGCGTTCATGCTGTTGCGGGTGACCAAACCCACTTTAATGCCTTTAGCCCTAAGCGCTTGCAGCGTCGG
>Ga0209289_100424_pt1 | contig 22415 bp, 18 predicted proteins | sample GXS110809BmetaG_FD_184121 | JGI IMG/M metagenome (GOLD analysis project Ga0209289, IMG submission 184121) | Hot spring microbial communities from Gongxiaoshe hot spring, China to study Microbial Dark Matter (Phase II) - GXS 110809B (SPAdes)... ...
AAAGTGAGCGAAGGCTCGCAAGGCAAAATTGAGGCAAGTTGGTAGGAAGTGCTCGCGCCGTCAATTGCCGATGGTGATGCCGAGCAAGCAAGGTTGGACGGAACTGGAAGCGGAGATGAGAGCGACGAAGGCGATGGGCATGTGGGGTTTGGGGTTGCGCCATTCAAAGGCGCAAAGAGTGAAAAGGTCGCCCTGCGTCGTTTTGCCCTGCCAAACGAGGCGGGCATGGCTGCAGCCCAGTCGGTCGTTCCATTCCGTCAAATTTCGCCGATAACGCAACTCCTCCCGCACTTCACTCCCGTCAGCGTAACGGATGAGCAGGGTCGCCACCCGTTTGGGGTCGGTGCGCCCACGAGCGTAAAGGTCTTCGGTGTGGACAGGGCGAGGGGTCGTCACCAAGAGCAAGTAAAGGGCTTTCGCTTTTGTTTTGATGGGCAGGACAGTCAGGTCGGGAGCAGTTTCATGAGGCGTCGCATCGCTCGCCAAAGCGACGGCAAGGAAGCAACCCGCAGCACCCATCAACCGAAACGGAACACCTTCGCCGTTCAAGGAAAGGCTTCCTGCCTTGAGCACATCAGGTTCATCAACCCGCAACAAAGCGGAGGCACCAAGTTGAGAAAGCGAGGCATTTACGAAGGGCAAAAGGTCAACGCATTGAAAGCCCTTCACGCCCTCTGCCCATCGGGGTCGTTCACCGACGAGCGCCCACAAATCTTGCGCCAAGTTGGTCGGATGTTGGGTTCGCTCAATGGGCGGGATGTCCACTGACCAAGTGTTCTCCGCCGTCAAGACGACGGCAGTCATCAAATCCACTTCCGTCGCAAAGCCCGTCACGCCATACCAAGTCGTCCCGCAATAGCCCAATGCCCTTCGGTCAAAACTTTCCGCCGCAAAGCGCCAAACATTTTGGGCGTGATACCAACCGCAAGCGACGACATCAAAGCCCTTGTCTTTCAGGCATGTCAACCACGGGAAAGTTTGGCGGGCGTCGTAGTGCCAGCAAAATTGCACGATGTCTTGGGGAATCAGGTCGGCGGCGAAGTGGGTGAAGTAAGGCGCATAGCCTCCCGTTCGGTCGGGATGGAGTTGGTCGCACCACATCGCTACCCGCTCTATCCCTTTCGCCTTCAAATGCTCGTAAAGTCGGCGGATGTCGTCTGCCAAAAGTTGCCATGCCGTTTTGCCTGTCGCCTTGCACCGCTCGCAGACACCGATGGGGACGAAGGTGATTTCGTCGTGCCCGATGTGAAACCACTTGGGCTGAAAAACTTCCAGCACCTCGTCAAAAAGGTCAAAGACGAGGCGGTAAGTTTCGGGGTTGGACGGACAGTAAGCGAAGAAGCCCCAACGAGGATGAGGTTCGCTTTGTTCGCTCAGATGGCGGTAGGCAGGCTTGTTGAGGACATAGCCGAAATGACCGAAGGTTTGCACTTGCGGGATGACTTCAAAGCCCAGTTGCCGCGCCTTTGCGAGGAAGCGACGCCATTGCTCCTTCGTCATCGCCTGCGGATGGGCGATTTCTGGGTGGCGTTCATAGGGAAAGCGGTCGTCTACTTCAATGACCAGCGTGTTGAACTTCATCAGCGCTAACCAGTCCAGCAACTTTTCGGCAAAGGGTAACTCGTGGCGCAAAGGAGCGACAAAGTGCCAACCTCGCAACTTCAAATCAGGGTAATCCCAAATTTCGCAAGCGGGCAAGGTGAAGGGGGCTTGGGATCGGGGACTGGCGAAAGAGAGAAGTTGGCGCAGAGTTTGCGCACCATTGAAAACGCCACGAGGAGATGAACCGATGATGAGGATGCTGGGCATGTAGGGAGAAAAATGAGCCAAAGCCTTTCTCGTCCCTCGCCTCTCGCTCCTCGCCCCGACAAAAATTGCGTATGCTTCTTCACCGCGCTGTTGGAAGAAGGTGCGGAGTTTGCCCATAGGCAAGTCGGTTTGCAGGTTGACGGGCAAACGGTCAAAGGTCATCAGGAAGATGGGGATGCTTGCTTGAGACCCTGTTAATGGTCGGGGCGCGGGGATGGCTGTTATGCGGTGCGTCAGCGTCCCTTGCAAGCCCATGCGTCGGAGCGTGTCGGTCAGCAATTCCGCTGCGGTGCGTTCCAGTGCTGAAGTGTTGGGGGACAAAACGATGGTGACGAAGGGGGTGAGAGTCATTGCACCACGATGCACAATGAACCGCTGCGGTTTCGGCACAAGTTTCGCTAGCGGCGCCGCCCTTTCGCTGCCAACCGCCGGGAACTTTCCCACTTCCCTATAAAAAGCCCTCTCCTCAAAAACGAGGTGTGGGAACTTTTCGGGTCGTTGAAAACTTTTCTCGGCAAAGTAAGCGAAGGCGCTGTTTTGCTCCTGCCCTGTTTTTCGTGACCGACATAAGTTAATGCCGACAATGGTGCCCGTTTGGGGTCGGATGCCGAGCAAGGAGAAAGGGATGGCGATTTCCGCCGTCCAATGGTCGCCGCTGATTTTTGTCGCTGCTTGCCAACCGTCCATGAGGATGCGTTGGATCGGGCGGGGCAATAGCCACCAAACTTGCGCCGAGCGAGATGGCGCAACTTGTTGCGCCCATCGGTTGCCTTTCGGCGTGACGACAAATTGCCAAAAGCCATCGTGACGATGAAGTGGGTCAAGGTAAACTTCCACGCAATCATCGGTGAAGGCGGGTTCGCCACTTTCGGGCGTCCGAAGGCGCATCGCTTGCGGGGTCGGTTCATCGCATCGGAAGGCGACGAACAAATGAGTCGGCGTGGCGACAACCTTCGCCACCGTCGCAGGTTCAGCGACTTTGCCCGTCCCAAGTTCCAAAAAGGGCGTCAGCGGTTCGGCGTTTTGCCAGCAAGTCTCAGACAAATCGCCATCCAATGTCGGTGCTGAGTTCGTGATGGTCACAAAGGTGTAAGGCGGTCGTTCTAATGGGATGAGTTCCGCTCCATCAAACCACGCTTCTCCTTGACTGTCGGTGACCAACGAGACTTTGAAGCGGGAGGCATCGGGGGGCGTCCGCACCACACCGCTGAACAATTGCCATTGATTGCCTTGCGTTCCGTTCCCTTCGGCAATGAGGAAGGTTTCATAACTGCCGTCAGGGCGAAAGGCGTAGACGATGAGCAAGAAACGGCAGTTGGCTTTCACCCAGCAGCGAAACAGGTAGCGGGTGTTGGGTTGAGCGGGGATGCCCTCTTGACTGAGGCGCACCCAACCTTTGGCGGAAGTGTGGGCGATGCGTTGGCTGGCAACTCCTTGCACTTTCTCTTGCGGGTCTAACGCAAAAGAGCCTTCGCCACCTTCGGCTCGGTGCACTTCAGCGACCCAACCGTCGGCGACGCCATCTTTATCGGCGTCGCCGTCTAACCCGCCGTTGCTCAACAAGTTCGGCTCCATCGCCACCGCCGACGCACAAAAAAGGACGATGATTGCCATCCACCATCGCATTCTTGCCTTCTCCTTTCCGTTCCTCTTCCTTGCCTATCTTTGAGGGCAGATTGCGCTATCATTTTGACGGCGCACCAAATTTGGCGGAAAGGGAGGTCATGAGGGATGGCAGCCGAGAAAGTCGTGACGATTTACGGCAAAGATGGCTGACCTTACACGCGGGCGGCCCGTGAGGACTACGCCAAGCAGGGCTACAAGGTAGACTATCGCAATGTCCAGACGAATCCGCAGTTTCTGGAGGAAATGCTTCGCTACTCAGGTGGCTCTCGCAAAGTGCCTGTGATTGTGGAAGGCGACAAAGTGACCATCGGTTATGGCGGCACCTGAGGCGTCTAAATCCCTTCTTCGGCAGTTCGCCGAAGGAACGCAAAACCGCGAAAGGGGCAAGGGACATTTGAAGTGTGCCTTGCCCCTTTCACTTTTTGTCTGGTGGGAAAGAGGTTAAGGCAACTTCCCGCTCTCGCTTGCCGTTAAGCGAGGCACCACTTGTCCAGCCATTCGCAAATGCGGTTCAGGCGGTCAAGACGCAGGTCGGGCGGACCGCTTCGGCTAAGACCGTGACTGGTTTCTTGCGGGTAGCGAACGAAAACAACCTCCTTTTTGAGCCGTTTGAGGGCTGCAAACAATTCCTCCGCTTGACCGATGGGGCAACGCAAATCGCCTTCGCTGTGGATGATGAGCAAGGGCGTCTTGACATTGGCGACATAGCGCAGGGGTGATTGCTGCCACAACTTTTCAGGTCTGTCCCAGAAGTTGCCTTCCCAATAGCCATCGGGCTTGAAGGGAAAGTCGCTGGTGCCTGCCATGCTCACCAAATCCACGACGCTTCGGTCGGTGATGGCGCAACGGAAGCGGTCGGTGTGAGTGACAACCCAGTTGGTCATGTAGCCGCCGTAACTTCCACCAGCAACCGCCATTCGGGCTTCATCCACATAAGGCAACGATGCCGCAAAATCCGCCGCTGCCATGACATCCTGAAAATCCACCTCGCCCCAATTGCCCCGAATGATGGCGGCGAAACTTTCCTCGTAGCCCATGCTCCCGCGTGGGTTGGTGTAAAAGACGATGTAGCCTCTGGCGGCGTGCAGTTGAAATTCGTGGAAAAAGGTGTTGCCGTATTGGGCGTGCGGACCGCCGTGAACGTAGAGCAACAGCGGGTAGCGCTTGGTCGGGTCAAAGTCGGGCGGTTTGAGCAGCCAACCCTGAATTTTCGTCCCGTCAAAACTGTCAAACCAAACCTCCTCAGGTTCGCTCAGTTGCACCTTGTCCAGCCAGTCGGCGTTGAGGCGGGTCAGTTGCCGAAGTTCCGTCGCTGTCGCCATGCTTGCTGCTTGCACTCGCAAGGTGAACAACTCGCCAGGCATCGTCGGCTTGCTCAGCGCCAACACGAACACGGACGCCGACCTATCGGCACTGATGGCGTAAATGTCCATCGCTCCTTCCGTCAAAGGTTGCCAATTGCCCTGCAGGTCGGCGGTGTAAAGGTGACAGTTGCCTTTGTCGCTGACGGTGAAAAACAGTTGGCTACTTTCGGCGTTCCAGATGGGTCGTCCGCCACCTGCGAAGGCTTCCCGCATGTCACTGAGGGTCGCATTGCCGACATCCCGATCCAGCGTTTCCGTCAGGCATCGCACCTCACCCGTGTGAGGGTTGACGACCCAAACCTTGTCATTGCGAGGCACCCAAGGGTCATCTTTGCTTTCGTGCCCGATGTAAGCGAGCCATTCGCCGTCGGGCGACCAAGCGATGTTGCCCTTGTAACCCGTCGGCGTCGGGATTTTGGTCAACTCGCCGCCGTCAGGCGAAACGAGCCAGATATCCACTTCGTAAGGCTTCTCCTCAGGGTCATCGCTGCGGTTGGAGACGAAGGCGATTTTGCTCCCATCGGGCGACCATGCTGGCGAATAATCGTCGTAGTCGCCGTCGGTGATTTGTTTCGCTTCGCCTGTTCGCACATCGCAAACCCAAAGGTGCTGGCGCATGTCCAAAAAGCCAACGCCATCCAGCCGATAAAACAGCCGTGTGATGACTCGTGGCGGGTTGGACTTGCCTGTCTCTTGCCGTTTCTTCCTCGCTTCCTGTGTCCAGTCGGGATGAGTCGGTCGGAAGGTGAAGGCGATTTTGCTGCCGTCGGGCGACCAAACGGGTTCGCCGATGCTGCCTTCCTCCAACTTCGTCAACTGCCACGCTTCACCGCCGTCGGCACGCATCAGCCAAATTTGCGACCGCTTCTCCCGCAGGTCTGTGCGGATGAAGGCAATTTGCGTGCCATCGGGCGACCAACGGGGAGCGGCATCGCTCACCTCGCCGAAGGTGAATTGGCGCACCTCGCCGTCGGTCAAATCCGCCAACCAAAGGTGGGACAAATAGCGGTTCTTTTCGGCGTCAATGGTCTTGACGGTAAAGAGGCACTTTGTTCCATCGGGACTGACCTGCGGGTCGCCGACGAGTTTGATGGCGAGTAAATCTTCGGCGACGATTTTGCGCTTCGCCATCCTTCAACACCCCCGCACAGAGAATTTCGGCAGGTAGGTAACTGACCTGCCCTTACAATTGTTGGCTCTTTCGCCACGCAATGATGTGCCGCGCTACTTCCACGACAGGCGCCGTCCAAAAGTCAGAGCGCCGCACCAGAAAATCACAAAACTCTGTCAAGGCGTGACGGCTGATGGGCAAATGTCCTTCGTCTATGCCGTGAAAGGTGACGATGAGCCAACGACCTCGCTGTGCCGTCCATTCCGCCCAACCGATGAGTTCGGCTCCGCGCAGATACTCCGCCTTCAGCGACCAAAGGTAGTGCAAGTCACAAGTGAGCGGGTGATTGTCAGGGCGCTCGCCACCGCCGCGTGCCGCCACGAAATGCTTGGCGATGATGGGCACATAACTTTGGCGGGTCAGCCCACTGCCGACGAAATCTTGGTAGCATGGGTAAGCGAAGGTTCGTTCAGCGACGCCCGTCAATGCGCGCAATCGTCGTTCCGCTTCCAAAACATCGTCCTCAATGTCTTGCAGCGTCATTGTCTCCAAGCATCGGGCGACCAACTGGTCGCCGAGGGCACGGCTTCAGGGATGGGTCAGGGAGTGGTTGCCCAGTTCGTGCCCTTGCTGAGCGACCTCTTTCCACGCTGCCCATCGCTCTTGCCAATCGTCACTCTCAGGCGTCGTCCCGCGTGGGTTCAAGTAAAAAGTTGCCCGCAAACCTCGGTCGTTCAAAAGGGGGACGGCAATGTCCAGTTGCGACCGCATCCCGTCATCAAAGGTCAAGGATACGGCTGCCCGACGACCTGGCGGGAAGGGCGTCGTCACCTGCTCGCCCATCGCTTCCACCCTCCTCGCTCACAAGCGTTTGCGCAAGATGGCGAAACGGCGCGTCTCTTTGAAGCCGAAACGGCTGTAAACTTTCTGCGCTGTCTCCTCACTCGTCCAGAGCACCCACGCATTGTGCAAGCCCTTGAGCCGCATCGTTTGCAGGCACTTGACCATCAGCACCGTCCCGATGCCTTTGCCTTGCATGTCACTGCGGACGCCGTAAGGACCAAAGTGCTCGCCTTCAAACTGGCAGTAGCCGACGATTTCGCCTTCGTGCCAAGCGACGAGGAACTGGTCGTAATCGCCCAAGCCCTTTGTGATGTCCGTCAGCAAGTCTCGGGCGTGACGCACCCAATCGCCGGGCATGTGGGCTTTCAAAAACGCCAACAGGTCAGGAACTTCATGCGGTCGCAGGTGGCGGATTTCTATCCCTTGCTCCTGCAGGCGTTGTTCCCGCTGGGCGTAGGGCGTCGGGTCAAAGAGGACGATGTTGGCATCCATGCTGATGGCGTGCCCAACGATTTCAAAGCCATGTCGCTGCAAAAAAGCCAACCCATCGGCGTAGTGGCGTTCGTCCACGCCGGGCACGAAGTAGTGGGGCGTGTAAGGGGAGATGAGGACTTCCTTGCGGTCGGCGTCGCAAAAAAGTTGCAAGGCGCGTTCCAACAGCGCCGTCCCGACGCCCTTGCGTCGCCACTTAGGATGGACGCCGAACGCCGTAATCCAGCCTCGCTCAGGTTCCATGCCCACCTTCTCCATCGGCATCCTTCGGATGAGGCAAAGACAAAACCCAATCAGTTGCCCATTCGCTTCGGCGACGATCAACCAGTCGGGGTCAAAGTTTTGGTCTAACAGCACCTTGCGATGGAAAGTGCGTCGGTCAATCGGGTCGTAGGGCAAGGCAGCGTTCCATAGCGCCAAAAGGGGTGCCTCGTCGTCGCCTTTGTAACCGCGCACCGTCACCATTTCTTTTTCGCCTCCGTGAAAGGTGGAAGTCTTCGGCTGTCGCCTTTAAGCGGCTCGTTTTGGTTTGGCGTTTTGACGCTTCTTGCCATCGGGACGGCTATTAGCCGCCACATTCCGACCGCGACAGGCTATTCGTTGCAAGGTTCAACGAGCCAGCCGAGACGGATTTTAACCCTCTGCTCAGCCCATGCGCCACCATCCCAAAACACCCGTTTCAGCGGTTTCTACGAGGCGACACAATGGAGGCGGGCGATGAAGGATGCGTCGGAGTTGGCTTTGGTTATGCCTTGGGCTTTTGGCGGCGATGGCGGGAGCGCAACCGCCGACGGTTCACCTTTCCGCAACGAACCGACCGCTGAGGGAAGTCTTGGCGTCGTTGAGTCGGCAAACAGGCATGAAGTTTGTGCCTGTCGGGGAGGCGGGCGAGCGGACGGTGACGGTGCAATTGGAGCGAGCGCCGTTGCCTGAAGCGTTGCGGCAACTGCGTGCCCTTGCCCGCTGTGCCTTCCTTCGGTTTTCGGAGGGCTATTTCGTCGTCCCTCTTTTTGCTCCCGAAGAGTTGCGGCAGCGCTTGGCAAAAGCGCCTCATCCCGAACGGTTGGCAGGCATTTTGAGCCTTGAGCAACGGACGGGATGGGGTTGGCAAAGGGTGACGGTGACAGTGCACTTTCAGGCGCCCGACCGCTTGCTCGCTGACTCGCCTTTTGAAACCCTCTGGACGGAAGGGGAGCGGATGTGGCGATGGGACAAACGGCGGAATGTGGTCGTGGAAGGAGCGACACCGTTGTTGGACTGGACAGAGAGCCTTTTTGGCGTTGCCGCCGTGCCTTCCTTCGGGCATGGCTGGACGAAGTTGAGCCTTTGGTTGCCGACGGAGGTAAGCGCCGCCCTTTTGAAGGGGCGACCCGTTTGGGTGCTGACATTAACGCGCCAAGGGCAAGTGCCTTTCCGTCCCACCTTTACTTTCCTTCGGGTGACCCTTGCCAACACGATGTATGCGCCTTACCTTGAGCCTGCGCCTGTGGCATGGCAAGTGCGCTGTTTTGTGGATTGCGAGACCCAAAGCGTGGTGCGGCGGGAAGTTTACGACCCGCAAGGACGCCCGTTGCAAGTCGTTTCAGCAGAACCGCTGACCGACAAACCGCTCCCGTTAATCACCCATCGCTTTGAGGTGCTGGATGCAGGCTTGACCGTCGTGGGACGAGGGGAGTGGCGTCCCGAAGGGATGGCGTCTTCGGTTTCGCCACCCAATCTGCCTGCCGAGGTGTTGCGTTCCGATTCGCCCGTCGTCCGTCAATTGGCGCAAGCCGAGCAAGTTTGGCTCCATCGGGATGATGGGGCGATGGCTTTGCAGTTAGTGCGACAAGCGGTGACGCAAACAGACCATCCTGCTGCCTTAGTTGCGGCGGCATCCCTTTTAGCGCGGTTGAACCGTCCCGAAGAAGCATGGCAATGCCTGCAAAAGATGCGGGGGCATCTTTGGCAATTTGCCGAGGCAACGACTTTAGCGGTGCAACTTGCCGAAGGATTGGAGCGATGGGCAGAACTTCGGGCATGGCTGCAGGAGCAAGCGGAGCGACCTTCCCTTGCCATCTGGATGGCGTTGGCGTCTTTGGCGGAAGTGGAAGCGTGGCAGCAGGAGAAATGGAGCGACGAACCGATGGGTTGGTATGCTCGCCTCCTTCGTCACATCGCCACGACGCCATCGGCAGATGGCAAAGAGCGGACCATCTTGGCAGCGCCCGAGGAACGGGCAACGGCATGGACGGCGGCTCAACGCCTTTTCACTTGGGCATGGGCAATGGGACGAACGGAACAAGTGATGGCGTTGGGGCGGGAGTTGTTAGGGACGCCCGCCGAACCTTTCGGGCGGGCGTTATTGGCTTGGGGAGCAATGGAGCGGGAGGAGGACGAAACGGCGCGCGAGCATCTGCGTCAACTGCGGGAACGTTTCGCCGATTGGACGGCGTTGCGGTTAGCGATGGCAGAGTTGGCGGAAAGTTACGGCTTAACTTCCGAGGCGGAAAGCGAATATCGCCGCTTGCTTTCGGAAGTGCCTATGACGCCCGAAGGCATGCGGGCTCGTGAGCATTGGTTGCGTCGGCTCGTGGAGACCGACCGAGCCGAAGAAGCGGTGCGGTTCTTTTTGGACAGTTTGAGCGCCTTTCGGGATGACTGGGCGAAGTCCCAATGGGCGGAGACTTTTCGGGAGATAGCGACGACGGCATTGCGCCATAACCGCATCGCCAACCTTGCGGAAGCGTGGTGGCAGCAGAAAGTTGCCCATCCTGAAAGGGCGTGGCTTTGCGACTTGATGGCTCGCTTTTGCGAGAGCGAGGGCGACTGGGACGGTGCTTTGGAATGGCTTCATCAAGCCACGCTCACTTACCCGCGAATGCCCATTTTTGCGGTGCGTTGGTGTCAAGGGGTGCTGCAGTTGCATCGGGAAGCGCGACGGAGTGGGGAAGACGAAAAAACGGCTGAGAAACGGCGGCAATTGGCATGGAAGCGGGTGGCGTGGATGGACGAACGGCTGCGGGCTTGGCGGCCGCAATTTGCTGACCAACCCTTCTTTGCGTGGCTGTTCGTCTTTTCGCCCAACCTCTTGTCCGCCTACGCCGACAATCCCGCCGTCACCCGCCAATTAGCGCGGGAATTTTTGCGGCGTGCCAAAGAAATGACACCACCATCGGAAGCGGAGCGGCGTTTGTTGGATGCCCTCACGCTGCTCAATTATCCCGCCAACTGGCTGGATCAGCCCACCCAAATCCGCCTCGCCTTGTTGCGCTTGGAGCAAGTAGAGGGGGCTCAATGGCATGGGTTGCGGATGCTGGCGCGCCTACTCTTCGCTACCTTCAACGGTGTCCAACCCGACCTGCGGGTCTTTTTGCCCTTCCTTGATCGGGCGATGGACAGTTGCTGGGACGAAACAGAACGCATCGCCATCGCCCAAAGTGCTTTGCAAGCCTTGACTGCCCGCCAACAGTGGCGGGAGGCGATTTTTCGCTTGCACCGATGGCTGCAACTGTTTGGCAGCGACTTGTATCGGCGAAGTTTACTTTTGGGCTGGCGAAACGCCTTGGTGCCTTTGGCGGCGGACGAAAAGGGGCGGGAGATAGTGTCGCAAGTGACGACGCTGATGCCCGACGATGCCTTCGGGTGGGTGCTGCGGGCGGAAACTTGGGAAGTCGTCGGCGGGACGGACAAGGCAAAGCAAGCCTACGAGCAAGCCCTTCAGCGGCTGGGCGAGAAAGAGAATGCTCATTGGCTTTGGCAACTTTACGGCGAAGCAGCGCTGCGATGGGGGAACACCGAGTTGGCAGAGCAAGCCCTAAAACGAGCGATGGGACAAGCGCCCGTTTGGGAACGGGCGATGCTTTGGCTGCAAGCCCACACCCAAGGGGAACGGCTTCCTGACGAAGGGCAAATCCGACGGCTCATCGCCCATTTCGGATGGCGGTGGCAACTGCTCTCCCTTTTGGCGGGCGCTGTCAATAACCCAAGGGACGCCTTTCGTTGGGTGCATTTGGCGGAACGGTTAGCGACGATGGACGCGGCGGCATCGCGGCTGCAGAAATTCCTGCTGCGGGTGAATTTGGCGCGGTTGGCAGGGCAGACAGGGCGACGGGACTTAGCGCAATTCTGGCTTGAGCGGTTGCGCCAACCCGAAGCGCCTGAAGAAATTCGGACCGCTGCCGACGAAGTGGCAAAGCAGTTGCCATAATGCTTTAAGGCTTCGGGGGACGAGGAGCGATTTGAGCGGTCTAACCTTCTGGGCGTGCATCACCCGCCATCCCTTGACGCTTTTGAAAGGAAGTGGCAGCGAATGCGTGGTCCCTTGATGTCGGCACCGTCCGTTCTAACTCTGTTGGAGCGGCTATTCGCCGTGACTGCCGTGAGTGCCCTTTGCTTTTGGGTGGCTTGGGCAGACCCATCGCCTCAAGGGGTCGTTCAAGCGCTGGAGCGGGTTTTGCGCCAGACGGTGACGAACCCAAAAGACGCTAACGGGGTGACTTTGCGCATCGTCCCTGCTTCACCAGAAGAGACGGCGAAAGGGAAGTTTCGCTTGGTGGAAATCAGCGCTAAGCCCGCCAAGGTCAAAGGGGTGTTTTTGCGGGAGTTTTATGGTCGGGCGGTAGAGCCCGTCGTGGATGTCCAAGCCCTTTTGCGAGAGGGCAAATTGGAAACCGTCAGCGTGAAAGAGTCGGTCATGGAAGGGGTCATGGACGCTGAGGCATTGGAGCAAATTTTCGCCGAGGGCAAAAGCACCCGCCCGATGAAAATCAAGGTGCGGATAACCGACGACGGGCGCATTCAGTTGCAAGGCATCTTGACCCTTCTCCGCATCAACAACCCTTTTGAGGCGATTTGTCGGGCGGAGCCGGGAAAAGACGGGCTTTATGTGCGCATTGACGAGTTGAAAGTCAACGGTGTTCCCGCACCCGCTTTCCTGCGCCGCCAGTTGGAAGAGCGGGTCAATCCCGTCGTGAAGCGGGAGGCTCTCCCTTTCCACCCTGAAATCCGCTCCGTTCGCATCTATCAGCGCCTCATCTATGTCAATCGCCTGCCACCGACGAGGGAAACAGGAGACGGAGCACGGGTCACGGGAACGCTCTCAAAGCAACCCGGCGAAGACTTTGTGCCGACCGAACTGGCTCTCCGTCCCGTGTCCCATGTCCCGTGTCCCGATAAAGGGGGGCGTAGAAAGGGATGAGCCAACCCAGCGATGGGATGACAAGGGAGGAGGAACAGGAACGCCCGCAACCATCGCCGAGGTCAGCAGGATTTACCCTTTGGTTCGGTTGGGGTTTCGGCATCGTCGCCCTTGCCTTCGCCCTTGCCGTTCTCCTTTGGTCGCACCGACAACGGCAGATATGGCAGGGAGAGTTGACAACTCTGCGACAAGCCCTTGCCTCTGCCCGTCAAGTTTTCCTCAAGCGCGCCAGTGATGAATTGGGTTACGCCAGTGTGGATTTGGAGGGCAACTTGCCCAACCGCTACCAAGCCAGTTTTCGCATCGGCGAGGCACTGCGCTGGCTTCAAGACGCTGAGCCTTTGCTCAGCCCTGAAGGGCAAAAACAAGCCTTTGTCTTGCGCCAAACCTTGAGCCGCTTAACGGTCGCCGCCGAGCAAGACCCTCTCAAAGCCCGTGAGGAACTGGCGAAAGCGCGGGACGCTTTGGAGCGCCTTATCCGCACCGAAATGCAACGATAGGGAAGCGCTCAGGAAGGGATGGCTATGCGGTTGAAGCGGTTGAGTTTGTTTGGCTTCAAAAGTTTCGCCCACCGCACCGAATTGGTCTTTGCTGATGGCGTCACCGCCATCGTCGGTCCTAACGGGTCGGGCAAATCCAACTTACTGGACGCTATCTTGTGGGTGTTGGGAGAGCGAAGCACCAAGAGTTTGCGGTCTCCGAAAGCCGCCGACCTGCTTTTTGCGGGCAACGGGAAAGTCAAGCCCGCCAGTTTGGCGGAAGTCGCCTTGACGCTGGAACTGGAGACATCTTCTCCGTCCCGCGTCTTTCCTCCTGCATCCCGCGACCAAGACCACGAATGGCTTCAAGCCCTTTCGGAATTGGTCATCAGCCGCCGATTGAAACGAACGGGCGAAAGCCAATTCGCCATCAACCGCATCCCTTGCCGCCTCAAGGATGTGCAAGATTTGCTCCTCCAGTTGGGCATTTCTCCCGACAGTTACGCTTTCATCACGCAAGCGGAAATTGACCGCCTCGTCTTCCTCTCACCGCAGGAACGACGGGAACTGGTGGAACAAGCCGCTGGCGTCCACCGCTTTCGCCTCCGTCGGGAAGATGCTTTGGACAAATTGGAGCGAACGGAACGCAACTTGGTTCGGTTGCGGGACTTGATGGCAGAACTCCAGCGGCAACGAGAAGCCCTGTCCGCCGAAGTGGAAAAAGCCCGCAAGTATCAACACCTTCAGCAGCGCCAACGCCAACTGCAAATCGCCTTGTTAGGCTGGGAGCACCAAGTGCGGCTGCGACGGCTGGAGCGCTTGCAAGAGGAGTTGAGCACCCTCCAAGAACGCCTCAACGAACTTAGCCACCAACGCGATGCCCTCTCGGCGCAACGACAAGAAACCGATGAAACCCTCCAAAAAATGGACGAGGATTTGCAGACCTTGCAGCAACAAGCCACCCAAACCTTGGAAGCAGCGAAAGCGTTAGAAAATGACCTAACGCTTTGCCGAGAACGCCAAACCCACCTCGTCCAACGCCGCCACCACGCCCAGCAACAACTTTCTACCCTCACCCAGCGACAACATAAGTTGACGGCAGAACTAACAGAACTTCAACGACAACGGGACGCCCTTTGGCAGCAACGGGAGCAATTCGCTGAGCAGGAAGCAAAACTGCAAGCGCAGTTGCAACAAGCAGCCCAAAGGGTTGCAGACCTTAATGGGCAGTTGCAAGAGACCCATGACGAATTCTTTGACGCCGAACGAACCGTCGCCGAAATCAAATCCCAATTGTCTGCCATAGAGCCGCTCCGACAAACCCTTCAAGCACGCCATGCCCAACTGCAAAAAGAGTTGGCAACGGCGATGGAACGCTTAAAGGAATTGCAACACCAAAGCGACCAATTGGCTTCTCAACTTTCGTCCCTCCATCCCGAAGAATGGCAACGCCTTCACACTTCCGCCCTCGCCCGCTTAGAGGAGTTACTTGCCCATCGTGATCAACTGACCGCTCAGCAAAATGCCCTACGGGAGCAACTAACGGCAGCCAAAGCGAGGTTAGCCGCATTGGAAGAAATGGACATCTCCCTCACAGGTCTCCCGCAAGGCGCAAAAGCCGTGCTGATGGCAGCGCGAGAAGGCAAACTCGCAGGTGAGTTTCACCTCCTTGCTCACTTGTTGCGGGTGCCTGAGGGTTTGGAAATCGCCTATGAGGCAGCCTTGGGCGCCGCTGCCAATTACCTCGTCGCTTCCACTTTCGCCGAAGTGCAAGCCGCCATTGAGTTCCTCAAGCGCCAAAACGCCGGGCGCGCCACTTTCCTCGCCTTGGATTTTTTGGCGGAATTGGGACAGGCAGACAAAAGCGAAGTCTCCTTTGCCAACGCCGAAGGCGTGGTCGGGTGGGCGAGCGAGTTAGTTCAAGTGACCGACGAACGCTTCCTTCCTGCTGTCCGCCATGTCTTGCGCCATACCTTGCTCGTGGACGACCTAACTGTGGCGCGCCGTTTCGCCGTGCAATATCGCCATATCCGCTTCGTCACCCGCTCTGGTGAAGTCATCGCTCCTTCAGGCACGATCTCTGGCGGCGCCGCCCTTCAAGGCGCCGCCAACATCTTTTGGCGCCAGCGGGAGCGAGAAGAGTTAAGCCACCGAATCCGTCAACTGGAAGCCCAAAACCATGCCGTCACTTTGAAGTTGCAAACCATTGAACAGGAGATTGCCGCCCTGCAACAGCAAATCGCCCACTACCAGCAACAAAAGGACGAAACCCAACAACGCGCCCAAGCGTTAACGACCGAACGGGAGCGGTTGGAGGCAGAAAAAAAGCGATGGCTTCAGGAAGTGGAACGGCTGAGCGCCGAGGAAAAAAGGCTCGTGAAAGAGCAAGAGCAATTGCGCCACGAAGCCGAGGAACTTCAGCGACGGTTAGAGCAAGCATTGGCGAACCGCAACGCCGTGCAAGAACGGCTCCGCCAACTCCAATCTGCCCTCGCAGAAGCCCAGCACCATCGGGAAGCGTTAATGCAAGCGTGGCAGCAAACTCAAATGACCGCCACCCAATGGCAGGCTCAATGGGAAAACCTGCAACAGCGTTTGGAGACCTTGACAGAGGCTCTCGCTGAGGCGGAGCGGCAAAAGGAGGCTTTGGAGACAGAACTTGTCCGCCTTGCCGAGGAAGAGCGGGAATTAGAAGAACGCATCCCACAGTTGGAGCAGGCGTTGACAATTTATCACCGACGCCGTGCCGAAGCCGAAAATGCCCTCGCTCAGTGGCACGAGCGCCGTCAAGCCTTACTGCAGCGGCGAGAAGAACTGGAACGGCAACTTTCGGCGTTGATGGCGCAGCATCAGCAAGCCGCCGAAGAGTTGCATCGTTGCGAGGTTCGGTTAGCGGAAGCCGAAACGGAACGGCTGGCTTTGGAGCGGCGGTTAATGGAAGAATTCGGCGTCACCCCTGACTTCGCTCACGCCGCTGCCAACGACTTAGGGCAAAAGCAAGCCGCCTTGGACGAATTGGAACGGATTCGTCAAGAGATGGCAGCGATGGGCGAAGTGCGGTTGGGCGTGTTGGACGAATTTGAGCGTCTCAACGAACGGATCAACTTCCTATCGGAGCAAATCGCCGATTTGGAAACGGCACGGGCTGCTCTCCTCCAACAAATGACGGCTTTGGAAGAGCAATTCAAGGCACGCTTTAAGGAAGTGCTGGAGGAAGTCAGCCAAGCCTTCAATGAGATGGTGCAGCGCTTCTGGCAAGGCGGGGAAGGGCGGCTGGTGCTGACGGAAGGGGAAACGCTGGCGGAAAGTGGCGTGGAAGTGAAAGTGAAACGACCCGGCAAAGCGGAACAAGATTTGCTTTCCTTGTCGGGAGGCGAGAAAGCCATCGTCGGGTTGTGTTTGCTCTTTGCCTTCCTGAAAATCAACCCGACACCTTTCGTCCTGCTGGACGAAGTAGATGCCCCGTTGGATGACGCCAACACCGAACGCTTCGTGCAACTCCTTCGGGAGTTTTCCGACCGCACTCAATTCATCGTCATCACCCACAACCCTGTCACCGTGCAGGCTGCTGACCACCTTTACGGCGTGACGATGGAAGAGGAAGGGATTTCTAAAGTCCTCTCTCTCTCCCTCAAAGAGGCACTAACATGGACAGAAGCCGATGCTCCCTCTCCTGTGCCCTAACAGGCGATGTGGCAGTTCAGCGGGCAAAAGCCTGTCGGAAATTGTCGTGGTAGCGACGAATGATGTCCTTAGCGGTTGCGGCGTCGTGCCAACCTCTGGTGATGACCGTTTTGCCCTCCAGTTCCTTGTAGATGCGGAAGAAGTGCTCAATTTCCCGCAGCATGTGGGGCAAAATGTCCCGATAGTCTTGGATGGTGTCATAGCGGGGGTTGTTGACGGGCACCGCCAAAACTTTCTCATCCCGTTCGCCTTCATCCAGCATGTCCAGCAAGCCGATCGGGCGGGCAACCAACACGCACCCAGGGAAACTGGGCTCGTCCACCAAAACAAGGACATCCAAAGGGTCACCGTCCTCGGCTAAAGTGCTGGGGATGAACCCGTAATCGCCAGGATAGTGGACGGGCGAATACAAGGTGCGATTGAGTTTGAAGATGTTGAGGTGCTTGTCGTATTCGTATTTGTTCTGGCTGCCTTTGGGCACTTCCACGACGACATGGAATTGTTCGGGCATCTGGTCGCCGATGGGTAACGCCCAAAAGTCCATCCTTCTGGGTCACTCCTTTTTATCGGGCGACTTGGCGCAATCGTTCCAAGGCTTCCGGCGTTGCCAAAGCAATCACCGTGTCCCCCACTCGCAGCACCGTGTCGCCCGTGACGACTTGGGCTTGATTGCCCCGAACGACGGCTGCCAGAAGGCAATCCGGCGGCAGCGCAAGGTCACGGACGGCTTTTCCGACCAAAGGGGAGTTGGGCGTCAACTCCATCTCCACGATTTCCAACCCACCCTTCTGCAACAACGCTAACGGTAAAAATTCACCGACGGCAACTTCCTGCTCAATGAGTTGGAAGAGCAAGGTGGTGGCGCTGATAGTTTCGTCAATGCCCAACTTGCGGAAGATGTCTTCGTTGCGGGGGTTGTTGACGCGGGCGATGGTGCGCGGGACGCCAAACCAGCGTTTGGCGACTTGACAGATAATCAAGTTGTCTTCGTCATCGCCCGTGACGGCAACGACCAAATCGGCTCGTTCCATCCCCATCCGAACCATCGTCCGAATTTCGCACGCATCACCGTAAAAGACGGCATCGCCCAATTCTTCACGAAGCAAGTGATAACGCTGCGGTCGCTTCTCAACGAGCAAAACTTCGTAGCCCTCCTGCAGCAATGCCCTCGTCAATTGGTAGCCGACCTTTCCCCCACCGGCGACGATGATGTAACTGGGGCGCTTTCCTTCACCGCTTGCCCGATGGGCGGCGACTTGTTCAGGGCTTGGCAATTCGGCGGCGTAGATGCGGCACATCTGTCGTGTCAGTTCCAGATACTCGTTGATGCTGCGGAAGGGTCGCTCAAAAAGGCGGTCAAACAATAGCCCTGCTGCCAAAACGGTGGCGCTGACGGTCTCTATGCCCAACTCACGATAGACTTGCGCCCGCAACGGGTCGTAAACGCGCGCCAAAACTTTCGGGACGCCAAAAATCGTCTTGGCAATCTGCGACGCCATGATGTTGCTGTTATCGCCGTTGGTCACCGCCAGAAAAGCGTCCGCACCTTCAATGCCCGCTTCCTTCAAGACTTCCACATCTATGCCCAAACCCGTCACCGTTTGACCCCGAAAATGTTCGCCCAGCCTTCGGAAGGCATCGGGGTCTTTGTCAATGACGCTCACTTGATGCCCTTCGGCATCCAGCATCAAAGCCAAGGTGGAACCCACACGCCCACAACCCAAGATGACGACCTTCATGGCGCATCACTCCATGCCGTGACATTGTTGCTCTTGCCCGCTTGTGTCCATTTTGCCCGTTCAAGCCCCTCTTCGTGTCCCATGTTTTTGCTCATGCTGGGACGCCATCAATGATGACTTCGCAAGGTGGGCGTCTCAGCAACGATTCGGCGGTGCGGGTGAAGATGCTTGGGACACGGTTTTCAGCGAATTGGACGCCCAGCACGACTAAATCCGCCTGATAGTTTCGGGCGGTGCGGCGGATGCCCTCGTCGGCTTCCCTTGCCCGAACGATTTCCGTAACCGCCTTCAAGCCATGCCGCTCCACGATGCGTTGGGCATGTTCCAACGCTTTTTGTGCCCGCTCGTTGACTTCCGATGGTAAGGGTGCATCCAAGGTCAGCAGGCGGGGCACTTCCACGATGTAAGCCAGCACCAAAGTGGCGTTTTGTTGCCGTCCCAACCGACATGCCAACTCAACGGCTCGTTCGCTGTAAAACAAGTCAAGGATTGGCACGACGATCACCCGCGCCGCTTCCACTGAGTAGACGGCACGGGCAACTTCCTGCGGCAGCGGTCGGGGCAACCGCAGCATCCAAAACAGCGTCGCCCCTAAGGTCACCAGAAACCCGATAGCAATCAAAACGCCCAACGGATGCGGTTGCACCCTCGTTCACCTCTTGCCAACCGTTCCTCGTAATCAGTCAACTGCTCTAAGTAGTCGCCCAAATCTGCCAGTTCTTCTTCAACTTCAACATCGCCTAAAATCGTGACCATCACTCGCACAGGTCGGTCAGGAAGTTCGTTAGGTGGCAACTCAACTTTGCCGTCAGGGTAGAGCACGCCATCCAAGGTTTTGTAGACCATCATCCATCACCTCGTTTTCCAGTATCGCCAACGGGCAACACCTAAGGCGATGATTAATGAGCCGATGACAAGTGGTGTAATGATGGCATGCCAACCCAAGTCATGGGTAGCAGCGTAATGAATTCCGCGCCCGACGATGGACCCTCCGATAAGCACCAACAAGGACGCCATCAACTGCCGAACAGTTCGCATCGTCACCATTGTAGTTCGCCTCGCATCAACTCAATGTCCGAATTCAACGACATCGTGCGCAAAAGCGATGCAAGCGAGGATGGCTTCTCGGTTCAAATGAGGATACTCGGCGATGATTTCGTCCACTGTCATTCCGCCTGCCAAGTAACTGAGGATAAGGCTGACGGGAATTCTCGTGCCTTTGATGACAGGCTTGCCCTGCATGATTTTCGGGTTTATCTCCACATACTCCTGCCAGTTGACCATCTTCGTCACCTCGGTCGTGAAGGTTTTGTGACAGTAGCAACATTCATTTTGCTTCAGTCCTTTGGCGCTTCCTTCGTTCCAGTTCAATGCGGAAGCGTTCGTAAAGTTCCCAAGTCATGGGTGATGGCATGAGAGACACCCCGAACTGTCACACTGATACCAATGATGACCAGTAACAATGCCGTCAATTGACGCCAGTGATGCATTGGGCGGCGCCTCCGTCTCGCTAGGGTCGGAAACCTCTGAAAGGGCTGCTTGGATTCGCTTGGATGAAGGTGTAGAGACGACCCGAAAATGCTGGCGGACTACCCGACGCAAGCGCCGAACAAAAGTCCCACTTTTGTCCTTGCGGTAAACATCTCGCAAACTCCTAAGGGCTTCCTCCAAGGCATCCACGCTGGTGACAGAGACCAACAGGTTAAGGACCGTAAGGCGCAAAATTGTCAAGGTGGCACTTTGTTCCTCTGGCAACTTTGTAGATGCCAAGCGAAACAGGCTATCGGCGTCCCAAAAGACTCTCAGCACGCTTTCGTAGTCGCTCATGCAGTTGCCTCAAGACCTCCTCTTCGTCAAAAGGCGTTTGGGCAGCGAGAGCGTGCATTTTTGCAAACTCTCGTTCCACCCGTAGCAATTCCTTTGCCAGTCTCATGCCGTCAGACTCTGGTTTCCCTCGGCGTTGGGTTTTGCAGTTTTTTGCCTCTCGTGATTTCGGCATCGTCGCTCACCACTTGAAAATTGTGCGACATCCTCAGGATGCTTTGTTGGCTTGTCGCTTCCTTCGTTCCAGTTCAATGCGGAAGCGTTCGTAAAGTTCCCATTCGCCCGTGTCGGCTAAGATTGCCAGTTGCTCTTCGTCCCAATTTCTGGGCAGGTTGCCGAAGATGGGTTTGCCTGTCCGATAGCGATACCAAGCGTAGTAGACGACCCAAGCGACAACCCAAAGGGGTCCAAGGATGCGAGCGATTTCGTGCGTCCAAAGGACGGCGACAACCATCAGGAAAGTTCCGACGACGGCTAAGATGCCCAGCACAGGAATTTCCGCTTCTCCGACCCGAAAGTTCAACGGGACTTTGTAAGGGCGAGGCGTGTGGGGTTCTTTGATCCGCAACGCCACCAGTGCCATCGTGCTCAGAAAGTAAGCCAGCATCGCCCCGAAGGCATACATGTTTGCCATCGTTTCCAATGCTTTCTTGCCGCTGAAGAAAGCGAAGGTGGCTTGGATGGCGGCGACGGCAGAGAAGAAGAGGATGCTGCGGACAGGGGTGCGGAACTTGGGATGGACATGGCTGAGCCAATCGCTGATGAGTCCCAATTCCGCCATGCTGTAAGCCAACCGCGACGAGCCCATCACACCTGTGTTGGCGGAGATGAGCACGATAGTTGCCGCCAAAATGGCTGCCATCGGTCCTGCCAGAAAGCCGATGTAGGGCAATTTGCTGGCGAGGTGAGCGACAGGGTCGCCTTCCCTCGCCGCAATCTCTCGCCAATCCACGATGCCCAGCGAAACGGTCGGAAACGCCAACGCAAACATCAACACGACGATGATGAGCGCCAAAGATGTTCGCGGGATAACCGTCGCAGGGCGAACGGTTTCCTGTGCCGCTTGCGAGACTGACTCTAAGCCGACATACGAGATGACGGCGATGGTGACGGCGTAAATCAGTTGCTTGAGGGTCGGGAACTCATTGTGCCACTGGTGCAAAAACAGTTCGGGTCGCCAAGCGAAAGCGAAGCCGATGACGATGATAGATGCTTCCATCAGCATGTCCAGCGCTCCCAAGACTTCGTTGAACAGGGACGACTCACGGATGCCTTTGATGTTCAAGATGGCAAGGAAAGCAATCAAGACAAGCGTCTCCGCCAACCAAATGAGGTTGACATGTTGGAAGGGTCCGATGTTGACGGCGAACTCGCGGGCAGCAGGGAAGAAGAAGTTGATGTAGCCTGCCGACGCCATCGCAAAGAGGGCGACATCAACGGTGTAGTCCAACATCAACGCTGCCCCTGCCACCAATCCCCAAAAATCGCCTAAGCCTCGTAAGGTGAAGTAGTGACCGCCACCAGCGACAGGATAGGCGGCTGCCATCTCGGTGTAAGCCAAGCCGACGAAGATGTAAACGATGCCAGCGATGGCGAATGCCAGAGGGGTTGCTCCCTGCGCCGCCGCCATGACCAAACCGAGGGCAACATAGACATCGGCACCGACATCGGCGTAGCCCCAACAGAACGAGCCCCAAACCGAAACCTCGCGTCGCAGCCGCACCTTTTCAGAGACATGCTCCATTTGCCATCACCTTCTCGTTTCCCTCGGCTGACCAATGCCTTTTGACAAGGTTGGTGCGGGGGCGTTGCGTCGGTCATTCGCCCAAATAGGCTTTGCGGACGGCTTCGTTGGCGAGCAATTCGCTGGCTTTCCCGTGCAAAACGATGCGTCCTGTCTCCAACACATAACCTCGGTCGGCAACCCGCAGCGCCATATGGGCGTTTTGCTCCACGAGCAAAATCGTCACGCCTCGTTCTCGGATGGTGCGGATAACCCGAAAAATCTCCTGCACTAAGACGGGCGAAAGCCCCAAAGAAGGTTCATCCATGAGCAAAAGTTTGGGCGCCGCCAACAGCGCCCGACCGATCGCCAGCATCTGCTGCTCTCCGCCGCTAAGGGTGCCTGCCAGTTGGTCTTTGCGCTCCGCCAAACGAGGAAAGATGTGGAAAACCCAATCCAAGTCCTGTTGGATGCCTTCTCGGTCTCTGCGCAAGTAAGCGCCCAGTTGCAGGTTTTCCATCACCGTCAGGTTTGGGAAGACG
>Ga0209289_100425_pt1 | contig 22384 bp, 17 predicted proteins | sample GXS110809BmetaG_FD_184121 | JGI IMG/M metagenome (GOLD analysis project Ga0209289, IMG submission 184121) | Hot spring microbial communities from Gongxiaoshe hot spring, China to study Microbial Dark Matter (Phase II) - GXS 110809B (SPAdes)... ...
GGTGGTAGCCCTTGGAGTTGAATTTTGGCGATGCTGCCAGAACACCTTTGGGGCAGAACTCTATGCAAAAGCCACAGCCTTTGCATCTCTCTTCGTGAATGATCACTCGTCCGCGCACTTTCACTGGCGGTTGGACAATCGGCTTTCGTTTTAGGCTCATTCGCTTTGCGCCTCCCATTTCAGGATGCGCCGTTCGCCATTTCAAATCTTTGAACGAGTTGGGCAAATGCTGTCAGGAAAAATCCCTAAATTTGAAACCTCTGAGGTGAGGCAATTGACGAGAGGTCACAAGAACTGAACTTAGGATTACTTTCCATCAGCAACGAATTGCCATTAATGGTGAAACCCATGCCAGAATACGAGAGGAGGTGGTTGGGATGAGCAAAATCTGGTTCTCGTCTTTAGCGCCGAGTTTGCTGATGACAGTCAGTAATTTCACATCAGGTCAAGTTGATTGCGGTAATATCCTTTCACATTTGCAGTTCAAAAACTCTGGTGTGGTCAAAAGTTCCATGCTGTTTGAATACCGAAGGCTACCTTGCTACTACATGGAGGATGTAGATGCATGGAGCACACCTTGGAGCAACGCAACTTACCAGTATCTCTACGAAATTCGTGATGGTCAGCCAATTACTCCCCCAAGCGGGATACGCTCGGCTGTGCCCTTAGGCGGTCTTGGAGCTGGCACGATAGAGTTGCGAGCGGATGGAAGCCTTCGCGATTGGAACATCTTCAACAATTCCCCCGCTGGTGGTGGCGGAAAGGTTCATCTTGATGAAGCCGTCTTTGGACTTCGCACTCAGGTTGAAAATGGAGAGGCTAAGGCTTGGGTATTGCGAACTCATCCTCCTGCTGGACTTTCCGGCATTGCTCAGATAGAATACTCAGGTGCATTCCCCGTTTCGCGTTTGCGGTTTGCTGATGACAACTTGCCATTGGCTGTTGAACTTTACGCCTACTGCGAATTTCGTCTATATGACCCTGAAGGCTCAGCAACACCCGCTGTCATCTTCACTTTCAACTTGCACAACCCATCCGAAAAATCCGTTGAGGTTTCGCTAATGTTCAACTTGCCCAATCACATCGGCGGCAACTTCTCATCGTCACAAAAGGGTTTAACGCTTTCAAAGGCAGGGACATCACCGACAAGCGGGAACATGGCATTGCGTATCGCCGAAGCGAACTTGCCTTGCTCTTGGTTGGTCAGTTCTGACCTTCCAACGGTTTGGGAAGATTTTTCAAAAGACGGCAAGTTCAGCACGACGCCAATCAAAAATAAATTTGCCCAACACGGTGCTTTGGCAACATCCGTCAAATTGGCTTCAGGTCAATTTGGGATGATAACTTTTGTGCTGTCTTGGTATTTTCCCTACCGTCCGCATGCAGGTGAGATTTTGGGCAACTACTACACGAAACTCTATTCCAGCGCTGAAGATGTTGGCGACAAGGTCATAGCCCGATTGCCAGACACTTGGCAATCTATTTATCAATGGCAACGCCTTTGCTTTGACAACTCACTTCCAGAGTGGCTTCAGGATGCAATGGTCAACAGTGTTGCGACGATTTTCAAGACGGGCATGTGGTTTGCTGATGGGCGCTTTAGGCAATGGGAATCGTTTTGCTGCCCAGCGGTTGAACCCATTCACATTCACTTCTACCGCAGCCTTCCTTATGTCTGGTTCTTCCCATCATTGCACCAAAATCTCCTGAAGGGTTTTGCAAGTGCTCAGGCTGACAGCGGATACATTGAGGAAAATCTCGGCGACGCTTCTGTAAATTTGGATGTGCCCAAAGGGCGGCAGATGGGCGATAGTTGCACGACCTTCATTCTGGCGGTTTACCAGAATTACCTCTGGACAGGCGACAAATTGTTTTTGGATTCGCTCTGGCAAAATGTGAAAAAGGCAATCTTGTGGCAGATTGAGCGCTGTCGGAAATACGGTCTTCCAGACCACTTGAACAACACTTACGATTGGTGGGATTTTGAGCGAAAAGACCTTGTATCATACAACGCATTTCTGCACATGGCTTCAATGCTCGCTGCCGAAAAACTTGCCAAAATTCAAAGCGATGAGGAACTTGCTTCCGCATGCCTAAAGAATTTGCAGGTTGCCCAAAAGGCTTTGGACAAGTATTTCTGGACTGGAGAATATTTTCGCTCTTGGTTTTGCCATGATGAACCATTCCCCGATGCACTTCATGCCGACACGCTTTACGGGCAACTGTGGGCTTGCATCTTGGATTTGGGTCTGACAACAGACAAGGAGAAGATTGTGAGTCATCTCGCTGCCGAGATGAAGAAGAATTCAAGCCCATTCGGCTTAAAGGTTATGCAAGGCACAAGTTGCGATGACGACAGACATCCTGATGTTCGTCCAGGTCACGCACCTTACGAGAATGGTCCAGTGAACAGTCTTGTATGGCAGGCTGGTTCGCTTGATTGGGCGTCGTTGAACATCTACATGGATGGGGATGTGGAGCAAAGTCTGAATGAAGCCAAGAAAGTCATTGAGCATTGGAGAAAACAACTTTGTGACCAATGGAACTATCGGGACTTGACGACAAGTTGGGACGGGAATCCTTGGTGTAACTCGCATTACTCACGGCAACTTATCCTATGGGCTCTTCCTCTGGCTCTTTCCGGGCAGCGTTACGATTCTTCCCAGAAGCGCTTACACTTTCAGCCTAAACTCAATGCCCCGACGAAACTACCGTTCTTCACCCCTGTTGCGTGCGGGACTTTAGAACTCGTCAGCGACCGAAGTTACAAACTGACCGTGCTGGTGGGCGAACTGGAATTGAGCGAATTGCAAATTGGAAAGGATGTGTTCACGCAACGAATTCGCCTTAAGGCTGGCGAATCATTCGCTGCGGAAGCAAGATGAGATGTTAAATGAAGTTTTGGGATTTGCAAAAATCCCTTTTCCAAAGTGAGCCAAAGTTGCATTGAGCGTTCAGAGTTGAGCGTTCAAGATTTGAAAGTTAAGACTTTGCAGTCTCAAACTTTGTGGCACTTCCGACTTTCAATGCTCAACGAACTTTTTTCGTAGACGGAGGGACAAAAATGTCAGCGCAGGACTGAGCCTGTGCCCTACACTGATGACGAAAATTTTTTGGCGCAGGATAGAACCTTGACCTATATTTGATGATTTTCAGCGCTATTTTAAGGTAGGGGCTCTGTCCCCTGCTGACAATTTCCCTCTTAGCCTCAAAGACAAGAAGTGCAGGAATAGGGTCATTGTCAATCTCGGCATTAATGTCCTGAATTTTTGTCAGTCTTTTCCTCAGGGGTGGATGAGAAGCAAGGAAAGAGCGTCGTTCGTAAAGCCAAATATCGCAACTGAGATAGGCAATTTCACGGCTCTCGGTAAGCGATTGGGCTTCCTTGCAAGTCCACTAACCTAACGCAAAATTCCCAGCCACCACCGCCTTGAGTAACTTTCAGGAGCAAGCGGTTGACACCTTTCTGTAGCCTAACGCGAACCCTGTCTTGGTCAACGCTCAACCCTCGCATTCCGCCAAATTGATGCACGAGTTTGCCGTTAAGCCAAACTTTCACACTATCGTCGCTCCCAACCCTCAACTCCGCTTCCATATCATTGTCAACGGCGAACTCAGTGTAAGCATAACAGGCAACCCATTCTGTTTGTCGGAAAAATTGCCTCAGGTCCACAACGCCTTGTGGGTCAAGGACGCGAATTTCTCTCCAGCGAAGCAAACGATTGTCAACCCTGACGGTTTCCAATTGCAGCGGGTTTGTGGCAGTTTCTTCAATGAAGGCTTGGTCAAAGGCTCTGTTGTCTGGATTTGGCAAGGGACCAAGCAGCCACCACCGAACGATGAACCCTGCCCGGCGCGGTATCGCGGATGGGTCTTCACCCAACCGCGAAAGAATTTGAGCCGCTTGAATGCCCAAATCGCGAGGCATTCTCATCATGAACAAATCCTGCAAAAGTGCAATTGCTTCTTCTTTTCTCCCCTCACGGGCAAGGTTGTTGGCAATGGCAACGGCAGCAGCGAAGGCGTAGTATGGTGGCTCGGGTTGCTCCAAATATTGCCTTACAGTTGGAAGCGACTTCGGATCTCCAAGCAAAGCCAAGCCGCTCAAAGCCACATTCCTCAATTCTGTCAAGTCATCTCGCTCAGCGACTTTCAACCCTTGCTCAAACATTGACCGAGCCAATTCACTTTTGCCCTTGCGAGCGCGCAGTTCTGCAAGTTGCAAGTAACTCCGGAGTGCAACGGTTTTGGTTTTCTTGTCGCCTTTCAAAATTGCCTCCCACAGCGTCCGTTCCAAAGTTAAGTCATCAATTCGTCCCATCAGTTCCAACGCTGTCAAACGCAATTCTTCGTTCGGCGACGAAGCGGATTGTTGAAGCAATTTCACGACATTTGGTTCACCCCGCTCCACAAGTATCCGCAAAAGTTCAGCCTTTTCGGTGAGATTTGCTCGTTGAAACATTTGAGCGAAACCGCGAGATGCGTCTGGGTGGCGATACGCGAGCAACGCTTCTTTGGCGGCACCTCTCACTTCCACCTCAGGGGCGTCAAGGGCATCAACGAGAACGGGCAACGCTTTCGCCGTTCCGGTCTTACCCAGCCCAATCAATGCAGCGCATTTTTCATGTTCCGTTCGCGCAAGTTTCAGCGCTTGTTCAAAGGCTGTAACCGCTGAGGAGGTTTGTTTGCGCTGCAGCAACAACTCCCCCGTCCGGATCAAAGCATCGTAGGCGGACAGAACACCTTGCTGGACAGCGCTTGTCAATGCTGGAATTGCTCTCGCATCGCCAATTCTCCCCAATGAAATTGCTGCAACCGATTTCGTTTGAGCGTCTCCGACTTTTAACATTGTCAATAGCGCTGGGACACCTTCAGGGCGACCCATTTCACCCAAAGTCGCCAACAAGGCTCTTAGCCAATCACCCTTCGCCGTTGAAGCCACATCGGCAACTGCCTTTGCTGCAGCGGGCGAACCGATTTGCTTCAGTGCGTTCAGGGCATCTTCACGAACCTGTTCATCTTTGAGCAGAGTTGAAAGTGTTGGAACGGCTTCATCGCCCCCACAAATGGCGATGGCGTTCAAAGCCAATTTGCGGACAGCGAGCGGTTGAGCGGGTTTTGTGAGAGTCAAGAGCGAGTGGACAGTTTCGCTGCGTTCCTTTGCGCTCAATTTTGCTGCCCTTGTCGCGATGCTTTCAAGGACGATTTGTGCAGCCCTTTGAACTCGCCAGTCCTTGTGAGTCAACAATGGTGGCAAGTGAGGGATGATTGCCGCCCCAAACCCGGGTGCTCTTTCCATCGCTTGAAGTCGTGTTGCGTTGTCCTCGCTTTGAAGTTGCTGCAAAACTGTCTGCAATTCAGGGGATGTTTGTGCGAATGCGATTTGAACGGCGAAAGCCAAAGACACCCAAATCACGCTCCAAACCCTCATCATCTCTGCCCTCCTCAAGCGGGAAATTTGTCAATTGCCGGATTGGCTTTCACAGTTCACGAATTCTGATGTTACGCCAGTGAATTTCGGCACCTTCAGATTGGAAGATGAGATGACCTTTGCGTGGTTCGGCGTTTGCGCCGATCGCAACGACATGACCGTTAATGCATGTCGCCACGAAGCCGTTGTAGTGGATGATTTCGTAGGTGTTCCACTCTTTCAGGCGAGAAGGTCGTTGAAGCACAGGGGTTGCATCAACCTTTCCACCAGCGACCCCGAAAATCCGACCGACTTCGGTGAACAGCAACTGAAACTCAATTCCCTTCGGCCAAATTTGGTCAGGCAGAACCATCAAAAACACACCGCTGTTGCCCGGTTCCATCATCCGATACTCAAACCGCAAGATGAAGTTGCTGAACTCCCTTTCGGTGCGAAGGTAACCCGCTGGTCGTCCGGAGCAAATTATCATGCCGTCACGAACCTGCCATGTCTTCGCAGGGTCGCCGCCGGGAAGAAACGGCACGAAACCTGTCAAGTCCTTGCCATTAAAGAGAGGCACAAACCCTTCCTCGTCCTTTTTCTCCTGCGCCAATGCCAAGGCGAGGGCGCTTGACAACCCTGCAGCGCTCAAAACCGACAAAACTTCCCGCCGCTTCATTTTTATCCCTCCTTCGCTCAATTTGGTTTCAAAGCGTCCAAGGTTTGCGGTAAGGCTTGGTTAGCCATCGGTTTGCTTCTTCATCGCCCACAAATTGCTCTTTTTGTGCGTCCCAGCGCAATTTGCGTCCCAGCCGAAATGCGATGTTTCCCAAAATGCTGACATAAGTTGAACGGTGCCCAACTTCAACATCGCATGTTGGTCGTTGACGCGTCTTGACACATTCCAAAAACTCGCGTTGGTGTGATGGAACCCGAGGCAAGCGGAAGTCGTTTGGTCCCAGAACTTCGTGGACGAGTTCAGGTGGGTCGGTGACTATGCCTCCTCGGTCAACGAAGAGCCTTCCCCTATCGCCCTCAAAATACATGCCATGCCCGGGACGACCGAGCGGGAGCGGGTTGGGCGGCGGTTGATGCCAAATGAGCGTGTAGGACGGGAACTCATAGACAACTTCCATCCACTGCGGGACATCGTAGAAACTGTCGGGATAATAGCGACCTTTCGCTTCAATGGTAACAGGCAATTCGTCGCCCATTCCCCACAGGATGATGTCAATGAGATGCACTCCCCAATCGGTCATCAATCCGCCGCCGAAATCCCAGAACCAACGCCAATTGAACGGATGATAACATGGGCGGAACGGACACCATTGTGCCGGACCAATCCACATATCCCAATCCAATTCTTTCGGCGGTTGCTGTTCTGGCACATAACCACTGTGCGGGTTGTAGCCAATCCAGCAACGACAAAGTTTGACCTTGCCCAACTTTCCTGACCGAACCAGTTCAACCGCGCGGCGGAAATGGTCATCAGCGCGTTGCTGAGTGCCTAACTGAAAAACTCGCCCATAGCGCCGAACAGCATTGACAAGTTGCCGTCCTTCCTCAATCGTGTGGGTCATCGGCTTTTCGCAGTAAATGTCCTTGCCCGCTTGTGCTGCGTGAATAGCGATAATCGCGTGCCAGTGGTCAGGGGTCGCAATGACGACAACATCAACATCTTTCCGCTCAAGAAGTTGACAGTAGTCCTTGTAGGTGGCAACTGGGCGCTCACCGCACATCCGCTTTGCCTCGGCCAACATTCGTTCATCCACATCACACAAAGCGACGACATTACAATCAGGTTGACCGAGGAACCAACCGAGGTGACCGCGTCCCATCCCACCAACGCCAATGAAACCGACACCGATTTTGTCGTTGGGCGAAACTTTGCTGGTCGCAGAACTTTCATCAACGAAGAGGGCAGAACCGAGGGTAAAGGCTGCGGCACTTTTGCCAACGAGGTAGAAAAACTTTCGGCGACTCAATTTGCTCTCACTTCTGTTACCCTGCCGTTTCACTTTCCGCCACTACCTTTCTCTTAATGTAGCGTCGTCCCTTGCGGACGACGACCATTTTAGGCACCAGATGTAGCGTCGCCCTTTATGGGCGACGACAATTTTAACAACTTAGGAGTTACGCAGTTGGATGTAGGGGCGGCTGCTAAGCCGCCCGCAGGGGCGGTTTTAACCCCTTACAAAGGATGTTTTCGGGCGGACTATCGTCCGCCCCTACACAAAATGACATCAACTGCGTAAGTCCTACAACTGTTAGGGACAAGCCCCAACGCCAACAGTTTGCCAAGCCGGCAAAACAGTTTCAAAGCCACAGAAATGCTAACACTTGTCGCCCTCAGGAGACAGCCTCGCGAACACTCACATCGCCGGCAACCAACCTTTGTTCGGTTCCATCTGGCAAAATCAGCCTCAACTCACCATCAGCAGTGATGCCTTGTGCAATTCCTTCAATCATCGCGCCGTTGGGCAAAATTGCGCGAACCCGTTTACCCCTAAGCCAATCAAGCCGTTCATATGCTTGCAGGAGCAAAGCAATTTCGTTGCCTGCCCACTTTTCCCACCAAAATTCCAGTGAACAAAGAACCTCCGCCAAAACTTCAAACCTGTCAAGTTCCCTGCCGCAAATGATTTTCAGCGATGTGGCAGTTGGTTTTAAATCGTCCGGAAACTCGTTTTCGGCAAGGTTGACATTAATGCCTACTCCAACAAGTGCCCAGACTTTTTGGGGAACAGACTCAAACCCTTCAATCAAAATCCCCGCCAATTTCCGACCAGATTCGGAAACCACATCGTTCGCCCACTTGACGAAAACTTTGGCGTCAAACTTTCGCAACGCTTCAGCGACAGCAACGCCGACTAAAAGGCTCAGTGTGCCCAATGGCGGATGAGAATGGGGAAGTTGCAATGCTGCAGTGAAATAAAGGTTTTTGCCCGGTGGAGAGAACCACGACCGCCCTACCCTACCCCGTCCATGCGTTTGCATGTCGGCGACGACAATGGCTCCGTGAGGTGCCCCGCTCAAAACCCATTCTTTCGCCACATCTTGAGTTGACCCAACGCATTCAAGAAACTGCCAACTTTTGCCGAGCCATTTCGTTTTTTGCACCGCTGAAACCATTGTGGTCCACCCTCTTGACAAAAATAATCGGTGTAGCGTGGCTTTAAGCCAATGCATCGGCTTGTCAGAATTTTGCCCCTATCATCGTTTCTTTGCTTGAGCCAAACTTGCCATCGGTTGATGGCTGTGAAATTGAATTGCTTGGAAGGAGGTCATTGTGGAATGAGGACGCCTGTGGTCGCTGCGAACTGGAAGATGAACAAAACGATCGGCGAAGCAAAAGCCTTTGTTGAAGCCTTCTTGCCGCTGGTGAGCGATGTTGACAATTGCACCATCGTGATTTGCCCGCCTTTCACTGCTTTGGCTTCAGTTGGCGAAATGCTGAAGGGCACGAAAATCGCTTTAGGCGCTCAAGACATGTTCTGGCGCGAACAAGGCGCATTCACCGGTGAAGTTTCGCCCATTATGCTCACTGATGTCGGTTGCTCTTTTGTCATCATTGGTCACAGCGAACGACGAGGACGGTTCGGAAAGCCCGAACCCGATTTGGAAGACCCGCGACTCCGAAGCGTGTTCGGTGAAACCGATGAGTCTGTCAACAAGAAGGTCCACGCTGCATTGGCTCACGGGTTGACACCGATTATTTGCGTCGGTGAAACACTTGCGGAAAGGGAACAGGGCTTGACAGACGAAATTGTGGGCACCCAACTGCGAAAGGCACTGGACGGCTTGACAGCAGAGCAAGCAGCGAAAATCATCATCGCCTATGAACCCGTTTGGGCGATTGGGACAGGCAAAGTTTGCGATGCCCCAGAAGCGAACCGAGTCTGTGGGCTGATTCGGAAAATCATTGGGGACTTATTCGGCGAATCCGTCGCTCAATCGGTCCGTATCCAATATGGTGGCAGCATTACCCCCGAAAACATTCCTGACCTTGCAGTTCAAGAACACATTGACGGAGGTTTGGTCGGCGGAGCGAGCCTTAAACCTGACAGTTTTGCAGCAATTGTCAAAACTGTCGCTAAAGCGAAGCAGCGATAAAAAATCGGAGGGCTCAGTTCCTGCCGAGCCGATTTTTAAGGGCAAAGGGGTTGGTTAGGATGGATAAGTTTCGCGTGGGCTTCATTGGCACGGGAAAGAAGCGCGAGCGTCCCGGACCGATGGGTTACGCTATGGCTTACCAACACGCGGAAGCCTATCGGAAACTGCCCGATTGTGAATTGGTGGCATGCGCTGACATCGTTGAAGAGAATGCTCGCGCATTTGCCGAGGCTTTCGGCATCACCCGCATCTACACCGACTATCGCGAGATGCTTGAAAAGGAACAACTTGACATCGTCAGCATTTGCACATGGCCTCACCTTCACGCTCCGATGGTGATTGATGCCGCAAGGGCTGGGGGCAAAGCCATCCATTGCGAAAAGCCAATGGCTGACACTTGGGGAGCAGCGAGAAGGATGGCTGAAGAGTGCGAGCGGCTTGGTGTCAAGTTGACATTTAACCACCAACGCCGTTTCGGTGCACCGTTCAGGAAAGCGAAAGCATTGCTTAAACAGGGGGCAATAGGTGAGTTGCTGCGAATTGAGATTGGTGCTGGCAACCTTTACGACTACGGTTCTCACACAATTGACTTAGCGAACTACTTCAATAACGAGACGCCTGCTGAGTGGGTCATAGCACAAATTGACTACCGCGAGGAGAGACTCGTTTTCGGGATGCACAACGAAAACCAAGCGTTTGCGCTTTGGCGCTACAAAAATGGCGTTTACGGGATGATGGCAACAGGTGTTGGTTCATCGTTGGTTGGCTGCCATCACCGACTTGTCGGAACGGACGGGGTAATTGAGATTGGTCCTTCGGGCGAAAACATGCCAACCCTGCGATTGAAACAGTTTGGCAAAGGTGACTGGGAAGCAATTGATTGCGGTGGGGAAGGCTTACACGGTCCCGGCTACATTGACAGAGCCATCGCTGATATTGTCGCAGCACTTCGTGAAGGTCGTGAATCAGAACTTTGCGCTCGCAACGCTTTGAATGCGACGGAAATTATTTTCGCTGCCTACGAATCCGTCCGTTGCCGAGGGCGAGTTGATTTGCCCTTGACAATTGAAGACAACCCGCTCGTTGACTTGGTCAACAAAGGTGAGTTGAAGCCAAAGCCGAAGGAGCAGGAATGAAAAATCGGAGGTGGCATTCATGGTTTTTGCCCTCGCTGACTTGCTTGGGCGAACTTGGAAATGCGAAAGTTGCGGGTTAACTCACCATGTGCCGACCAAGTGGGTTAGCATCGCAAAAGGTGCTTTTGAGTTGCTGGCGAACTTTGCCATACGAGTTGGGAAAAATCAAGTTGCCGTTGTGGTGGCAGACGAAATTACTTGGGAAGTTGCAGGCAGGGAAGTCGCAAATTTGTTGAAAGAAGCAAAGTGGAAAGTTTGCGAGATCATTCTGCCATTACCCCTTCACGCAACCGACGAGGCTGCGAATAGGTTGTTGATCTCTTGGTCTCACGATGCTTCTTTGGCTTTTGCCGTTGGCAGTGGGACAATCAATGATTTGGTCAAATGGGTTGCCACTCAAGTGAAAGTGCCATACATCGTCATTCCAACTGCTGCAAGCATGAACGGTTACACATCACCAATTTCAGCGCTTTTGATTCAAGGTCTCAAGCGAACCCAACCTTGCCAACCACCTGAAGGTGTATTGACAGAGCCAGAAATCGTTGCATCTGCGCCGCAAAAGATGACTGCTGCAGGCTATGCGGACTTGATGTCCAAAACAGTCGCAGATGTTGATTGGCAAATTTCAAACCTGCTTTGGGGCGAGCATTATTGCCCGATGCCGAGGAGATTGGTCGCTGAAGCAGATGAGTGGCTTCAAGAGCGATTGAAGAGTTTGGCGAATAACGAAACTGAAGCGGTTGCAGGTTTGCTTGAAGCATTACTGATTTCGGGGGTGGGCATGACTATTGCAGGCTCATCAACGCCTTCCTCTGGGGCAGAGCATTTGATTTCGCACTGGCTTGAGATGAAGGCGCTATCGGAAGGCAAAGAACCAGCATTGCACGGTTTTCAAGTTGGCATTGGGACTTTGATTGCTCTCACAATTTACGAAATGCTCCTTGAAACTAAGCCGAAGGATTGGAAGCCGACAGAGGACGAAGTTGTCAAACCTGATGAGCGGAAGGCTGAGTTTGAGTTGCGATACGGGGCAATAGCCGAAAAGGTGTTAAGTGAGTTTTCCGCAAAATGGTTGTCAAAGGGGAGAGCGGAAGAAGCGAGGCAAAAACTGGCAGCAAATTGGGAACAATTGAAGGGGTTTGTGGTTTCAACTTGGGTGCAGCCAGAGATTCATCGGCAACACCTTGAGACCATTAAAGCACCAACTCACCCAAAAGAGATTGGTGTCTCCCTTGACGAACTTCGTGAAGCAATTTTGCACGCACGAGAAATCAGGCGAAGGTGGACTGTGTTGGACACTGCTTACTTAGTCGGTTTGCTACCAGAGCAAGTTGACCATTTGCTCAAAAGGTGCAAATGGTTGTAAAAACGAGGAGAAGTATTTTTGCATCAGGCAAAGATAGGTTAAAGATGTAAGCATCATCGTTTTTGCCTGCGCTAACCCGACGCCAGAAATATTCCCTCATGAAGCCGAAGAAGCACAACATAAAACTCACTGCGGTCTTTTGCTGAAATTTCGCGCATATTTTGCCTTGCTAAAACCTGCTGGCAATGATGCTGAAAATTGAAAGGAGCGCAACCAGAAAAATCGCTCCAACCAAAAGCGCCTTTTTCTCTTCGGGCGTGTATTTGAATTGGTTCAGATTGGGCAGTAAGATTGCTGGCACGATGAAAGGTAAGCCTGGTATCCCGAGGGGAACGAAAGGGAGTTGGGCGATAAGCAATCCAATGACAATGAAGGCAACTGAAAGGATAAAAGAGGCTCTCACATTTAACTCAAACCGCCACAAAAGTGAGGAAAGGAAGGCGGAGAAGAAAAGGTCACCAATACCTATGACGGGGAGAGACAAACTGGCATAGTGAGCCGAAGCAATTGTCGGCATCTTGACGGTTGCTGCTTCAACAATTTTTTGGGCGACAGCAACACCTTCCTGAGCCTTTTGATAGACCTGAAACACAAAACCTCCAAACAAGACTGTCCAAATGTCAACGATGGCTAAGACGACGGCGACTGGTGGGAGCAAATTGGCGTGGCGAATTAGTGGTGAAATTGATGAGCCAAGAAGCAAGGCGACAGCAAGAGTCAATGTGTCAGCAAAGGCACTGAAGGAGATTTGACCGAAGAAAGTTTTCGGAGGCGGAAGGAAACTCAGCATAACCCTCAACCCCAAAGCGACTAATCCCAAAACTGCAGCCCATTTGACTTTTAACACTTTCCCGACTTCAAAAGCGAGCCAAAGGAGCAGAGTAATTCCCGCAACCAAAATCACTAACCAAGCAATTGGCAGTATCGGCAGCGGAATCTTCAAAATGGGCAAAAGACCACGACACAATCCCCAAAAGATAAGTGCCGAAAGCCAAAACAAAAGCCTTTTGTTCACCATAAAGTGGTCGCTGCCTTCCATTTTTTTCGCTCAACCTGCGTAACTACATTTCGCTTTTTGCGGCGAGAGTTTTGCACTGTTATCCTTTTTCGCTTTTTGACGAAGAAAATCTGCGCAAACTCCCCATCCGATTCGCAATCAATTTCTCTTGCCCTTGCTCTGTCGGTTCGTAAAAGGGCAAACCTTCAACCGTAGGGGGCAAATACTCTTGTTGAACAAAGTGGTTTGGGAAATCGTGTGGATATAGGTAACCCGTCCCATGCCCTAACTTTTGAGCACCTTTGTAAGATGCGTCTCTCAAATGCATTGGCACGGGTTTCGGTCCGTGCTGTTCAATTTCCTCCATCGCTTTGTTGATGGCTTTATAAGCGCTGTTTGATTTTGGGGCAGTTGCAAGGTAAATTGCTGCTTCGGCAAGGGGTATTTGTGCTTCAGGCATCCCAACTATTTCAACAGCGTGAGCAGCAGCAACTGCAATAATGAGTGCCATAGGGTCAGCAAGCCCTATGTCTTCTGATGCCGAAATCACCATCCGACGGGCAATAAACCGAGGGTCTTCGCCCGAAGCGAGAAAACGAGCAAGCCAGTAAATTGCTGCGTCTTGGTCAGAACCTCGTATGCTTTTGATGAACGCTGAAGCCACATCGTAATGGTCATCTCCAGTTCTCTGATAAGACAATGGCGCATCCGACATCACGCTTTGAACTGTCAGCAAGGTTATGTAAACAGTTTCGCCTTTCTCTTCACCTGATTTTATCGTAGTCAAAAAGGCTATTTCAAGAGCATTGAGAGCACGGCGAGCATCGCCACCACTTTTTTCGGCGATGTATTGCAAGGCATCCTCCTCCGCTTTAATTTTGAACTTTCCCAAACCTCGTTCGTCCTTCAAGGCTCGTTTGAGCAGGAGCAAAATTTGTTCTGAAGTCAGAGGTTCAAGCCGATAAAGCCTACAACGGGAAAGAAGTGGCGGCGTCAGGAAAAAGAAAGGGTTCTCAGTTGTTGCACCGATGAAGATGATGATACCTTGTTCAATGGCATGAAGCAAAGCGTCTTGTTGTGCTTTGTTGAAACGATGAACTTCATCAAGGAACAAAATCGTCCGCTGACCACGCTGCAACCTTCTGCGAGCAGTTTCAATGACCTGCCTGACCTCTGCTACTCCAACAGTCACAGCGCTCAAAGGCTCAAAGTGTGCTTTAGTGTATTTCGCCAGCAAGAATGCAAGGGTGCTCTTCCCGCTTCCCGGCGGTCCCCACAAAATTGCTGAATGTGGTCGGTCTCCTTCTATTGCGACTCGCAAAGGCTTCCCTAAACCAACAAGGTGTTCTTGCCCGACAAATTCGTCAAGAGATTGAGGTCTCATCCGAGATGCCAAGGGCTCATGTTCAAAATTTGCCCTTTCCGTGACCAACAATTTTTGCTGCTCCATTTCTCATTCGCCTGCCCTGACTAAAATTTCGCTTGCTTGCCCAATTGGCTTAAAATGTCACTACAACAAATTATGCCGTTTCATCGTCACGGGAGACAGTCATCCACAAAAAATTCTGCTTCTGTCCCTAAATTGCTTCTGAGTTAACGGCTAACCTTGGAGCAATCATGAAATAGACTCTTGAAATTGCGATGCAGTTAATGCCGTTCCTCTCTGACAGGTTTGATGGTTGTCAGTCATAATAGAAAATGGAAGCGATGTTTGAAGGAGGCAAAATTTCATATGTTCGGTGACCTTTCAGTTCTCCATGTTGAATGGGGGCGACACTGGTCTGGCGGAACGCAGCAGGTCGCTTTGCTTTTGGAAGGTTTGGCGCAAAGAGGGATCAACAACTACCTCGTTTGTCAGGAAGGTTCAATGATTGCCGAGCGGATGCACGGGAAAGTGCCGTTGAAGACCTTCAACCTGCGTGGTGAACATGATTTGAAGACTTGGTGGGATTTCGCCCGTTGGCTCAAAGTTTTTTGGGAGCGTCAATCTTCCCTCAACCACATTTTGCTCGTCCATGTCCACAGCAGGAGGGGTGCTTTGCCAACGCTTTTTATTGCTTGGCGGCTCAAATTGCCTACCGTGCTTCACTGGCGAGTTGCAGCCCCGATACGATTCCCGCTCAAGTTCGTTGACGCTGTCATTGCGGTCTCCGATGCAGCGGCGCAACAGGTGCTCAAAAGCGGTTTACCGCCAGAAAAGGTGACAGTCGTGAGAAGCAGCATTGACACGAGATTTTTTGAACCCACCGACGGGGCAAAGGAACAAATGCGCGCTCATTTGGGACTCAAAGGGAACGAGTTCGTCATTGCTGCCGCCGGGCGTTTGGTCAAAGGCAAAGGTTACGATGTGCTTTTACGCGCAATTTCGCAACTTTCTCCCGCTGATCGCCCTATTTTGCTGTTAGCGGGTGACGGCAGTGAGCGCCAATCGCTTGAAAACTTGTCAACCCAATTAGGCATATCTGAGTGGACAAAGTTTTTGGGTTTCCAAACCGATGTCAGACCTATCTTGTGGGCAGCGGATGCATTCGTCCATGTCCCAACCAATTTCCCAGAAGGGACTCCGAACGCAATTTTGGAGGCGATGGCTGCAGGGTTACCTGTCATCGCTTCAAAAGTCGGTGGTATCCCGGAAGTCGTGAGAGATGGTGAAACTGGGTTAATCATCCCACCAAATGACCCTAAAGCGCTTGCAGAGGCACTCAACAATTTGCGCCAAGACAAGACTTTAAGTGAACGACTTGGCAGACAGGCTCAAGCGTGGGCAAGAGAGCATCATGATGTCCACCAATTGCCCGAGCGTGTGCTTCAAGTTTACAATCAAGTGATGGTTAGGAAACTTTGAGCCCTTGCAAGGTGCGCATAGACAGTGACATTGATGATGGTTGAAGGAGGCTAAAACTGCGGTGCGAATTGTTCACATTGACAGTGGCAAATTTTGGCGAGGGAGTCAAAAGCAAATTTGGTTTCTGAGTCGCGCTCAAATGAAGCAGGGGTTGGATTGCTGGGTTGTAGGTCGCCCCAATTCTCCTTTGCTAAAACAATGTCGTGACTCAAACATTAGGACTTTGGGTGTGAAAGTCCGTTTTGAGGTTGACCCAATTGCGCTTGGGAATTACCTTCGGGTTTTCGCTCAACTTCGTCCAAAAGTTGTCAACATTCACTGTTCCCGCGCTCACCTTCCGGCAGGCTGGGCAGCGAAATTGGCGAAAGTCCCTTTAGTTTTGCTTTGGAGGTGGCTTGACAACCCTATTCGCAACGCTTGGCAGCGGTGGAAGTATCAACAGGGCTATGATGCTGTTGTGACGATTTCACAAAGAGTTGCACAAGTCCTTCAGGAAGGTGAGGTTTCCGCAGAGAAAATTCACCTCGTTCACATAGCGATTGACCCAGACGATCATGTGGTTTACGAACGCGATTTCGCTAAAGCGCAGTTGGGGATTCAAGACGAAGGGCTGCCAATTGTCGGCACTGTCGGTTTTCTCGTCCCACGAAAGAAAGTTGACACGCTCCTGCACGCTTTTAAGATTTTGCGGGGACGCGTTCGTGCGCATTTGCTCATTATAGGTGATGGACCGGAGCGGGCAAGGCTGGAAAGAATCGCGGATGAACTTGGGATTTCGGCAGAAACGAAATTCACTGGCTACCGCATGGACGCTTCGGCGTTGATGTCTGTATTTGATGTTTTCGCCGTGACTTCAATTCGCGATGCTGCTCCCATCGTTTTGCTTGAAGCGGGTTTAGCCAAATTGCCGATTGTCGCTTCAAGGGCAGGTGGCATCCCTGAATACTTGCGAGATGGCGAGACAGGCTTGCTTTTCAAGCCTGAAGACATAAATGATTTAGCAGGGAAAATTGAAAGGCTATTAATGGACAAAGAATTAGCTCTCAAGTTGGCAGAGAAACACTACGAATCTGTTATAAAAAATTACACGATTGCGCACCTTGCAGGGGTAACTCATAAACTTTATGAAAAATTGTTTTATGCAAGTGGACAATAAACCTAAGCAAGTGTCTTGGTCGTCATACCTACTCTCGGTAATGATGGGGTGACTACTATAAAATCAGAAAGCGAAGGTGAAACCCATGAAATTACTTGGGAAAATGCCTAAATTTGGCTCTGCAGAAAACTTATCGTTTTGGACGGCATTAAAGTGTAGGGGTGGATGAAATCCGCCTGTTTTTTCGGTCAGGTTTCATCAGCCCCTACCAGTTTTCAAGCGGGATTTCTATAAAGCCCTAAATTTATATGCGCAAACGCCAGCCGCATTAAATGTAAGGAGTGAGGTGTTTAATGGAAGCGTTACAATGGATAATAACAAATGTTAGTGATGGGTTAAATTGGATGAAGGCAAGAGCAAAACCTAAATGCTGGTGGCACTGGATTGTTTTTTCGGTATTTTGGCTCTGCATGTTTATTCACTTGGTTACCCGACTATTTGGGAAAACCGCAGACTTCGCTACTTTCTGGTGGGCAGGTCGTCTCTTGTTGAAAGGTAAAGATATTTACACACCTGTCCAAGGGGTGATGCCATATGTTTACCCTCCTTTTTTCGCTGTGCTTATGATACCTTTTTCGCTCTTACCTCAAAAGATCGCTTATCTTTTGTGGCAATTAGGACAAATCTTTGGATTCGCATGGAGTTACTACGCGTTAGAGAAGCTGCTTCTTGAAAAAGTAGATTCACAGGCTAATGATAGGTTATATCTAACTCTGCTGTTATGGTCTCCATTCGTGATTGACAATTGGAGGGTTGGACAATATAACCATTTGCAACTTATTTGCTTAACAGCGATGACAGTCCTTTTGGCTCAAAGGAAGCAAAAGGAAGCAGGATTTATGTTGGGATTAGCGATAGCAACTAAACCGTTTTTCCTTGCCCCCATCCTGATATGGTTTGTGATTAAAAGGCTATGGTGGAGTTTTTCCATTTGCATCGTTACAACTATTATCTTGGTTTGGTTTGTTCCTGTCCTGATTTGGGGAGTCAATGGAGCAATTGATTCACTTTTTAGGTGGTATGAACAAGCATCAACAGTTGTGACGGGAGAATTGATGACTACACGCGACAAGAGTCTGATATCTTCACTTTACCGTCTTCTAACACCTGTTGATGTCAGTCTTGACTCCAATCAACATGTTTTTGTCAACTGGCTAAGTCTTCCCCCTCAAGTGGCAATGGCGATTGTTTTTGTTCTTGGTGTCATCCTCGCCATAATTACCCTTGACCATTGTTATCATCGCCCTATGGTAGAAACTGATAACCGCAGACTCATTTGGGAGATTGGCTTAATATTAAACGCGACGATGCTACTTTTACCACTTGCCGATAGACATCACTGCCTTCTCATGTTACCCGCCTTTCTATGGCTTGCAAATTCTCTTATAGTAACATCTAGTAACATCCAATGCGCAAATAAGTTCTATCTCTCTTGTAGCAATCGGATGGTTTCTTTACGGGCTTGTTGACTTGCTTCCAAAACACTTACCTTTGCATCCTTGTTACTGGGCGCATAGTATAGGATTATTGTTCGTTTTTGTGGCAATGCTAAAGTTAGCAAAAAATTAGTTGCCATCAATCAAAGGGTTTAAGGTGATGGTGCCAATGAGTATTTCTGTCGTTATTCTTGCCCGAAACGAAGAAGCCAATATTGGACGCTGCCTTCGCAGTGTGGCATGGGCAGACGAAATTATTGTCATTGATGCTCAAAGCGAAGATGAAACCCGTGAGATTGCTGAGCGAATGGGTGCAAGAGTCATCACCCATCCATGGGAAGGTGCGGGAGCACAATATGCTTTCGGTATCGCTCAAGCAACTGGCGATTGGGTTTTGGTCTTAGACGCCGATGAAGAAGTGACGCCTGAATTGGCAGAAGCGATCCGACATGTTATTCGCAAATCTGAAGCACCATTTGCAGGCTACAAAATCAAGCGAATCAACTATGCGCTGGGGCGATGGCTTCGCTATGGTGGATGGCAAGAATGGGTTTTGCGTTTGTTTCTCCGAGAGAAAGTCACCTCGCCACCGACACTTCACCCGCGCTTTCAAGTTGATGGGCGCATCGGTAAATTGCCTTACCCATTGCGCCACTACATGGCACCCGACTTATTGGAATGGTGGCAGCGTAGTTTCCGCTTGGCTCAAATAGAAGCCGAGGTAGAATTTATGCAAGGAGCACACTTCAGTGGTTGGGCAATTTTAGGCGCTTTTTGGAAGTTTATCCGTCGTTTCATTTTCAAAGGCGGCTTTTTGGACGGTTGGGCTGGCTTTTACGCTTGCCTTCACCGATTTCTTTATGTTGCCATTAAACAAGCACACTTGATTGAGTTGACGCGGGGATTGAAAAAAGTAACCCCAAAACCTAGTAAGATCACCTTCAAGTGAGGTGGAGTGCAAATGACGATAGTATGTTCCAGTTCTTGCACCTTAACCAGTGAACGAGGGACACCATGCCACTTGATGAGAGCAATAGCAAAATATGTGCCCGTCATTTACATTAACCCGCCTCACTCTTATCACCGATGGCACAGAGTGAGGGAGCAAATGGGACGGGCAATTAATGGACTGAACATGAAAGTAGTCACACCTGTTTTACCAATCACTTTCCGGTTTCTGCCCCGCAGGCTACGACGGAAACTCATCGCCCTTCTGGCGACGCTACAAGTTCATCGCCAAATTGTGGAAGATTTAAAAGAACCCCTCGTCCTTTGGTCCTATTTAAACGAGCTGACGATTGCCTTACGGCGTCGCCTTAAACCTGCTTTGCTTTGCTATCATTGCTTGGATGATTTCGCCGTCCTTTTACCCAAGGAACGCTACTTGGAGAAGATGATTGAAAACCTTGCAGATTTGCTTTTTGTCGTTTCACCCACTTTGCAGCAGCGCTATGCAATACAAGGTCGTCAGGCTTTTTTGCTCCCTAATGGCGTGGATGTTGATCATTTCGCCCAAGCGCTTTCGCCCGATACTTGCGTTCCCGAAGACATGGCAAATCTTTCGTCACCACGCATTGGTTTTGTTGGCACTGTTGACCCTGCATGGGTGGACACCGAGATTCTTCTACAAATTGCCCAAGCCCGACCTGATTGGTCAGTCATTATTATCGGACCTTTGGTCAATTGGTATCAACCTAAAAAATTGCCACCTAATTGCTTTTTCTTAGGCGCTCGCCCTTATCAAACTATCCCGGCTTACCTGAAGGGTTTAGATGTTTGCCTGATTCCTTTCAAGGACAACGCAATCACTCGTTCTGCCAGCCCTTTGAAACTTTACGAATACTTAGCGGCTGGTCGTGCCGTTGTAACTTCCCCTGTGCCTGACCAGTTAAATTTTTCACCAGTGACTTGGCTTGCCCAGACTACGGAAGAATTTCTCCGTGCTATCGAAGAAGCGTTAAAGGTTGCTAATGATTATCGGGAGCAGCAGCGTCGCCTCTCTATCGTGAGCCAACATTCATGGCAACAACGAGCGAAAACAGCGCTCTCTCATGTTCAACATGCCTTAGCGAGTTTATTGCTCAATAGATAGGAAGGTCTCGTTTTCCATGAAACGAACGAAATGTGCTCTGGTCTTCTCAGGGGTGAGGTATTGGATGAGAACTTCAATGGAACGAGTTTTCGTCATTAGTGGTTGGGTATGGATCGCTATAGTTCTTTTATGGCAACTCGTTGCTTATTGGTGCTTTACAATTGATGATGCCTATATTAGCTTTCGGTATGCGCAAAATTTAGTGAATGGAAATGGATTAGTCTACAATGTTGGCGAAAGAATAGAAGGCTACACCAATTTTTTGTGGGTAATTCTGATAGCCTTCCTTATGAAAGTAGGTGTTCCTATCCCCGAAGGCGCAAAAGTCGTGGGTCTTTTGGCTTTAGGCTTATCTTTATGTCTGACTTATCAGATAGCCAATCATTTCACCAATCAATGGGCTGCCATCTTATCTGTTGTTTTTTGCGTCACTTACCCACATCTCATTGTAGCCTCTATTGAAGGTTTAGAAACACCTTTATTTATCACTTTTATGTTGATGCTTCTTTGGTTGCTCTTGCGCCAGACAATTCATTTATCTGCTGCTATTACTATTGGCATTACACTTGCTCTCCTATCAATGACCCGTCCTGACGGGTTTTTATTTCTCATCCCGACAGTAGTTATTCTTTGTGGTGCTTCTCCTAATGAGAGAAAAATAACTACACTTGTAATAGTGACTACATTGTTATTTTATGGATTTTACTTCATCTGGCGATGGCACTACTATCAACAGTTCCTTCCTAACACTTTTTATGCCAAGGGAATCGCAACAAAATACTTATTGACAAGAGGTATTAATTCCCTTAATCGTTTTTTCTTTGACCAGGTCTTACCCGTCACTGTCCTTTCTGTGTTTACGGTTATTCACCGACGGCGTGAACGCTCCCTACAATTATTTCTATGGTTCGTTTTAATCCGCTCTTTTTTTGTCTTGTTGTCAGGGGAAGCGTGGATGGGATATTATCGTTTTAGTACCCCTATGCTTCCACTTTTAGGCATTCTGGCGGCAGACGCCATTGTTATGCTACATCGGGAGTTAAAGCAATGTAATGCCTCGGCTTATGTTACTCTTCCCCTTTTTCTTGCTATTTTCACAATACTCCACGGAATAGAAAAATCCAACAAGCATCATCCAATGGCTCAAAGATATGCAATTGGACTACAACAAGCGCATATTCGTTTAGGAATTACACTGCGTCGTTATGCCCCCAAGAATTCAGTGTTGGCATGTGCAGATGCAGGTGCGCTTCCTTACTATTCTGGTTTGACTACAATTGATATCATGGGACTAACAGACCGACATATTGCTCACCTACCCGGTCGTCACTGGGAGAAAACAGACCCAACTTACATCCTTATCAGGCGACCAAATTTTATTGTCCTTTCCAGCAAAACGAGCCCCCCTTCTGGATTTGAACCTATAACAAATGCTTTCAAAGTTATTTATCGCTCACCCATTTTCCAAAGGGAGTATATCCTATGGAAGGTTTATCGTTTCCACGATCAATATTTTCTTTGGGTTTTTGTAAAAAAAGATTGTAATTTAAGAAGAGAAGAAAGAGACTAAGAAACGAAATAAAGTAATTTGTTTATAGTAATAAGTGAATTTAAAAAGTTTAGGAATTTTCAATCTGAGTTTTTACTTAGCATTTGTTTTATGCAGGAACTGCTAAAGTGATTCTGCAGCCTTTTTGGTCATGTGTGGGACTTTCGCCAGTTCGTCAACCGATGCTTTCATCATCGCCTCAATTGAGCCGAAATGTTGAAGTAATGCTTTTTTGCGAGATGGACCAATTCCCCGCACTTCATCCAAAATTGTTCGTAACGCTT
>Ga0209289_100426_pt1 | contig 22343 bp, 14 predicted proteins | sample GXS110809BmetaG_FD_184121 | JGI IMG/M metagenome (GOLD analysis project Ga0209289, IMG submission 184121) | Hot spring microbial communities from Gongxiaoshe hot spring, China to study Microbial Dark Matter (Phase II) - GXS 110809B (SPAdes)... ...
GGGATAGAGAGTTTTATTCTTTAAAGCATACATTTACATTTTTTGAGGCGTAAGCGTCGTCAAGTCGTTTAACAGGTGTGGAATGTGGAGCCGTGCGGACAACATCTGGATTTGTTTTTATTTCTTCAATAATTTTTATCAAAGCATCTGCAAATGCATCAAGTGTTTCTTTTGTTTCGGTTTCAGTCGGTTCAATCATCAACGCTTCAGAGACAATCAGTGGAAAGTAAATAGTTGGTGCATGGAATCCGTAATCAAGCAATCGCTTTGCTATATCAAGTGTGCGGACATTGTATTCAAATTTGTATCTGCTTCCTGAGACGACAAATTCATGAAGTGGTTTTCCAAGATAAGGTCTATCAAAGTAATCCTTTATTCTGCTCAAGAGATAGTTTGCGTTTATGATTGCGTTTTCACTTACCTCTCTTAGACCTTTGCTTCCAAGCATTCTGATATAAGTATAGGCACGGATCATCATTCCGAAGTTTCCAAAAAATGTGTGAATTTTTCCGATTGAATCTGGATAGTTATAGTTCAAAATAAATTTTCCATCTTTTTTCTCTATTCTTGGGACGGGTAGAAATGGCAAGAGTTTTTCGCTCACGGCGACCGGACCTGAACCTGGACCTCCGCCACCATGTGGGGTTGAAAATGTTTTGTGTAGATTTAAATGAACAACATCAAAACCCATATCTCCAGGTCTTGTTATTCCAACGAGTGCATTGAGATTTGCACCATCCATATACATTAGGGCACCAGCATCGTGTATTAATTTTTCAATTTTAAGGATATCTTTTTCAAATATTCCAAGCGTGTTCGGATTGGTGAGCATTATTCCAGCAACATCTTCATCAAGCTTTGATTTTAAATCATCAAGGTCAATGGTTCCATATTCATTTGACTTGACACTCACGGCGGTGTATCCGGATATCGTAACGCTGGCTGGGTTTGTTCCATGTGCGGAGTCGGGGACAAGAATTTTTTTTCTTGGGTTTCCGAGTTTCTCGTGATATGCTCTTATCATCAAAATTCCGGTTAATTCACCGTGGGCTCCTGCAGCTGGTTGAAGTGAGACAGCTTTCATTCCAGTTATTTCAGCAAGCATTTCAGAAAGTTCATACATGATTTGAAGCGCCCCTTGGACAAGCTCATCATCCATGTGCGGATGAATATCTTTGAAGCCCGGCAAAGATGCGGTGGTTTCGTTTATCTTGGGATTGTATTTCATGGTGCATGAACCGAGCGGATAAAAACCTTTGTCAACATGGTAATTCATCGTAGAAAGTCGTATGTAATGTCTTATGACCTCATTTTCGCTGATTTCAGGCAGTTGAGGTGGGGATGAGCGTAAGAATTTTTGTGGAATTAGATCTTCAATGTGTTTTTCTGGAACATCGTTTTTAGGGAGGGAATAACCTCTTCTTCCTGGGCGACTTAGTTCAAAAATTAACTTGGATGGCATTTTTAAATTTAATTTTTGTTTAAAACTTATGTGCTTTTCAAACCAAAGTTAAAAAGAAAAAGAAAATTTTACAAATCGGCAACCCGTCAAACATTGAAAAAATGATTTTTCAATTTTATCTTTTTAGATGTGAAGTAAAAGTGAGAAAAAAACGTGAGTTTATCAAAAACAAACATTTCAGCGCGATATGAAGTTAAAAGGCAAAAAGATTGTCGTTTTAGTTGAGGACTATGTTGAGGAAATTGAACTTCTTTATCCGAGATACAGATTAATTGAAGAAGGAGCTGAGGTTAAAGTTGCAGGTCCAGAGGTGAAAGTTTTTAGAGGGAAAAATGGTTATCCTATAAAAGCAGATATCAGTTTTGATGAGATAAGTGTTGAGAATTTTGATGCTATTGTGATACCTGGTGGATATGCGCCCGATAGAATACGAAGGAATAAAATTGCCGTTGAATTGACAAAAAAATTTTATGAGTCGGGCAAAATTGTTGCTTTCATTTGCCATGCTGGATGGGTTCCAATTTCTGCTGGAATTTTGCGGGGTAAAAAGGTCACAGGATTTTTCTCAATAAAGGATGACCTTGTAAATGCGGGTGCAGAATATGTTGACAGTGAAGTTGTGGTTGATGGAAATTTAGTAAGTTCAAGAGTTCCGGATGACCTTCCAGCATTTTGCAAAGCTATAATATCTGCTCTTTCTGATTGAAACCAGAATTGTCTCAAATATGTTGGAATTAATGAAAGCGTAAAAGAAAAAGTGAGGTTTTTTATGTTCAGCGAGGTTCAAACGCTGAAAAATGTTTTGATGCGAAATTCAAGGGTTGGGGAACTTTACAGAAAAATTGATGAGAAGCGGATTGAATGTTTCGCCTGCGGGCATAGGTGTAAAATTTCCGATGGGAAAAGTGGCGTTTGTAGAGTTAGATTTAATGTTGGGGGAAAGCTTTATGTTCCATGGGGATATGTGACTTCACTTGCGCTTGACCCGATTGAGAAAAAGCCGTTTTTCCATGTTTATCCTGGAAGTTACACTTTAAGCTTCGGCATGCTTGGTTGCGATTTTCACTGTGATTATTGCCAAAACTGGGTAACATCTCAAGCGTTAAGAGATCCTGTTGCTGGAACGATGCCAGATTTTATCACCCCCGAGGAAATAGTTGATATCGCTCTTAAATACAAAAGCAAAATTATAACAAGCACATATAATGAACCGTTGATTACATCAGAATGGTCTGTTGGGATTTTTAAAATTGCAAGTCAATATGGAATTCGCGGAGCTTATGTGTCAAATGGGAACGCAACGCCTGAGGTTCTGGATTACCTCAGACCATATGTTGATTTTTATAAAGTTGATTTAAAGACATTCAACGATTTGAATTATAGAAAACTTGGCGGAAGGTTAAATGTTGTTCTTGATACAATTAAAATGCTTGTTGAAAAAGGTTTCTGGGTTGAGATAGTTACGCTTGTTGTCCCTGGATTTAACGATTCCGAGGATGAATTGAGAGATATTGCGAGGTTTATAGCAAGTGTTTCTCCAAACATTCCATGGCATGTAACTGCTTTTCATAAGGATTATAAAATGACGGATCCGGATAATACAAGACCAGAACAGTTGATAAAAGCGGTTGAGATAGGTTATGAAGAAGGCTTGAGGTTTGTCTATGCAGGGAACATACCAGGTTATGTTGATAGGTATGAGAACACATATTGCTTCAATTGTGGGGCTTTGCTCATTGAAAGGTTTGGCTTCAGGGTTTTAAAAAATAAAATTGACAATGGGAAGTGTTATAAATGTGGAACCGTTATACCTGGTTATTGGGGATAATGTTAATTTTATTTTCATTTTCATCAGCCCAAGATGCAAGGATAAAAGGAAAAGTTATAGATTCTGAAACTGGTGAACCGATTCCAAATGTGAATGTAGTGATTGTTGGGACGACGCTTGGGGCATCAACTGATTTAAGAGGAGAGTTTGAGATCAGAGTCAGACCCGGGATTTACATTGTTGAAGCAAGAGCTGTTGGCTACCAAAGTAGCAAGAAAGAGGTTGATGTAAAAACTGGGGCTGTTTTCGTTGAGTTTCGTTTAGAACAGAATTATATAGAAATTGGTGAGGTTGAGGTGCTTGCAGATTATAAAACTCGCCGTGCTGTTGATGTAAGACCAAGCGTTATAGAAGTTAAACCAAAAGATGTTAAGATAAGTGCTGGTTTTGGTGAAGATGTTTTTAGGATGTTAAGAACTTTGCCCGGAGTTTTATCGCCTTCTGATTTTGCCACGCGCTTTGTTGTTCGTGGTGGTTCCCCAGATGAAAATTTGATAATTATAGATGGGGTTGAGATTTACAATCCGTATCGCCTTTATGGTTTTGTGAGTATGTTTAACCCCGATCTTGTCAGTGATTTTAATTTCATGGCTGGTGGATTCCCAGCAAAATACGGGGATAGATTATCCGCTGTCCTTGATGTTTCAAGTCGTGATGGAAACAGAGATAAACTCTTTTCAAGCATGATAAATGTAAATTTCACAAATGCAAATTTGATTTTTGAGGGGAAGTTGCCACTAAATGGCTCGTGGATATTTTCAACGAGAAGAACATATTATGATTTGATACTTGGTCCAATAGCGGAGAAGACGGGGCTCGTCAGCGGTGATGTTGCATTTCCAAATTTTTACGATTTTCAGAGCAAATTAACCTTCCAACCGTTTAACAAAAGTAAAGTGGATCTTTTTTTGATCCACAGCAGAGATGCGATGAATATCATAACTGGCGAAAATTTTAATAGACCAGATAGCGTTGCGGTAAATGATTTATCTTATAACAATACATTCGCTTTTTCCTGGAGGTATTCTCCATCTAAAAATTTTGTTATTAAATTTTTGTCGTCGTGGTATAAAAACTCAGGGGAGAGTAAATTTGGCGGTGAACTGCTTGATCCATCTTATGATTTTGATAAGAAGGTTGTTTCAGATGACGCAACATTTTTTAAGATAGAAACATGGTCAAATTATTCAATACAAAAATTTTCAACATCAGTTGATGTTAGTTATGAATTCGGACGAAATCTTCTTGAGTTTGGTATCGGGAATAACTATGTTATTTCGGAGTTAAAATATGTTTTGAAGATGGATGAGTCTTTGAGGATGTTTCTTCTATCGCTTGGTTTTTTCTCAGCCCCCGAGATTTTTAAGTATGCTGAGAGATATAATCGTTCTTATTTTTATGTTCAAGATAAGTTGAGATTGGGGCATAAATTTACTGTGCAACCTGGAGTGAGATTTGATTATTACGGGATTGTGAAGAGAGGTTATTTTTCACCGAGATTTAATTTTCTTTACAACATTGATGCGCTTACAAGTTTGAGGTTTGCCTATGGATGGTATTATCAATCGCCAGGATATGAAAAAATTTATGATCAAAATACATTTTTTGATTTCACCCAGGTTGAAAATTTAAACGCAGAGAAGGCAACGCATTATATTCTTGGTTTTGAAAGATGGCTTGCACCGGATATTTTGGCAAGGGTTGAGGGTTATTACAAGAACTTTGATGATCTTATTGTGAGAAAGCGTGTAAATGGGACAAGGTGGGTTGCGGATAGAATACCTGATTATCCTCCGACAGATATTAATGGTTGGAGTCAGCCATATCGGATAACCGTGAGCGATTCGGTTACGCCAATCCCTGTAAATAAGGGCGATGGAGAGGCTTATGGTTTTGAAATTTATATTGAGAAAAGGGAGACGAGAAATAGCAAAATTTATGGATGGCTTTCCTATTCTTTCTCGGTTGCGAGGAGAAAAATTTACAATGTTGAGTTGCCCTTTATTTTTGACCAGAGGCATACATTTAACATTGTATTGAACTGGAAGATAAGCAAGAAATTTGATATGGGCATAACATGGATGTATGGGACGAATTATCCATATACAGAGCCAATTGGTGTAAAGCCAAGGATTTTTGTGAGTGATACAGTTGTTAAGATAATGACTGTGAGAGATAAAGTTTTACTTGATCTTGACTTTGGAGGATTGGCTAATTTTTTAAATGCGAGGAAACCACCATATCATCGTCTTGACATAAGAATTATATATAATGCAAGGTTCTGGGGCGCTAATTGGAGTTTTTACCTTGATGTTGTGAATGTTTACAACAGGAAAAATGTTGTGGCTTACGATTTCAGCATCTCAAATGGACAGATAAAACGAAGGGCTATAACAATGTTGCCGATCCTTCCTACATTTGGAATAAGTGTTAAGTTTTAATCGCTAAACCGAAACAAATTAAAATTTAAACATGCGAAGAGTTTATCTTGACAACAGCGCTACGACACCCGTTGACCCTGCTGTTGTTGAAGCGATGATGCCATATTTTACTGAAATTTTTGGGAATCCATCTTCTGTTCACTGGTTTGGCAGGGAAGCGAAGGTTGCAATAGAAGAGGCAAGATATAAAATCGCAAATTTTATAAATGCTGATCCATCTGAGATAATTTTCACAAGTGGGGGGACGGAATCTGATAATTTTGCAATCTTTGGGGTGGCGCTTTCTGGTCTTAGGAAAGGTAAAAACCACATAATAACAACTAAAATTGAACACCATGCTGTGCTTGATTCTTGTCTTTATCTACAAAAAAATGGGTTTGAGGTCACATTTTTAAAAGTTGGTTCAGATGGGGTTGTTGATCCCGATGATGTGAGAAAAGCGATAACTTCCAAGACTTGTCTTATAAGCGTGATGCACGTGAATAATGAAATTGGAACGATACAACCGATTCAGGAAATAGGTATGATAGCAATGGAACATGGTATACCATTTCATACAGATGCAGTTCAATCTTTTGGTAAGATTGAGGTTGATGTTAAGGACTTGAAAGTTGATTTAATTTCGGCTTCGGCTCATAAAATTTACGGACCTAAGGGGATAGGTTTTCTTTATGTAAGGAATGGGGTTGAGATTGAGAAATTTCATCACGGGGGTTCGCAGGAGGCAGGCAGAAGAGCGGGGACGGAGAGCGTTCCATTGATAGTTGGATTTGCTAAAGCGGTTGAACTCTGCGCTGAGAGAATGAAGCAAGATTATGAACATGTGAGCTCATTAAGAAAGCGTATGATTGAAAAAATAAATGATCTCTTTGCGGAGTTTGGCGATATTTTAATTTTGAACAGTCCATATGATAAAACGATACCTTATATCTTGAATTTTTCAATAAATTCAGGTAAAATTGATATAGACGCAGAAGCATTGATATATGGACTTGACTTGAAAGGCGTTGCGGTTTCAAATGGTTCCGCTTGCACTTCTGGGAGTTTGAAACCGTCTCATGTTATACTTGCACTTGGAAGGGATGAAAAAACATCTCTTGCCACAGTTAGATTTTCTTTTGGACGATGGAATACAATTGATGATGTTGATTATGCTGTTGAAAAATTTGCCGAGGTAGTTAAAAATTTTGTTGGAAGAGCTGTTTTAAAAACTTAAATTATTCAAAACATGAGATTTTTTATAAAGAAGTTTGTTGTTATTTTCACGATCTTATCGCTTGTTGTTTACGATTTTTATCCCACAGTGGTTTTTGCACAGCGGGATAAAATCAAAGTTGGGTTTATTGGATTCAAGTTTGAGGGGGTTGGAAAGAAGGTGCAAAGGGACATAACTAATAATGTCTTATATTTACTTGCACGAAAACCATCGGTTGAAATAGTTCCTCCGGAGGAAGCAATTGCTCTTGTTGGGAGTGAAAAAATTAACGCTATTTTATCTTTGCCTTCTGAAAATGAGGTTGTACTTCTTTCGCATATGCTTGGGGTTGATTATCTTTTCTTTGGAAATTTTGTAAATCAGGGAAATGATACGAACAATGTCATGCTTTATGGAACATTTGAGTGTTTTGATAGACCGAAAAGAAGGTTTCATACTGTTGAGATAACCTGGACATACGAAAACATTGAGGAGGAGGTAAAGAAGATAGACAAAGAGTTTGTAAGTAAGGTTTTACCGAGTAGGGGTTCCGCGCTTACAAATTTGTTTTTTATCATTGTCCTTGGTTTACTTGTCATTGGGACTTATACGCTTGTGTGGGGGTTGAGCGCAGGCGAATCACAGGATACTGGATCATCGCCAGTTACGCAGTGAGAAAAATTTTTAAGGAGGTAAGTTATGTATTGCCTGCAGAGTGCACACATTTTTGGAAGGTTATTAATAGGTTTTATGTGCTTTATGATATTTTCATGTAAAGGTGGTGATTTCATAAGCAATAAGGGTGTCGTTTCGTATGAGGTTTCTTTTAATACGGATAAAAATTATATCATCAACGAAACGACATTTATTTTGCAGTTATATGAATATACACTTGAGATAGTTGATCCGATGCGGGATTATTATGTTATACAGACATACTGGAGGGTTCGCGATGGGCAGCTTTCGTTTGGTGAAGATACTGTTGATGCTTTATTTAGGGATAGGGTGCTTATTCATATTGTTCCGCGTGGCAGAAGTAGTTTTTACTTTAGGACATATCAGGTTTACAATACAGTTTTTCAGTTTGAGTTCCAGGTGAAAATGGGATCGGGTAATTGGGTTAAGTTTTCGCCACCTGAAGATTATTTGAGGGAATATACAGCTATAATTAAGGAGTTGAAGATAAGGATGTTAAGGTATGGTCCAAGTTCGGGTGGATGATTTAGTTGGAATTGAGAAATTCTTGCATTTTTAAAAATGAATGATTATATTTATGTCTGCTCTGAGGTTAGTCATAGTTCTTTTATAATAGGCTGGCGTAGCTCAGTTGGTAGAGCAGCTGACTTGTAATCAGCAGGTCCGGGGTTCAAATCCCCGCGCCAGCTCAGTTTTGAGTGGGTGGGCGCCGGAGTTGGAGAGCCGGGCTGGGCTGTAAACCCAGTGGCGTGAAGCCTGAGGGGGTTCGAATCCCTCCCCACCCACAGATTTAGAGCGGGTGTAGCTCAGATGGTAGAGCGCCAGCCTTCCAAGCTGGTGGTCGCGGGTTCGAGTCCCGTCGCCCGCTCAAGAACGCTCGCGTAGCTCAGTTGGTAGAGCGCGTCCTTGGTAAGGACGAGGTCACCGGTTCAATCCCGGTCGCGAGCTCCAGATTTGAAAATATCAAAATAAATGTTATATTTAGATGGCTAAATCTGAAGGGAGAGAGATTATAACGCTTGAGTGTACGGTTTGTAAGCGTAGAAATTATACGACTACGAAAAATCGTAGAAAACACCCAGAAAGGGTAGAATATAAAAAATATTGCAAATTCTGCAATAAACACACTATTCACAAGGAAACACGCTAATGGGACACGTCCGTAGCTCAACTGGTAGAGCAGCGGTCTCCAAAACCGCAGGTTGGGGGTTCGAGTCCCTCCGGACGTGCTAATTTTTTATTTAAAAATTATCTGCTTTTAACCTGATGCGAGAGAAAATAATTAATTTTTTCACTGATATTTACAAAGAGATGCAAAAAGTCACCTGGCAAAAGCAAGATGAGCTAATTGAATCAACAAAGGTTGTTTTAGTTGCTTGTTTGATTTTTACTGTTATTATCTGGGTAATTGATATCATAGTTACTGAGATTTTAAAAGTTATATTCTGATGGGTCCATGGCAAGAAGATGGTATGCGGTGAGAACATATTCGGGGCATGAGAATCGCGTTAAGAAGTTTATAGAAAATGAGATTGCTGAGGGAAAGTTTAAAGACAAAATCTTTAATGTTCTTGTCCCAACTGAAAAAGTAACGGTTGTAAGGGAAGGGAGAAAAAAATCTCGTGTTAAAGCGTTTTTTCCAGGTTATATACTCATTGAAGCAGAGATGGATGATGAAGTTAAAAACTTCATTCGTGCTGTTCCATCTGTTGTAAGTTTCGTTGGTCCTAAGGGGAATCCAGTGCCTTTGAGGGAAGATGAAGTTGAAAGGTTCATAGGTAAACCTGAAGGAGCTGAGTTAGAAAGAATTGATGTTCCATTCAGAGTTGGTGATTCAGTTAAAGTGATTGATGGTCCGTTTACAGATTTCAGCGGTGTAGTTCAAGAGGTTAATTCTGAAAAGATGAAGTTAAAAGTTATGATCAATATCTTTGGTCGCAAGACGCCTGTTGAACTTGATTTTACACAGGTTGAAATTGAAAAATAAAAATTAATTTTATAGTGAAATGGCTAAGAAAGTAGTTGGATATGTAAAGCTTCAGATACCTGGGGGGCAAGCAACACCAGCGCCTCCAGTTGGACCTGCGCTTGGTCAGCGTGGCATTAACATTATGGAATTTTGCAAACAGTTCAACGCACGAACCCAGGATAAAATGGGTTTGATTTTACCTGTTATAGTTACGATTTACTCTGATAAATCGTTCACATTCGTTGTAAAGACCCCGCCAGCGTCGGTGCTTTTAAAGAAGGCAGCTGGAATTGAGAAGGGCTCATCCGAACCGAAGCGCGTTAAGGTTGGTAAAGTTACGCGTCAGCAGATAAGAGAAATTGCTCAAATGAAAATGCCTGATTTAAACACTGACGATATTGAAGCTGCAATGCGTATGATTGAAGGTACAGCTAAAAGCATGGGGATTGAAGTTGTTGATTAAAAAATTAATTTATAAGAGCGAAAATGGCAAAACATAGCAAAAGGTATCTTGAAGCATTAAAAAAGATTGATAAATCAAAAGCATATTCACTTGAAGAGGCAGTTCAAAAGGTTAAGGAAACAGCAACAGCAAAATTTGATGAAACAGTTGATATTGCGGTTCGCCTTGGGGTTGACCCAAGACATGCTGATCAAATGGTACGTGGAACAGTTGTCCTTCCTTATGGGACAGGGAAGAAGGTTCGCGTTCTTGTTTTGACGAAACAGCCAGATAAGGAAAAGGAAGCAATTGAGGCAGGGGCTGATTATGTTGGATTTGATGAGTATATAAATAAAATAAAGGAAGGATGGACTGATGTTGATGTTATAATTGCAACCCCTGAAGTTATGGGTGAGGTCGGAAAACTCGGTAAAATCCTTGGACCTCGTGGGTTGATGCCAAATCCGAAAAGCGGAACTGTTACAAATGATGTCGCTAAAGCTGTTAAGGAAGCAAAGGCAGGAAGAGTTGAATTCAGGGTTGACAAAGCCGGGAATATACATGTATCGGTCGGGAAAGTATCATTTGAAAATGAAAAGTTAATTGAAAATATAAAGACGCTTCTTTCAACAATAGTTAAGTTGAGACCAGCTTCTGTTAAAGGTCAGTACATAAAGAACATCACTCTTTCAAGCACAATGGGTCCAGGGATAAAAGTGGATAAGAATTCAGTTCTCATGAATTTATCATAAATGGGTTGCTTCTAAGCCAACATCTCTGGGCGTAAAGAGACGCACTCTTTAATTTATGCTTGAGATATTTTCTAATTTAAAAAATTTTTGAGGTTGAAATGAAAAGAGAGGAGAAAGCTAAAATTGTTGAGGAGATAACTGAAAAAATTTCGCGTGCAAGAGGACTTGTTTTGACCGATTTTACCAAGATGACAGTAGCTGAGGTAAATGAGTTAAGAAAGGAACTTAAAAGCGCTAAGGTTGATTATAAGGTTGTGAAGAATACGCTTTTAAAGATAGCGATGCAGAATGTCGGAGGATATGATGGGTTGTTTAAGTATCTTGAAGGACCAACAGCGGTTGCATTTGGATACGATGATCCGATTACGCCGGTCAGATTGATAAAAAAGGTAAAAAGCAAGATTGAGAAGCCAGCTGTTAAGGCTATTTTTGTGGAGGGGCAGATATATGACGGTTCAAAACTTGATGAACTGGCAAATTTGCCTTCAAAGTCAGATATCATTGCTGGAATAATCGGGAGTATTGCAGCTCCAGCAAGTGGTATTGTCTGGACATTAAATGCGGTTTTATCGGAACTTGTTCTTGTAATTGATGCGATTGCGAAAAAACTTGAAGAAAAAGGTTCATAAGAATTTTTAAAAACAAAATTTTTAAGGGAGAAAAAAATGCCATCACAGATAGTAGAAGAAATTGTTGAAAGAATTGAGAAGCTTACGCTTCTTGAAGCAGTAGAGTTAAAAAAGATCCTTGAGGAAAAATTTGGTGTTTCTGCAGCTGCTGTTGCAGCGCCAGTTGTTGCAGCTGTCCCTGGTGCAGCACCTGCAGCAGCACAACCAGCAGCTGAGGAGAAAACCGAATTTGATGTCATCCTTGTTAATCCAGGTGCACAGAAACTTAATGTCATAAAGATCGTCAGACAGATAACAGGTCTTGGGTTAAAGGAAGCAAAGGACCTTGTTGATAGTGCACCAAAGCCGATCAAAGAAGGTATTTCAAAGGAAGAGGCTGAAAAGATTAAGAAAGAACTTGAAGAGGCAGGAGCACAAGTTCAAATCAAATAAAATTTTTCTTTTAAACTAAATTTGAAAACCAAATTAAAAACAAACACAAGCCGGTAACAACCTAAAAGTGATAAACTTTTAGGGTTATCGGCTTGTTGCTTTTTTTAGAATTTCAAAAATTTAAAATTTTAAGGAGTGAGGGAAAATTGGCAAAGAAAAGAGAAATAACAGCAACGGGGAGAATTTCATTTGGAAAAATTAAGCCTGTGCTTGATTATCCTGATTTGCTTGAGATCCAGCTTAAATCTTTTAAAGAGTTTCTTCAAGAAGATGTTCCACCCAGCAAGAGAGAAGATAAGGGTTTACAGGCGGTTTTTAAAGCGAATTTCCCTGTAACTGACTCAAAAGAAGTTTTCGTGCTTGATTTTATTGAGTATTATATTGATAAACCTAAATACACGATTGAAGAATGTAAAGAGCGAGGTTTAACATATGCTGTTCCATTGAAAGCTAAGTTGCGCCTTTCTTCCAAACTTGATCCAAGTCATGCTGATTATGTTGAGACAATTGAACAGGATGTTTTCCTTGGTAATTTGCCTTATATGACTGAAAGAGGCACATTCATTATAAATGGCGCCGAAAGGGTTGTCGTAAATCAATTACAAAGATCACCAGGGGTTTTCTTTGATGAAACGGTTTTCCCGAATGGGTTAAAGACATATCAAGCGCAAATAATTCCTTTGAAGGGTTCATGGATTGAGTTCACAACCGATGTTATGGATATGATGTATGTTTACATTGATAGAAAGAGGAAATTTTATGTTACAACTCTTTTGAGGGCGCTTGGGTATTCATCTGATGAAGATATATTGAAATTATTTGAACTTGTTGAGGAAATACCTGTTAATAGTTCAACACAGGCGAAATTGATAGGCAGGATCGTTGCATCTGATGTTGTTGACTTAAAGACAGGAGAGATAATTATTACAAGAAATTCTGAAATAACTGTAGATGATCTTGAGAGGATTAACTCTGCAAATATCAAAACCTTGCTTGTATGGAAAGAGGGTGATTCGGATGTTAAGGATATAATTTTAAAAACAATGGACAAAGATGCGATAAAGAGCGAAAAGGAAGCGATTGAACATATTTACAAGCAGTTGCGACTTGGAGAGGCTCAGGATATGGAAACGGCAAAGAGTATAATTGAGAAATGGTTCTTTAATCCAAAACGCTATGATTTAAGCGTTGTTGGAAGATACAAGATCAATTCACGACTTAACCTTAATGTTCCGTTAAATCAGACAACGTTAACTAAGGAAGATGTTGTTGCGATTATAAAATATCTTGTTCATTTGCAAAGTGGTAAAGAAAGGATTGATGATGTTGATCATCTTGGAAATCGCAGAGTAAGGACAGTAGCTGAACAACTTGTTCAGGTATTGAATGCGGCGTTTGCGAGGATGGCCCGCACGATAAAGGAGAGATTAAATTTAAGGGAGACTGATAAGCTTACACCTCAGGATCTTGTCAATTCAAGGATTATAGCCAACGCATTAAATGCATTTTTTGGCACGAGCCAGTTATCTCAATTTATGGATCAGACGAACCCGCTTGCCGAGATAACGCATAAAAGAAGGGTTAGCGCACTTGGTCCAGGTGGATTGACAAGAGAAAGAGCGGGTATTGAAGTCCGCGATGTTCATTACACTCAATACGGGAGACTATGTCCTATTGAAACACCTGAGGGTCCAAACATTGGTTTGATTGCTTCTCTTGCTGTTTTTGCCAGAATAAATGAGTTTGGTTTTATTGAAACTCCATATAGAAAAGTGAAAAATGGTCGTGTTACAGATGAAATTGAATATCTTACGGCTGACGAAGAGGAAAGAGTCATAATCGCACAGGCGAACGCTCCAATTGATTCAAATGGTAGATTTCTTGTTGATAAGGTCAAGGCAAGGAAAGGAGGAGATTTCGTTGTTGTATCGCCCAATGAGGTTCAGTATATGGATATCTCGCCGAATCAGATAGTTAGTGTATCTGCTTCCCTCATTCCATTTCTTGAGCATGATGACGCAAACCGTGCCCTTATGGGTTCAAACATGCAAAGACAAGCAGTTCCACTTCTAAGACCCGAAGCACCACTTGTTGGAACTGGATTTGAGGATAAAGTTGCTCGCGATTCAAGGATGATGATAGTCGCAGAGGGTGATGGCGTAGTTAAATATGTTGATGCAACTAAGATTATAGTTGAGTATGATCATAAGAAAGGAAGTATTGAGGAAATTTTGAGTTTTGATGATAAATACACAGTTGAGTATAAGTTGACAAAATTTTCAAGATCAAATCAGGATACATGTATAAACCAGAAACCAGTTGTCAGGGTTGGACAAAGGGTTAAAGCTGGAGATGTTCTTGCTGACGGACCTGCAATTGACCATGGTGAACTTGCCCTTGGAAGGAATGTACTTGTTGCTTTTATGCCATGGAGAGGTTATAATTTTGAAGACGCTATAATTGTGAGCGAGAAACTTGTTGCTGAGGATGCTTTCACATCAGTTCATATAGAAGAATTTGAGCTTTCGGTCCACGATACGCGTCGTGGCGAGGAAGAATTCACCAGGGAAATTCCAAATGTAAGTGAGGAAGCTATAAAAGATCTTGATGAAAATGGTATAGTTAAAGTTGGGACATATGTTAAGGAGGGCGATATCTTAATTGGTAAAATAACTCCGAAAGCGGAGACTGAACCAACGCCTGAGGAAAAACTTTTGAGAGCGATATTTGGAGAGAAGGCTGGGGAAGTTAAAGATGCATCATTAAGGGCAAGTCCGGGGTTGAGGGGTGTTGTGATTGCGACGAAGCTTTTCCAGCGCAAAAAGAAGGATGCTGAATCAAAAAAGCAGGAAAAGAAACTTATTGACGGAATAGAAAAGAAAAGAAAGAAGTTAATTGATGAGGCGAAAGAAAAATTAGCAGAAAAACTTGGGCGGTTGCTTGAAGATGAAACATCACTTGGGATAAGAAATAAAAAGGGTGAAGTTGTTATAAGAAGCGGAGTTAATTTAAGACCGGAGGTTTTCAAGTCGCGTATTGACGAACTTGACGACCTTGATTATGATGGTGAGTGGGTTGAAAGTTCAAAGAAGAACATGTTGAAAAAGCAGTTATATGAAAATTATTTAAAGAAGTTACAAGATATTGAAACGCAAGCGAAGATTGAAAAGTATAAAGTTCAGGTTGATGAACTTCAGCCTGGTGTTGTCCAGCTTGCTCGTGTTTATGTTGCAAAGAAGAGAAGATTACAAGTTGGGGATAAGATGGCGGGTCGGCACGGGAATAAAGGTGTTATAGCAAAAGTTGCTCCCGTTGAAGATATGCCTTTCCTTCCGGATGGGACACCAGTTGATATCGTTTTAAATCCGCTTGGTGTGCCTTCAAGAATGAATTTAGGGCAATTGTTTGAGACCGCTCTTGGGTGGGCTGCGAAAAAACTTGGCGTCAAATATGCAAGCCCCATATTTGACGGTGCAACATGGGAGGACATCCAAGAAGAACTCAAAAAAGCAGGCTTGCCTGAAACAGGGAAAACAATTCTCTATGATGGCAGAACTGGAGAACCTTTTGATCAAGAGGTTACCGTTGGATACATTTATATGATGAAACTTATCCATATGGTTGAAGATAAAATTCACGCAAGATCAATCGGTCCATATTCACTTATCACGCAGCAACCGCTTGGTGGAAAAGCTCAGTTTGGTGGTCAAAGACTTGGAGAAATGGAAGTATGGGCTCTTGAGGCTTATGGTGCAGCTTACACTCTACAAGAAATGTTAACTTACAAATCTGACGACATTCAGGGTCGTTCAAAAGCCTATGAAGCAATAGTTAAAGGTGATAATTTACCTGAGCCAGGGATCCCCGAGTCGTTTAATGTTCTGGTTCGTGAGCTTCAAGGACTTGGTCTTGATGTGAGAATTGAATAAAAATAAATTTTTCTCAGGAGGTTTAAAAATGGAAAAATTGCAAATTTTAAAAGAAGGTCTTTTGAAGAAAAAGCAGATCACAAAAGTTTCAATTAAACTTGCAAGCCCTGACACAATACTTCAATGGTCTCGTGGTGAGGTTACAAAGCCTGAAACGATAAATTACAGAACATATAAACCAGAAAGAGATGGACTTTTCTGCGAGAAGATATTTGGACCTGTTAAAGACTGGGAATGTCATTGCGGAAAATACAAAAGAATAAGATATCGGGGGGTTGTATGTGATAGATGCGGTGTTGAGGTTACGCAAAGAAGCGTGAGACGTGAAAGAATGGGGCACATTGAGCTTGCTGTGCCTGTTGTGCATATATGGTATCTGAGGTCTGTCCCAAGCAAAATTGGTTCATTGCTTGGAATGTCAACAAAAGATCTTGAGAAAATAGTTTATTATGAGTCGTATGTTGTTATAAAACCTGGTAAAACAGGTTTGAAAGAAAAGGATCTTATAACAGAGGAACAATATCAAGAAATACTTGAGAAGTTCCCTGATAACGATAAATTGCCTGATGATCATCCTGATAAGTTTATTGCGAAGATGGGTGGAGAAGCGATAAGAGATCTTTTGAAAAATCTTGACATTGAACAGTTATCAATTGAATTAAAAGAGCAATTAGCTCAGGAGTCCTCCGAACAGAAAAAATATGAGATTTTGAAACGACTAAAAGTAGTTGAAGCGTTTAATCAAAAGCAGGTCATAAGGGGTAAAGAGGAGTTTATAAACAGACCTGAGTGGATGGTTTTAACAATAATTCCTGTTATCCCACCAGAGCTGAGACCGCTTGTTCCTCTTGAGGGTGGACGCTTTGCTACGAGCGATTTGAACGATCTCTATCGTAGGGTTATAATCAGAAATAATAGATTGAAGAGATTAAAGGAGATAAAAGCGCCAGAGATAATCCTCAGAAACGAAAAAAGAATGCTACAGGAGGCGGTTGATGCCCTGCTTGATAATTCAAGGCGTGTGAACGCTGTAAAAGCAGATACAAATAGACCTCTCAAATCCCTGTCTGATATTCTAAAGGGCAAGCAAGGTAGATTTAGACAGAATTTGCTTGGTAAAAGAGTTGATTATTCAGGTCGTTCTGTCATTGTCGTTGGACCTGAGTTAAAACTTCATCAGTGTGGATTGCCGAAGGATATGGCTGTTGAATTGTTTAAACCATTTTTGATTCGCAAGCTGATGGAGTATGGTTATGCAAAAGCAGCACGCACAGCGAAGAGGATAATTGAAAGGAAAGATCCTATCATTTGGGGATTACTTGAAAAGATTGTTGATAGTCATCCTGTCCTATTGAACCGTGCTCCGACATTGCATCGGCTCGGGATACAGGCATTTCAGCCTGTTTTAACAGATGCAAAAGCTATTCAGTTGCATCCACTCGTTTGTGTAGCTTTCAATGCTGACTTTGATGGTGACCAGATGGCGGTTCATGTCCCGCTTTCATATGAGGCTCAACTTGAGGCAAGGATATTGATGCTCTCAAGCCATAATTTGCTCAAACCTGCTGATGGCAAACCAATTACAATCGCAACTCAAGATATCGTTCTTGGACTTTATTATCTGACTAAAGAAAGAGAAGGGGAACCAGGTCAAGGTAAACTTTTCTCATCGCCTGAAGAAGTAATAATTGCATATAACAGCGGTAAACTTGGGCTACATGCAAAGATCAAAGTTAGAATGTTAAATCAAACGACAGGAAAATATGAGATTGTTGAGACAACAACTGGTAGAGTTATTTTTAATCAGATTGTCCCGAAGGAAATTGGATTTATCAATGAGGTCTTGACGAAGAAGAAACTCACGGATCTGATAGCGAAAATTTACAAAAAGTATGGAAATGTTAGAACAGCTGAATTCCTTGATGAGATGAAGGATATGGGATATTACTATGCGACAAAGTCTGGAATTTCAATTGGTGTCCCTGATGTGATAGTCCCTGAAGAAAAAGAAGCTATAATTGCTGAATATCAGAAACGAGTTGACGCTCATTATAATGAATATCTTGAGGGAGAGATTACCGATACAGAAAGGTATAATAAAGTTATTGATGAATGGTCGGCAGCTACAGAGAAAGTTGCAAAGGCGTTGTTTGATAAACTTTCCAAGGTAAATCAGGGATTTAATCCACTTTTTGTCATGCTTGATTCGGGTGCCCGTGGATCAAAGGATCAGGTAAGGCAACTTGGTGGAATGCGTGGCTTAATGCAAAAGCCACAAAAAGGTATGACTGGGCAACCTTATGAGATGATTGAGCATCCAATTCTTTCAAATTTCCGTGAAGGTCTTTCAATATGGGAATACTTCCTTTCAACGCACGGCGCAAGGAAAGGTCTTGCAGATACAGCTCTTAAAACATCCGATGCAGGTTATCTTACAAGGCGTTTGGTTGATGTCGCACAAGATGTTGTCGTAACGGAGGAAGACTGCGGAACTGTCAGGGGAATTACTATCACAGCCCTGAAAGAAGAAGGTGGTGAAGAAGTTAGAGTTACACTCGCAGACAGAATTATCGGAAGGGTTGCTTTGCATGATATCTATCATCCTGTCACTGGGGAAATAATTGTTGAGGCAGGACAAGAAATTGATGAAGATCTAGCTCAAAAAATTGAAGAAGCTGGAATAGAAGAAGTTGAAGTTCGTTCTGTCCTCACATGTGAAGCCAAATATGGCGTTTGTGTAAAGTGCTATGGTAGAAATCTTGCTACAGGTAGAATGGTGGAAGTTGGTGAAGCAGTTGGGATAATCGCTGCCCAGTCAATAGGTGAGCCAGGAACACAGCTTACGCTTAGAACTTTCCACACAGGTGGTAGCGTTGCGGGTGCTGGATATAGATCGTCAAAGATCTTCGCTAAAAACGATGGTAAGGTTAAATTTGTAAATCTAAAGTACATTGAGTATGAAAAGGCAACAGATGAAGGAGTAGAAAAGGTTCTGCGTGTGATGTCAAAGCAAGGATATATTATAGTTGAAGATGAGAAACGAAGTGAGCTTTCTAAAAAATATGCCGTTCCTTATGGTGCCGACCTTAAAGTGAAAAATGGGCAACTTGTCAGGAAGGGAGAAGAACTCTATGAAACCGACCCATATAACTCTCTCATTCTTGCAGAGAAGTCAGGAAGAGTTGAACTTATTGATTTTATTCCTGATGTCACATATCGTGAGGAAGCGGATGAGACAACAGGGCATATGCAGTGGGTTATAATAGAAGCAAAGGATAAAACTAAAGTTCCGAGAATTAAAATTATAACATCAAAAGGTGAAGAGCATTATCAACCGATCCCAGCCAGGGCGCTTGTGAATCCGGAAATTAGCAATGGAGTGTATATCAAAGCTGGTGATGTTATAGCTAAAATCCCAAGAGAACAAGCAAAGATCAGAGATATAACCGGTGGATTGCCGAAGGTTGTAAATCTTTTTGAAGCAAGAACCCCTAATGATCCAGCAGAACTTGCTGAAATTGATGGCGTTGTAAGCGTTAAAACGGAGAGAAATTATTACATCGTCAAGATAACAAGCGACGATGGGCAGTTTGAAAAAACCTATCAAATACCACAGACAAAACATCTTATTGTTGAAGATGGTGACCGTGTTTATGCAGGTGATAGATTAACAGACGGTCCAATTGACCCGCATAAAGTTCTAAGCATAAAGGGAATCAATGCAGTTCAGCAGTATCTTGTTAATGAGATCCAAGATGTTTATAGAAATGAAGGTGTTGAAATTAATGACAAGCATATTGAAGTAATCGTCAGGCAAATGATGCGTAAGGTTAAAATTACAAATTCGGGTGATACAAAGTTCCTTGAGAGAGATATAGTTGATAAAGATTTAGTTGACGAGGAAAACAACAGGATAAGGAATATGGTTGTTATAACAAACAAGGGTGATTCAAAGTATAAAGTTGGGCAAATAAAACTGAAGACTGAAGTTGACAAGGAAAACGATATATTAAGAAAGAAAAGAAAAAGACCTGCAGAATATCGTCCCGCAAAAGGTGCTGAATTTGAACCTGTATTGCTTGGTATAACCAATGCTGCTTTGACAACCGAAAGCTGGATTTCGGCAGCTTCGTTCCAGGAAACCACGCGGGTTCTGACAGATGCAGCAATAGATGCAAAGGTGGATAATCTGCGCGGTTTAAAAGAAAATGTTGTCGTTGGTCAACTTATACCTGCTGGAACAGGCTTCAGAAACGAGCAGAAAGATTACCGTGATGTCAGAGTTATGTTAAAGGAAACTGCAAAGGAAATTGAAAAAGCCGAGGAAGAAAAAGAGAAAGTCGCTGAAAAGAAAGCAGCATCATTGTGAAAATTAAATTTTTAATCCGAATGAAAAATTTAAAAACAAGCGACGGCTGGATTTTAGCCGTCGCTTTTTTGTTAAAAACCAAAAAAGATTAAAAAGATGGCAAAAGAAGGTCTCGTAATAGTTGAATCCCCAGCAAAAGCAAAAACAATAGGCAAGTATCTTGGGAGTGAATTTATAGTTGAGGCATCAATCGGGCATGTCAAAGACCTTCCAAAGAGACCAAGGGATAAGTCAAAACTTGGAATAGACATTGATAGGAATTATAAACCAAGATATGTTGTAATCCCTGGTAAAAAAGAAGTTCTTGAAAAGTTAAGAGAACTTGCAAGGAAGGTAAATAAGGTTTTCATAGCAACAGACCCTGATAGAGAGGGCGAGGCAATTGCATGGCACATAAAAACGGAAATTGAAAGTGTAAATTCAAACATAAAGCGTGTTCTTTTCACTGAGATAACTAGGAACGGAATTGAAAAAGGGATGCAAAATCCCCGTGATATTGATATGAACCTTGTTGATGCCCAGCAGGCAAGGCGTGTCCTTGATAGAATTGTTGGGTATAGAATCAGCCCATTTTTGAAGAAGGTTGTGAATGAAAAAATTTCTCTCTCTGCTGGGAGAGTTCAATCGGTCGCACTTCGTTTGGTATGCGAGCGTGAAGAGGAGATAAAAAATTTCAAGCCAGAAGAATACTGGACAATTGAAGCGGAGTTTAAAACGCAGTCGGGGGAAATTTTAAAAGCCAAGTTATTCAAAATAAATGGCGAAGACCCAAAGATACCAAATAGAGAAACAGCTGAAAAAATTTTAGATGATTTGAAAGACAAAGTTTTTAGAATCTCAAACATCCAAAAGAAAGAAATTTTAAAAAATCCAGCACCACCATTTATCACAAGCACTCTCCAACAGGAAGCAAGCAATAAACTTCGTTTTTCAGCAAAGAAAACAATGATGTTAGCCCAGCAACTTTACGAAGGCGTTGAACTTGGAGATGAAGGAAGGGTTGGATTGATAACATATATGAGAACTGACTCAACGAGATTAAGTGATGAATCTGTAAACGCGGTAAGGGAATACATTTATAACAATTACGGCAAGGAATATCTACCTCAAACACCAAGGGTTTTCAAAAAATCAAAGACAAGTCAAGATGCACACGAGGCAATAAGACCAACATATATGAAGTATGAGCCGAAGTTTGTAAAGAAGTATCTTGATGAAGACCTTTTCGCTCTTTATGAACTCATTTGGAATAGGTTCGTTGCTTGTCAGATGTCCTCAGCTGTGCTTGAGCAAACAGTCGTTGATATAACTGCGGATGGGTATCTTTTTAGGGCAACTGGAACTATAGTTAAGTTTAATGGTTACATGCAAATTTACGAAGAAACAAAAACTGAGTCAGAGGATAAAGAAGAAAAGGAAGTCAAGATACCTGTTAAAATAAACATTGATGAAATTTTAGCACTTACAAACCTTGTCCCCGAGCAACACTTTACAAAGCCACCAGCAAGATATACCGAAGCCTCGCTTGTAAAAGAGCTTGAATCAAGAGGCATTGGAAGACCAAGCACTTATGCTACGATAATCAGCACAATTCTTGAGCGTGGATATGTTGAACTTCAAGATAGAAAATTGATTCCTACGGATCTTGGTTTTGCCGTGAATAAAATTCTCATCTCAAACTTTCCCGATGTTGTTGATTATAAATTTACAGCGAGGATGGAAGATGACCTTGATGAGATAGCCTCTGGAAAGAAAAAATATACCGATGTTGTTGATTCGTTTTTTAAACCGTTTGATAGATATCTCAAAGAACTTGAGAATAAAAAAGATGAAATAAGAGAACAAGTCCAAGAAAAAACAGATATAGCGTGTTATAAATGCGGTTCAAAAATGGTTGTTAAAATTGATAAATATGGAAAATATCTTGCCTGTTCTAATTTGGAATGCAATTATACAATGGCTTTTCCAACGGATGGAGAGCTTGGGCAAGTAAGAGTCTGTCCAGAATGCGGTGGCAGGTTAGTTTTGAGACATGGCAGATTTGGAAAATTTTACGGATGTGAAAATTATCCATCGTGCAAATATACTGAATCAATAACAACAGGCATAAAATGTCCCGAGTGCGGGAAAGGGGAACTTGTTGAGCGGAAAAGCAAAAGAAAACGAACTTTTTATGGATGTTCAAATTACCCAGATTGT
>Ga0209289_100427_pt1 | contig 22294 bp, 21 predicted proteins | sample GXS110809BmetaG_FD_184121 | JGI IMG/M metagenome (GOLD analysis project Ga0209289, IMG submission 184121) | Hot spring microbial communities from Gongxiaoshe hot spring, China to study Microbial Dark Matter (Phase II) - GXS 110809B (SPAdes)... ...
GCTCAACCCACCGAGACTGTTATGCATCTTCTTTGCAAACTTGGTGTCTGGCAGGAGTTCCATCGGCTTAAAAAGGAAGCCAAGAAAAAAACGGAAAGTTCCAACTAACGCCAAAGACTAAAACTTGAGCAAGGAGGGAATAGGATGGAGCAGCGAACTTCTTTGGGACATCTGGTTGAAACTATCGTCCGAGCCCTCGTTGACAATCCAAACGAAGTTCAAGTCAAGCAGATTGAGGGCGAAAAGACTGTCATCGTTGAGGTCAAAGTTGCACCAAGCGACTTGGGGAAAGTCATCGGCAAAGAAGGGCGCATCGCAACAGCCATCCGCACCTTAGTTAGGGCTGCTGCAACCAAGATGAACAAAAAAGTCTCGGTTGAAATCTTGTAGGACAAGGGTTTTATCTCTTGCCGACAGAGGCTTTCGGCGCAGGACAGAGCCTGCACCACCATTGGCAAAATAGCGTTATGGGTGTGGCTGTGCAACTTCTGGAGTTTTTGTCTCCTCCCGTTGAATTTTTGTGTTTGCCACGAGGGAACTTATCATGCCTGCAAAGAAAAAGGTAACTATTGTCACGGATGAACTTCGTGAATGGGTGCAGCCGATAGCAATTATTGTCGCCCCTCAAGGCTTGAAGGGTGAGGTCAGAGTTAAGCCCATTCACAGTGCAGCCGAACAACTATTTTCCGCCGGCAGCGAAATGTGTTTAGTGCTGCCTTCAGGTCGGAGGCAAAAACTCACCATCCAAAGGTGCTACAACAAAGGCTCAGTTTGGATTGTCAAGTTCTCAGAAATTGGTGACATTGACACTGCCGAAAAGTTAGTCGGTTTGAAATTAGCGGTGCACAAGGATTGGAAACCGCAACTTAAAGAGGGAGAGTTTCTCCTAAGCGAACTTTTGGGCATGAAAGTTGTGACGGAAGAGGGCAAAATTGTTGGTGAAGTCTTGGACATCTTGGAAAGTCCTACCCATGACTTGATTGTCACAGAGCAAGCCATGATTCCCATGAGTCGCAAGTTCATTAAGGAAGTGGACACAAAAGGTCGCAAAATTGTCGTCAGCCTTCCCGAAGGCTTACTCAGCAAGGAGGTGCCCAAAAAGCGCCGACCGAGATGGCAAAGGTGACCTTTCACATCTTCACCCTGTTCCCAGAATGGTTTGAAACGCCATTACAAGTTAGCATCATTGGACGGGCAATTAAGGAAAGGCATATCTCCGTCGTTTGCCACAACATCCGCGATTACGCCACCGACAAGCACCGAACCGTTGACGATTACCCTTACGGTGGAGGTGCAGGGTTGGTTTTGAAGCCTGAACCGATTTTTGCAGCGGTTGAAAGTGTGCTGGCTGAACTGTCTTTACCTCAAACTCCGCCCATCATTCTGCTCTGCGCTCAAGGTCGTCCGTTCAACCAAAAAGTTGTCCACGAGTTGGCTCAACATCCTGTGCTTTTCATGATTTGTGGTCATTACGAAGGCGTTGACGAACGAGTTCGCGAGCATCTGGTCACGGACGAAATAAGCGTCGGCGATTACATCTTGACAGGCGGTGAACCAGCAGCGATGGTTATAATTGACGCTGTCGCAAGGTTAGTGCCCGGCGTCATTGACGAGGAATCGCCCATTGAAGAATCCTTCGCCTCAGGTTTGCTTGAGTATCCGCAATACACTCGCCCGCGAGTTTTCCGAGGCTGGGAAGTCCCTGAAGTTTTGGTGACGGGAAATCACGAAGCGATACGAAAATGGCGACGCCGAGAGACATTGAAGCGAACGCTCATTCGTCGCCCTGACTTGCTTTTGAAGGCAAATTTGACGGAAGATGATTGGCAAATGCTTCGGGAAATTGAATCAGAACTTTCCGCCTCAGGGCAATTGTTCGCTGGTTGGAGAAGGTGGTCTGTTCTGCCCTGACATCATTGCAACTTGATGAGGTCAAATTTAGCATCAACTTTCAAATGGAACGACGGAGTGGTCATTTGTGGTGAAGTTGGCTGTTGGCTTGACTGCTGCTCCTGATATTGACTTTGCTGTTTTTCTCCACTCTGTCCATTCTCAGGTTGACTTTGCTTTTGCTCACTCTTTTCTTGGTTTGTCTGAGGGATGGGGATTTTTGTGCCCACTTCCAGCCTGATTGTTCCTGATGCCGAAATTGTCCTTCCTTCAGCCACACTGAACACAACTTCGCTTTCAGCACTATAGCGGGCTGTGAAATTCCACTGCGAACGCAAAGAGGGATCAACCAGTGCATCAATGGGCAAAAGGTAACGGAGACGCAACTTGATGGGTTGAAGTTTCGGCAAAAAGTTTGATGGTTGCTCAAGGCATTGAACTATTGCCAAAGTGATCGTTGAGCCCATTTGATGGACACCTTGCCATGCGTCACCAATTTGCAAGCCCTCTTTCGGGAACGGGACGACAAGAGAGGCGAGTGCCGTTGCCATCAAATCAAAATTTGCGACAAGTTCATCAAAGGAACGAGAACCACCTCCTATAAGGTCAACAATTTCGCCAGTATTTGTTGTCACGAAATTCAATTGAACCCAACCAAGTTTTTGAATTTGTTCCCCAACGGATGAGAAAACCCGAAGTGTCCCACCTTTAAGTTTCAATTCGCACCTCAATTTGTCACCAAACTTTTGCCACCTCTGCTCAATTTCAACGGTCGCAGCAAAATGAGCAAACCCGACGACACCGCCCGATTCCCCTTGAATTTCTCCGTTAACCAGTAAACGATAGGAGGAAGTTTGCCCGATAGCAGGTGAGTATGAGGGTTTGAATGAAGTCAAAGGTTGCAAAGACTGTTGAGTTGAACCAAGCGAAACTAAGGTAAAGCAAAATGCAATTGCCAACAAAATTCTCAAGTTTGTAGCCTCCTCAGAGAACTCAAGGCTTGACTGAGACCAATTCAATCACGCTCTTGATTTGGGTTTGGGCTTGCATGCTCATTACGCCACCGCCGACATTTTCTGGCATTTGGATGACGGCAAATATTTTAGTTTCGGTTTTGATTTCGCTGCTGGAAATTAGCCCTTTCGCCAAATCAAACCAATGTTTCGTTTCGGCTTTTGTCCCTCCCTTTGCTTGAAGGTCAATGCCCATCTCTTTCAACTGAAAGGATTTGGTCACCAGTTCGCCTATCTCAGGGACTTCACTTTGAACTTCAAGGACTGCCAATTCGGTTCCGTCTTTGCGCTCAATGGAGACCAACTTGCCTTTGCTGGAGATTTTTGTTGACGCCGATTGACCCGCTGGCAAAGGAGCAGGGATAGTTCCTATCAATTCCCAAGTTTCGCCAACCTTGAGGGGTTTAGGGGGTAGGTTGATTTGGAGCAAAGACCAAGCCGTAGCGCTTAAAGTGAGAAGTTGCATCGGGTCTTGAAGAGCCTGAAATTGTTCTGGCATTTTTTCGCCCTCGCCCTTAAAGGATTTGATTTCGGTTATTTTCCCGTCAGGCATCAACTTCATCAAAAAGGTGGTTGTCGGGACTTTTTGTTCGTTTGACTGAGTTCCGACCATAGGCATTGAAAGCGCCATCTTACCGCTAACGGTCACTTGCAAAGTTGCTGTCCCATCGCTGGCTACTTCCTTGACAACTTGCTCTTGTGTCAACTCACCTTTGAATTGCAAATCCGTCGCCACACCAACCTCACTGATCAGGTTGGTTTTGCCCTCAATGGTGATTTTGTAGTTCAGCGTTTGCCCAGGCTGATATTTCAGCCTTAAGGAAATGGGCTGGTCTTGATTGGTCGCAAAAAGCAAACCCATCAAAATCCCACTTAACACCATCAAAGGCAGCCAAAGATGCTTCATGCTCATCCCCTCCTAAATTGACCTTGGGTTTCTTTTCCCTTTCTTTGCCAATCGGTAGGCTTTCATTAGCACTTTCGCTTCCTTCCCTGTCAGAAAGCAAGAGAATATTTCCGTCCCATCCATCAACTCCATTTTCAATCGCCTCACTTTTTGTCAAAGCGCCTGTCCGTTAACAGTTTGCGCAGATGTCCTAACCCTATTGCCAGTGCAGTTAAAATTTTTGCGTGTTGCAAAATTAGACGCAAGGGAGATGGTTGAGACAAACTTGAGTGGGTGATGAAAATGCTCCTTCAACGGCTCAGGCAAATTCTTGTTCAGGTTCAACAAGGTCAAGTGGGGGTTGACGAGGCTTTAAGGGAACTCCGCAATTTGCCTTTCCAAGAACTTGGCTTTGCCAAGATTGACCATCACAGGCTTTTGAGGCGTGGTTTTCCAGAAGCCGTTTTTTGCCTCAACAAAACTCCAGAGCAGGTAGCGAAAATCGTTGAAGCGATAAGCCAAAAGGGTGTGACAGTTTTGGCGACGAAGGCGAGCGAAACACACTACGATGCTGTCAAACAAGTTGCCCCTCAAGCCGTTTATCACCAGTTGGCAAAACTCATTGTTGTGGAAGGGCAAGAGCCTGTCAAACTCCCGCCAGAAAAGCAACCTAACATCGCTGTCGTGTGCGCTGGGACAGCAGATTTGCCAATTGCCGAAGAAGCAGCAGTAACATCAGAATGCGCAGGGTGCAAGGTTGAACGCATAACTGATGTCGGCATCGCTGGAATCCACAGGCTTCTTGACTATCTGACAATTCTGGAGCAAGCCGATGTGCTCGTAGTCGTCGCTGGGATGGAAGGGGCGTTACCGAGCGTTGTTGCAGGGTTGATGTGGCAACCAGTCATTGCTGTCCCAACCAGTGTCGGGTATGGTGCAAGTTTTCACGGGTTATCAGCACTGTTGACGATGTTGAATTCATGCTCACCTGGCATCGCTGTCGTCAACATTGACAACGGATTTGGTGCAGGTTATCTCGCTGCCCTGATAGGGCGAATGGCAAAAGGCTCATTAGTGCAAATTTGAACTGCTCATAGCAACTCGCGATAATTGTCCTGCACTTTTTTGATTGCTCTTGCAATGTCTTCCATGTCTTCAGGCTCCCCCAAGAAAATCCCTTGCGTTAGCCAAACTGCCTCGTGGTCGCAAACTCGTTCGGTGTTGGGGCACTTGACTTTGCTGTAATCGTAATGGCGCGCATAAGGATGCCAATCAAGGGAGGATTTGCTGAAGGCGGGTTCTCGGTAAAGAGGTTTGTAGCCTGGACTTGCTGGAATTCCTTCTGACCGAAGTGCCTCAATGAATTTTGCTTTGGAAACACCTCCCATCCCTTCTGGGAAGTAGCGGAAGATGAAAAGGTGATAAGCGTGCTCAGTTACTCGTTCGTCTTCCCCAAGTGGCTCAACGACTTCCAGTTCTCTGAGCAGGCTGTTGAGATAGTTTGCATTTCTTTGCCTTTTGGCGTGAAGTTCATCGGCTCGTTGAAGTTGAACAAGCAAAATTGCTGCTTGCCATTCGGTCATTCGGTGATTGCCCCCGATGATGTAATGGGCATACCACTCACCAGTTCGGGAACGACCGCAGTTGTGAAGAGACCAAACTTTTTCTGCAACTTCGTCGCTGTCAGTTGTTACTGCTCCGCCCTCACCTGCAGTGATGTTTTTGCTTGCTTGGAAACTGAAACCACCTGCATCGCCGATTGCGCCGACCCTTCGCCCTTTCCAAGAAGCGCCGTGAGCCTGAGCGCAGTCTTCAATCAAAGCCAAACCGTGTTTCTTTGCAATTTCCGTTAAGGCATCCATGTCACAAGGGCGACCTGCGATGTGGACAGCCATAATGGCGCTTGTTCTCGGAGTGATTGCAGCCTCAACTGCTTGAGGGTCAAGGGTCATAGTCGTTGGGTCAATGTCGGCGAAAATAGGCACAGCGCCAACATCTAAAACGGAAGACGCTGAAGCGATGAAGGTGTAAGGGGGAACGATGACTTCTTCGCCGGGTTTGACGCCGACACCGCGCAATGCGAGATAAAGGGCAGTCGTTCCGTTAGTGCAACCTATGCAGTGGCGCGAATGCTGGTATCGGGCAAAGGCTTGCTCAAACTGCTCAACCTTGCTTCCCTTCACTCGTCCCCACCACCGTCCGCTTTCAACAACTTCCTTAAGGGCTTGAACTTCTCGCTCATCAAAAACTGGCCAACCATGAAATGGTTTCGTTCTCGTCGGTTTCCCTCCGTTGATCGCCAAAACACCCATTGCTTTTTCACCTCCGCTTGTTTTGCCTCCCAAAATGATAGCACCTCAAGTAAAGAGAGTTCGGCGATGGCACAATTTGAGTTGAGGCGATGAAGATGAAGTGCCATGTTTGTAAATCGTCTGTCCCTGAGGATGCTAAGTTTTGTCCTCAATGCGGAGCGAAACTGGAGGAAGGCGAAGAACCAAATCCAGCATTGCTTGCCCTCATTGACCAATACGAAGGCAAGTTGCGAGAGAACCCCAAAGACACAGCGACCCGTTTCAATTTGGCTTTGACCTATATCCGCTTGAAGCAATGGGGCGCTGCAATTCAGCAACTTGAAATTGTCAAAAATCAAGAGCCTGATTTCCCTGATGCTTGGTATCTTCTGGCAGTTGCTTACCAAAATCTCGGTCAGAAAGAGCAAGCAAAATCGGTTTTGAAAGAGTTCATCCACCGTTTTCCCGACCATCCTAAAGTCTTTGAGTTGCGCCGCAAGAAGTTAGGTGTGTTTGACACTTCTTAGCCTTCGTCGTCAAAATTGCTCATACAGGAGGGGAGAAGGGATGAAAGCGCTGGCAAAAACGAAAAAGGCGCCAGGTTTTGAACTCGTAGAAATGCCCATCCCCAAATTAGGGTCAGAAGAAGTTCTGGTGAAAGTTCGCTTTGCATCAATTTGTGGGAGCGATGTCCACCTTTATCAGTGGGCGCATTGGATGGCAGAACACATGAAGGAAATTCCGCGCATTGTCGGTCATGAAACTGCTGGCGAAGTTGCCGCTGTCGGCGAAGGGGTGAATGAGGTCCAAGTTGGCGATTTCGTCGCTCTTGAAACTCACATCGCTTGCGGCTCATGTTACCAATGTCGGACTGGAAGGATGCATGTTTGTCGCAACTTGAAAATTTTGGGATTTGACATTGATGGCTCTTTTGCTGAGTTTGTAAAAGTTCCCGCTCGCAACTGCTGGAAAGTGCCACCTTCAATTCCCAAGGAATGGTCTTCTTTGATGGAGCCGATGGGCAATGCTGTTGACACTGTTTTGGCTGAACCTATTGCAGGACAAAGAATAGCCATTTTGGGTTGCGGTCCGATCGGGCTAATGGGCATTGCCATCGCTAAAGCGTGTGGTGCTTCATTGATCATCGCCTCCGAACCACACCCTTTAAGGCGAGAACTCGCAAAACGAATGGGAGCAGATATTGTCGTCAACCCTAAAGAGCAAGACTTGGTTGAAATTGTCATGGCAGAAACCAATGGCGATGGTGTTGATGCAGTTGCAGAGGTGTCTGGCAACCCTATGGCTTTCCTTCAAGCCTTTGAAGTTGTTACATCAGGCGGCTGGATTGCTTGCCTTGGGTTATTTAACCAACCCGTAACTTTTAACCCGTCCGACGCTATCATGAAAGCCATCCGTATTCATGGCGTAACTGGTCGGAAGATGTTCAGCACTTGGGAAACGGTCTCTCGGTTGCTGGCATCGGGCAAAGTTGACCTTGAGCCATTAATCACTCATCGCTTTCCTTTGGAGCGTTTTGAAGATGCTTTTCAGTCCATCATCAATCATCAGGCAATCAAAGTAGTGTTTGATTTGCCTTGAAGGAGGGACGGTATGATAGTGCCTACATGGGAAGCCATTGCCCGTGTCCTGCTTACGATGATATTGAGCGGGTTGATAGGTGCAGAAAGGGAAGTCCATGAGCGACCCGCTGGCTTGAGAACTCATGTTCTTGTTGGTGTCGGTTCGTGTTTGTTCATGCTTTTGTCCTTAGCCATGACCCAACTTGGTGGTGACCCAGGGAGAATAGCCGCTCAAGTTGTCACGGGAATAGGCTTCATTGGCGCTGGAACAATTTGGATGAGAGGTGATATTGTGCGAGGTTTGACAACTGCTGCTTCAATTTGGACAACGGCAGCAATCGGAATGCTCACAGGTGCTGGCTGGTATAGCCTCGCAATCATCGCCTCTTTGGCGGTTTTTATCGCCCTTACCGCTATGAGGCGAGTGGAACGATTTTTGATTCAAAAATTGGCTGGACAAACAGTCATTGTCCAATGCGAACTCCCGCCAAGCCCTGAAACTTTGTGGGAGTTTATTTCGGCGCTGAGTGAATTAAAGGCAAGGTTGATGCAAGTTGAAAATCTGCCTTCAGGTGACACTGACTTTCAAAAGGTCAGACTCACTTTGAACTTGTCTGGACGAATTACAACTGAACAACTCATTCAAGCGCTTATAAGGGCTGGTGCTGTTTCTGCCAAGGCGGAAGAGTGAAACCAAAAAGAAGTAGGACTTACGCAGTTGATGTCATCTTGTGTAGGGGCGGACGATAGTCTGCCCGAAAACATCCTTTATTAAGGGATTAAAACTGCCCTTGCGGGCGGCTTAGCAGCCGCCCCTACATCCAACTGCGTAACTCCTAAGAAGTTACACACTTTGGCGGATTGCCTTCAGCATTGTTGTAGCCTTTCATCTAAGTGTGACTTGCAGGTGAAATCCAGCCATGCTGATTGACAGCCTAATGCTTGCTGCTGTCGTTCGCGAACTCAATAGCGATTTGAAAAGCAGTGTCGTCCGTTCGGCGAAAGTTGTTGCACCTTTTTCGGTCGCATTAGCGCTTCAGGTCCGCAGTAGGGGAAGAATTTGGCTTACCGCATCCGCTCACTCTCGCTATGCTCACATCGGTTGGCATCAGAAATCGCTAACAGTTGGCGAGGTTGAGCACCCAGAAACCGAACGGTTCGCAGAAGTTCTTGAGCGTCATTTGGAACAGGCACGATTCATCGCAGCGGAGCAAATTGACTTTGACCGACTTGTTGTTTTGCACTTCGTCAACATCACGCCGCTTGGTGAAAGGAAGCGGTTTGCCCTCTGGTGCGAAATCATGGGAAAGCACAGCAACTTGGTTTTGGTTGACGAAGATAGCGGTTTGGTGGTTGACGCATTGAAGCGTTTGCCTTCGTCAATGAACCGATACCGGGAAGTTTTGCCGGGTAAGCCTTACATCCGACCGCCAACGGGCAACCGCAAAAACCCCTTGACCGTTGAACGGGAAGAAGTTTTCAAAATCGCAACTGAGAACCAAATTTCTCAGCCGTCAGATTGGGCAAAATTTTTCTTCGGCATGAGCAACCATTTGCTTAAGTTAATGGAGCAACGAATTGGTGAACCGTTGACAGACCCAAATGTGTTTTGCCGCGCTCTTGACTGGCTGCGGACTGTAATTGAACGAGGCGAATTTGAGCCGACAGTTTGGAAAGACGGGGACGGCAACACCGCTTGGTGCTACCCGCTCCCAATTGCTCATGCCAGTCCCCAGTCCCCGATCCCAACCCCCCACTTTGCCCCTGCCTTGACGGAGTGGTTGAATTCGTTGGCAAAGCGCGAAACCTTTGAGCAAAAGCGACAAAGTTTGCTGGGAAATTTGAAGCGGAATATGGAAGGGCTTGAAAGGCAAATTGAGGAGTTGAGGCAACGATTGCAGGAAGCACAAGAAGCCGACAAGTTACGCAAGTGGGGCGAATTATTGCTGACTTTCGCTCACGAGATTCCCGCTGACGCCAAAGAAGCGGTTGTGACCGATTACGATACTGGGCAGCAAATTCGGATTCCGCTGATTGAAGGTAAAACGGTGTCCGAAAGTGCTCAACATTATTTCGCCCTTTACCGCAAACTCAAAAGCGCCGCTGAAACCTTACCTGCAGTGATTGAGCGATTGCAGAAGCGTTTTGAAGATTTGCGCAAACTGGTTGAGCGAGTTCAATCAGCGAACGAAAATGAACTGGCTGAACTCGCTTCCCAATTGCCGAAAGCATTGACATCGGCAGCGGAGACTCCGGTGCGCGTTCAATCTGAACGCGATGGTGATTTCCTGCGTTTCAATGTTTTTGGTGGCTACGAAGTTTGGGTCGGTCGCAATGCCGAAGCGAACGCGAAACTGTTGCGGGTGGCAAGACCCGATGATTTGTGGTTTCATGTTAAGGGAGCACCTGGTTCGCACGCTTTGCTTCGGGTTCAGAAGCGGAACGAACAAGTTCCGCAAAAAGCGATTGAAGAAGCAGCACAACTTGCCGCATACTACAGCAGCCGGCGAACTTCTTCTTGGGTTGAAGTTGACTACACGAGGGCGCGATATGTCCGACCAGCAAAGGGGCAAAAAGGTTTGGCGTTTTACACCAACTTCAAAACCATCGCTGTTGAGCCAAAATTGCCAAGCGAAACCTGAACTCAAAAAACGGTAGCGCCGCCTCTTGGGGGCGACGGTTGTTAAACTTTCGTCGGAAACAAGCCCCGACGCCACCATTTTTGAAAACGCTCAACACCGAACGCACAACGCTCAAAGCAAGTGAAAGGTGACCGACAAATGTCCGAGCGACATATCCTTGTTGTCGGTGGTGGAATTTCTGGGCTTAGTGCTGCTTACCATTTGCTCAAAATCGCGAAACAGAAAGGCATCCATGTGCGGGTTACCCTTGTTGAACGCGAGAGTTGGTGGGGAGGGAAAATCCGAACCGTCAAAGAAGATGGGTTCACTGTTGAAGGCGGTCCAGATAACTTCGTGACTGTCAAGCCTTGGGGGCTTGAACTTTCCCGCGAACTTGGGCTGACAGAAAGTTTGCTCCCGACCAACCCGAAAGCGCGGCGGGTTTTCATCCTTTGGCGCGGTAAATTGCATTTGCTGCCACACGGTTTCTTGACCTTCTCCCCAGACCTGAAAGGGCTACTTGAAACTGATTTGCTTTCGTGGCGCGGCAAGTTTAGGGTTGCGCTCGGGATACTTTTGCCCAAACCGAAATGGGATGAGGATGTAAGCGTCGGGAAGTTTTTACGCTACTACTTGGGTGCGGAGATGACTGAGCGAGTCATCGCACCGCTTATGGCGGGAGTTTACGGAGGCGACATTGAGCAGTTGAGTGCCCGAACAGCTTTGCCCACACTTTGGCAGATTGCGAAACTGCACCGCAACCTTGCTTGGGCTTCGCTCATTCGGACGCTTCGCCGAAAATTGTTCGGTCAACCCCAAACTCAAAGAGCCCAGTCGTTTTTCATGACGCTCAAAGGTGGCTTGGGCGAGTTGGTTGATGCCTTGCTCGCTAACTTGACAGAAGCGAATTTGCTGCTAAGACGGACCGTCACGGCTTTAGAATTGGACACCGAAACAAGTAAGGTCATTGCGACGCTTGATGACGGTGACAAACTAATCGCTGATGCCGTCATTTTGTCAACCCCTGCTTGGGCTGCTGCCGAATTGATTCGTCCGCTTGATGAACTCTTAGCCACAGAACTTTCAACCATACCGCACACTCATGCTATCACGGTTTCACTTGCTTTTGACCGTTCACAAGTTCAGCACCCGCTGAATGGCTCAGGTTTCCTCGTTGCACCCGACGACCAGCAAGAGAATTTGCTGCTTGCTTGCACATGGACATCAAGCAAATACCCACCGAGAGCACCGCAAGGCAAAGTTTTGCTGCGGGCTTTCGTTAACCGATGGGTAGACCTAAGCGATGACCAACTTGTTAACGAAATTGTCAAGTCATTGCGACCACTCCTTGGCATTGTGGGAGAACCGCGAAAGGCTTGGGTTTTCAGGTGGGAGAGCGCGATGCCACAATACACTGTCGGGCATCACCAAAGGGTCGCAAGAATTAGCGAGCGAGTGAGGAGATTGAGGCAGATTTTTCTGGCTGGAAACTACTTGACAGGAATTGGCGTTCCCGATTGCATCCGCGCTGGCAAAGAAGCAGCGGAGAGAGCAATGAGGATTTGAAGTCAATGCACGAGACAACAGATGCTTTCTCTACCCATGCTACGGGCTTTAGCCCGTAGTTGCTGATGAATTTTTGAGCGCCGACTTTAGTCGGCAAATTTCTTTGTCGGACGAAAAAAATTCACAAGCCAATTTTTCGGGCACATTTCGTGTGCCCCTACAAATCTTGGAAGGCAAGCCTCTGGCTTGCCGATTTTCCGCTTGGTAGCGTCGGGGCTTGTCCCCGACGGTGGCATGGATGATTGTTAGGACTTACGCAGTTGATGTCATTTTGTGTAGGGGCGGACGATAGTCTGCCCGAAAACATCCTTTACAAGGGGTTAAAACTGCCCTTGCGGGCGGCTTAGCAGCCGCCCCTACATCCAACTGCGTAACTCCTACACAAAAGAGCATGGGACAGAAACTTAAACGATTGTGAGGAGGTGTTCTGTTTTGGGCGTCAAAAATGACCGTTGGATTCGCGATATGGCTTTGAATCACGGGATGATTGAGCCGTTTGAGGAGCGGTTGGTGCGTAAGGGTGTCATCAGTTTTGGGCTGAGTTCCTATGGCTATGACATGAGACTTGCTGACGAGTTTTTGATTTTCACCAATGTCTGGGGTGCGATTGTTGACCCGAAAGCCTTTGACGAGAAGGCGTTTGTCAAGCATAAGGGCGACTACTGCATCATACCGCCAAACAGTTTCATGCTCGGCAGGAGCGTTGAGTATTTCCGCATCCCGCGCGATGTCATCGGCATCGTCGTTGGAAAATCGTCCTACGCTCGCTGTGGCATTGTTGTGAATGTGACCCCCCTTGAGCCTTGCTGGCGAGGTCATGTTACGATTGAGATTTCTAACACTACACCTTTGCCAGCAAAAGTTTACGCTAACGAAGGCATTGCTCAGGTCATCTTTTTGGAAGCCAGTGAAGTATGCGAGGTGTCATACGAAGACCGTCAAGGCAAGTATCAGGACCAACAAGGAATTGTGCCGCCGAAGGTAGAGTGGTAGAAGGTGGTGAGCAGTGTGCCTGCTCCGAAGACAACATTAGAGCATATTCGTGAGATGGCATTAAGAATCATTCATGGCGAGGCACTTTCACGAATTGCACGGGAATATGGATATGCTGCATCACCTTCAAGATTTCGGAACCGAGCAAAACGAGTTCTCTCTCCGCAGGAATTTGTTCAATTACTTGAAAGGCTTAAAGCGAATAGTCGCGATACTCGCTTCCGACCAAGGGTTACAGGCAATTGGCGAATTAACTTGGAGCGTTTGCAGAAAATCAAGAGTATGACAGAATTAGAGGCAGCATATCTCGCAGGCATTATAGACGGAGATGGCTCGCTTACTTTGACACATAGGAAGCGAAATGCCGTTCGCGGTTGGGAGAACATTGAACCTCACATGAACATCTCCAACACAAGTCAAAGCCTAATGAGTCACCTTTCGCAAATGCTGGGTGCACCCTTTTACATTGTTAAAGATAGACGAAGCCGTAATTGGAAGCAGCACTTCATCATCTCTATCTCCGCTTTTGTAGAGTTGGATGCACTGTTAACTCGCATCATCCCATACCTGATAGTCAAACGGCGCCGAGCCGAAATAATGCTTGAGTTGGTGAAACGAAGACTCTCAAAAAAGCCATACACTGAGGAGGACAGGAAATTGCTTCGGGAATTTCGGCGTCTTAATCGGCGAGGTAAATAGGCTCTGAGAGGGTTCAAATATGGAACAGGCATTTATGGCGCTTGTTGCCGCGTTCATTGCCTTGTGGACTCGCTTGACGCTGAGAAGCGTCGCTCAGCAACCTTTGTTGCGCCGCAAAAACTACTTGGGTGAAGAGGTCGTCAACAGCGCTGGGTTGGCTTTTGTGGGGAGTTCAATTCTCGGGTGGCTTTTCCTTTGTTGGCGCGGTTCGGTTGATTGGCACGAAGGTGGACAATTGATGTTCGCAGCGTTGTGGTTTGGAGCACTTGGCTTGCTTGATGACCTTGCCCTTGACACTTCCGCAAAAGGATGGCAGGGACACTTGAGGGCATTTTTCCGAGAACGAAAAATCACGACAGGGTTTGTCAAGTTGGTTGGAGGCGGTTTGGGAGCGTTGATTTTATCGGCTTGGGTTCTCGCTGTGAGCGCTCCCACATCCCTGCAACGCTTCTCGCCCCAATGGTTTCTGCTTTTCATCGCAAGTTCAATTTTCATCGCACTCAGCGCCAACACGCTGAACCTGCTTGATGTCAGACCGTCGCGTGCGCTCAAAGGTTTTTGGTTGCTCACTCTCGTTGGTTTGATTGTCTCGCGAGGTCAAGGTTGGCAGTCCTTGTTGCCGCTTATGGTTGGCACAATTGTCTGCGCTCCCGCAGATTTCGGTCGCAAGGCAATGATGGGCGATGCAGGCTCTAATCCGCTTGGAGCATGCTTTTCTGTTTGGGCTTTGAACCATTGGACAACGCCAGTTCGTTGGTCGCCAGCAATTTGGGTTCTGCTGGCAATTTTCATCGCAATTCAAATTTACGCTGAAAAGCGTTCGCTAACCGAAGACATTAAACGCATCGCACCGTTGCGTTGGTTTGATGAACTGGGGGTGCGAAAATGAGCGACCAGCAAATTCAACCTGCAGACTTGACAAAAGTTAGAACAATTTCGGTCGCCGAAAGGCAAAGCAAAGTTGAAGTTGACCTGCTGGCGAAACCACTGAGCAAGGGCGCAAGTTTCTCCGAATTTTGGCGGTCACTTCCCCACATACTCGCAGCAAAAGAGTTGCGCGAAGTTGTGGACGCAGTCGTTCAAGCGAGGCGAAACAACCGTCCCGTCATCGTCCTTTTCGGCGCACATGTCATCAAGGTCGGTTTGAGTCCGATTGTCATTCAACTTGTGCGCGAGGGCGTGATTACTGCAATTGCCGTCAACGGCGCAACCGCATACCACGATGTTGAATTGGCGCTTTTCGGGCACACGAGCGAGGATGTAACTGAAGGCATGAAAACTGGCACTTTCGGCATGGCAAAAGAACCTTGCGATTTTGTCAACGCTGCAGCGAGGCGAGCGGCGGAAAAAGGTATTGGGCTTGGTCAAGCGATTGGAGAGGCTCTTTTAGAAAACGGAGGGAAATTTGTTGAGTTCAGCGTGCTCGCACAATGCGCAAAAATCAGTGTCCCTGTGACTGTCCATGTCGCAATTGGGACGGATGTCAACCACATGCACGGAAGTTTTGACCCTGCAGCGTGGGGAGTTGCGACTCATTACGATTTTCGGCTTCTTTGCCGTTTGGTTCGTGACTTGACCGACGGAGTTGTCATGCTTTGGGGTTCTGCGGTTTTATTGCCCACAGTGCTTGAAAAGGCGTTGACAGTTTCTCGTAACCTGTGGAACGAACCTGAACGGTTTGTCGGAGTCACTTTTGACTTCATCCGCCACTACCGTTCATGGCGCAACCCGCCAGAGAAAGCGGATGCTTTGGGAGGCAAAGGCTACTACATCGTCGGTCACCATGAGTTGCTCATCCCGATGTTCGCCCAAGCAGTTTTGGAAAACCTGTGAGCGAAAGAGTTGGTCAGGTTCAGGACGAGAATTTGGCTTCCGTTTTTTTGCAAATGTGGAGGTGTTCTGAGATGGAAATCTTTGAAAAGCCTGAAGCGATGCAAAAGCGTTCCCTTGAGTTGCGCGCTCAAGGAAAAATCATCGGTTTCGTGCCGACGATGGGCTACTTTCACGAGGGGCATTTGTCGCTCATGAGGCGAGCAAGGCAAGAGTGTGATGCGGTTGTTGTGAGCATTTATGTCAACCCGCTGCAGTTTGGACCGAGGGAAGATTTCAACCGCTACCCGCGTGATTTGCAGCGCGATTTGAAGATGGCTGAAGAAGTTGGTGTTGACATCGTTTTCGCACCGAAGGATGAGGACATGTATCCAGAGGGTTACCAAACCTTCGTTGAAGTGACTGAACTGACGAAAGGGCTTGAAGGCTTTTATCGCCCTGGTCATTTTCGCGGTGTGACGACAGTTGTAGCCAAATTGTTCAACATTGTTTTTCCCCACAAAGCCTATTTCGGTGAGAAGGACTTTCAGCAGTTGCGAGTTGTTCAACGGATGGTAAGAGACCTGAATTTCCCCATTGAAGTCGTTCCTTGCCCGACAATTCGTGAACCTGATGGGTTGGCGATGAGCAGTCGCAACACTTACTTGAGCGAGGATGAACGGAAGGCTGCAACTGTGCTTAACAGAGCGTTGAAGGCTGCCGACGAACTCTTTCGCAGCGGAGAAAGGGATGTCGCTCGTTTGAAAGCAAAGGTTTGGGAAGTTCTCGCAACTGAACCGCTTGCTCGTCCCCAGTATGTTGAAATCGTTGATGCCGAAACTCTTGAGCCTGTTCCCATCGTTAGCAAACCCGCAGTTATCTTGCTCGCCGTTTTTGTCGGTCAGACAAGGTTGATTGACGAGTGGGTTTTGGGCAAAGGGGAGTAAGGCTAACATTTTCACGCTTTAGGCTTATAGACATTCCAACATTTCTGTCGGGACATCTCACCTGCTTGATGCAAATTGCTCAAACAGTCAGTAATAGCCACTCGTTGGTAAACCGTTTTTGAGAATCGCGACGATGACACCGACGAAAGCAAGCAGAAGGGAAGTCGCAACTCGCAGTGCAACTTGAGACCTAAAAGGAAAGTTTTCGCTGAAGGGTAAGATGAAAACCCATCCCGACAAAGGAGCAAGCCAAAAGAAGATTGCCGACATTAAAGGTAAATCGGCATAAAACATGCCACTAACATTGATGCCGAAAAGTAACAAAACGAACACGCCTGATGCACTTTTCACCATTGACCATTGCCTCTGCCAAAAGCAAAGGACAAAAATTGCACCAGCGACCGATGCCCCCACTCCTGAAAGTTGGCTCAGTTGGGCGGAGTGTGAGATAAAAAGCGCAGTGCTATTGAGTGCTGCAATCAACGAGAGCGAGAATGGCAAAACCGCATCGGGTTGTCTTTCCGAAAGTTCATCCAATCCTGTCCAAATGAATGCAAACGCTAAGCCAAAAACAATAGCCCAAGTGATTTTCGCTGAAAGGCTCAAGACCGCTGATGGCATCAGCAAAATCGTAACTGCAAAAATTCCAAAAGCCAACCGAAACGAGAGCCTAAACGGCGCAAAAAGTTTTGGCAAGTTTTCAAGGGGCGAAAGCAGCGATGCTAAGAAGGCTAATAACGGCAACCAGCCTTCAACAGATTTGGGGATGAACTCAAGCGAACCAGTCGCTATTCTGTGACCGACAGCGTAACCGAAAGCAATTGCCAAAGCGGTCAAAAATCGGCTTAAGGTCAGCAAGCCTCGCTTTAATGCAATGAGGGCAAAGAGCAAAATCAAGGATGTGGCAACGAAAGGAGGTAGGCTCAAAATCAAAGCCGACTTTAGGAAAAAAACCATGAAGGCTCATCCTCTTAATGTGCAGTCCTTAGCTTATTTCCTGATTCCCATGATGGCTACTGTCAAAGTCACTTCATCGGCGGCGACATTCATCAGCCCTTTCATCCCAAAATCGCTTCGCTTTACGGTGAAGGTAGTTTCAAAGCCAATAACTTGCATGCCTTTGAAGTTTTTGCCTTCACCGACTTTTGTGACCTTTACGGTGATGGGACGAGTGGTGCCGTGCAAGGTCAAATCACCCGTAACTTGGAAACGATTTTTACCGATGGCTTCAATCTTCCTGCTTTTGAAAGTGATGGTTGGAAATTGCTTAGCATTGAGGAAGTCAGGGCTTTTCAAGTGCTTGTCCCTATCAGGCACTCCAGTGTCCAAACTTTCAACGTTTATGGTGATTTCAACGGAACTTTTGGCTGGGTCTTTGTCAAAAACGATTTGACCCTTTATGTCAGTGAAGCGACCATAGACGAACACCGAGTTTGCTTGAGCAACATTCAAACAGCGGAAAATCACGAAAGAGTGAACAGGGTCAACTTCGTAAGTTTCGGCAGCCAAAGCGAGGCTAAGTGTGAGAACCGAAATCCCACAAATTATCGTAACCGAAAAGAATTTACGCATGAAAATACACCTCCTTCATTTCAGATTTTTAGCACTTAAATTTTGACATGGTTTAGGGCGAAATCGTCAAGCCACCTTTTTCATCGTTTTAAGGGAACACAACCTGCATGTTCCCGATTTTTTCGCCATGCAAATTTTTGAGGTCGGGGTTGAGAAATTCGGACAATGCTTCAATTTCGCTTTTGGTCAACCAACCGAAATGCTCAAGCAGTGTTGTGACAGCAATTGGTGTTGCCCTGTGGCTGCCATCTTGAACTTTCACGGCTATGGCTCGCCCGTCCCTGAAGGCGCCAGCAAACAAACCTTCTGCTCCTCCTTTGCTGATGAAACGCCCATTTGTCGCTTCAATGAATTTTGTGTTCCACATGCCCCTGCCTGAAATCATTTCGGGATGCTGAGCCATAGCCTCAACTAATCGCCTCGCAGCATCATTTGCGGTCAATCCAAGTGGGAAAGAAGTGTCAAGGTCAGGGAAAGTTTGAGTGACGAACCTGTGGAAAGCCAAAGCAATTGAGCGCAGCGAGGACGCCCAAATTGGAGCGCCGCAACCGTCGGCAACTACGGTCTCAAGCAAATTCGGTTCATCCGTAGCCGCAACTAAAACTTGGGCGATAATTTGCTGAACTGGATGGTCAGGCTGACGATAAGTTTCCAAAGGTGCGCCGAGATGTTTTGCCGCAAGCAGCATCGCTGCATGTTTGCCAGAGCAATTGCTGTGCAGAGGAGAGGGTTTCAAACCTTCACGAATTAGTCGGTTGCGCTCTTCAGCATCAAAAGGTTCATGGATGCCACATTGAAGTTGCAATTCCGTCAGTCCTGCTTTTGAAAGCATGCCCCTTACGACTGCTATGTGCTCGGCGCTACCTGAGTGAGAACCGCAAGCAATTGCCAACCCCTTAGCATCCAACCCAAATGCATCCGCTGCGCCTGTTATGACGACAGCCATCGCTTGAAAAGGTTTGGCTGTGCTTCGCCAATAAGTGACAATTTCGGAATTACCGAAAGCGACAATTTGCTTGCCATTTTCATCAAGGGCTATGGCGTGAACGAGATGAGTGGCTTCAACAATGCTTTTTCTGACGACTTCAACCTTTAGCGACTCCATCCTTTACCCTCCTTTCTGCGTCATCACCTCACGATGCCATTTTGCCAATTCTCCACCACGAACGACTGAGTAGCAATGGTAAGGCTGTTCTACCTCAAAAGTGCGGGAGTGAATTTTTGAGCCAAACTGAGTCTCCAGCGGTTATTCGCCCATCTCGTTCGTCTCTCATGGAGCGACCTTAATGTAGTCAACTTCAACGAGAACATTCGCATTTGTGCATGGGTCTATTCGCAAGGAATTGATGATGCCACGCCAACTTTTACTCTCGTGGACAGGCAAGCGGTATTCGTGCCATTGACCGTCAACCTGAACCGTGAAAGTGAAAGCAGCACGGGGGCTAAATGCGTAAATGTTTGCTGGAAGTTGTAGTGAAGTTGCTAATGTTTTCCAGAACAATTGCCCCTTGTCAGGGAACACTTTACCATCCTTGCTTTGAAGGCGCATCTTCACAATCACGAACCTAAACTGACTTGCACGAATCCGAACTGGAGGTCCAAAAAATATCGGGTCGTAACCCGTCGTCTCACCAATTAGCCTACCGTTTTCCACACGGACATCCCGCAAGTGAACCCATCCTCGCCACCCTTCGTCGCCTTCTTCAAACTCCCACGAATTTTTGTGAATTGGCAAACGCTCAACTTCTTTCAGCGCCAAGCCAACATCAACAGGGGTAAGGTCAATGTGCTCTTTGGATGCATCAGTGAAAACTTCGCGCACAGCGTCCAAGTAGCCGAACCCAAATTCGGCGTGTGGCTCAATGTAACTGCCTTCTCCCCACTCATTCCACGCTTCAATGATGGCAATTGGCAATGCCTCCCCCTTTGGCACAAACTTGTCAAGGAACGCTTTCGCATCTTGCAGATGCTGGCGAAACTTTTGTGGTGTCCTTCCAAAGCGAACCGAATGAACATCGCCATACCAAGGTCTCGGATCCCAACCACCGTTAATGGGCAAAATGAGCGGGATTTGGCTGACCTTAACAATTTGCTGCCAATAATTCCGATAGCCCTCAAGAAGGGAGTCGTAAGGCGCCCACAAATCCAAAGCCCTTCTCCCCAAATTTGTCCATGTGTAGGCGCTGACAGCGTCATATCCTTCCTGCGCCCTTAACTTCGCCTCATCTGGGTAGCGAAGACATGCAACAAGGTAAAGCCCCTTCAAACCATGATTGAGGCACTCCTGCCTCATCACATCAAACGCCTTGCGAACGCCTTCGCCACCCAAATCTTCGGTCAAACGGCTTGGTTGAAAAATGAACACAACAGGTTTGCCATCAATTGTCAGGTATTCAGGTTGACGAAAATAGTGCTCAATCCAAAAGCGAGTGACAGTAATGCAATCCTCAAGCGACGAAGTTTTAGGTTGATTGTGGTTTGCCCAAAGCAAACAGAACTTGAGCAAGTTCCGATAACGAGCCTTCATGTAGCCATTGTGCAAAGCGTGTTCCAATTTCCTTGCTCCTCTTTCCCAATACCAGTCGTAGGCGAAGAAGGTGATGCCATGTTCAACCGCCCATTTGATGTGCCAGTCGGCAACTTCAGGGTCACCTTCACGATACCAACCCAAAAAAGGCTTTCGTTCGGGGAAGCGAAAGATGTAAAACCATGAACTGAAACTGTGCCAACCAGGGAAGTAGTAAACTCCGACCTCATACTTGCCACGAACTGGATTTGGTTTTGGCACATAATCGCTCTTTGGAATGAATGGACGAGGCAGGAAATTGAGGGGCACTTTGGCAGTGGTTTTAGGTGCATTGTCTGCTACAACATCCAAAATTGCTTCCCCCTTTGTGGGTCTTTGGGCAACAACTTGCCATTGAAGTGTTACCTCGTCTTCAAATTCTAACGACTCAATCCTTGAACTTGGCTCAACTTTCAAATCAATGCCCTTTGGCAAAACTAACCTCACTTTGACATTCCTTGCCGTTTCGCCACCAGAATTTGTAATCGTCGCCACCAAACTCGTCGGAACACCAACGCGAGGAGATGCATCATCCAAAGCGAAGTTGATAACCCTCAAACTTGGCGAACCTGACGGTTTACTTTCAACATTGAACCAATTCAATCGCACAATTGCCCCCGCTTCATCGCTCGGTCTCAAACCCAAAGCGATGATTCGCCCATGCCAATTTTGATGGACAATCATGTCAAGGTTGTAAGTGTATTCCTTTCCGTCGGCGACAATTGGGTAAACAGTCACCTGCTTCAACCCATGCTCCTTTTCATTGGCAAAATAAACCGTTGCATAGTTGCCCTTGCTAACTGCCATGTGAAAGGAAATGAAGGAGTTAGCCTCTGCGTCAGCCGAAATAGGCGCTAAAAGCAAAGCATTAGGCTCGTTCATCGTCACCGTCCAACCCTCTTTCTCTCGCTTCATATTCGCATCACCGATAACCAACCACTCTGTTATCCGTCCCGCGTCCCTCGTCTCGCGTCCCGTTTCCAACTCAACTATGCGGATGAACTCAACTTCAAAATTCGCCCCACCAAATGGGTCAAAGCGCAATCGGATGATTTTGCCTTCAGGATGCCAGAAGGGTAGAATTCGGTAAGTTCGCCATTTGCCGTCGCCGATTACCGAAAACGGCGTGCGTTTGTGCGGTCTGAAACCACCGTAAGGTGGCTCAGTCGTGTTGCTCCAAAAGAACTCGGCAACTCCATCTCTGTCAGCCTTGAGCCGAATTTCAATAACTTGCCAAGGTGAAGCGGGAATTTCAAAGGGCGCTTCAAGGAAAAAGATTGGGTCATCGCCTTCGGTTCGGAAACTCAAAATGCCATTTGCCACCTTGACATCCTTGACTTGACTATTTGGTTGCCAACCTTGCAAGTCGCCGTTGCGTTCAAACTGCCACTGAGCCAGAACCCTTTCGCTTTGGGGTGCAAGAAGAGAAACTGAAAGCGAAAGCAAAATCGTCACCGCAAATGTAACAACTACCGCAAAACTTAAAACTTTCCGCATCGCCTTTCACCCCCACTGAGCATGGTTGTAAGGCGCAATGTAGGGTCGGACAAAGTCTGCCCGTTTTGCAACACGCAATGCAAGGGTGGACAAAGTTCACCCGTTTTGCATCGCACAATGTAGGGGCAGACGAAGTCTGCCCGTTTTTGAGAATTTTGTAGGCAACAAGAATTTAGTCAGCACAGTGTAAAACCACGCCCTGCCTTCCCAATTTCCAGAGAGCCAAGGATTTCCACAAAAACTGCCTGCCCTATTTGCCCCCTTCACGCCATTTCTGAGCAAGCGTTTGAAGTTGCTGCTTCATCGCATCGGAAATTCCACGCTTTGCAGGTTGGCGATTTCCGAGCCATCGCTTTTGTGCTTC
>Ga0209289_100431_pt1 | contig 22169 bp, 24 predicted proteins | sample GXS110809BmetaG_FD_184121 | JGI IMG/M metagenome (GOLD analysis project Ga0209289, IMG submission 184121) | Hot spring microbial communities from Gongxiaoshe hot spring, China to study Microbial Dark Matter (Phase II) - GXS 110809B (SPAdes)... ...
CTTGAAAGCCAGGGGCCCTGAGGGGAAACCCAGGCCTAGCGATCCATCGGCTCCTACCAGTGGGGGCCGGTGGTGACAGAAAAGTTACCCCAGGGATATTGCGTCCATCAACCGATAAATGCCGCTGAAGCCACAGTTTTCCTGGATGTCGGAAGCAATTTACTACTTTCTCGGCGTATTGTCCGATGGATATGTAGGAAGCAGACCAGAGAAAGGTGAATATTTGATCGAGCTGTATCAAAAGAACGTCGAATTCTTACACTATGTTCGCGAACTGCTTCTACGCGACATCGGCGTTGAAGCCAAGATACACAAACACAGAAGCAAATACCACAAGCTCGCCGTTTACTCCAAGCTTCTCTTTGACACACTGTCCCATGAAAAGACACGACTCTTCAAGCAAACCAACACCAATCAGGAAACAGCGTTCGTGAAAGGATTTGTCGACGCTGAGGGCTCCGTGCATAAAACTCTAAACAGAATAGCGATCTGGCAGAAAGATGTTAGCGTGTTGCTGGAAATTCGGAAAGTTCTTTCCCGAACAGGCATACTATGTGGGGCGGTTACGAAATCGCGAAACGTTTACGCCTTAAACATTTACGGTTTTAACAACCTTGTTCGGTTTGAGGAACTGATTGGATTCCGACATCCAGAGAAACAAAGGCTGTTGAGGCGGAAGGTAGCTATGGCGCAACCCTAAAACAGGCTCGTCGCGGGCGAGAGTCCCCATCGACCCCGCGGCTTGGTACCTCGATGTCGGCTCTTCCCAACCTGGCCGTGCAGAAGCGGCCAAGGGTGCGGCTGTTCGCCGATCAAAGGGGAACGTGAGCTGGGTTTAGACACCGCTGTTGGGGAAGCCTTTATAGAAAACGACGGGCTAGAAAGTTTAGCCAACACCATGGAAGTTTCAGCTCTTCAACTTCAGATCATTTACGGGTCGTTACTCGGCGATGGATGTCTCGACAGGCCTAAACCTGGTAACTCGAGGTTGCTCCAGCGACACAGTGAGAGGGATGAACACTACGCACGGTTTAAGCATGAGGCGCTGAGACCCCTGATCCTCGGCTTATTCAAGCACGTTTATCGAGATAGAAGAAGCGGGAAAACATACTCTCAAATCGGGTTCAATACTGTGAGAGACCGTTTCTTCACCGATTTGTACTGGTTGTTTTACCGGAATAACGTAAAACACGTCCCCGAAATCATTCTTGCACAGTTAAACGAGGTTGCCCTTGCTGTATTCGTAGGCGATGACGGGACGTTTGACAGGTCCTCTGGTACCGTGAAGATCTCGGTGGACAGGTATGACATGCGAGACAGACAGCTGATACTTAGATGGCTCGCCGAGAGGTTTGGCATTGAAGCCACAATCCAAAAAGACAGAATCTACATTCTGAGGAGAAGCTACCCGCAACTTATCAACACAATGCCTGAAAACGTTCTTCCATACATTAGCCGCAGGCTAGGCTTCCCCTAACGGGTGGAACAGACCGTCGTGAGACAGATCGGATTTTACCTGTTGGGAGTGCTGGCTGCCTGAGGGGAAGGTGCTCCCAGTACGAGAGGAACGGAGCGCCGGGGCCTACGGTTTACCGGTTGTCCTACAGGGCACTGCCGGGCAGCTGCGCCCCTGCGGATAAGGGCTGAAAGCATCTAAGCCCGAAGCCGCTCCCGAAAACAGGCAGCCAATCGCCGGATAAGGGCCTGGCAACAGGCCTGTTCTGGCGACGAGGGCTCCCGTAGAAGACGGGTTTGATGGGGCGGGGGTGTACGGATGGAGGCTTCGGCCGGACATCCTCAGCCCGCCGCTCCCAACCGCCCGAGTGGCCTAAGGCACGCCGTCCAGGCGAAAACGCATCCACCCAAAGGACGCGGCACCATGATTTTTGCTGTCGAAACAATAACGCATAACATATTTTTGCATGGGCTAACGTTATTGTGTATGTTTCTTGTTAGGGGTGGCTATGTTGTTACGATGGATGATAGGCTGACGGTTTTGAGGGATGGATGTGTTGTGGTTGACGAGGATAGGATAGTAGATGTGGGAGAATACGAGGATTTGAAGAAAAAGTATAGGGGCTGTGAGGTTCTGGGCGACAGGTGGAAGGTTGTAGTACCAGGCTTGGCTAACTGTCATTATCATTCGAGGGAGCAGCTGGCGCAGACGCTTTTTCCCGACGGGTTGGGGGAGGTTGAATGGTTCAGCAGATACTGTCTACCATACCATCAATTACTCAAACCCGAAGATGAGAAACTCGCCTTCACCTTAGCTCTCTACAGCATGTCTCTCAACGGTGTTACGACGTTCGCCGACGGCGGGCTTCTATACCCTTCGACAACGCTGAAAGCACTTGAGACAATCCCGCTCAGATGCTACGTAACAACATGGTGCTGGGATGTTTCGGAAACAATAAAGAAAACAACGGACCAAGCCTTGACGGAGCTGAAGAAGCTTTTCCAAGAGTTTGACGGAAAGATGAACGGTCTGGTCAGGGTTTGCGCAGCGCCTATCAGCATAGAAACATGCAGCGAAAAACTGCTTGAGGAGGTTTTCCACTGGGCTCGGGAGAAAAGGTTGAAAACATACATCCACACCGCATCCTTTTTAGAGGATTTCGAGAAATCAATCAAAATAAGAGGAATGACTCCAGTCGAATATCTTGCGGGCAAAAAACTTCTCAACCATGATACGAACCTGTTGCATGCGATACATCTAACTGAGAGGGATGTGGAGCTGGTGGCGGGTAGCGGCGCTGCAGCTGTCTGCTGCCCCATGTCCTCTCTCATCAAGGGGAAGGGGTTGGCTGTTAGAGGTAAATACCCTGAGATGTTGAGAAAAGGTGTAAGGGTTGGGCTGGGAGCCGATGGCGCCCCATCAACCCATCACACCGACATGCTAAGGCTCTCATCCCTTTTCGCAGGCCTTTTCAGAGATTCCCGTATGGATGCGAAGGCAGTCTCCGCGGTTGACGCTTTAAAGTCCGTCACAACGACGGCTGCCTCGGTAGTAGGGTTGGAAAACTTGACAGGCTCTCTTGAGAAGGGTAGAAAAGCGGACATCGTCCTGCTGGACATGCGGAGGCCGGCGTTCACACCTACAGCAAACATCTTAAACTCTCTAGTTTTCTCGGCTACAGGCGACACGGTTGATACCGTAATAGTGGATGGACGGGTGGTCGTCGCAAACAGGAAGGTAGTTGGGCTTGATTATGAGAAAACCTACGAACAGGCTGAGAAAACAGTGGAGAGGCTCAGGACGGAGTTAAACATCTAGAGGCCTATGTAGCTTTTTTTGACTTCGGGCGAGTTGAGCAGGTCTGATCCCGTTCCGGTCAGCTTTATCTTCCCCTGTTCAAGGACGTAGGCACGGTCGGCATGCTGCAGGGCCAATGCCGCATCCTGCTCTACAACAAGTATGGAGATGCCCTGCCTTTCCCTTATTTCCCTGATTTTATCAAAAACGATTTTTCTAGCCAGTGGCGCCAGACCAACGCTAGGCTCGTCAAGAAGCAGTACACGGGGCCTTGCCATTAAAGCCCTTGCGACGGCGACCATCTGCTGCTCTCCTCCGCTCAGGGTTCCAGCCAGCTGCTTCTTTCTCTGCTCTATGATGGGGAAAAGCTCTAAAACCATCTTGTAGTCCTGCCTAACCCCATCCTTGTCTTTTCTCCTGTAAGCTCCTGACATTACGTTTTCGTAAACTGTCATGTCTGGGAACAGCCTTCGCCTCTCTAGTGCGAGGACCAATCCTTTCACAACCCTTTCATGGCTTGGGACATGTGTAAGCTCTTCACCGTCAAGGATTATCCTACCTGCCATAACGTCCGCGATCCCCATGATGGCCCGCATCAAGGTTGTTTTACCCGCTCCGTTTGGGCCTATCACAGCAACTATTTCGTTGCCTCTAACACCGAGGCTTAAATCATGGATGATTGGAACAGAGCCGTATCCTGCGGTCAACCCTTCAACCCTGAGAACCTCACTCAACTCCAAACACCTTTGAGCTTCCAAGATAAGCTTTAACCACCTCCTCGCTTTTGGGAACATCCGCTGGAAGACCTTCGAAAATTATCTTTCCCTGGTCCATGACTATTATTCGTCCAACGACCTTCATCAGCTCACGCAGCCTATGCTCTATTATCACCAGCGTTCCCTTGTTTTCTACGAACTCTTTTAGTACGGTGGAGACTCGCTCAATCTCGTTCACGGTTAACCCGCCGAAAGGCTCGTCGAGCAGCAGCAGGATAGGTTTTGAAGCGAGACCTCTCGCTACCTCAAGCATTTTGAGCTCGCCGTGTGTGAGAAGGTTTGTTGGAAGGTTTTTCTTGTTGGACAGTCCCAGCGTGTCCAGGATCCTGTCGATGAAGCCGTGGTCTGGTTTAGCGCTTCTGACTGTTGTTGGCGCGACGAGGTTTTGATATACTGTAAGCGATTTAAACGGACGGACTATCTGAAAAGTTCTGACCAATCCTTTCTGGCTTAAATGGTATGGTTTCATGCTTGTGACGTCTTCGCCGTTGAAGTAAACACGGCCTTGGTCAGGTTTCTCCATCCCCGAAATGAGGTTGAAAAGCGTTGTTTTACCTGCTCCGTTGGGTCCTATAATCCCCACCATCTCCCCCTTTTCAATGGTTATCGAAACATTGTTTACAGCAACTATGCCTCCGAAGCTTTTTGTTAACCCCTCAGTCCTCAGTATGGGCATAAAACCTCCTCCTCACGTAGCCAACAATGCCGCTTGGAAACAGCATAAAAATCATCAGAGCAAGGGCCGAGTATATCAAAAGCCTCGACCTAACCAGTATCTCGACCTTCAGCGACTCTATTATTGTTTCTATGATGTAGGCTCCGACAACGGGGCCGAGCAGGGTTGACCTTCCTCCTAAAAGCGTCATTAGGAGGGGAAGGCTTGCTTTCTCAAGCTCGTACGTGGCCGGGCTTATGACACCGTTAAGGAATGCGTAGAACCCTCCTGCAAGCCCTGCTAGGAAAACGCTTACGGCGAGACAGTACAGCTTGTATCTCGGCACGTCTATTCCACATGCCATGGATGCAGTTTCATCGTCTTTTATGCATGAGAAAATTATGCCCAACCTGCTTCTAACAACGACGTAGGTAACCATCACCCCTAGAAAAACAAAAGAGAGGCTGATGAGATAGACAACGTTCGCGTCTGTTGATATGGGTGGGATGCCGAAGATGCCGTCGTGTCCTCCCAACTGAGGTAAGGCGTTGGTTACCTGGTAAGCTATCACAGGTATCACTAGGGTTACTAGAGCGAAGAAATGCCCGCGTAGCTTTAGGCTTGGCAGCCCTATCAAGCAGCTGAGGCCTGTGATTATTACGGCTCCGACGAATATTGCGACAATTGGAGGTATTCCAAGGTTTAACGCTACGATTGCCGCAGCATAGCCTCCGCCAGCGAAGAAGAAAGAATGGCCTAGGCTGAGAAGCCCCATATATCCTGAAAGAAGGTTCCAGCTAACTGCAAGTAGAGCGAATATGTTTGTCAAGGTGAGAATGAATATTATAAACCTGAGGTTGAAAAATGTTGGTACAAATGCAAGCGCTGCGAAGACGGCCAGCAACCCCAATAAAGTCAGCCTTTCTCTCCGCATCAATGTTCAACACTTCTGCCGAAAATGCCACGTGGTCTAAGCCATAGAGTCACCAGCACGGCTATGAGGGAGGCGGCTCCAGCGTAGAGAGGGCTGACCAAGTTTTGGACGGCTATTTCCACATAGCCTATCACGAAAGCCGCTATGAGGGTTCCACGATAGTCTCCGAGACCTCCCAGCACAACTATCGCGAAGGCGAGGGTGAGCATGGGCCATCCCATAGTAGGTGTTATAGTGCTTTGAGGTGTTACGAGAAGGCTTGCTAAACCAGCTAAAGCTGTTGAAAGCCCAAGAACAAGCGCCATGACGTTCTGCGGCTTTATTCCCACACACACCGCAGCCTCAATGTCTTGGGCTACACAACGTATAGCCAGCCCCACCTTCGTCCTGTATATGAGCATCCATAGACCCACAAGGAGGATTGAGGCAGCTACGGCTGCTGCTAGTTGCTGGTTAAAAACGGAGATGCCGAAGATAAGGGTGGAGCCTGGGAAAACCGCCGGCGTTGACCATGGAAAATTCGTGAAAAACAGGACTATGAGGTTTTGGATAACAAGGGCTAGCAGGAAAGTGGTCATTATCATCTCAATATGCTCCTTAACCCTTCTGAGGACACCCCAGTAGTAGACGAAGCCTGCGGCAAAGAGTGCGGAAATGGTGGCGACAGCGGTGACTGCTACAGGAACGTTGTAGATGGTGACTAGAGCGTAAGCCATGTAGGCTGCTGCAGCATACCAAAGACCGTAGGCTGCGTCAATCATGCGTGCAACTCCAAAAATAAGGGAGAAGCCCTCTGCGTAGAGGGCGTAGACGAGGCTCGTTATGAAGCCGTAGACGAGTATGGCCGACAGAGATTCGGCGGAAACCATCTTACGGCAGTATCATGTTGCGTACTTCATTAGGCTGGTCGGGGCTCCAGACAGGCACAAGCTCTCCGTTCTGCCACTGTCCGAAATACCAGTAGAGGTTGGGGTTTGCCAAGTTGAGTCCATGAAGCTTTCTCGAGAACTGTATTCTACCAATTACACCTTCGTAGTCTGTTTGCTCGAGGGCGGGTACAAGCCTGTCAGCCTTCCAAGTGTTAGCCCTCTCAAGCGCGGCCTTCAGCACGTATATCGCGTCGTAGGTGTCGAAAGCGGCTGTGTTGGGCGTTTCCTTGTAACGCTGTGTGAACTTTTCTATGAACGGAATAGTTTTCGAGGTTACCGGAACCTTAACAGTTGCGGGCCACCAAATCGAGCCTAGTGCAGCTCCACCCGTCTGGTCCCAGAACCATGAGAAACCACCTAGAAGACCTGGTCCGAAGACTATCGGTTTTTTACCGGGCGACCAGTCATAAGCAGCCCATTGTTTAACGAAAGCCACGCCAGGCGGACCGGAGAACAAAAGAATTATGAGCCCTGCACCCGATTGTTTGATGCGTGCAAGATAGCTTGAGAAGTCGGACTGGGTTGTTGGATAGAGCTCGGCGAAGACGAGGTCGAAGCCTTGCTGTTTCAACCTTGCGAAGAACGTCGAGTTGCCAGCCGGCCTTCCAGCTAAACCAACGGTCCATAAAGCGTTTTCAGCTACAAGAGCGACTTTCGTGACGTCGGGGAAGTTGGGGTTCTTTTGCGCAGCGTTTCTTAATGCTACTGGGATAGTTGCGATGTAAGGTCCGGCGCTCGAGTTTCTGCCGCCGGCGAAGAAGTGGAAGTAGTACTTGTAGTTCTCGTAGTTGGTTTGGACAAGGTCTTCCACTATCCGCTGGTTTGACTCGACGTCGAGGAAAACTATCTTGTACTGTGAAAGGAGCTGAGACTGAGCCACCACGACGTCTGTTCTGACGCCGCCTACTATTACGTGGGCGCCGTGAAGCTCTATGAGCCGTTTAAAAGCCGTCACACCCTGGTCGACGGGTATCAACGGGTCCATCTCGTTTGTGTCCTCAGCAACCAACACTAGCTGGTATTTTGTTCCATTCAGAGTCACCCCGCCGGCTGAGTTTATTTCTTCAACGGCCATCTCGGCGGCATACTTCGCATGAATTCCGACCGGGTTGGTTAGGGGGAGTGAGAGGCCTATTATGATCTCTCTCTTCTGCGGAGTTGGTGTAAGAACGCCTGTTAAAAACATCCCCCCTACCGCTGCGGCTGCAATCACGACAACAACGATGGCAACGACAGCCACGCGACTAACAGCAGAGTTTTTTGCTCTCATACCCATGTGTCTGCACCGGCAATTATTTATGTGTTATCCATCATCAATGCCCAAACAAATAATAATCATCCGCGCTAGCCTTGTATGCGGAAGCATGATAGTAATAGACAGCAACGAGGCTGCGGAAAACAGCAGGCTTGTTAAATCTCTTGAAAAGGTTGTGGAGGCTGCCGTCCGACCGCTTCCCGCCGGAGACTACCTTATTATCGGCCGTGAAAAAAACGCACTCATCGAAAGAAAGACGATCATGGATTTTCTCAACAGCCTTAAGGGCAGGCTTTGGGACCAGCTTGCCATTTTAAAAGAGTTCGAAGGAGAGAAGATGATTATCTTGGAGGGTTACCTCGGTCTTTATAGGAAGAGGGGCTGGAAAGAGGTTTCTATTCTGGCGTTGATGGACAGGATTGTAAACGAATGGTGTGTTCCGATAATCCCTACACCAGACATAAAGGGGACTATGACGTACCTGGTTTGGAAGAACAAGTCGCTGGGGGAGGTTGCTGAGTTTAGAGAGTATCCGCTGAGGCTGAAACGTAAGGACATGAAGCCCGAAGAACAGGCCCTCTATGTTTTAGAGGGGTTATGTGGACATGAGACGGCCAAATCGCTGCTGACGCATTTCAGGACTTTGCGCAACGTTTTTGCAGCACTGGACCCGGCCGTCCCAACCGCAGTTGAGGAGTTACGTAAAATCAAGGTTGGCGGAAAAAGAATACCTGAAAACACTCTCAGAAAGATGCTGACAGTCGCAAACACTGTTTTTCAAAAAATAGATGCAGGTGAGGGGGAAAAGGAAGGTGGTTAAAGCCCTAGAAACTGCTTCTCGACCTCCGGCAGCCATTTAAGCTCTTCCTTCAACCTATCTATCGACTTCTTTATCTCATCCTCGGGATAGTACCATGGAGGAAGTTTTCCCTCGAAGAACTCCTCGTAGGCGTGCAGGTCGAAGGCACCGTGTCCGCAAAGGTTGAAGAGGATGACCTTCTCCTCGCCGGTCTGTTTGCATCTCAAAGCCTCGTCTATCACGTACCTGATGGTGTGGGCCGGCTCTGGACCCGGCAGGAAGCCTTCTGCTCTCGCGAACTGGACGGCTGCCTGGAAGACCGATACCTGGTCGTAGGCATGCGGCTCTATCCATCCCTCGTGAAGCAGGAGGCAGAGCGTGGGAGCGTCTCCGTGGTAACGCAGTCCTCCGGCGTGGATCGGCGGCGGAATAAAGTCTGAGCCAAGCGTGTACATGGGCAGTAGCGGCGTCATCTTCGCCGTGTCGCCGAAGTCGTATGTATAGATGCCTTTAGTCATGGTGGGGCATGCCGTCGGCTCTGTGGCCACAAACTTAACTTTCTTAGGAGCTTTCTTCGACACAACCTCGTAGTAGAAAGGCCAGAAAAGCCCGGAGAAGCTGCTCCCGCCCCCAACACATCCAGCCACTACGTCTGGATAGTCACCAACCTGCTTCAGCTGCTCCAGCGCTTCAAGGCCTTGGACCGTCTGATGCATCAGGACGTGGTTTAACACGCTTCCTAGGCTGTATCGTGTGTTGTCGTGCGTAACACAGTCTTCCAGAGCCTCGCTGATGGCTATGCCTAAGCTGCCCGGATGATTAGGGTCCTTGCTCAACATAGCCCTCCCAAAGTTTGTCCTGTCGCTTGGGCTGGGATAAACCTCAGCACCCCATGAATGCATCAGCATCTTTCTAGCAGGCTTCTGATTATAGCTTGCACGCACCATGTAAACCGTGCACTTCATACCGAACATGTTTGTCGCGAACGAAAGCGCGCTCCCCCACTGGCCCGCGCCCGTCTCCGTCGTCAGCCTTTCAACACCCTCCTTCATGTTGTAGTATGCCTGTGCGACAGCTGTGTTTGGCTTGTGGGAGCCCGGAGGCGAAACACCTTCATACTTGTAATATATTCTGGCAGGTGTTTTGAGAGCCTTCTCAAGCAGCACAGCTCTGTAAAGAGGTGTCGGCCTCCACAGCCTCAGCACGTCCCTGACTTCCTCGGGTATGGGTATCCAGCGCTCAGGGCTCAGCTCCTGCTTTATCAACTCCTTTGGGAAAATTCTCTCCAGCTTCCTCGGGTCGACAGGTGTTCTGGTTGAAGGGTCTATCGGCGGTGGAAGAGGTTTCGGAAGGTCTGGCAAGATGTTGTACCAGCTTTTAGGCAAGCTGTTTTCATCCAAAACTATTTTATGCTGCACGCCGACATAATGAAGATAAGGTTAATATAAACTTTTGAGGCTGCTGCGGTTGCCGACGATAGGCTAATTTTTAAGACAGACCGTAGGAGTTGCATGGATTTTGACGAGCCGGAAAGCATGACGATGCTGAGACGGTCTGTTTCTGAGTTTATGAAAAAATTTCCACCCGAGTATTGGCGGAAGGTGGACAGTGAGAGAAGGTTTCCTGAAGAATACTGGAGAGCCTTGGCTGAGCAGGGATTGCTTGCGATAACCATTCCCGAAAGCTATGGTGGTCTTGGAATGGGTTTGTCGGAGGCGTCGGTCGCGATGATGAGTGTTGCATCCTCGGGCGGAGGCCTGCCTGCAGGAGACCTTCTGATGCGCACGCTTGTCTTCGGCGGTGTTGTGATTGAAAAGTTCGGAAAGGAAGAAGTGAAAGCCAAGTATCTGCCGCTCCTCGCCTCGGGCAAGCTTATCTGTTCCTTCGCCCACACCGAGCCCAACGCCGGAGTCAACACCTTCGACATCCAAACGTCAGCCGTAAAAAAAGATGGAGGATTTTATCTCAACGGTCAGAAGATATGGATAACGCTTGCGCACATGGCAGACATCATGGTGGTTGTGGCAAGGACAACGCCGAAGCATGCGGTCAAAAGAAAGTCCGAGGGGTTGAGCCTCTTCCTCGTCGACGTGAAGGAGAACCGCGTCAGGACTTCGAAGATACCCGGAATGGCTTTAAGGCCTCTCACAAGCAACGTTGTCTACTTCGAGGACACGTGGGTTCCTGAGACAAACCTATTGGGAGAGATCGACCGAGGATGGCAGGCGCTGGCAACCCTGCTTAACGCAGAGAGGATTTCAACAGCCTCCATCTCCCTAGGCTGCGGCGACTACGTGCTTCAGAGAGCGGTGGATTACGCATCGAGCAGGAGCGTTTTCGGAAGGCCGATAGGCAGCAATCAGGCGATCCAGTTCCCCTTAGCGGAGGTTAAGGCAGGGCTTGAGTCGGCGAGGCTCATGACTCAAAAGGCTGCATGGCTTTTCGACAGAGGAAGGGATTGCGCCTTCGAGGCGAACGTAGCCGCATTCTCAGCAGCCAGAGCGGCGTTCAAAGCGGCCGACCGAGCGGTTCAAACGTTCGGAGGAATGGGATTCGCAGAGGAATACGATGTTGAAAGGTTTTTCAGAGACGCCAGACTCTTCCGGACAGCACCAGTGCCCGAGGAGATGGTTCTCAACTTCATAGGCACAAGGATACTGAACATGCCGCGTTCCTTCTAACATCTCAGTTGCACCTTTATTAATAGAGTTGCACACGTAAACATATGTCGTTCAATTATGTCGGAGCGCCCGTCAAGATGAAGGAGGCGGTGCGTCATGTCAAAGGCCGCGGCATGTTTGTGGACGACATCAAGCTTCCAGGCATGTCTTACGTCGTATTTCTACGTTCGCCATATCCACACGCGGTCATCAGATCCATAGATGTCTCACGGGCTTCTTCCGCTGAGGGTGTTTATGGTGTTTTCACCGGCGCCGACATAAAAGCCGTCACCAAACCATTTCCCCAGCTAACCGTTCCACCGGCCTCCAAAGTAATCGACTACTCGATGGCGGTGAAAAAAGCTAGGTTTGTGGGCGAGCCTGTCGCCGCTGTCGTAGCGGACACTCCCTATCACGCGAGGGATGCGGTAGACTTGATAGAGGTAGACTACCAGCCTTTAACGCCTGTGACAAACCCGTTAGACGTGCTCAACGGCGAAGCCCCCATCATCCATGAAGAGGCTGGCACAAACATAGCTGCATCAATCGAGTACGACTATGGAGACTATGACGAAGCCGTCAAAAACGCTGACAGAATTGTTACATCCAAGCTTGTTTTCCACAGGTTCAGCTCAACGCCTCTCGAGCCAAACGCGGTTTTAGCGACGTACGACGAGCGGTCCGGTTACACCATCTACTGCAACAACCAAATGCCCATGTTCCTCTCACCCTCCATCCTCAGGGCCTTGGACACGGATATGACGAGGGTGAGGATCGTGACGCCAGACATTGGCGGAGGCTTCGGCGTCAAAATCATCAACTATACTTACATGGTTTTGGTTGCAGCCTTGTCGAAGCTTGTGGGAAGGCCTGTAAAATGGATAGAGACTAGGACAGAACATATGATGGCCAGCTCCCACGGTGCTGACAGGCATTTCGAAGTGGAGGCGGCGGTGAAAAATGATGGCACGCTTCTCGGGCTCAAAACAACAACCGTGGACGACATAGGTGCTTACGCGAGACATGAGCCGGCGGGCCTGACTGTTTGGGCGCAGGTCGCGCCAGGATGCTGTAAGCTAAAGCACTTGCGTCAACGGATGTATGCTGTATTCACGAACAAATGTCCTGCGGGGCCCAACAGGGGTTTCTCGAGGGCGCCTCATCAGTTCATGATTGAAAGGATGCTGGACAAAATAGCACGTGAGCTGGGCAAAGACCCGCTTGAGATAAGACGGCTAAACTACATCTCGCGGGATGAGCAGCCCTACACAACGCTCAACGGATGCGTCTACGACGGAGGTGATTACTTCGGCGCGCTCCAGAAAGCTGCTTCGATGATAAACATCGTGGAGTGGCGTCGGAAGCAAGCTGAGCTAAGGTCCCAGGGCCGTTTTATTGGCGTTGGGGTGGGCGTCACGCTGGACTCAGGGACCGCGAACTTTGGGCAGGTTCGTATGCTCAATCCCCAGCTGCCGAACGTGGGCACGAGTGAGGCTGCAACCGTACAGATGACGCCCGACGGCAAAATCCTTGTGAAGCTTGGAACCGTCCCTCAGGGGCAGGCTCATGAGACAATCGCTTCGCAGATAGTAGCTGACGTTTTGAAGACAGACTATGAGGATGTGACGGTTGCGCCGGGCTTCGACTCGGAATCACATCCATACACGCTTCACTCAGGAACTTATGCCAGCAGGTTCGCTGGAACAGGTGTGATTGCCGTGTATAACGCCGCGCAAAGGCTCAAAGACATGATAGCCAATGTAGCAGCCAACATACTTGAGGCCCGTAAGGAGGACATAGTTGTCGAAGGCGGTGCAGCATACGTTAAAGACTCGCCTGAGAAGAAAGTCTCCTTTAAGAGGATAGCCAGGACAGCATACGCAAATCCGTTCGAGCTTCCCAAATACATGGAGCCTGGTCTGACGGCCACAGCGGTTTTCAGCCCAGACTTCAAGCCTCCAAACGAGAAAAAGGTCGGCAACCTCACGCTCACCTACTCTTATCAAGCGCACGCGGTTGTGGTTGAGGTAGACCCTGAAAACGGGGCGGTGAAGATTCTCGACTACGCGATAGTGGATGACTGTGGAACTGTAATCAACCCTGCGGTCGTGGATGGGCAGGTTCACGGCGCAGCCTGCCATGGTTTGGGAGCCGTTCTATATGAGAAGTTTGAATACGACGAGGACGGCCGTCTTCTGACGTCTTCATTCATGGACTATCTGGCTCCAACAGCCGTCGAAACCCCATTCTTCAAAACATACCGTATGTCAATACCTTCCCCGTTCACGCCTTTGGGTGCTAAGGGGGTTGGCGAGGGCTGTGGCGCCCCTATCCCAGCCATCGTGGCTGCGGTCGAGGATGCCGTCAAACATCTTGGAGGAGAGATACTTTCGTCGCACGTGAAGCCTGAGGACGTTTACCGGCTGATACACAGACACGGCCGCAACCAATAAATTACGCAAGAAACAAAGAGAGTGCTGATATGTTTTCGGCGTCTGTTTCGGTCACGGGATACGCGGAGACGCCTGTGAGCCGTGCGAGAGTTGACAAAGGTGAGAAGAAGCTCACAATCGAGGAATACTATGCGTGGGCTTTGAACCTGTTGCTTAAGCAGACAGAGCTTTCGCTGAAGGATTTCAAGGGTCAGGGTGTCGGCGTGACCGGCTCGGCTTATCCACGTGCCGAGATATGGTCCGCAGAGGTTGTGCAAAACCTAGGCCTTGAGCCAAAGCTGTTGGTCCGCGCCGACCAAGGCGGAGCTAACGGGACAGCTTTGCTGATAGCGGGCGCGCTTGCCATTCATGCAGGATACGTAGACCATTTCCTAATCCTCGGCGCTGACACCCCCATGAACATAGCCGGCGAGGGGTCGCTAACATGGCGTTATGAGCTCGACTACCTCATGCCCGTGGGAATGATGGGTCCGAACAGCATGGCCGCTATGATGATGAGAAGACAGATGGAAGTGTACGGTTACAAGCCCGAACAATACGGCAAAGTCTCGGTTTCCCAGCGGGAGAATGCCTCAAAAAACCCCATGGCCTACTTCAGAACCCCGCTCAAAATCGAAGAGTACCTATCTTCCCCCATGATTTCAGACCCTCTCAGAATGCTTGACATATGCCCGTTCGTTAACGGCGGCTTCGCAGTTCTGCTCTCGAAGACAAGTTTAGCTTGGAAAATTTCTGACAAGCCTGTCAAGCTTGTCGGTTTCGGCGAATGGCATAATCCTGATGCGAGCAACACGTTGCGCGACATAACGTCCACCGGCTTGAAGATTGCTTCGAAGCAAGCCTATGAGATGAGCGGGGTCAAACCCTCGAACATAAGCCTGCTAAGCGCCTACGACGACTACACGCCCGTGGTGCTTATGCAGCTCGAGGACGCGGGATTCTGTGAAAAAGGCGAGGCAGGCAGGTTCGTTGAGGAAAACGACCTGACCTACTGTGGAAACCTTCCAGTCAACACGGGCGGCGGACTACTCTCATACGGTCAGGCGGGCATGGCTGGCGGCCTCCACCATGTCACCGAAGCGGTCAGACAGCTTAGAAGCGAGGCGGGCGAAAGGCAGGTAAAAGACGCGCGTTACGCCATGGTGACCGGGTTGGGAGCTCTGGCTCACGGCGGCAGCTTTATCAACAGCTGTGCACTAATTTTCGAAGGTGTGTGACATTTGAGCGAATACAAAAGACCTTTACCTCAAATCTTTGAATTCACTAAACCCTTCTGGGAAAGCTGTAAGAAAGGAGTTCTCATGGTTCAAAGATGTAAGGCCTGCGGCGGATATCAGTGGTATCCAAGGCCTTCATGCGTTAGATGCGGTTCTATGGAGGTTGAATGGGTGCAGTCTAAGGGCGAGGGTTCGGTTTATTCCTACACCGTCGTCAGAAGAGTCGTTGCCAACTCGCCCGACTTCCAGCGAGACATACCTTTCGTCGTCGCTGAAGTTGACTTAAACGAGGGCGTGAGGATTTACGCTAGGGTTGAGGGTGTTAAGCCCGAGGACGTCAGGGTGGGAATGAGGGTGAAGGTATCTTTCGACAACGTAACACCGGAGATAAGCCTTTACAAATTCCAGCCAGCCAAATGACAATGCACGTCGAAAGATTTAGGATAGGCTTCCAAGACACAGACTCAACCGCCAGGGTTTACTTCACCTCATATGTCCGATGGTTCGACATAGCCTTCATCGAATACCTCCGGAGAAACAACGTTGTGTTCGACAGTGTCGGGGGACTAGTCCAGAACGGAGAACGGCTTGACAAAACCTTGGTTATAGGTGAGTATGGATGCCGTATCATGAAACCCTCGAAGTACGACGACCTCGTGGAAGTTCATGTAAACATACGGGAGACAACGAACAAGGTGGTGACCGTCGATTTCGTTCTCAAAGATGCTGGAGACGGCGAAGAGCTTGCCTCAGGCTGGATAAAATACGTCTGCGTAAGCCTGGAAAACAAACGGTCCGCCGAGTTCCCTAAAATGCTAAAAGAGATGTTTGAACGAGGTCGAAGATGAAAACGTAATATAGCCAGCTTACGGGTTCCAAACCCGTCGATGACACCTTTGGAAGTGGGTGCCATATTTCTCACGACGGTCACGGCGGCGGTGGCGCTGTATGCTTTCAGGGAGCGTCGGGGGGAGTCTCGGGAGCCCCTATGGTTATTTGCAGTGTTAGGCGTTCCTCCTGGAGCGTCTTTGGACGAGGTGAGACGTGCGTACAGGAAGCAGGTAAAAAAATATCATCCAGACCGTTTACCGGTTAACAGCCCACCAGAGCTGAGGAAACTGTTCGAAGAGCGGATGATACGGCTGAACAACGCGTACAGAACCATTCTAGCCCTTTACGACCATCCGTCAGCCACTGTCAAAATCAAGCAGGAAGACCTTTCCAAGATACAGCAATCCATCGCGCTGGCCGAGACAGCTCTGCGAAACGGTGCAACACCAAAAGACATTGTAAACCTCGCCGACAAGGCCGCTGAAACTCTGGCCGAAACACTCTGCCGTGCGGCTGGCTTGCTTGGGAGAAGCAAACATTATTACGACCTCTTGACAGATTTGATGATTAACGACCTGATAACGCTTGACGAGTTCAACACGCTCGTGGAAGTAAGGAAAGCATGGAGCCTAGCTGAAAAGAACGGCATTACGGTCAAAGACGCTTTCACCGCTGTGCGGCGGGTGAACGGTGTTTACCTAAAAATACGTGAGAGATATTCATGAATGGAGATGGATGTAAACCCCAAGGTTAACGTCGTAATCCCCACATATAACGAGGCCGCAAACATACAGAAGTTGCTGCGGCAGGTTCTCACAGTTCCCGAGCTTGCTGTTATTGTGGTTGACGACGGAAGCCCAGACGGAACAGCCGACATCGTCGAAAGAATATCGCACACAGACAGCAGAGTGCAGTTGATCAACAGGGGTAGGAAGATGGGGCTTGGCTCAGCTTACCAAGATGGGTTTAAAAAAGCTGTTGAGAATAAAGCGGAGATAGTGGTGTCCATGGACGCCGACGGTTCCCATCCTCCCGAGCTTATCCGGGAACTCGTTAAAGCCGTGAAGCAGGGTGCAGACGTCGCCATTGGCTCGAGATACGTTAAGGGAGGCAAATGGTCCGCAGGACTAGGCAGGATGGTTGTGAGCAGAGGAGCCAACCTTCTCGCAAGACTTTGCACTGGTGTCAAGGTGAGGGACATGACCTCGGGCTTCAGAGCATACACGGCGGAAGCCCTGCAGCGGATCCTCGCCAAAGACTTCCAGAAAGGATATGTCTTCCAGGTCGAGATTGTTTACAGGCTCGTCCGAGAGGGGTTTAAAATCGTTGAGGTGCCTTTCATGTTTAAGAGCAGAGGCTCTGGGAAGTCAAAGCTTTCGGTGGGCGAGATTGTGCGTTTTGCGTCATGGTGTCTTAGTGTGTTGTTGAAGAGGCTCCGAGGTGGGTGAGCCTTGCCTCAGCTTCGCGAGCTAGGAGAACGTTTCCTCATCAAATATGTTTTGGAGCGCATTGGCGTCTGTGACAAGCTTGTCCTACCAGGCGGCGATGACGCAGCCGCCTTCTGGTTTAACGGTCTCCTCGTAACCTGCGTCGACATGCTTGTTTGGGAGACTGACGTCCCACCTACTATGAGCTGGAGGCAAGCGGGCTGGAAGGCCGTAGTATCGGCGGTGAGCGACGCAGCTGCAAAAGGCGCCAGACCCAAATATCTGCTGGTCTCCCTGGCCCTCAACCCGTCAACAGACTTCGAACAGTTTCAAGACCTGATTGAGGGAGCCGTCGAAGCAGCCCAGACATACAACGCGCGCATAATAGGCGGAGACCTGAACGAACATTCGCTCAACACAGCCTCGGTCACAGTGCTCGCTCATGCTGAAAGGGTTGTCGGCAGGAACGGAGCTAGACCAGGAGACCTGCTGGCGACAACGGGCCTGTTTGGAAAAACATACGCAGCGCTCCACGCCATAATCAACCAACGACCGGCTGAGCCGGATGTTCTCGAAAGTGTTTACAGGCCGGAAGCAAGGGTGGAGGAGGGGGTTGCGCTGGCCACGTCAGGAGGTGTTTCGGCCTGCTTAGACTCGAGCGACGGCCTCGCCGAATCCATCTACCTCCTCTCCGAATCCAGCGGCGTTGGATTTCTGATTGATAAACTTCCGCTGGACAGCTCAGCTGAAAAATACTGTCTCAAAAACGGAATCAACCCCTTCGACGCAGTTTTCTACGGTGGAGAGGAATACGAGCTTGTTTTCACCGTCAAGAGGGGCTGGGAGGATGTTGTGGCCGATTCTCTCCTGAGAACTGGACGCCGGCTTCACGTGATAGGCAGAGCCATTGAACAGCAAACCATAAAGTTTCTGGAAGACGGTGTTGAAAGAAGCATTGAAAGACGTGGGTGGCAGCATTTCAACCAAACCCGTAAACTTCCCTGAATATCGTCAAAGATGCGATGGTTTTGGCGTCGCGTATCTCTCCCCGTAAAATCATCTCCACAGCGTTCTTGACGGAGGTCTTTATCAGCGTGATCTGCTCGTCAACAGCCGGCGAAGGCTTCGACCTTCGGAGACCTTTTGCGACATACACGTGCATCAACTCCGTGCTGTAGCCGGGGGCGAGGTAAAACTCCGCCAGCCTTTCAAAACTCTCAGCCTCAAACCCTGTTTCTTCGACAAGCTCTCTAGAGGCGCATGCTTCTGGGCTCTCGTCCTCTAAAGTTCCAGCGGGAAGCTCAACCAGCTCCGCGCCCACGGCATGCCTGTACTGTCTTATCAAATATATGCTGTTGTCTTTCTCCAAAGGAATTATGACAACCGCCCCAGGGTGGATGACTACGTCTTTGTAAAACTGTTTGCCGCCACTTTCCACCAAGTCCCGCCGCACAGAGAATTCACGCCCCTTGAAAAGAACCTCAGACTTTATAGTCTTGAACATGTGATCATCTCGTTTGATTGTCGGGTTATATGTTTAAATTTAGGCCATGCCTAATTTAGGCTATGCCTAAAATGACGCTCAACCCTGTAGAAGCAAGCTACCTAAGAGAGATGTACAGAAAAGGTGAAAACTCCCTCGAAATCAGTACGGGAGATTTAGCTAAAATCTTCGACGTCAGACCCGCCTCAGTAGTGGACGTGGTGCACAGGCTTGCAAGGAAAAAGCTCGTTGAAAAGCAAGGCTGGGGAAAAATCGCTTTGAGCAAAAAAGGCCTGTCAGTGGCGGCACGCATAATCCACAACCATCGTGTGCTTGAAACATATTTCAGCCGAGGCCTTGGGTTGGAGGTTGAAGACTCGTGCACCGAGGCGGCCAAGATAGACTACCTGATAGGCGATAAGGTTATCCGCCGGCTGTGTGAAAAGCTTAGCTTTCCAGAACAGTGCATTCACGGGTTTGAGGTGAGCCATGAGATATGCAGAAGAAGATTATAGGCGTAACCGTCCTCGCCTTCGCCATACTGGTCGCAGTGGGTCTGGTCTTTTTAACCACGCTTCAGACGGCTGTTCAAACAACCCAAGAGCAAGTCTCGGTAACATGGGGTCTCTTAGCTGAGATAGTCTACCGTCTTTCAGACGGCGAGATAACGGTTCACCAAATTCTTCCACCTGGCGTCGAAATACATGACTGGGAGCCTTCGCCGGATGTGGTCGAGAAAGCGGCGAAGTCGAAAGTCTTACTTTGGACTATCGAGGGTTTGGATGACTGGGCTGTCTCTCTCGCCAAGGCCGCTGGTGTGAGAGCCTACAAAGTGTCCGAGGGAGTAGACCTTCTTCCCATAGACACGCATCATGGTCACGCAGGTTACGACATACACGTATGGCTTTCCGTGAAAAACATGGCGAAAATTGTGAAGAACACGGCTGAGATTTTAGAGGAGAGCTTTCCCATGAAAAAGCAGAAAATCCAGGAAAACGCCGTCAAGCTCCTGGCTTCACTCGAGCAGCTTGACAGGGAAGCTGCCGAGAGGCTGAAGCCTTACCGTGGCAGGCTTTTCATAACACAGCACGAAGCTTTCAAATATTTCGCAGAATCATACGGTTTAAGTTATAGAGCGTTGCTGACTGTCGAGGAAGAGGAGCCGTCTGCAGCGCATTTAGCTGAAATATACAAGTTGGTAGAAGAAAACGGAGTAAATGTGGTTTACGCGGAAGACGGTAATATACATCCCATACTCCGCAGCATGGCCAACGACCTGGGTTTAACCATAAAAATGCTTTACACATGCGAGACGCTAACTCTAGACGAAGTGAGGCAAGGACGCTCATACCTTGACATCATGAGATGGAATGTAAACATGTTGGTGGAGGGCTTTGAAAGCAAATAAACCTGTGGTTGAGTTTGAGAGAGTGACAGTCTCATATGATAGGAAAACCCCTGTCCTGAAAGATGTATCTCTTAAAGTGTTTGAGGGTGAGATGATATTCATCATAGGGCCAAACGGCGGCGGCAAGTCGACGTTGCTGAAAACAATCGTCGGCAGCTTAAGGCCTGAGAAGGGTAGGGTCAAGCTGTTCGGAGTGGACGTGAGCAGGTTCAGAGATTGGTGGATGGTTGGGTACCTGCCGCAGAACGCAGCAACATTGTTTGAGAAAATGCCTTTGAATGTCTCCGAACTTCTCACAGCCGCAGCTATTCATCGGAAGGGGATGGAGCCAGCCGAAGCGGTTAAGCTGGTTGGCGTTGAAGACCCCACGTCATTGTTGAACAAGAGGGTGACCGACCTTTCGGGCGGGATGCTTCAAAAGACCATGCTGGCATTAGCTTTAATCAACAACCCCAAGATCCTCCTTCTCGACGAACCTACTGTTTACGTGGACCAGACGGGAGTTGGGGCCTTTATGCGGTTGCTCACCAAACTTCACGTTGAACGTGAACTAACAATCGTCATCGCAACCCATGACGTAACGGCGATCTCAACATTGGCTTCGCGAGTTATATGTATTAACAGAGAATCGTTGTATGACGGCACGCTCGAACAGCTAATCACGTCCGAACAGCTCTGCAACATATACGGCTTTCACGTATATACCCTTAGACACGGCCATGCGTGGTCGGGAGAATGATTGACGTTTTCCAGCAACCGTTTATGGCCAGAGCACTCGCGGCAGGAGTCATAGCAGGTTTTCTACTACCCCTGCTCGGCAACTTCCTCATCCCGAAAAAACTCTCGCTCCTAGGTGACGCCTCCTCTCACTTTGTCTTCGCATCTCTAGCTGTTTCAGCGCTGGTTGGCTTACGCAGCGGAGTCCTATCGTATCTGATGGCTGTAATAGCCGTTTTCGGAATGCTTCAAATGGTGAAAGGCTTGAAGATGGCTGGCGACCAAGCTTTGGCCATTTTCCTAGCCCTAGGAGGTGCAACAGCCTCCATAGCAATATCCTCCGGCGCTAGAATAAATCTCAACGCCGTCCTGTTCGGAAGCGTCTTCCTAGTCGAGCTGGACGACCTGCTGGCGGGAGTGGCGATAGCCTCTCTAACAGGTTTTTTCATAATCAAAAAGTTTCGCGAGATAGTAATTTTCACCGTCAACGAGGAGCTGGCAAGAGTTAGAGGTGTTCCCGTGAAGCTTTACGAGCTTCTGTTGGCTGCTGTTTCAGGGCTTTCCATCGTGGCCGGCGTAAAGATAGCTGGAATCTTACTCGTGACCGCTTTGCTGGTCCTACCAGCAGTCTCAACATCCTTGGTCGCCACATCTATGAAAAAGGCCATCACCCTTTCCATAGCCATAGGCGAGTCCTGCATGTTTGCAGGAATAGTATCATCATACTATACAGGTATGGCGCCTGGGGCTTCGACGGTTTACATAATGCTTGCGATCTTCGCCATGTCAGGCGCGCTGATGAAGATGGGGATAAAGATATAGGCTGAAACATCGGCAGGTTTTGTGGAGAATCATGCTCAAGCTGGCTACTCCTCCTCGCATCAAGGTTTTGGAAGCGTTGGGCGCGGTTGCAGGAGGGCGTGTGAGGATTATTTCGGACAAAGAAGCTGAGGTCTACGCTTCGGAGGGGAGTAGGACATACAAGGTTTACGTTGACCTCGAAAACCATGTGGCCAACTGCGACGACAACGGGACTGTTTACAGAAACTATGTCGGCTACCCCATAATAGCGTTCCTCATGACGAAAAACCTCCTCCCATACGATGATTCTTTGGCCAAGCCTTTAGCCGGCGTCAAGTGGCGCAGCCTCAACGAACGCTACAAAAGCTACAGAAAAGTTGAAGCCATAATCAAGGAGATGGTTTTAAAACACGGCGTTCAAAGCGAAAGAGTCGATCAAGTTATTGAAGACGTGCTGCATCGGCTTGAGGTGCTTGGGCTGCAAAAGCCCTCTATTTGACAACCAGCACAGAGCAGGGAGCGTGGGCAACAACGCCGCTCGCAACGCTTCCCAGAACAATCTTTTTAAAAC
>Ga0209289_100432_pt1 | contig 22169 bp, 21 predicted proteins | sample GXS110809BmetaG_FD_184121 | JGI IMG/M metagenome (GOLD analysis project Ga0209289, IMG submission 184121) | Hot spring microbial communities from Gongxiaoshe hot spring, China to study Microbial Dark Matter (Phase II) - GXS 110809B (SPAdes)... ...
AATGAAACTTCTGACAATTTCGCGATATCGCTGATATTCGCCTTCAACATCCAACGGCAGTTGACGGTGATAAAAAATTATGACATGCAACTCGTTAACGATGGAGCGAAACCTTTGGTCAAAAGGGGCAGGCAACTGTCTCGCCAAAATCCCCCACCTCTTGCTCCCTCCGAACCGAAATGTCATGCCGAAAGGCAAATTCAAATGTAGCATCGGCTTTCAGCCAACGCGAAAACACAGAGCAATTACAACCCCAACAATTCCTTTGCCTTTGCAATTGGGTCATCACTGCGAATCAAGGTCTCTCCAACCAAAATTGCGTCAACGCCCGCATCTTCAAGTTGCTTGACTTGCTCGCGATTTTCAATCCCGCTCTCGCTGACGACGATGCAATTGCTCGGAATCAGTTGCTTCAAACGCAAAGTAGTGCTCAAGTCAACTTCAAAAGTTTGCAAATTGCGGTTGTTAATGCCGATGAGCATCGCGCCCGATTTGAGTGCTATTTCAAGTTCGCCCTCTGTGTGAACCTCAACGAGCGAATCCATGCCGAGTTCGCGGGAAAGGGCAAGAAGGTCTTGCAATTCTTTTTCTTCAAGGGCTGCGACAATCAGCAAAACCGCATCAGCGCCGTGAACCCGTGCCTCGTAAAGTTGATACTCGTCCACAAGGAAGTCCTTGCGCAAAAGCGGCTTCGTCGTGATTTGACGCGCCAGCAACAAGTTCTCCAAACTGCCTTGAAAGAACGGTTCATCCGTCAGAATTGAAAGCGCCGAAGCGGGTGAGCGTTCGTAGGCAAGCAAAATTCCCTTCGGGTCAAAATCTTCCCTGAAAACGCCCTTTGACGGTGACGCTTTTTTCAACTCAGCGATGAGCCTAATTGGCTCGCCTTCTCGTCGCTTCAACACTTGAGCGAAAGGACGAACTGGTGGCGCTGTTGAAGTGTGGTTCTGAAGCACCTTCAACGGCACTTGCTTCTTGCGGCTTTCAACCTCGGTTCGCTTCACTTCAAGGATTTTCTTCAAGATGCTCATCGCCTATCTCTTCACCCCTTGACAATTGTGCTTTTGCGGGAAGCCAAACGAATTTCCAAGCGATGTAAGCCCAAATGGCTGCGTAAATTGCGACGGCAACTTCAGTCGCAAAAGAACCAAAGTTTAAGCCCAACCCTTTTTGGGCTTGAATGAGCAAAAGCGGCGTGAAAAAGTCTGCACCGAAGTGAGACGCAATTGCGAGCCAAAACCACTTTTGACCTGCTCGGAAAGCGTTCCAAACCATCATTGTTGCCGCAATTTGGAAAACTTGCGTGCTCAACCGCTCCCACATGCCCATGAATGGCATCCACCAAGCCAATTGAGCGAAAACTGCTTTCGCCTGAGCAATCGCTTGCTCTTGACCTTTAAGCATCTCTGGCGGGAGAACGAAAAGGGCAAAGTAGTTGACGCCTAACAGCGCTAAGAGAAGCCCAATGAAGAATGCTTCCACGCCACCATGCCCCGCACCTACCATCAGGGCATTTGTAGCGGTTCGTTCCTCTGGTCTCACGAAGCGCCGAAACAAAACCCACTGCCCACCCCGTTCAAACAAAGCAGCCGTTAGCGCAGCAAATGCAGTGAAAGCAATCAAAAAGGCGAACGAAGAACGAAGAGCGTCGCGAAGCAGATAGTTCAACGCAATCATCCAAGGAAGCCTCAAAACGCCTTGAAAAACGATGAACACAACAGCACCGTAAAGCCAATAACGCCAAGACGCCCCTGTTTTCCGTGCAATCAAAACCGCAAAAACAATAACGGAAGCAACTGTCAATGCTCCAGCAGCAAGATAACTGAGACCAAGTTCCCACCGAATTTTCATCTGAGCCATCTCACCTTTATAGGAGTTACGCAGTTGGATGTAGGGGCGGCTGCTAAGCCGCCCGCAAGGGCAGTTTTAACCCCTTTTATAAAGGATGTTTTCGGGCAGACTATCGTCCGCCCCTACACAAAATGACATCAACTGCGTAAGTCCTACTTAACTTTAACCAAATCGCCCTGCTTTTTTACTTCCGCCATTGTTTCGCATCCCCATTTGGGTTGCGCCAAAGACAATTCTGTCACGCCTTCTGCGAGAACTCAATGAGCGCATCAAGTTTCTTCAAGGCAGCCTTGCTTCTAAGTGATTCTTCGGCGACCGGGATGGCGTCTTTGATGCTATCTGCCACACCAGCAGCCACAATTGCCGCTGCAGCGTTCAAAATAACGAAATCCCGTTTTGGTCCTTCCAATTCGTTGTTGAGAATCAGTCTCATGAGTTTTGCGTTCTCTTCAGCGTCTCCACCTTCCAGTTCTCGCGGGTCGGTTCGTTTGAAACCGAAGTCTTCTGGGAAGACAACATAGGTGCTGACTTCGCCACCTTTAACCTCGCTCACTTGGGTTGCGCTCGTGATTGAAATTTCGTCCATGCCGTCAAGGCTGTGAACGACGAAGGCTCGTTTGACTCCCAAGTTTGAAAGCACGCGGGCAACTGTGGGAGTCAGAGAACCTTCGTAAACTCCCATCAATTGCCCATCTAAAGGACAGGGGTTGACAATTGGACCGAGCAAGTTGAAAACCGTCCTCAAACCGAGTTCGCGGCGCGGTCCAAGCGCGTGCTTCATTGCATGGTGAAAGTTCGGCGCAAACAAAAAAGCGATGCCAATTTCATCAAGGGCTTGTTTCGCCCGTTCAGGTCTCATTTGCAGGTTGAAGCCCAGCGCTTCCAAGACATCGGCGCTGCCTGCTTTACTCGTAACCGAGCGATTGCCATGCTTCGCAACCGTAATGCCTGCGCCAGCGACGATGAAAGCAGCAACCGTTGACACATTAAAGGTTTTCAGCCGGTCGCCACCAGTCCCGCAAGTGTCAACAACTGGACGATGTTTCGTGTCAACCTTGATGGCACTCTCCTTCATCGCCTCGGCGAAGCCGGTGATTTCCGCCACAGTTTCGCCTTTCATTCTGAGCGCCACCAAAAAACCCGCAATTTGGGTTGGCGTGGCTTCGCCTTTCATGATAACCCTCATCGCCTCTTTCGCTTCCCCTTGAGTTAAGTTCTCGCGATTGACAACCTTCCTTAATGCGTCCAGCAAAGCACTCATCTTCCCTCACTCCTTCCGAGCATCATCCATCGCTTTCAATTTTGCTATGTTCTCTGCCTCTGAAGGGTCAATCTCAGTCGTTGAAAGCCAAGCGTCCAAAATCTCCCTTGCCACTTCAGGGGTGACGAGCCGACCGCTCATTGCAAGTATGTTGGCATCGTTCCATTTGCGTGCGCCCTCAGCGGTTTTTGCGTCGTTGCAAAGAGCAGCCCTTGCTCCCATCACTTTGTTCGCTGCCATTGAAACCCCAGTGCCAGTGTAGCAAACTACGATACCGAACTCCGCCTCTCCATTAACAACTCGCTTCGCAACCTCAATAGCGACATCAACCCAAGACTCAACCTTGCCTGTCACCAACGAGCCTGACTTGACAACTTCAAACCCTTTCGCTTCAAGGTAATCGCAAGCAGCCTGAGCAGCGGGGTAAATATCGTCCGAACCTATGACAATCAAACGAGCCACTTCCCTTCACCTCGTTCCAGAATGCGAAATTTGCTGACCAGCGCCCTCAGTTCCCGTTGGGACATTAACAAACAATGCCACTTTGTTTCAAACTTGTGAATAGGCAACCGCAATTCAAAAATAGGAGTTACGCAGTTGGATGTAGGGGCGGCTGTTAAGCCGCCCGCAAGGGCAGTTTTAATCCTCATAAAGGATGTTTTCGGGCAGACTATCGTCTGCCCCTACACAAAATGACATCAACTGCGTAAGTCCTATCAAAAATTTGTGGTGCACAGTGTCCATGCCACTGGCTTTAGCCAGTGTCGCTGGCGAAGAAAATGAGCGCCGAATTCATTTGGCTTATGTAGGGCGCGGTTTTACACCGCTGCCCCAACGAAGAGTTCTCTTGGATAGGCGATCGCAACTTAGGTTTTCGGGGTGAAGAGGCGATGCCCGTTTACGAATACGAAGCGCGGGATAAGACGGGGCAAATTCGTCGTGGAATTCTTATCGCTGTTGACCCAGCCGATGCGACCAAGCGACTTCGTGACCAAGATTTGATTGCAGTGAAGTTGAAGGAACAAAGACCAGCCTCTCCCCTTGCCCTTTTTCGCGTTCCTGCTCGTCCCTTAGCGGTTTTCTTTCGTCATCTTTACAACACCTATCGCTCTGGCATTCCCCTCAGCGAGTCCTTGCAACTGTTTGCTGAAACTGAACACTCACCGTTAAGGTCAGTTGCTGCCCATGCAGCCAAGCGAGTAAGTGAAGGCATTCCACTTTCTCAGTCCCTTCGTGAAACTGGTTACGATTTTCCCATGTTTGTTTTGCCACTGATTGAAGCGGGCGAAAAGGGTGGTCGGCTTGAGCAAACTTTTGGTCACTTGGCACAGCACTTTGAACAGGAAGCGGAATTTGAGCAGGAATTCAAACGGGGAACGATTTTCGCGAAGGCATACATGGGCTGTTCAATTTTGGCGATGCTTTTGGTTTTGAGCATCGCTTCCTCGCTCGGTTCAAACTTGCCTGTCCTTTCAACGCTGAAAACTGGGCTGAAAATTTTGGGAGCGATAATTGGGCTTTGGATTTTGTGGCGGATTTTGGCAATGACGAAAGGGACGGCAAAATACACCGATTTGGTTTTGATGCACATACCCATCATTTCAATCCCGTTCCAAAAACTCATGGCTGCTCGTTTCGCTCGGACGATGGCTCTCCTTTACAGTTCGGGTTTTCCGCCCGATGCAGGTTTGGAACTTGCTGCCCAATCAACAGGAAACCCGCTTATCATGAGCGCTGCCGAACGATTGAAACTCAACCTTCAAAGGGGCGAAAAATTTTCCAGTGTTGTAGGTCAAATGCCTTTCATGCCACCTTTAGTCGTTCAAATGCTGGCAACAGGCGAAAAATCAGGGAACTTGGACGAGTCCATGACAAAGGCTGCGGAGTTTTTGGAGAGTGAGGCGAAAACGGGTTTTAAGGCTATGCCAATCGTTGCGGGCTTCGCCCTTTACGGTTTCATGATTTTGCTGCTCGTTTACCTGATTATCCAAATGGCTGGTGCTCTCGCTGGTTTCTATCAGGGCATCATGTCGCAATGAGGGGGCTAAACTTCGTCAAGGCTTTCTCCCATCACCCTCTCCAATTTCGCCTTGCCCACTATCATGCGAACTTGCTGTTCAACGAATTCGGTGATGATTTCTTCCTCGCGCAGGACAGCGATGTAGCATTTGAGTTCCTCAATGCGTTGGTCAATGTCGGGGTATTCAACGATGCCCTTTGCCTTCAGTTCAAGCAACTTATCCAGCCTCTCTTCAAGAGCCTCTCGCCACTGTCTCCACTGCTCGGCTCTTGGATAACCTTCAAGAACCTGCTCTATCAGTTTCGCAATCAATATCTCATCGTCAAGGTCATGAACTGTTGGGATTTCGTGACTGTTCTTCTCATCGCTATCCATAGTGGGCATCACCAAAGTAAATTTTGGCAACGCATTCATCGGGAAATTCGTTGGTTTCTTTTCAATGCACCTTCGCTTTGCGCCTTTCCTTCCTCCATTCTCGCAGTATGGGTAAAACTGAAAGCAAAATGACGATGGCGATGACAATGTGCAAGTAGCGGTCAATGTTTGGGATAGCATTGCCCAATGTATAGCCTGCCAGGGTTGTGCTGAGCACCCAAAAGATACCGCCAACAATGTTGTAGGTGACGAAGGTGCGATAGTTCATGTTGGCAGCACCTGCGACGGCAGGCGCAAAAGTGCGGACGATGGGAACAAAGCGAGCAAGGACAATCGTTTTTGCTCCATGCTTTTCATAAAATGCGTGTGCTCTTTCCAAATGCGGGCGAAATCGCTCGTAGCGACTCATTAGCGCCATGCCCGCACGGTAGCCGATAGCATAGTTCACTTGGTCACCAAAGATGGCAGCGAGAATAGTCAGCGGTATGAGCCAGCGTAAATCCAGATAGCCTACTGCTGCCATAATGCCCGCTGTCACCAACAGCGAATCGCCAGGCAGAAAGAAGCCGAAAAACAAACCCGTCTCCACAAACACAATAGTCACGATGCCCGTCAGTCCTCCCCAACGGATGAGAGTTTCCACATCCATGAGCATTTGAAAAAATTCCGTGATAGACAACAGCCTTGCCCCCTTTTTACTCATCTCCTTGTGAGCCGTCAACACCTTGCTGTGATGAGTGCGGCGATGTTAAAATTTTGGTTTTGAGCAACGCTTTCGTTCACAAAAAACTCCATTTGCCAATGGAGGTCATAACGATTATGAGGCTGATTGCGTTTGCTTGTGCTTTATCAATGCTTGCCGTTCTAATAGGTTGTCGCAAACCTGAGAGCAATGTCATAAAGGTTGGGCATTTTGCTTCCATGACTGGACCGACAGCGACTTTCGGTCAATCCACCGATAAAGGCATTAGGTTGGCAATTGATGAAATCAACAAGCAAGGTGGTGTGATGGGAAAAGAAATCTTGGTCATCACTGAGGATGATGCTGGCAAAACGGAGGAAGCAGCCGCTGCCGTCCAAAAACTTATCACTCGTGACCGTGTTGTAGCGATTTTGGGTGAAGTCGCCAGTTCCAGGAGTATCGTTGGCGGAAACATTTGTGAGAGCGAAGGCATCCCGATGATTAGCCCTTCGTCCACCAACCCTAAAGTTACGCAGGGCAAAAAGTGGGTTTTTCGTGTCTGCTTTGTGGACACTTTTCAAGGCGCAGCGATGGCTCGTTTTTGTTACGAGACTTTGAAAGCCCGCAAGGCAGCCATCCTTAAAGACCGAAAGAACGAATACAGCGTTGGTTTGGCTGAATTTTTCGCCAAAACTTTTGAGCAGTTGGGTGGCACTATCGTCGCCGACGAAAACTACCAAGAAGGCGATGTGGACTTTAAACCTCAACTGGCAAAAATCAAATCCTTTAATCCCGATGTGCTATTCGTGCCCGGCTACTATACCGAGTGCGGACTGATTTTGAAACAAGCGCGTCGTGATTTGGGGATGGGTTTGCCCATTGTTGGTGGTGATGGTTGGGACTCAGCCAGTCTCATTCAGGAAATCAAGGGCGATTTAGAAGGTCGTGGGGTTTTCTTCGGCAACCACTTCTCACCATACGAGGAGCGTCCAGAAGTTCAGGAGTTCGTCAAAAAGTTCAAAGAGCGCTATGGTGAATTGCCCGATGCGATGGCAGCCTTGGGCTACGACGCAGCACGAATTTTGGCTGACGCTATCAAGAGAGCAAGCAGCACTGAATCTGCCAAAATCCGTGACGCCATTGAGCAAACGGAAGATTTCCCTGGAGTGACAGGTCGCATCACCATTGACGAAAACCACAATGCCAAAAAACCGTTGCTCGTTTTGCAAGTGAGTAATGGCAAAACTAAAGTCGTCGCCACAGTCCCACCGATAGAAAAGTAAATGCGTTTTGTCCCTTCGCGTGGTGATGTGAGCATGGAGCCAGCACAATCTTTGCAACTTTTGATTCTGGGCATTGCTTTGGGCAGTGTCTATGCGCTAATTGCATTGGGCTACTCAATGGTTTACGGAGTTTTGAGGCTCATCAACTTTGCTCACGGAGACATCATCATGGTTGGTGCTTTCGTCGGCTATTTCATCGCTAAGGCAACTTTCACTGAATTGCTGCCGTTGCCTTTGAGACTTGCCTTTGTTTTCATCGGGGCAATGTTGGCTTGTGCTGCTTTGGGTGTGGCTATTGAGCGGTGCGCTTATCGTCCCATCCGAAACCAACCGCGCTTGACAGCACTTATCACCGCTATCGGCGTCTCCCTGCTTTTGGAGTATGGTGGGCAAGTTGTTTTGGGTGCGACACCAAGACAAGATTTGCCTGAATGGTTGACATCACAAACGCCGTTGCTGAGTCTTGGCTCTGTCCAAGTCAGAGACAAACAATTGCTCGTTTTGGGTGGCTCATTGTTGCTTCTGGCACTGATGCGTTTCATCGTCTTTAACACCATGATCGGTAAAGCGATGAGGGCTGTTTCTCACGATTTAACTGCTGCCTACCTTGTCGGCATCAATGTCAATCGCGTCATCGCAATGACTTTTGCCATAGGTTCAGCGCTGGCAGCAGCGGCGGGTGTAATGATGGCGATGAGTTACCCCAAAATTGACCCTTTGATGGGTTTGATGCCGGGCATAAAAGCCTTCGTCGCTGCTGTCTTAGGTGGCATCGGCGACTTACCCGGCGCAGTTTTAGGTGGGTTCGTCTTGGGTTTAGCGGAAACCTTTGTTGGCTATTTTGCATCGGGGCTCCGTGACGCTGTTGCATTCGCTATCCTCATTTTGATTTTGCTTTTCAAGCCAACAGGCTTGTTAGGCAAAGGGATGGTGGAGAAAGTGTGAAAAGGAGCAAATTTGCTCTCGCTGCTTTAGCAACGCTAATTGCCTTTTGGTTCATTGACCGCGCCTGTGCGGTGTGGCTTGACCCCTATGCTTTTTATTTGCTTCGCCTCATCGGAATTAACTTGATGCTGGCAATCAGTCTCAACCTCATCATGGGCTTCACTGGGCAATTTTCACTTGGTCATGCAGGTTTCATGGCGGTCGGTGCTTACGCTGCAGCAGCGACGAGCAAATGGCTTGTTGCCCATTACCCTTCCATTGCCCAGCAGCCTGCTTTGAAGTTGTCAATCTTTTTGGCGACAACTTTGTTGGGCGGAGTTATGGCAGCAATATCTGGTTTGGTCGTTGGCTTGCCGACATTGCGATTGCGTGGTGATTATTTGGCAATTGCGACTTTGGGCTTCGGAGAAATTATTCGCGTCGCTTTCGTCAACTTGGAAGTCGTAGGTGGCGCTCGCGGATTGACAGATATTCCCCCTTTGGGTGAAACGGCGTTTGTTAGCCATTTCCTTTGGGTCGCCCTTTGGGCAGCCGTAACCCTTTGGGTCATTTATCGCCTCGTCCGATGCACTCGCGGCATCGCCTTCCAATGCATCCGAGAAGACGAATTGGCTGCAGCCAGCATCGGCATCAACACCACTTACTACAAGGTGTTGGCATTCGTTGTCGGAGCATTTTTTGCCGGTGTTGCAGGTTCATTGTTTGCTCACGACCCAAGCCAAAGATACATCAACCCCGATACCTTCAAGTTCATGAAATCCATTGAAGCCATCGTCATGGTCATCGTCGGCGGAATGGGCAGTCTAACAGGAACAGTAATGGCAGCAGGCTTTTTGACAGTTTTGCCTGAACTGTTGCGTTCCATCGGTGAATATCGCATGGTGCTTTATTCGGTTTTGCTAATCGTAATGATGCTGATGCGTCCGCAAGGATTACTGGGGGGTTGGGAGTTGACTTGGCGACGGCGAAGAAAAGTTGACTTTGAGCCCATACACGCTAAGCAGAAGATGCAATTGGCAAGTAGCGATGGCGTCATTTTGAACTTGCGCAATTGCACAATGCAATTTGGCGGATTGGTCGCCGTGCGAGATTTTCACTTGCAACTGCGCAAAGGAGAATTGGTTGGTCTTATCGGTCCAAACGGTGCAGGCAAAACGACCGTTTTCAACATCGTCACAGGAGTTTATAAGCCGACGGCTGGCGAAATTTGGCTGGACAGCATTCGTTTGGATAGCCAACTTCAGCATCGCATCGCTCAATTTGGCGTTGCTCGCACTTTCCAAAATATTCGCCTGTTCAAAGAGTTGAGCGTTTTGGACAATGTGAGGGCAGCCTTTGTGCACCGAGCAGGTTACTCCTTCTTGTCAGCCGTTTTGGCACTACCGCATCAAGAAGAGGAAGAACAAGCCATTGAGCGAAAGTGCGTTGCACTGTTGCGTTTATTCGGACTACAAGAGCGGATGAACGAGAAGGCAAAAAATTTGCCTTACGGAGATCAAAGGCGATTGGAAATCGTTAGGGCTTTAGCCCTTTCGCCCAAAGTCCTTTTGTTGGACGAACCAACAGCAGGAATGAACCCTGCCGAAACTCAAGAATTGATGCAACTCATCAAGCACCTCAATGAAGATTGGGGCTTGACCATTCTGCTCATTGAGCATGACATGAAAGTCGTCATGGGAATTTGCCAACGGGTCGTTGTCATGGATTTCGGTGAAATCATCGCTGAAGGTTCGCCCGAACAAATTCAGCGTGACCCTAAAGTCATCGCTGCTTATTTGGGTGAACCGATGGAAGCGAAAGAGTCTGCCGACACCAAGCCATCTTAGCAACGCAAAAATGTAACCGATTTTTGCAGAGAAGGTGAATGCCACAACATGTTGCTGCGAGTTGAAAATGCCGATGTTTTTTACGGCGTCATCCAAGCACTATACAATATCAGCATAGAGGTAGCGGAAGGAGAGATTGTGACTCTCATCGGCGCTAACGGCGCAGGCAAAACGACAACACTTTTGACCATTTCGGGTTTGCTGCGCCCTGCTCGTGGTCGCATCTTTTTTGAAGGGCGTGATATCACCAACTTGCCACCTCACCAACGAGTGGCAATGGGCATTGCACAAGTGCCTGAAGGGCGACGAATCTTCGCTAACTTGACCGTCATGGAAAATCTGGAATTGGGCGCTTACTTGGTCAAGGACAAAAGTAGGGTGCAACGAGATTTGGATTGGGTCTTCAGCATCTTCCCACGCCTTGCCGAACGCAAAAATCAACTGGCAGGCACCCTCAGCGGCGGCGAGCAACAAATGCTTGCGATGGGAAGGGCACTGTTATCAGCACCAAAATTGCTTCTTATGGACGAACCATCTTTAGGACTCTCGCCTGTTCTGGTGCAAGAAATTTTTCGCATTATCAACACCATCTCCGAGAGTGGTGTGACGATTTTGCTCGTTGAGCAAAATGCTCACATGGCGCTGCGCATCGCTGATCGCGGCTATGTTTTGGAGACAGGTCGCATCGTCTTGAGTGGTCGCGCCAGTGAACTCCTCACCAACGAATCCGTCCGCAAAGCCTATTTGGGCGAATGAAGTCCTCTCGCAACCTTATCAAAAACTGTGGATGTCCTTACACAAGTTGCCAAATCGGTCTCCATTGAAAGGGCATGGGCGATGGAAAAGCAAGCAAATAAGCAAGCCCATAAATGTAGGAGTTACGCAGTTGGATGTAGGGGCGGCTGCTAAGCCGCCCGCAAGGGCAGTTTTAACCCCTTATAAAGGATGTTTTCGGGCAGACTATCGTCCGCCCCTACACAAAATGACATCAACTGTGTAAGTCCTAACGGATGTCAAAGCGCGATTGGAACGAGCGGGATGGTCAGGGCGATGTGAAGTGATTGTGCTTGTGCCGGAGTTGGAAATTTGGGTTTGGTCCAACTCGCACCATGTGCCGAAGGTGTTGGGACTAAGTTCCGAAGAAATGCAAAGCGTTCTCCGAAGGTATCGCCGAAATCAACTTGGCAAACCCAATTGCCCGAAAGAAGCAATGGAAGAATGCTTGCGCCGGTCTAAGGTTCCTCGTTCTTCCAGCATATACGCCGAGTTAGCAGAAAAAGTGAGCCTTAAGGGCTGTGTTGAGCCAAGTTTTGTCAAGTTCCGTAATGTTTTGCAAAGATGGTTTTCGTAGCGACGGGGAGGCGAAGAGAATGCAAGACATCCGCAAGATTCGTGACGCTTTGTGCGAATGGAGCAAACGAGTTGAAGTTCTTCCAGCAGCGGGAGGGGCTCAGGAAGATTTGCTCCACCCTGACCCAGAAGAGCAAGAAGAGCGTTCCTATACCGATGAGCAAATTTTTGACACCGTGTTTGAGCGCTCCAGTGAAGGTGAATGGTGGCGAGACGAACCCTACCGCCTCACTCCACCTGTTTCCCGTAACGAGCAACATCTTTTCCATTACTTCCTTGACGGCTCGCTTCGTTCCTACTTTTTGGGCACTGTCTTGGAAGGCAACCGAAGTTCGCCCATCCACTACGCTCAAGTTGGTGCGTGCGTTCTCTTTCGGCGAGACGATGGAAGTGTCGGGAAGGAACTCTTGCGAACAAGACACCTTGTGCTCGTCAACGCTCAAAGCCTTTCCGAAGAAGCATGGCAAGACCTTGAAAATTTGGTCGCTAATACATCCGCCATGTTGGAAGACCTGTCAACACCTGACATCTTCACTCGTCATTACGGCGATGTTGACTTGAGAGTCCGCGCAGGAGGCAAAACTCGCTACAAGATGCGGGAACTTGAGGCTGAGACAATGAAAGGGGTTTTGAGCAAGTTAAGCGATGAGTGTTGGCTCATCATGGACGGCTCTTTGATGTTTCAACCAATTTTGCAAACACTGCAGCAGCGTTACGAAGCAAGTATCCCGCCTGTTTTGGGCGTTTCTAAAAACTTCCGCAAAGACCCGCAATTTGTTTTCGGTCGCGGACCGAGGGCGCAACGGTTTTCCATTTACAGCCTGCTGGCGCATTTGAAACATGAGCATCGGACGGCAGCGTTTAGTGCATACGATGGACAAATTGTTTTCTGGTATGTTCGGCTTCGCCCGCAAGGGCAAGTAGACTACCCGCTGATGGGCGTTGTCAAATGCGAACTGGTCACTCCAAATCGCGAACCTGTCCCGACAGAACTCATTGACTTGCTTTCACAGGCATTGGTGGCTGAGCGCAATGTCACACCACACGGTCGCGACCGTCGCTGGCACGCTCACCTTTACCCCATCTTTTTAGCGGAGCAAGCCATTCGCAATGCTTTTTACTCGCGGGAAGTTGTGCAGCAACTCATGAGATGGAGGTGAGGGACATGGACGAGGAGCGTCCCATCATTGGTTTAGTTTCGGCAACTTCTAACGAACCGACCACTTCGGACACTTTCAATTTTTGGCTTTCACCAGGTGTTATTGTCAACCCCTTTGACATTGTGGAAGCCGAGCAAGTCGCTCACGATGGGACAAGTCGCACCTTTGGCATTGTCACAATGCTGGAACACACAACTGATGCTCCAACTCACCTCTCCAACTTCATCTCAAGCGACTTCGGGCAAGTTGGGTCAGAACCGAACACTGTTCGTCAAGGGACAACCATTGCTAAAGTGGCGGTGCTTTCCAATGACAAGGACATTTACATGCCTGTCCAATGTGACCGACCTGTTCGCTTTGCAGATGAAAGAGGCATCCATGTGGCATTAGGCGTTGACAAAATCCCGGAGCGTTATCGTGTCCCTTCTGGACTTATCCGAATGTCCAACGGCACGCAAGCCGTCGTCTATTTGGACTTGCGATATGTGCTCGGACCTGAAGGGGCGCATGTGAATATCACCGGCATTTCAGGACTGGCGACGAAAACCAGTTACGCCATGTTCCTGCTGCAGTCTATCTTGCAGACCGCCGAACGAACAGGCATGCGCAACAAAATTGGGGTCATCATCCTGAATGTCAAGCATGGCGACCTACTCACGATTGACCAACCGCCAAAAGGTGGCTTAGAACCTGAGCAGCACGAACTCTGGGAACGGTTGGGTTTAACTCCGAAGCCCTTTGACAATGTTCGTTATTTGCTGCCGCATGGGAAAGATACACCAAGAACAGGACGACCAAATAGTTTCCGATTGCCCGATGGCAATTGGTTCATTTATGCTTATTCGCTACAAGACACTTACAACAAACTGGACTTGCTACTGTCGCAAATTCCCGACCCATGGGACACGCTGAATGCGTTAATTGGTGAAATTTCGGCGGGCTTATCTGACCCGAGGACGGGGCATTGGGGACCGAGAGGAAAGTGGGCACAAGTAACTGACTGGCATTCTTTGCTTTACGGGCAGCCTTTGGTTGACCCTAATACGGGTCAAAGCCAAAAAATCGGCGAAGTTCCAGCCATCACCGTCGGGCGCTTCCGCCGCATCTTGAGACGCATTGTTGAAACTCGCCAAAGTGGGATTTTTGTGAGCCAAAGGGCAAGAGGCATAAAAACCATCAGCGATGAGATTGCCAGAATTCGTGGCGGAGAGACCATTGTCGTGGACATCGCCCGCTTAACGGACGACGAGCAGACGCTCGTTTTCGGCGACATCTTGAGAACGATTTATGCCCTTTATGCCGAAGAAGGAAGCGACAATGAAGATTTACCCGAAAAGGTCATCATTTTCGTGGACGAGTTGAACAAGTATGCTCCCGCTCGTGAGAAAGAATCGCCCATAATTGAGCAAGTGTTGGACATAGCCGAACGAGGTCGGTCGCTGGGTGTGGTTCTTTTTGGCGCTGAACAATTCATGAGCGCCGTTCATGAGCGAGTGGCAGGCAACTGTTCCACCATTGTCGTTGGGCGTAGCGGTTCGGCAGAATTATCTGCTGTCCACTATCGTTTCTTTGATCAGGCAGTGAAAGCCAACATAACTCGGTTGGAGAAGGGCGAGTTAGTGCTAAGTCATGCCATTTATCGCCAGCCAATAAAGATCGTGTTTCCGAAACCTGCATACTTGCAGGAAGGAACATAGAGACAGATGCCACAACCTACATTAAACTTTGAGCGAGCGTTGCTCCAAAATGAAAACCCGAGGTGACAGCAATGAGGGCTGCTGGAATTGTCGGGCTTGGTTCGTATGTGCCTGAGAAGGTGTTGACGAATTTTGACCTTGAGAAATTGGTGGAGACGAGTGATGAGTGGATCACAACGAGAACGGGCATAAAGGAACGAAGAGTCGCTGCCGCTCACGAAACTACAACCACGATGGCAATTGAAGCGGCGAAAGCGGCACTCGCCGACGCAAACATCCCTGCCAGCGAGATTGACCTAATCATCGTCGCAACGGTCACGCCCGATTACTTTTTCCCGTCAACAGCCTGTCAAGTCCAACACGCTATCGGTGCGCCTAAAGCAGCAGCGTTTGATTTGCTCGTCGGTTGCACCGGTTTCGTTTACGGCGTCGTAACCGCTTGTCATTTCGTCCAGTCAGGTGGTGCAAATTGTGCATTGGTCATTGGTTCGGAAATTCTCACTCGCATCGTTGATTGGACTGACCGAAAAACTTGTGTCCTTTTCGGTGACGGTGCTGGTGCTGCAGTAATTGCACATGTTCCTGAAGGGAAGGGGTTGCTCGGCTTTGATTTGGGTAGTGACGGTAGTGGCGGTCCACTGCTCAAAGTTGAAGCAATTCAAAGTTGCTGCATGACACCTTCAATTATCGGTCTCAACGGACGACCAACCATTTACATGAACGGGAACGAAGTTTTCAAGTTCGCGGTTCGTGTCATGGCTGACAGCACTCTTGCTGCCCTTCAAAAATCGGGCTTGACAATAAACGATGTTGACTTGATTGTCCCACATCAAGCCAACATCCGCATAATTGATGCGGCTGCACGAAGGCTCGGTGTGCCGATGGAAAAAATCTTTGTCAATGTTGACAAATATGGCAACACTTCCGCTGCTTCTATTCCAATTGCGATGGATGAAGCGAAGCGCAGTGGTCTATTGCGTGAAGGTAGCGTTGTTGTCGCCGTCAGTTTCGGGGCAGGTTTATCGTGGGCGAGTTTCGTAATGGGTATGTAGCGGTTGGTAATGTCTTTAGCGATGGTTGGTTTTAACCCATAGGATGCCAACTTGGCAAAAGTTCCGTTGCAATGGATGTCGTTTGATTTATAGTTGAATTTGAAGCCCTCTATCGCCAACTTTACTCTCTTGCTCACTACCTAAGTTCACAGGTCGCTTCCAAGACCAAATCGCCGACGGCAACGGAATCAGAAAAAAGCGCCCAAATGACCTCGTTGCCATCCAACTCGCCGTTCGTGGAAACGATTTTGCCTGGCATCACCACCACGAAACTGAAGGGGATTAGACTAACTTCTTCCTTTCCCAGGTCAGGATATGGCAATATGCCACCCAAATCGGGATATGCCAACATGGATAAGATGGAGGGCGATAAGAGGAAGGGAAGCAAAAGGGAGGAAGGGGAGGAAGAAGAGAGATGGAAGAAAGGGCAAGGAGGTTGATAGAAAGTGTAGGCAGTGTTTGAGGTTGTATTTTGGAAAGAGGGTTCAAGCAGTGACATTGAGAGGTTTTTTTGTTGAAGATAATGATGGCGATAATCAGTTACGATTTTGCACCGACTATTTTGCATCCTGTCTTCTTAAAGTAGCAACTTTTGGCAAGTCTTTGCGGACAATAGCGACCCGGCGAGAAATTTTCGTCGGCGGTCGTTCGTTAGTAACAAATGGGAACTTTCTCAACCTCCTATTAAATCCGCCGTATTGGAGGGCTTCTTCGGCATTGGTTGGGTGGTCTAAAGCAACACCTCTGCCATGCCAAGGGCACTCTTTGTAGCAAAACATTCGCCCGACCCTATCAGGCATGTCAAACACCTCCTTCAAACAAACGGTCAATTTAATCTCGCCTTCAAAATTGGGAAGCGAACCTCCCGGTGAGCCTTGTCATGTCTGAAATTTTTGGGGTTCTTATCAACAAAGTCGTCCTTGACCTAACAATCCCCGACCCAACCTTTATTGGGCGAGCAGCCCGCGACTTTGAAATTTGGGTCACAACCGACCCTGACTACGATAAGGCGACTTGGAAATTGGTGCTCATTGGAACCCTTCGCAACGAAAAGCAGCGCCAAGAGTTTTACTTCATCCCCACCGAAGCCCGTTTCGTCAAACTTCGCATCTTGAGCAACCACGGGAGCGACCGATATGTTGCTTTGGGTGAATTTGAAGTTTACGAGGCAACTCATGGAATTGCTGTCCTTGACCAATTAATTGCCAGGTTGGAACAACTCCTCGTTGACCTGAAGCGATACCGCGACTTGCTTGCCGAACAGGGTTTGAGGGCAGTGACTGAGGGTTCAGAACGATCTGAAGGAAGTGAAAAAGCGGGTGAAAATAAGCCTGAAAAGGAACAGGAATAAAAAACATCACTGAGCCAAACCTATTCCGATGACAAAAGGAGTTTTAGGCAAAGGTGCTTTAGTGGCTGTAAGTTGCAAGCAATAAGACTCTGCAGGTAACGGCTCAGTCACAGTCAGAATCAAAGGTGGTGATTGAGCAAATTGCCTCCATCTTCTTTGTGGGGCAGTTTCGCTCCACAATGTCAAAATGAACTCTCCTATACCACCCTCCCAACCGACAACTATTTTCACCGGCGAGGGTTGAGACAATTGGAAGCGGTAAACAGGAGAACTTTGAGCGGTTTCCAAAGTTCCAATAATCTCACGCTGCATGACCATTTGCCTTCCTGTCAAGAGACCAGTTGCTTCTCGTTCACCCAATGTTCCAACCTCAACTGGTCGGGCAATTTCTTGAGCGATCTGTCGGGATAAACGCGCTGTCAAGGGACGGATGGCAAGGAACTCTATGAGTCTGCGCTCCATTTCTGATGGTTGTGCCTTATTGTGAAATGATGTATAGATGACAAAACCCTGACCATAAGTGAATGAAACTAACAACGCTTTTTGACCCATCCACCCTTCTGTTACCAAGTAAACACGGCATGACGGGTGCCATGATGCTACATGTCTCCACGCTGGCAAGTCAAAATTCAAACGCACTTGTGAACCAACTAAGTCCAGTAATGTCGGATCAACGACTTTTGCGTCCACAGTTTCTCCCAAAAAGGCAAGAATTCCGCTAAAGCCAAAGTCAAGTATATTTGAAAAGGCTGCTTTGACTACATCGCAAGCATAATCAGATGCGTAAAGAATGCCGCCTTCAGCTACATATCTCTCAACCGCTTGCCCATTTCTAAACCCAATCAAATCTTGATGACAGTTAACGAAAACCACATCATAATTTCGCAGCCACATTGAATTGTGCAGTGTATCAAAGCTGATTTGTTCTACATTGAAGCCGAAATGCTGCAAAACGCTACCAATATCGTCGTAACCAGCAGGAGTAACAGCAAGTCGTAAAGGTCTTTGTTCCCATTGTTTGGCGATACCGCCTGGTTGAGGTGATTTAATGACAGTGGTAAAAGATCTTGCCTGTGCTACCCAATTACCCAATCCGTAACTTATGCCCACACATAACAAGAAAACCCCTAATGCTACCAAAGTTTGCAACAACCATCTCCCAACAGGTTCTTTAGGTAAATCCAAAGGCACGAAAGGCTTGCCACAGTTATGGCAGAACTTGGCGCTTTTGCGGTTTGGTGCATAGCATGAAGCGCATAAATAGATTGTTGACGGTCCTGCTCGCAAACGATAGACAAGTCTTGTGTTTCCAATAATCACCACATCGTTGTGGTTTAATTCCTTTATAGGAACGCTCTGACCATTGACAATGACTTGAGCATTGCCGATAGGAGCAATTCGGTAACCTGCACCAGTCCACTCAAGGGTTGCATGTTTAGGTTGAATTGCTGGGTCGTAGTAGATCGGAATATCACACCGTTCATCCCTTCCGATAACTAAATAAGACTTGTCAAGAATGAACTCTTTACCTTCCATCTTACCTGAGGCGATCTTAAGCACTGCCCCCGCTAAGAGGCGTTCAAAAAGTACCGATGTGGCACCTATAAGCAAACCCATTAACACCCAAGCAATTCCACGACAGACTGAATCTGGGAAATGAAGAATCGAGGGGAGAAGGGTGAACAAAACTCCCCCGACCATGCCCCCGATTCCTCCACCCAATCCTGCCCTTAATGCACCGACCATAGAACCTCTTGCAGCACCCTGCGAAGAACCCAAAGCAAATCCAACAATTCCCCAACCAATTACTCGCGCTGGCAATTCAGCAAATTTCAAAACTTGATACATCGCTTCTCCCCAAAGTAATCCAAAGACACCTCCAATCAAGCCCAAAGTCATAGAAATTAAAGGTAGCCACCAATGGCGGAGCAAGATCAAATGACTGATCCCTAAAATTAAGCCAAATGTGAAACCTGATACAGCCCCGTAAGCGGCATACAATACAAACTTTTGAAATTGTGGCAATCTCTCTAACAAAGAGTTCCCAAAGAGCAACTCACTCAATAACCACACTATTAGTCCCCCGACTGCCCCTATTATTGACAACCTTATAGCACTTTTCATCGTTCGTCACCTACCTACTACTTGGGCAGAATTGTCGACAAGGTTCTTTCTCTGATCCATTGATAAGCAGCCCAAATAATTAACCCAAAACCTGAAATTGTGCTCAAAGTCCCGTAACGGAAACGAATCATGGAGCGAGTAAATATCCTTGTAGCCTCGCTAATCTCGTCCATACTTTTCACATCGTGATTGCCATAGCGAATCCACAATGCAAGAGCAATGAAACTCGCCAGTCCGACAAGACCACTGGCAAGGCAATAAGATGGATTGCGCAGGAACAAAGACAACCCTGCACAGGAGATGGCTATTAATAACAGAATCTTCAACCCCACTGACATTTCGCTTTGAAGCATATCTAATCCTGTCACGGTTACCTCTCCGCAAGATACAAGTGGTAAGATCAAAAGCGAAATGAGAACAATAATGGCACCAATACGGACAAGCATTTGTTTATTGGAAAGCAATTGCTTGAACCAAATTTCAGGTGATGTCGCTGAGGGAGGTTGTGAAAGAAAGGATGTAGGGTGAACAACTTGTCTGTGAATGAGTTGTCCACAATTGGGGCAGTGAATCCACTCAATGGACGGGTTGGCAACATAGAAGTTAACTTTGCAAACAGGACACCACTCACGGACACCTCCCACAACTGGAGGTTGACCAGATATTTGTTGCGCCGGCATTGGCTGTGCAGGCGCTTGGGATGGAATAGCAGGTTGCTGCTGTGGAGTTGGTTGAGAAGGTACAGATTGAGCGGAGGAGGACGGTTGGAAAGATGAAGACCCTGGCTGCTGAGGTGCACAAGGCATTGGTTGAGCCATAGGTGATTGAATAAGCACTGTTTGTCCTTTCAACCCTGCACGGAGATCATTCACATTACTGAATCTTTGTTCCTTTTTTAAAACCATCGCTATAGAGATCGCTTGTTCAACTTGTGGTGATACTGCAGCATTGATATCCCGAATTGGTTCTAAAGAAGGCTGCCCCAACATTTCCCTTTGCAACCTCTCTGTCGCATCAGGTGGCACTTTTGCCGTCAGCATGAAATAAAGCGTCGCCCCTAAACTGTAAATGTCACTACGGACATCGGTTTCACCTGAACCCAAATATTGCTCTGGTGGCGAGAATCCGGGCGTAACTCCTTGAGCGCCTGTCGCTGTCTTCTGCCCTGGACCTCCAAACTTTGCTATTCCAAAGTCAACCAGATAAACTTTCCTGCCTCTGGTCAGTAAAATGTTTGAAGGTTTGATGTCGCGATGAATGATTGGTGGATTTTGAGTGTGCAAATAGGCAACGGCATCTAACACGGGTTCAAAAACTTGCATAGCCGTCAAAGGTGTCATCATCCCTTTTTGTCGCACCAAGTCCCAAATACTTACTCCATCTATGAACTCCATGACAAGGTAGTATCGGTCACTACCAAATTGCTTGAACCAGTCATAGGCTTTAGGTAGTGCAGGATGTGAAAGAGTTGCCAAAATTTTCGCTTCAGTTTCAAACTGCTGTATGATGGCTGGGTCAGTTTGTAAAAGTTCCTTGACAGCAACTTTGCGATTGCTCAAGCGTTGGTCAAAGGCAAGGTAAACAGCGCTAAAGCCACCAAAACCGAGAACATGCATAATGGTGTAACGGTTATTAAGCACAGTGCCCCTGGCAAGGAGCGGAACTGATGGTAAGGCGGAGCCGCAGTAAATACAACTACGGGCAGTTATTGTGTTGTTCTGACTACACTTTGGGCAAATTTGCATTTGCCTAAATCTACTTTCCTGGGCCATCCATATCACCCCATTTCAAATATCGCAGAGCCTTGCAAAATATTTTAACGACATTAAACTTATTGCACCATAGCCTTTTGGCTTTGACGCTGCTGTAATCATAACCCACCATAAGACCATGTTAAGGAGTGAAAGTGACCATGTTGAACCTACAAAGAGCCAAAAAATCTTCACTATCTTCCGTCGCCTTACCGATATTACACCTCAAGCCTTTGAGGAACTTATGACTGTCCTCAAAAAAGCCTATCCTGATTTTGAAAAAAGGAGGTTGTCAAGAAGGAGAAAGGAAAGAGGGATAGGTGCAGAGGGTGATTATTCTGCTATCACGCAAGAAGTTTATTGAGATTCGCCTCCCTATCAGGCTTTAATTTTTCCCATCATTATCGTCTTCTACAAAGTTGGTGACTTATGTAGGGCGGGGCTTCCACGCCCTGCCGACTTTTTAAATTTCGTCGGCAGGGGCAGAGCCCATGCCTTACAAAAAACGCTCGCCAGATAAATCAGGCTTTCTTTCCCGTCGTAACCGACATAAGTTAAGGTCGCTTCTGCCCAATCGGCGATGCCAAGCCAAGTCATGATAATCCCCGCAAGCATTTAACAAAATTGACGAACATCCAATTCGGTCACGGGCAAAGACATCATAATCAGACAAGGCAAGAGGTCACGACGAATGGGGTTAAACTTTGTCAATAAGGTTAGGAAAATAGCCGAAAAATGCTGTAAATTGCCGAAAAAACTTGGTGGGCGGTGCAGGACTTGAACCTGCGACCTCTTGCTCGTGAAGCACACCAAAATTTTCTGCCACCTGAATTCGTCGCTTTGCTAATAAAAAAAAGGCGTTTTTCGCTCGTTTCGCTTCAAAAAAGGCAAGCGGTCATCTTTCAAGCAGGGGTGTCGGACATGGAAAGGGTTGTAGAACCGATTAACTGGACAGCGAACTTAACTTGGGACTTGGCAGCGGATGCATTCGCTTGGTCTCGGAGAGTTGCGGGATGCAGCGATGAAACATTGAAGTGGCACGAAGTCACCTTGAGACTGTTTCGCCGATGCCACGATGAGTTAAATCTTAACTGTCCGTCCCCGCAAATTTGTCCGCCTGAGCACCTTCGGCTTTTCCTGTTTTGGCTTCAACGGCGTGGCATCAAATTGGTCAGCCAGCAAACTTACTACCGCTCACTCAGAGCGTTCTTTCGCTTTTTAGTCCGTGAAGGGTTAAGAGATGATGTGCCGACGGAAAAAGTTCCGATGCCGAAACCCGACCAACCTTTGCCACGAACCGTCACCGAAGACCACTTCCTTAAAGCAATCGCCACCTTCAACCCTGCAAAATTTTGCAACCTTCGGAATTTGGCTCTGTTTGTGTTGCTTTACGATACAGGTGCACGGCTCGGCGAAATCTTGAACCTCAAGGTCGCCAGTG
>Ga0209289_100433_pt1 | contig 22169 bp, 12 predicted proteins | sample GXS110809BmetaG_FD_184121 | JGI IMG/M metagenome (GOLD analysis project Ga0209289, IMG submission 184121) | Hot spring microbial communities from Gongxiaoshe hot spring, China to study Microbial Dark Matter (Phase II) - GXS 110809B (SPAdes)... ...
GTCTAAGACAAAGCATTTAGTCAAGTATTGTTTCAAACACATCACCACACTTTGAGATGCACTAAAAGAATTATACCACACAGTGTTTAATTAACAAAACGGCTCTGTATCCGTGCATTTTAATGCGGGGATACAGAGCCGAGAATTTCTATAATACAACACCGTGAAATTTAAATCTTTTAATTTAATAGCGAAGTATGGAATCAGAACTTAACTGATTTGGGCTAAAGTGGTCAAAAGCCATAGTTAATGGTGGGTAATTCAAGGAAAGTAAGCAAACAAGCGGATTGAGATTTTCCTTAGAATTGTGTAATTTAGAAAGATTTAAGATTATGGGATTATCAAATCATTTATCTTCTCCACAATAAATCTTGTGGCTCTTACATCATCTTCATTGTATGTTAGTATTTCTCTGAGTAAGTTTTTGTCTTTTGTGGCTATGTACTCTCTATAGTAATCAATTACCGTCATCCCATTTATGTCCGTTCGCCAGTTGAAACCTAAGAATCTCGCTATTGTTTTCAACGAATAAGACGGTATCGGTAATGCAACATGATTTGTGTATATTTTGTACACATCGACAAATCTTGAGAGTAAACCCTTTGAAAGTGATACGTTGTATTTTTTCGATAATTTTCTGAATCGTGTTACTTCGTAAGTATGGAAGTGATATATGGGCTTTTGCCGTTTTTCAAGGAATTTAACTACGTTTTCAAATATGTACCTTTCCTTCGATGGCTCCGAGGCAAGAAATGGTATGTACCTATCGTTCTCAAGTACACCAAAAAGGTAGTCAAAATCAAAAGGTGTGTAACTCTCTATATCGAGATATATTCCATCTGATAATCTCTGTAATGGTTTGAATACAATCGGTCTTTTTTCTATGATACTTTGCGCATGGTAAATTACTCTGTTTGCCTTCTCTTCTCCAAATTGCTTTTTCAGCACCTCTGAAAAGTTCATTATATCTGTTAGCGTGGTTATACCAAGTGCGTGAAGTTTTTCGACGGTTTTCCCTCTGACACCGTGTAAGAATGCCAAACTGTCAAGATTTGCCGTCTCATGAAAACATTCACCTGAGTATTTACACAGTCGGCATAGATGTGTCTTAGTTATTTTGAATTCCGATGCTTCACAGAAAAACGAAAGCATCGAAAGTAATTTTGTTACATATGGTCTCCAGTTGATTGAAACACTGTAATATGGGCTTTCGAAGATTATTTCTGAAACTTGTCTTTCGTTGCTTTCAATAACGTAACCAATAAATGCTCCTTCAAGCATATGATATTCTGATATTTTCTTACCTGTCTTTTTCACTTTAACTCTTATTTGTTCATTTGAAATTATTTCGTCTACTTCAACACAAAGTGTACAACCAAACGCTTCGGTTGTGAAAATGCAATTCGATAAAGACCTATTTTCTTGCAAGATATCTAACTTGGCTTTCTTAGGGCATATGTACATCGTTTTTATATCTCTGTTTGAAATGACCATTTATTGAAGCTCCTTTATTTCAAAAGTATTTAACAAGCACCTTTGAAATGAATTTATCACTGAAAAATCTTCTCACGAAGTAATACGATAATTTATTACCAAAGCCGGGTATGTACAAAGGTGAAGCATTTTCAAAAGCTTTTAATGAGCCTTCGACAACTTTTGATGGACTCATAAGCTTATAGCCGGGATTCATCTTAGCACGCTCGAAAAATTTTGTTTCCGTTTTTCCCGGTGCCACACATAGTACATGTACACCTTTATCTTTCAATTCAGCCCATAGACTCATCGAAAAACTGTAAACGTAAGCCTTTGTCGCAGCATATACACTGAAATGTGGAATCGGCATGAAACCGGCGACTGAAGCTATGTTGATTATTCCACCATGATTTCTTTTAACAAATTCTTGCGCGTAATGGTGAGATAATTTAGTCAATACATCTACGTTCAATTTTAACATGTATTCATAATCATTCCAAGGATGATTCAAAAAATCCCCATACAGACCAATCCCTGCGTTATTTACTAAGAGATCAACTTTGAAGCGTGATAAATTTTCAAGTGTGGAATCGAGTTCTTTCGTAAGGTCTGCTTGAATAATTACAACGCTTGAATTTGAAATATTGTGTATTTCATCTGCCACTTCGCTCAGTGCTGATGAGTTTCGACCGATTAAAATCAGATCCAGTCCTTTTCGAGCCAATTGAATTGCAAATTCCCGACCAATGCCTGAGGAAGCCCCTGTTACAAGTGCCCAGCGAAATCTGCTTATTTCTATTTTTGGCATTTTTAACACCTCCTCACTTTGAATTATACACCATGTATGATAAAATAGTAAGCGGTGCGAAATATTCCAAAGTATTCTGAGGTGAGAATCACATGCTTAAAGATATTCTAAGGATAGCAATACCTGTCTCCTTAGAGAACATCATAGCAAACACTGGTACATTCGTTCTTACCATTTTGCTTTCACAGTTAGGTGAAGTTGAAGTTGCCATAAATGGCGTTGCCAACCAAGGAAGCTTTCTTGTGATCCTATTCCTTTTCGGATTAAACACAGGTGGAGCGATATTCCTTGCCCAATACTGGGGAAAAAACGACACGGAAAGTATTAAGAAAGTACTCAGTTTGATGGTCTATTTTTCGCTTTTTATCTCCTTTATATTTTTTATTATAACATTCTTTTTTCCGAAATTTTTCATCGGTATATTTTCAAACGACAAGAATGTAATTGAAAGAGGGACTTTGTATTTGCAAATAATATCCGTTTCGTACTTTGGACTTGCTTTGGAAATTTCATTTAGAACATTTTTGCGTTCAATCGAAAGGGCAGTTATTCCTATGATATCTTACATTTACGGTACAATTATTCAAATAGGTCTTGCTTACGTTCTTTTGAAAGGTTTGTTCAACTTTCCCAAACTCGGTATCATGGGTATAGCAATAGCAATTACCGTATCTCGATTCATCATTCCCATTTATCAGATAATCAAAGCCACGATTTTAAGATTGCCTTACACATTTTCAACCAAAGGGGTTAGTTCTCAATTTCTGAAAAAGTTCCTTCAATACGCCACACCAACAACACTGAACGAAATTTCATGGTCGCTTGGCATGACCGTTTACGGTATAATCTTTGGAAGGATGGGAACACAAACGTACGCAGCACGTAATATATTATCTTCATTTGAAAATTACGTTTGGACATTCACCTTTGGTATAGTTATCGCCTCTTCAGTTATCGTTGGAAAGTACATAGGAAGAATGGAATACGAAAAAGCTCAAAAGTTCAGTAAGAGGATACTCTTTTGGAACACACTAATCGGATTGCTATCCGCATTTATAATAATCTTGGTCTATTACATGATTTACGGTAACTTTGAACTTGAAAAGCGTACTAAATTGATATTGACTTACTCCATGTGGGTTATGGTAATAGGTGCACCTATCAAAGCATTCAACGGTGCGGCTATAGTTGGTATTCTTAGAGCAGGTGGAGATGCAAAATTTGCATTCTTGCTTGAAACATTTACTCTTTGGTGTTTGGGTGTGCCGCTGGCATTTTTTGGCGCGTTTGTCTGGAAACAACCTTTACCTGTTGTTTATGCTTTAACGCTATCCGATGAAGTGGTAAAATCAGTTATCGCCTATTTCAGAATACATTCCAAAAAATGGATAAGAAACGTTACACTAAGTGAAGATGCGATAGTTTCACCTGTGGGTGTGGATGGTGAACATATTTGAAATCTAAAAAACAGGGGGATTGAAATGAAGGTAATCAATAGCGATATTGTATATCAAACGATATATCAAAAATTGTTGGAAGTGAATACACAAGTCAAGCGAGAAGTGATTGAGTTTTTTGAAAAATACGAAGGTCCATTCAAAAATGAGATTTTGGAAAATTTCAATGTTGCCAAACAAGAAGGCATCCCACTTTGCCAAGATACCGGAATTGTGGAATTCTTCGTATGGAAAGGTTTCGATGTTCTAACGGATAAACCGATTTCAGAGATATTGAACTTAGCTGTTAGAGATACATACACAACCAACGGTTTTAGAAAAAGCGTTGTTGATGATCCATTATTTTCACGCAAAAACACAGGTGATAACACACCATGTGTAATCCACTTTTTTGAAACGGAAAAACCTACCTTGGAAATCTGGATAATAATCAAAGGTGGTGGAAGTGAAAATCTATCACAACTTTACATGTTCCAACCTTCCGAAAAATACGAAGTGATTAAAGAAACGATAGCAAAACACATAGAAACCAACGGTCCGAATGCGTGTCCACCGATAAGGATAGGCATCGGAATCGGAGGTACATCAGAAGAAGCGATGGTACTTTCAAAATTGGCTTTAATAGATGTCAACGTTGAAGAATATAACTCAAAGGTTGTAAGATATAGGAACTTTGAGGAAGATTTGCTCAGACAATTACAAAATTTGAAGATAGGCGTTCAAGGACTTGGTTTTGGTAACGGTGTTTACAACGTAAAAGCATACGGTTATCCCACACACATAGCAACGCTTCCAGTTGCGATATCCGTCGATTGCTTCTTACTCAGAAGCGCAAGAGTGGTGATAGACAATGATTGACATAAAAACACTAAGCGTCGGAGAAAGTATTCAATACACTGGTTCACTGATAGTCATGCGTGATGCGGCTCAAAAAAGGCTTTCAGAAATACAAAACACAGGTAAAGAATTACCCGTGTCTTTAGCCGGAAAATTGGTATTTTACGCTGGTCCGACATTCTCAAAAGGAAAAATGATTATAGGTCCAACGACATCAAAAAGGATGGATAGATTTCTTGAATTCTTAGCACAAAACGGTGTTTTGGCAACAATCGGAAAAGGTGCAAGAACTATGCAAGCTATCGAAGTAATCAAAAAATACCAAATGCCGTATTTCGTTGCACCAAGTGGATGTGCGGCATATCTTTCACAAAAAGTGCTATCGTGGAAAATCATAGCATTTGAAGATTTAGGACCGGAAGCGATATATGAAATAGAAGTTAAAGATTTTCCGTTGATAGTGATGATTGATAGTCAGGGGAAGGGAGTATTTTAGAAACTCATTATTTCCATCCGTTCATTAGGAATTTTTTCTTTTCTGTGTTATCCAAAACAGTTGCACAACTTTCCCAGTTAATGGGTTTTATTTGGTTATACCTCAGTTCAAATGGATGTTGTTTCGGAACAGCATCGATTATGTATTTTGCTTCTTCTATTTGATTTAACGCAACTTTCACCCAAACGTCTTCTAAGACGTCTGGGATTTGACCGAATAAGTTGTATATATTTTCCAATCTTGATGATAGCAAGTGATGTACTCTATCTTCAACGGAGTCTTTGTACCTCATGTTGTAAATATACACTTCGTCGAATATCTGTCCTATTCTTTGTATACGTCCTTTACGTTGTTCCAGTCTTGTTGGATTCCATGGAAGGTCAAGGTTTATAAGACTTCCAAGTGTTTGTAAGTTCAGTCCTTCACTTGCGGCATCTGTTCCAACTAATATTTTCAATTCGTGATGCCTTATCATTCTTTTTATTTCTTCTCTTGACTTTTTCTCAAATATTCCATCTATAAAAATTCCGGACTTATCTCCACCAGCGTAAAGTCCTATCTTTACGCCTTTCAAATCTTTCGATAAATTTTCAGCCACAAAGTATGCTGAGTCATAGTACTGAGAGAATATTATACAACCTCTGTCCAACCAATTATCTTCAGTTAGTAATTTTAAAACGAGATCATACTTAGGGTCACTTTCCTTGTTGTTTTCCAAACACTCGATAAAATTTTCCAGACATCTTCGTTCTTGCGGAGCTAAATTTTGTATTTCCTTTCTTTCTTCAATTATCATATCTGTATTTTCGTCTTCGTATTCATCCTCGACTTCAAATGTGTCCCACTTTGCAAGCATCTTTTCGGCTGTGTTTTTACCAGCTATTATCGTACTCCCAACTCGTTTTAAAAGTAGCGTTTTAAAAAACCCCGCACTTTTTACCCGACTTTGTAAAAGGGCACAGAACTCTTCAGCGTAACTGTAAGCTTTTTTCAAATACGGTGGCAATATTATAGCCTCGTCTTCACTTTCACCAAACAACCTAACCTCGACTTTTTTCAGATACGGTTCATTTGTCTCAGGATTTATCGTATTCTCAAGAAAATCTCTTGTTCTTCGAACGATGTGTCTTATGAATGGATTATGATTTTCTATGAAACTTTCTGCAATTCTTTCCAATCTTCTATAATTACTTCTGTATTCTTGACACGTTTTCATTTTGTCTATCGCTTCGTAATTCAAGACAAATTCATCTTCTTTCATATTGAAGCTTTTTCTGATAATAGAAAATACAATATCTTCATTTTCGGGTGGGAAAGGATCTCTCATCCAGTCAATGATTTCATCAAAGTTTTTTATTTTTTCTCTACCAAGTAACAGATTAATTGCCCTTTCTGGTTGAGTTCGCCATTTACTGTATTTGCTACCCAGGACACTATCGTTTCGTTGGGATAGTATTTGAAGTAAATCCCAAGCCTCTATTGGATGAATTTGGACAGGTGTGGCGGTTGCAAGAAGCATACTCTTTGTTCTTTTAGATAACTCCATCAAAAATTTCATAAGGTTGTTTTGGTTGTCTTCGTCTAATCTTTCATCGAATTGATTATACCTTTTCCTCCTTGCTCTATGTGCTTCATCTACAATCACACATTCGTATTCCAGCGACAGTAAATAATCCACAATAGGAGAATTAGCTGTAATCAACCCTTGCGATACAATGCCTATTCTCCTCGGGCACTTTTTGATACTTTCATCACCTATGGATGGATACTTTATTCCGTTTTCGTCGACCCATTCTTTACCAGTCCAAACAGCCGATGGCATGTCAAGTAATGTGTACATCTCATCTTGCCATTGCCACAGCAAAGTCTTTGGAACAATTACAAGAATAGGTTTATCACCGTAAAGAGCCATTAATTGTGCTGACATCGCAAGTTGCACGGTCTTGCCAAGTCCAACCATGTCAGCAAGTACATACCTTGCTCCATACGGTTTTTTGTGGTCTTCAAATGCAAGTGAAATGAAGTATTTCTGATGTTCCCAAAGTCCAGTTTCTTTTCTGTAAATGGGTGATTCTACGACTGTTGTTTCCGGTTTTGGATCCTTTCTCCATTCTTCAACAGAAGATATGACTTTTCGTTCACTCAGTCTTCCTATATCATTGATAACAAATTCCGCTAACGGGATGGCATACGGACTATTCCAAAAATAATCGAATTCTTCTTGAACCCACTGTACTGCTTCTTCAGAATCGTCTTCCCAGAGAATCTCATAATTTAACTTCCAGCCAGCGGCTGTTTCGTTCACACTACCAACGAACGCTGTTTTGCTCCCATCTTTCAGTGTAATTACTCCAGCTTTACCATGTATCAGCCCAAAAACATCGTTTGGTATAACTTTAACTTGTAACTTTCCAGATTTCAGTAACTCGTAAAGTTTTTTAAGTCTACTCTCAGCACCGACGAATTTCTTTTCCGGTTCGTATTCACACCACTCTCTTCGTTGAGCGTCCATAGCACTTTTTGCTGTCTTTACATCTTCAATTGAAAGTTCAGAATTACAAACAACACGAACGGGTCCTCTTACAGACTCTATGGATTCACCCGCTATCTCAAGAATCGAAGAACTAAAATAACCAGCTATCCTATCGTAAGCTAACGCATCACGTAATTTCTCATCCAAAAACGCCTTATCTAATTTTTGTCTTCTTGAGGAATATCTGTAAATCAAAACATCGCCTCCACTATATACCGTCGTGTCTTATTAGCTCAGCTAACAATTTCGCATACCTTGACTCTTCGTACCAATGTTGCATATTATCTGAATACTGGAATGTGGCGATGAATTCCAATATACTTATTATTGTGCTTCTTTGAGACCAATAATTTGGAAGTTCATTTCTCAACCAATTTTTTCCGTTCTGTGTGTTTTCTTCTTTGACGGATAGATAAATCGCAGCAAACACGTGTCTTAGAATAGAATTACTAAATCTGTCATTCGTTCCTATATTCTTCATCCCAAATTCTTTTGGTGTCTTAAGCCTTGCATGATTAGCTTTTGCACTTTGCAAAAGCTCTTTATATTCTTTCACACCGAATCCCCTTGCAATTTCCTGATAAGCTGAAAGTTGATTCAAACCTTTCTTTTCCATTTCTAATCCTTTTATGTAAAACCTTTCTTCTGAGGATAAATTTTTCCATGTGAATGAGTCAAAGCCTGTCGGTATCAAATAATCGTACGCAATTCTTACAGCTTCCTCAATCACATTTTCAACGGGAGAAACGTAGCCTTTTTGTCCTTTTTTGGATAGCTCACGTTGTATATCTATATCTTCGATACGCTTATACGATGTTAAAACTCTTAACGCTGCTGCGTAAGCTGCCAATATATAATCTGTATCGCTGAAGTTAGGCTCGTCTCCTTCGTCCAATTCTCTCATACTATCAATTTGACGCTTAACCTCAAACTCGATTTCCGGATACAGTTCATCTAAGAACGCCGTTGCATCTGAAAGTTGTTTTCTCAACACAAGAAGAACGGTACCTTTTACATAATTCCCATCTTTCAATCCACTTGATTCTGTCTCCGTTGCAATTGTCCATGCGGCTGTTACTTTAAGCCCAGCTGCCCAAAGGATAAGTGTTAAATCAGCCCAGACGCTTACCGACTGGTGAGTGAACATAACGACTTGCAAGCCATCATCTGGCATGTGATCGGCTAAATTTTTGTATATCTCTATCATGCTTTGATTAAAATCTTCTCCCGTTCCTTTAACTGCCAACGCTCTCTTTGAATCAGCATACCAATCGGGAAATATATCAAGTAACATCTTCTTGTCCCATGCAAGGAAAAATTCTGATAATTCATGATAATTGATAGCATCAGCGTAAGGTGGATCGGTGAGCCAGAATATTGATTGTTCATCAACCTTTCTGGCATCATTTAGTTTGAAGGAGATAATTTTTGAATACATTGAGTAAACACTTAGATTGTAAAACCAGGTTGTGTAAAGAGAAATCATGGTTCTTGTATTATAATTAAATAAAGTATTGAGAGCCTGATTACTGAAAACATCAGTTCCTTTTTCATTCGAAGCATCATTGTTCCATCTACATAATTTAGAATTCCAATTTAAACACCTATTCACTCCCAAAAGTCCAACGACCTTTTCTTTCTTCGTTTTTGCTTCTTTATCAATGAGTTCCATCAAAAGTCCGTGTACAAGTAATTGTCGCGGGTTAAATAACTGATGCCAATACGTCCAGCCTCTTGTTCTTATTGGTTCGTCCGTCTTATCTCCTTCTTCTATTGCATTACTTGGAATATACCCCTTCTCTTGCCATTCGTTAAATCTTTCTTTTAGGAGTGTTATTACTTTTTCTTCTCTTTTCAGATCCTCTTCGGTCGGAGCTGTATAGTATCGATTACCATTTTCGTCTTCGTATCGTATACAATATAATCTTTCTTGGAACACGTCATCTGGTCTTGGGATGAATTCGTGTTTTTCCCATTTTCTCAAGCCATATACTATGGTACCGTCTTCAAGTTTTCTGTCTTTTCTTATGGCTGTTATAGGTGTTTCCATACCACAGTGCGGACATACAAGTTTGCTATCGATTACGGTACCTTTTTCGGCTTTTTTCATCTCTTCATCTGTTGCATTCATTTTTATTTCAATATCAAATCCACCGTGTCCGTTATCTTTTAGGATTGCTACAGTTTTGGTTCCTTTTCCGATGACCCAAGATGGTGCAAGCGGGACTTTGTATCCGCATTCTGGACATGTTGTTTCGTTACAGTATAAGTATGCATTTGCCCTGTGTCCTTTTTCGTTGTGTTCGATTCCCCATTGAGTTATTATTTCATCGGCTTGTTTGTAAACTCTTTCTTGAAATTTTTTGAGTTCTTCAATTTCTTCTTCATTACTTCCCAGTATGTTAAGAGCTGACCAAGTTAAGAGCATGGCGATTGGGTTCAAATCTGATGCATATACGTTAAATCCCATCCTTGCCGCTTCAAATGGGATACTTCCACCACCTGCGAAGCAATCTCCCACTGTTGGTACTTTTCCAAATCGTTTTTCGCCAAGCTGTTTGACGAGTTCTTGAAGACTGTATGCATTTGTTCCGAGATGTTCGTTTATTTTGTTCCATTCAGCTTTATCTTTAAGTTCTACTTCTTCTGGTCTTTTACAGTATTTTAATTTTTCATCGTAACTCATCCTTCTAAAAGCGATTAATTGGAGGTTTTGTTTTTCTTCTTTCGAGAGTCCTTGAATGTATTGAGGTTTTCCAGATATTTCGGTGAAATATTTGTTTTTTTCCTCAGTGGTTAGATATTTGTACACTTCAGATTCTGGGATGGACTTATCTTTTCTGAGTTCTAATCCTTTTTCATCCATTGTTAGTATTTTTAAAAAGATTTCCATGTCTTTCTTAGGATTATCTGAAACCGGCATCAAAAGTCCAAGTAAGGTAGCTCGAACAAGTATAAGTGGCTTTCTGCCCCACCATTTGCCAAGTCCAGTGAGTGTTTGTCCTAAATTTGCTTTTCTTTCTTTGTAACTTTCTTTTGAGATCTTCGATACTGGGAATTGTTTTTCTATGAAAGAAATATTCTCCATTGGTTTGCACCTCACGTTTAGTTTGTTATTTTCGTTGGATGATTATTTGTCTATTTCTCTTTGTATTGTGTAATCGAATAGGTTCATTTGTCTGTTTGTTTCTTCAATTGGATTTTCAGTTAAGGCGTATCTTATAGCTTTTCTCCAGCCACGTTTGTCGTTTAAATGTCCTGTTGCTGCATTAGTCATTGTGAATAGCCACCAACGTTCTTCTTTGGATAACCCAAGCCAGTTTTTTATTGCAACGGGGACAACACTTGGGTCACAGTCTTCGATTGCCCATGCAAGTAATACCAGTTCTTTGCCAAATAATCTGTTAACTGGTGTTTGTCCGATTTGCCATTTGCCGAGTGGTAATTTTTCTTTTTTTAATCTCTCGTTGAATTCGTTTTTTAATGGTTCTTCTATCATTTTCCACTTTCTCTTTGTTAGCGCAACTTTTGGGATATCTTTCTTAATGTCTATGACTTGTACGTCTTTATCTGGTTGCCATTGGAACCGTTCGTACACTATTACACTTGCATCTTGACTTTTTGGTATTACGACTAAAAAGTGATGTTCGGATTCTTGTGGATCAAATCCGAAACCTATTATGTTTTTCGCAGGCTTTGTCATTATTGGATTATCTCTCCTTTTTTAAAATCGCTCAGTGTTTTCTTTTTGTCAGTTATATAATCTAAAAATTCTTGACCCGTTTCAAATAGTGCTATACTGTATTCAAATGTTATTCTTATGTTGTCGTCGTTTGCCAATGAGTTCCTTATGTTTTCTAATATTTGTTCGATTGCTTGTGCGTCACATTTGATTTCGTTGCCGATGGTAATGTCGATATAGTTGTTTCCAGATAAGCTGTTGCCTTTGTAAATGGCTATTCTTATGTCCGATAACGTTACTTTGCGTTTTTTCAATACGTTTAGTTCTTCGTATGTTAATTTGTTGTCGGGACATTTTATTGTTTTAATGAGTGTTAACGGTGTTAATTTATCGATTTCGATTTCTTCTTCTGTTTTGATTTTTAGTTGAATTTCATTAGAATATATTCCTTCGGCTTCCGCTACAGCCAGAACTAAATTTGTGTTGGTTGGGATTTCTACTTCCTCGTCGTATAATCCACCGTTTTCTTTTGGGTTTGAACCATCTGTTGTATATCTTATTTTGACTTTATGATTTGGAGACGCTTTTAATTCTAAGATTTTTTTGCCATTTTTATCGTAAACTCGACCTTTTAATGTTATTTTGTTCGTCCAAACAACTGGGTCACCTGTTTCGTGTTCACCTGTTGAGTCTACACATATAAAGGATAGTTTTAATTCTTGTGTTCTAAATTCTCTGGGATTTTCGACCAATTTTGAAGCAGTTGTTGGTATGCCATTTATTTCATAGTAAATCTTATCTCCGTATTGTGGAGTAAGTCTTAATACCGCTTCTCCAGTATCTTCATTGTAATCTAATTGCTGTATTAATACGCTCGTTTTTTCTTTCGGGAACGGTCCTTTGTCGATGTATCCGCCATCTTGGCGCCATATGCCTTTTCTTAACATGCTTTGGAGTAATGTGTCTAACGCACTTGGTTCGTGCCATTGCCATTCTGGGTTTGTGGCGGCTCTTTCTTTTACATCTTGCCATCTCATTTCTTTTTGGGTAAATAATCTGGCTTCACATTTTTTTCTAAAGTTCTCGTCATCCAACTCATTGGTAAATTTTTGCTTTCTTAATAGCACTTCTCTTATTTGTTTTTCACCATTATAGTCATTTTCAAGGAATTCCATTAAAAAGTCGGCTTTTAACAGCCCATATTTGCTTGGGTAATACAAACTTTGAAATGTTTCTCTAATTGATTGGAGTAATTCCAATTCTATCCTATGGAGTTTGTCATGTGCTTTTTGGAATTGTGGGTCGTTGTCTCTTACGTTTTCTTCTTGCATTCTTTTAATTATTGCAGTTATCGCTTTGCGTTCTTTTGCCTTGAGATATAAGTTTTCCATTGTTTTTCTCTGACCTGTTAGGAACATTACTCTGTTTTTGTATCTTTGGTATTCGTAAAATTCTTTAACTTCGGGATTTAAGTCATACGATCTTTCGTCTGGTTCGACTATTACGAGTGAAACTTTATCTTGTTCGAGTTGTATTTCATCTAACGCTGGAAATACATATACTTTCTGATAACAATCTCCCAGATTGGGTTTGAACTTTTCTTCTAAGAATTTTCTGAGTTCTTTTTTTGCACTTTCGTTGTCGTATGAATCTACCAGTGAGTTCATTTCGGCAATTATGTTTTTAACATTTTGGAAGTATATACGTCCATCTCTGTCTGTGTTGATGTACCACGACCTCATGGCGAACTCTTGTAAAGCCTTTTTCACGTCTGTCATGTTTTTGGATGGTTCGCAAAGATATCCCATTATCTCGTTTTCGGATAGTCCAAGTAATGCATGTGGGACATCAGCAAGAGAGGCAACTAATATTAGCTTGCTCACTTCTTGCATGAACGTTTGATTTAGCATACGGTCGTATATCTCAGCAACTGCTTTTCCATTCGACGCTATATCGTGTGCTATTGCGTTAGCTAAGGAAGGTTTTATTTGTCTTATTGTTGTGTACATTTCGTGGTCATTTAGGTCAAAATCGTAAACGTTTATAAGGTATTTTTTCTTTGCCAGTGGTTCGTCTCCAGTGTAAAGTTGTTTTACAATTGCACGCATTAGTCTTATGAGACCACGTGTCTGTTGAAATCCGGGGTTTTCTTTGAAACGTGCGTAAAGGTCCCTAATACATGGATGGAAAGGATAAGAGTCTTTTATGCCTACATAAATTTGGTCTGCTGAAATGCTTGTGTATCCCATTTGTCTTGCTTCGTTGACTGCTGATTTGTAAGCTAAGGCAATACTGTTTATTTCTTCATCGTTGGGGAGTTTTTCAAATAGTCTTTTTCTCAATATTTGGTATACTTCGTCGGAAGATTGTTGAACAGGTTCTATGTTAAGTGCAAAGCGGTCTATTTCATTTTCCAGTTCCTTGAATGATGATTGTAAGAGCTCGCTTCCCACTTCGTAGGTTGCTCTCAGATCAGAAATTACTAAACAAACGTTTGATAGCTCATCTCTTGCTATGGCGTTGAATAGGTTAGCGAGTGCGGTTGTTGTTATAACAGCAAGATTGCTATCGCCGATGACTTTTGACTTAGCGTTTTCAAGGTACGGTGGCAATTCATCAAGTAAGATAAGGAGTGGCTCACCTTTTAGTAGATTTATCCAAGCGGTCAGACCGGGAGCTTGAAGAGGGGAATAATAGTCTTTAAAATATTCCTTTTTACCAAGTTGTTCAGCGATAGAACCCCAAATTCCAAACGGTGCGTCTGATTCACGACCTGTAAATGCGACAACTCTTATTTCACCAAGGTAACTGTCTTTGTATTCCTTTCCAAGTACTTTTTCTCTTAACCTCGGGTATTTTGCCAATAACCCGAGAGCTATCATGGCATGGGTTTTTCCACCACCCATGGCTTGTGTAAGTTTTATTATTCCATGTTGTCCTTTTCTATGAAATCTCTTGAACGCTGTGTCAAATAGTATTTTCATTCCGTTTGTTATATAAGTTTCTTCAAAAAACTCTTCGGGAGATATCTTATTCTGTATTAAGTCGGTCAGGTCGAGGACGTCTTCTCTTTTTGTTTCATCAAAAACACTCTCACGCGGTATACACAATTCAAAGAGGCTTTTCATAACCCTCCCTACCTTTCCCTTGAACTAGTTGACTATATTTATAATTATATCAGAAAATTCTACTATCAAGAGTAGTAGTTTACAATTTGTAAACAACAGGTAAAGTTTGCTTTATAATTATGCTGTGCAGCAATTTTGAGATAAAGATGTCAAAATATAAAAATTCACCCTCTGTAGTGACTATCTACAGAGGGTGAATTTATTTTTCTGGTGGAGCCGATGGGATTTGAACCCACGGCCTCTACCGTGCGAAGGTAGCGCTCTCCCAACTGAGCTACGGCCCCAGCCGAGTTTTATTTTGTAGCCGTAGAGATTTTATCATATTGTTTGGTATTTATCAAGGGGTATATTCTTTTAGATTTATTTGTAGTATAATAAATTCGAAGAAAAATTTTTTAACCAAATAAGGATGTTTTTGGAGGTGTTGGATATGAAGGAGAAGAAGGGTGTAAAAAACATTTATAAGTTTTTTATTACTTTGAGTGCTGTTGTTGCTTTTGTTGTTATTAGTCTCTTTGGTGCCGTTGTTTTGCAAAGCAAGAAGGCTGTTCTCGAAAAGTCTGTTGGTAGTTTCAAGATGTTGTCAGTAAGAGAAGTTTTTGAGAACAACTTTAAGGATGTGAAAGTTCAAGTCGGTGTCTTTTCAAATCCGAGGATAACTGGTTTGGATGAAATGAAGAATGTATATACCTTAGAAATTCAAAAAAACGGTGATATAAAGTTGTTCATCAATGGTGCAGCTGTTCAAATGCCGGTAGACCAGCAGTATGCCGAATGGTACAAAAATGCATTACTTAATTTTATCAAAAACAACCCACCAGAAGACTACAAAACAACAAAGCCAGATATAATTTTTGAGCATATGAAGGATTATAATGAAGAATATGTGGTTGATAATGATAAAGAATATATTGTTTTAAAAGGTAGAAGTGATACTGATGATATCGAAATGTGGTTCTTGTTCAAAAGAGTAAATAACAAGTTGAAGTTTTTTGTAGATAGGGTTTTCACAAATGGCACGGAGTTATCAGGCTTTAAGAAAACAGCCTTTTTGGCAAGTATTTACCAGGTTGAGAAGAAAACATTGAAAATGAATTTGATAGATATTGTAAAATCAAGCAAACTGGTTGATTTTCCAGATGTTGAGCTTAGTTCAGTTTTTGATAATCTGAAAAATGTTCGATGGACAGTAAAAGATGAGGACAAGAACTTAGTGGAGTGTACCGCAGTTAATGAAGTTGGAAATGCGGAAGAATCTATAGATATTGGTTTTAAGTTGAGAGAAGATGGCTATGTTGATTTGGAATACTTTTATCTAAACGGTACAGAACTTAAAGAGAATGAAGTGTATAGTAAGATAAGAAGTATTTATAAACAGTTTGGTAAGTTCGACGAAAAACAATATGTACAGGATATAATAGAAAAAATAAAGGCAAGCAAGATACCTGAAAAGGATAAGACTATAGGTGATTTTCTTGAAGAAACCAAGAACTTATACGAATTTGTTTGGAATCACTCCTTTGTTGGTAGAAATACAGAAGTTATTCTTAAGGGTAGTTCGAAATCAGCTAATCGAAATTTTGAAATCCGATTTTTGTTTGCAAAAGGTGAGTTATACATTAGTAAAAGTTATTTAAATGGTAAAGAATTTAAACCGTCAGAATTGTTTGTTCAATTGGAAAAAACAGAAGGTGAGCAGGTTGTTCAAAATGTAGGTGATAATAATGTAGATAATAATTTAAGGTATATAGAATTAGTTAAAAACTCTTCTATAGTGAGTAATAGTCAGTATAAAACAAATCTTTCTGCTTTTAAAAGCTTCTTAAGTAATCCGGTGTGGAGTTACAATGAAAAGAATAAAAGGGTAATTCTTACTGGAAGCGGAAAATACGGAGGTAAAAGTTGGAACTTTAAGTTTGTTTTTGAAATTCCCGTTCCAAATAAAGTATTGCTTGAATATGCTTACGCTAATAATATTGAGATGGTAGACGAAGTCAGAGATTATGTGATTTCAAAAGTATTCAAAGTTAGTAAAATTGGCGAGAATTTATCAACTTTAGTTAGAAATACCGTTTTTAAGAAAAAGACCTATGGTGAAATACTTGGTACGAAGGGTTGGACTATAGATAGAACAAATGATTTGGTCGTTTATAGTAACGGTAAATTACGAGTTTTATTCTTTGTGCAACCAAATGGTGCAGTTAATGTGAGTGATTTTTATTACGCTGGAAAACGCTACAGTAAAGAAGCTATGGATCTTCTACTTGTTGGAGAACAAGGAAACGGAGTACTTGCAATTCAAAAGGCTTTGGAACAAAGAGATCAGATTTCAGCTAAAAAGTTGAATAAAACAAGTACACCAACAAGTATTCAATCTGAAGTTACATCTACGGAAGAATTACCGGAAGTATTAATTGATGAACCACTTAAAAATGATTCACAGGATTCTGATGAATGGATGGATGATAGTCAATCAAGTGACGAAGTAATATCTAAGGAATATAACGAAGAACAAGAAGAACAAGAAGAACAACAAGAACAACAAGAACAACAAGAAGAGCAACAAGAAGAGCAACATGAAAAGCCATCACCCTATCAATTTTGATTTTTTGAGAATTGAAAGATATCTTAGGGAGGAAGTTTTTAGTGAGGAATTTTGTTGATTTGTTTATTGCCTTTGTCTTGTCAGTTAGCACGATTCCTATATTTGGAAAGATGGCTTATAAATACGGAATCGTAGATAAACCCGATGGAGTTTTGAAACCACATGAACGTGTAACACCTTATCTTGGTGGTTTGGCAATTTTTGTTTCAGTAATCATTTCTACACCGTTTGAGTTGATTTCAAAATTGGCTTTAACTATTTTAGTTATTACTGGGCTTGTTGATGATATACGTAATGTAAATCCTAAGGTAAGGTTAATAGTAGAATTTTTAGTGTCGTTTTTACTTGTTTACAAATATGTAGGTTTTACATGGCTTATGCCGTTTTATTCTGTGTTAGTCGTTGCTCTTATAAATGCTGTTAATATGATGGATGGAATGGATGGCGTCTGTGCGGGCGTGTCGATTATTTCTGCACTTGGGCTTTCCTTAGTTGTTTCATCAAAATACGATGTTGCATTACTTTTGAGCTTGGTTGGTGCACTCTCTGGCTATTTAATATACAATTTTCCACCAGCACGGATATTTATGGGTGATAGTGGTAGTTATCTTGTTGGGGGAATACTTTCCATAGGTGTGCTTTCTTCTTTGAGAAATGGTGTTTCAAATGTTTCACCTATAATTTCAGCTTTTGTATTTGTCTCTCTTTTTTTCTTTGATCTGATTTCTGGTGTTCTGAGAAGGTTAGTTAATAGCAAACCGCCATTCAGTGGTGATAGAGAACATATATACGATAAGATATTCAAGAAATTCAAAGATAAGAGGAAAACTTTGTATATTATGATTATCGTTCAAAGTGTTATTTTTCTATTTGGATATGTTGCAAAGAGTAACGTTATTCTAAGTTTGACAGTTTCCGGAATTTTATTTGTATGCTATATGATTTTACTAAGTGCTTTGAAAATGCTTAGATATTAATAATTTTTGTTTAAAAAGGAGGCGGGGTTGGGTGTTATCAACGTTTGAAGAAGTAGCCTGGTATATAACTATTCCACTTGTTGCACTTTTTGCTCACCGCGAGTATACTTACGAGTTCAGCACGCCTAAGTATGCTATTTTGTGTGCTACAGCTATACTGATAGGTGTTTATCTGTTTTTCAAACTTCTAAAACGCAAAGAACTGAAATTCTTTGTGACGCCTGTTCATTGGTTATGGATGGCTTTTGCGATAATTGCGTTGCTATCTACGATCAATACCTACAGAGATAATCAGTTATTCTTTAGGCAAGCTATAGACATTGGTTTGTATCTGTTCTTAAATGTTTTACTATCGTTTTATTTAAGTTCGATTATTGACAAAAAAGACCAGATAGTACGATTTCTGTTCTTGTTTGTGCTAACTGGCTTATTTATAGCCGTGAACGCAATTTTGAATTTTTACATGGGTTGGGATATATTCCTTGGAGAAGTTGGAGCTCCATTCCAAAGGGTAAGTATAAAGGCAAATATTGGTAATGTTATCTTTGTATCGAACTACTTAAATATGCTACTTCCTATTGCTTTGTATTTTGTTATTAGCTTAGATGTAGGAGCTCTGAGTCCCAAAAGTACTTGGAAAGTTGCAATGTTCAAGATTATATCTTTGATTTCAGCAATCTTGTATTTCGATGTAATAGTTTTTTCGCAAACAAGGTCTGAGTATTTAGCTATCATACTTGAATTTGTGTTGCTGATAATTGCTTACGTGTTTTATATTAGGAAAAGGGAAGACAAAGTGGCTGAAGATTTGGAAAAAAAGTCACCGGTAACTTTAAAAAGGTTACTTTTATTCAGAAAACTTGCAATTATACTTTTTGTTGTTTTTGCTGGTTTGATAATCATCGTCTATAATACACCAACGGTGTTTAACAATTATGGGAAGTTCAGTATGACAGACCGATTCAGTGCCATGGCGTCGGTTTCGAGTAGGGATGAAAGATTCCTATCGTGGTTTTCTACTATCTATATATGGAAAAATCACAAACTACTTGGTCAGGGTATAGGAACTTATCAGATATACGGTTTATATGGAATATCAGAATTAGTTGATAAACATCCAGAGTACAACTACGGTTGGAATAATTTTAAGAGAGCTCACAACGACTATTTCCAAATACTGAGTGAGACTGGTATACTTGGTCTTATAGCCATTATTTCAATGCTAATTATGCTGGTTTTGTATGTGATAAGAAACATCCAAAAGCTCGAGGATAAAGATGATACAATATTGTTCTCCATGTTAGTCCTAAGTGGTATAGTTTTTGCGTTTCAAAGTTTCTTTAGCTTTCCAGGACATCTCTTACCAAACGCCCTACTTGCAAATTTTGTGATTAGTATCGGACTTGGCAAATATTTTAACAAAGTTGATGGTAAAGAGTACGTTTTTAAAGGCGTTCAAACTGTTATTGTTGGCTTGGTTCTTATACTTAGCGTTGGGTTATCAACTTACCTGAGATGGAACCATTTTATTTCCGAAGTGTATTTTAGGAATGGTAACGTTGCGTACAATACGCTGAGTTCACTGAGAGAGGAACAAAGCAAAGTAGAGTATTATTTAAAACAAATTGACGCAATAGAAGAAGACTTAAATAACTTCTCTGGACAATTTCAACAACTTTCACCAGAAAATTGGCATAAAATCAAACAAGCAGAAGCACAAAGACTTGGATTAAAATACAATAAATTTCAATCTGAAACTGAGAGACAAAAGTACATACAAAATGTCAAAAATCAGATAGAAAATCAAAAGAGATACTTACTCAGCCAGCAGCAAAGCATACCAGCTCAGATAAATGAACAGTACGAACTTGCAAAATATAATTTGCTAAAGAGTATTAAACTCAATCATACTTACGGTAAGTCACATTTCTACCTTGCAGCACTTGCAGTTGATCCTATAAGAATTCAAGAATTAAAAGATTTGGTAGATAAAGATCCAAAAGCTGTTCTAAGTCAAAATGCTGATGAATTTCAAAAAATAATTCCACAAAGATTTAAATACTCTTATTACAGTCTTCTTTCCGATTACATAAAGAATAACCCAGATTTCTTAGAAAAAGTGGATATGGCAAGTATTCAGGCACTCCTTGACTCGATAAGCCTTTACGAATTATCACTTCAAACATTTACTGAAAGAAACACATTCAGAGCTCTTGCAATGAGATATAATTCACTGTATCAATTGAATAAAATTATACTTGATAATATCAAAGATAGTGATTTAGAGAAAAAGCTATCCGGTTATATTTCGATATTCTTTAATAAATATAGTACGTGGGTAAGAAGAACTATCGATATTATGCCGGGAGGATGGAACAGATTCCCAGATTGGAAAAATACAGATATTGAGTTATCTTCATCAGGGCAAGATATATACAGATACTTTTCCAATGTTACAGTAAAAACATTAGATCCTGTGAATGTCGAATCACGCGATTTGCTGACAGACCTTGCGAGGAAAGAAATCGAAGTATGTAAGTTTATGGAATTAAAAGGTGTATGGGGCGTGCCAGATGGAGTGCTTGACCATTTACATGCGTTAGCTCGCGAATATCAAACAATTAATGAATATCAAGAAAGTGTGTACACTTATCAACAGATCTTGGAATGGTACAAGGAAAGTTATGAACGATTATCAGAAAAAGCTAAAGACGAGAAGTCTGTTGAAGAAAAATACAACAAATTTGTAGACTCATTAAAAGAACAATTCGACGACGTATTAGCTTCTGATGAAAAAGGATATCTTTCAAATAGCCTTACACCAATTTTGATTGATAAACTCAAAACTATATTTGAAAGATTCATGGCTCAGGATTTTAAAAAGATTGAAAAAGACTACATAGATGAAATATCAAAATATCCTCCAAAGTTCTGGGATGGCTTGAACAAAATGAGTGTATGGAAAGCCATTTCGAATAATGCAATGGACGATTTGAAGAATCAGATTAAGTCACTTTCTTTCTCAGAAGAGGCTGAGAAAAAATTGAAAAATATATTAGATTCAGTAACGAAATTCCAACCTATGTTGGTCTATGAAAGATATCTTAGATTCTGTTCACACTACGAACTGGTAAAAGAAGAATTTCTAATGACCGTATCCAACCTCATTGATAAATATAAGAATGAAAAAGAAGAAGTTATACTCGACGACTGGTCTGAAGTAACGTTCAATGCACCAGCTTACAAAAACAAGGAAGAAGTTATGAAATACTTAGAAGATTTACTTAACAAGTACAAATAGTAAAAAACCTCCGCAAAAAGCGGGGGTTTTTTTAAAGCATTAAAAATGAATTTGGTAGTTTTTGGTTTGGAGATTCTTATTCAAAAGCTTTCGGATTTCTTATTTGTATGATATAATATAACTAACAAGTAAAGTGAATTATTTCGCATATATGTTTGTCTTTTCTAAGGTGGAGGAGTTATTCTGACACCAAGGAAAGGGTAATGTGTAGTATTATACCATCCCTTTCCTTGGTCATTTGAGGAAAGGGATTTTTTACTTGGAGGTGTTTAGATGTTACCATCTGGAGGATTTAGAAAATACATATCGATAGTTGGAAGACGTAACGTTGGTAAATCTTCTTTTATGAACGCACTGACAGGTCAAGAAATATCTATAGTAAGTGATACACCAGGTACAACAACAGATCCTGTACATAAAGCAATGGAATTGCATCCACTCGGACCAGTAACACTCATTGATACACCAGGTCTTGATGACGTAGGTGAACTTGGAGAAAAGAGAATACAAAAGGCTATAAAGGCATTCTACAAATCTGATGCTGGTATTATTGTAACGGATGATTTTCCAGGCGAATATGAATACAAAATTGTTGATTTGTTCAAAGAGTTGGAAATTCCTTTCGTTGTTGTTGTAAATAAGCAAGACCTATTAGGTGAAAGAGCTTATGAAATCTCCTGTGAATATGAAAAGATCTTTGGTACACGTACTTTTGTTGTGAGTTCTACCCAGAAGAAAGGTTTCGACGATATTGGGAAAGTTTTGAATTCGATAATACCATCGGATGATGAATTACCATTCATACCGGATTTTATCGATGGTGGAGATATCGTAGTACTTGTTGTTCCGATAGATTTAGGTGCACCAAAAGG
>Ga0209289_100434_pt1 | contig 22135 bp, 16 predicted proteins | sample GXS110809BmetaG_FD_184121 | JGI IMG/M metagenome (GOLD analysis project Ga0209289, IMG submission 184121) | Hot spring microbial communities from Gongxiaoshe hot spring, China to study Microbial Dark Matter (Phase II) - GXS 110809B (SPAdes)... ...
CTGTTTGTTTAGTTTTGAAGAGAATGATTTTAGGCTTTGTCCTTGTTTAGTTATTCCAGTTATTGCAAAATTAATCTTTAAGGAATCTTGAGCTGATATACTGATCTCATTTATCTGAATTTTTTCATTTACAGCTTTTGATATTAAAATCAAAAATTCGTATATTGCCTTATTTTGATCTTTTGATATTTCCCAAATTGTTATGATTTCCTTATATTTTTGATACTCTTCTCTGATTTTTTTTGTATCCTTTTTGCTTGTTTCAATTTCTATTTTCTGTTTTATTTTTTCTATCTCCTTTTGATATTTTTGGTTAGTTATCTTCAGAGAAATAGAAGTTATTATTGAAGCAATCAATACAGATATAAAGATTTTTATATAACTTTTTCCCCTCTTTGTTTTGAAGAATTCTTTTATTCTTTCTTCCAAATTTTTTCGAAGATATTTTATCTTCTCTTTTGGCTTTGTTGCAAAGTTCAATTTTTGTTCTGGTTTGAGGTGTGAATTCAGAAAGATGTAGTTTTAAAATAAGCTTTGTTAGTCGCCCAAGATTATGATTAAATTCTTTAGCTTTTGGTAATTATAATTACAATCCACCAACAATCCTTTTCTTTTTATATATCTAATCTGTTGATTTTTATAGCCTACCATAATTTCTGCCTCATTTTCCAAGATATCTTCCCTTCTTTTTTGTTTATTTTATTGTTTCCTTGTGTTATTTCTTCTGAACCTATGAAGCAAGAAAATATTTCTGGACATTTTAAGATAAAATATTCTCCTTCAAATTCAAAAGAAAACTCAGTGTTATCGTCGCTATATTTTATTTTCTTCATTTCTCCATTTACAAGTTCAGGATAAGGCCTTATGACGGGAATGAAATTTGAAAGAGGACTGCCATAATCGTCTACTATACCAAGGTCGTAGTTTGAAGATTTATCATATGCCCATATTGCTGATCCAATAAAGTTTGAGTCAAATGTATCTATGTGCTCTTTTATCTTTTTGTAGGCATCATTATCACTCCAGGCTACTCCATATTCTCCAACGAGCATAGGGACATTGTTTTGTATTGAGTGTTCAAGATGCATATTGAATGTTTTTAAAAGATCTCCTTCTGATTGGCTTCCGAGGAATCCCGATATAGGATATATATGAGGTGCATAAACAAGGTTATCTCCATCAGGTTTTTTTAGATAAAATGGATATCCGAAATCAGATAACGGGTGTGTCTCATAGAAAAAAAGCTTCTGTGTGTATTTCCTTAGTATTTTTATAGCTTTATTGTAAAATTCTCTTAATTTTTTGTTTTCCCACTCTTCGGTGTTGCTCCAGCTGTATCCTGGCCACGGTTCGTTCATAATTTCAAAGCCTATTACTGCTCTTTCTTCGTGAAATTGTTCAATGATAAACTCAAACATTTCGAGATATTTTGTTTGTACTCCGTTCTTGTCATTCCAGAAAGATTCAAACTGGCAAGATATAGATTCGTCAATATAGTTTAGCATCCAGGGTTTAAGGTCTTTGAACGGGGGACATTCAGGGTCCTGGGCCCATTGAGGTATTCCATCTCCCTCATTTGAATCCGTCGCTTGAAATCCGTAAAGATCTTGATGAAGATCTACCAGAACATACATTCCAAATTCTTCAAACAACCTTATTTTTTCTCTTATTTTCTCAATATAGTTTTTGTCATATTTACCCTTTTCTTGCTCAATTGCTGACCAAAATATTGTAAGCCTTATGAAGTTCAAACCGAATCTTTTCAACCTTTCTACATCTTCTCTTTGAACCCATGGTATCACTGTTCTTTTAGAAGTATGAGCTATATTTACACCACGGAGTAATATTTTTTCTTGGCCCTTATAAATGTAAATTCCAGACTGTTTTATCTGGTTTATATTTTTCTGGTTTATATCTTCTATTTTTGCATACTTGCAGCTGAAAAGTAGCAAGACAAATATTTCCAACAGCTTACTCTTGATCGGTTTCATTATAATAAATATAAGTGCTGTTCCGATTGCTCTGTTATGTTTTTCAAGATTTTGTGCGGGTTTGTTTCCTGATTATTTTAGCCTTATTGTATGAATGGTTTTAAATAGGGGGAAATATTTTGAAAAGTTGAGATCAAGATTTTTGATCCGTCATATGAAGATAAATGTAATTTGAGAAATTTCATATCGGATTGGTTGGGATGATATTTATTGAATGTTTCAGGTAAAGAGATATTCTTGAATTTCAGTATAGCACCCATAATTCAAGTGGCAATCCTACGACATCGTATTCAGAGGTTGAAGTGCTTATTTCTACTCCCTTTAGAATAAATTTAGTTTTATTTCCGTACTTTGAGAAATCAACTTTGCCCTGATCTGTTTGTTGTTGCTGATCTTGCGTTCCCTGCTCCTGTTTTTGTTCTTGACCTTTTTGTATAACACCTTTTCCCGGTTTATTAGCGCAGAAGTTGAAAGAAAGGAAAAGCAAAGCAACTAATAATAACAGGAGTTTCTTCCGTCTCATGTGAAGTAATATAAAAGACGCGAAGATTGGTATCATCAGCAGAGGTGAGGTTTGGGTAGAAGGTACCGGATACGCCCGGAATCCTATGGTTTTTTTAGTTCCATTTGGAATTTCTAATGAAAGATTCAATTTCTGCTCACCTTGCGTTAGGTCTCCTATAGCTATATCATTTGAATCAAATATACCGTTTTTATTCACATCTTCAAATATTAATATTCTTGATATTTTTGTTGGATCGTATTCAAAAGATAGAGAAGATATTTTGAAGTCTGCACCGTTAGCGGAAATATCAATAGAAAATGGAACATTATCTCCTGATATAGCCCAAAATGTTGATGGAGATGAGAATACAACAGCTGGTTTTGAAACTCCAAATTTTACGGTGTAGGGAAAACTTATTCCGTATATTTGCGGATCTGTTCCAGATACCGAACCACGAGCAGATATTCCAAGAACAGATAATTCATAGCTTGCAGGTATTGATGAAGGGTTGAGTGTAACATATATCTGAACACTTATGCTACTACCTTCTAAAAGATCTGTGTTCAGTGTTAGAGATGAAAGCAACTGGGATGTTGTATTTAAAGTAAAGGTTTGGATTCTTTTATCTGGTATCCCGTCTATATTTTCATCCGTGAAAGCTTCAATTAGAGCATTGGGAGTTCCCTGAATTCTTATATTTATTGAATTTATAAATATTTTTTCAGAAGATATATTTGATATTTTCAAGGATAATACATTTTTTGGCACACCGTATGGAACTGATGTGTTTTGCACCTGAGCTAAAATAGAAATCGCAGGCACAGATGAAAGTGCTGTTATCATAGATGAAAAGACTGACTCGTTCCCTCCAGAATCTCTTACTTTAAGGCTTACCCTGTATTCTCCCGGTGTGTTATATGTGTGATTCACTGTCGGGGAAGTTGTATCAATTACTGCACCATCTCCAAAATCCCATGAGTATAGTATTATGAATCCATCGTAATCAAATGATGCTGAAGCATCAAAAAATACTGTCAGTGGAGCTGTCCCCCTGTATGGGTTTGCTGAAAACCGAGCTACTGGTGGATCGTCTTTGGTGTTCCTGACTCTTATTTCAATCCTGTCAGATGCTGTTGCTCCTTTGCTATCTCTTACGGAGAGATTTATCACTACCGTATCCTGTGATGAGCCAACTACATCTGGAGCTACAAATGATGCTGTTATTCCTGAAGGGTTATATATTGATATCTCGGGTCCGGAGATTTTTGACCAGAAGTAAAATATGCTGTCCCCATTTGGATCGTAGCTTTCAGAGGCATCAAGTATGACAGTAGAACCTTCATTTACTTCCACTATACCTCCAAAACGACTTCCTCCTATGTTAATTCGTGCTCTTGCAACTGGTGGTTCGTTAAGTGAATCTATAACTGTTACGGATACCTGTTTTGTAGAAGATCCGCCGAAAGAATCAGATATGGTCAGTTGAAAAACTAAGCTTTCATTCCTTGTCACTGAAGATGGTGCAACAAATGATGCTTTTAAGCCGGAGATATTCAGAGATACAGGAATACCAGATATCTGTGCCCATGAAGGATTTATATTATCGCCATCTGGGTCATATGAAGAACTCCCGTCAAGAGTAACTGTTGTTCCAGAACCTTCAAGAACACTTGATGGATTCGCAATTAGGTTTATTATTGGTAAGTTGTTAATTATCTTCAACGTTGATGACGAAAGAATGGGGCCTGTTACAGGAACACCTATTGATGTTGATGGGACAACCGCAAGAATATCTGATACCGGATTAATTGAAACAGAAAATGTTTTTCCTCTTGGTATAGGTTGAGAGAGATCAACTACAAAGAGTATATAGACCGGTGATGAGGATACCACCACATTCACAGAAAGTGTTGTATATGAGTCGTCAGCTTGGAATATACTTTCAGATAGAGTTGTATCGGACGATGTTATTATTCCGTTGCCATCCGAATCAAGTATCATTTTTACTTTTGATATGTGGATTGAGTCATCAAATGTTCCAGATGCTTTGAACCTTAATGTTTTTACTTCTGCTGATCCGATTTCAGGAGAAGCTGTGAGCTTAAGCTGGAGGATCGGAATGTTTTGAGTTCCTGAATTTAATTCATTTATTCCTGTTGGCGAGAACTCTCCGTAAGACACAGAAACATTACCTTGAGCCTCTACATAGTATATATCAGGATCCAATCCTTTTGTCTGATTGTAGAATATGAATATTCCACCTGTATATACTATGGAGGGATTTGTTTGGTCTCCTGGAAGATCAAGGTTTGAAGGTGCTGACCAAGATTCTCCGTTGTCTCCGGAAGAAATAAGAATTATGTCTATGTCTTCTATTCCGTTTTTTTCTAGTTTATCCTGGAGGACAACAAGTATATTACCTGTTGATGATATGGCTATATCTGGAGCAGATAGATCTGGTAATCTTCTTCTTGCGCTATATATGGGATTTGATCTTAGGGTGAAGCTACTTCCGTTGTCTTGAGATTTGAGTAATTTTACATTTCCATTTATATCAGAAAAGACAATATATATGTTTGAGCCATATGCAGCTACTGATGGATTGTATCCTTCTCCTAATTTTTTATTTGGATTCCAAGTTGTTCCAAAGTCTGGTGAATGTGCAAAGCATATAAAGCTCCTTCCAGATGACTCTATAGACTGCCAGACTACATATATACCTGAGTTTGAGACATATATATCTGGGCTTATTTGATCTCCTGTAGTTTTACATTGATCCGATGCGGTTTTATTATTTATCATTTGGGAGGTTTGCCAGCTGTTTGAGATTTTTTTTCGCAGGTATATATCCCATGTTCGCTGTCCTGTGTTAGGATCTACTGCTCTTGCATCTGACCAAACTAAATATATGTTCCCGTTAGAATCAACTCCAACAGACGGAAAAGCTGTTGAGGCGAATGAATCATCTGCTAACTCTTCTGCTCCACCTATGTTTAAGCACGCATGTTTTTCTGGCTTACCGCAGTTTGTGTCCTCATATACAGCTATGAATCTTCCTGAATAGTATGCAACGGAAACCCTTGTTTGATCTCCTACCTTTGATACTAAAGTTCTTTCTGAAGAAAATACAGCTGAAATTATAGAATATATGAAAAATACTTCTACATTCATATCTTATTTTTTATTTCTTTTATTTTTCTATTAAATTTTAGTATCGGAATATCTCTTGGTAATTATTAGTTCTTGATTTTCGTTATACGACTACATACTTTAATTTTTTGATGAACTCACGAGTTAATTTATGAGACGGAGACCTTATAAAGAATTTTCCAGTTATTCTCAAGTTTAGAGAGAACATATCTCCGAGAAAATCAAGAATTTTGTGTCTGACTCTTTCGTTAGGAAATCTTGTATCTGTGTTTATGGGTTCATCTCCTCTGAAGACTACAGCGCAATCAAGATTTCCACCTTTGAAAATTCCAGACTCAATTACATTTTTCAGATCTTGTTCGTATATGAATGTTCTGGCTGGAGATATTTCATCGGCAAATGATGTGTTTAAGTTATATTCAAAGCTTTCAGACTTGCCTGTAGGTGATATATATTCTGCGAATACAGAAAAATCTCCTGAAGGTATTGCTTTTATATAACTTTTCCCTTCCTGAACTTCAAGCTCTTCAAGCAATACACCGTATTTTTTCATTTCTCCTTGTTCCTCAAGTCCGGTTTGAAGCAGTCTTTCTGAAAATATCAGTGCAGAACCATCAAAGAAAGGTATTTCTGGCCCCTGAACCTCTATAAGTAAGTTATCTATTCCAAATGCAAAAAGTGTAGCTAACAGATGTTCTATATACATAATGTCAGATTCAGAGGTTTTCAGACATAGGTTGTGGAATCCCGGAGATGTTGTGTTTTGAGAAACTTTTATTTCTTCATCTTGAATCTTGAAAATAATTCCGGAATTTTCTGGTAGAGGTTTTAATCTTACTGAACACATTTCACCTGTCATGAGCCCTAATCCAGCTAATTCTATCTCTTGAGAGATAGAATGCTGGTATCCGTATATTATATCATTGCCGTATAGCAACTTCCCCATTTTTATGATTGTTGTTTTTTTCTTTTATCAATTGATTCAATCAGGAGTGCGAGGAAAATCCCAAGAAGAAGTGATGAGGTAAAAGCGACAGCGACTATAAGCTTTCTTTTAGGTTTGAATCTGTATCGTGGTGGATATGCATAATCTATGACCTGAAATGATACATCTTCTTTTGCTTCTTCAATTTTTGCCTTTTCAAGAGAGGTAAGGAGGACTTTGTAAATTTCGTTCTGGATTTCAAGTTCTCTTCTTCTTCTTATATACTCAATCGCTAAGTTTGGAACATTCTCTATTGGTATTATGATTTTTTTTGTCGGGTCTAGAACATAACCTTTCAGGTCTGCTTTTTTCTGTCCCTCTTCAAGTTCTTTGAGTTTCCGTTTTATTTCTCTTATCTCGTGTTCAAGTGCTATGGCTTCGGGATTATCTGGGGTTGTGATTTTTTTTAATACTCCAAGTTTAACTTCCCTTTCCGAAAGCATTCCGACCAGCTCTGCGTATAGCTTTATACTTTCTTCCATTTGTTTATCTATTGCCACTGCATTGTATTTTTCTTGAAATTCTCTGAATTCATCTTCAGCCATCTGCAGGTTTTTCTTTGCGATATTCACCTGCTCCTCAATAAATAGCCTATTTCTTTTGGCATTTGTGTAAGCTTTCTGATTTAATATCGTTTGTAGTGAATCTATTACTTCATTTGCAACAATTGCCGATAGAGTAGAGTGTTTTGGAAATATTACAGAAATCTCTATAGTTTTTTCTTTTGGATTTTCTGTTATTTTGAGAAAGTTTTTTAGAAACAGTTCTGCTATTTCATCATCTTGAGGTATCTTTTCCGGAGATACTTTTGGTTCTCCTGTTTTTTCATCCCAGACTTTAGGATATATAAATCTTTTGAGATCCTGCTTTTTGATTACGAGCTTTGCAAGTTCTCTTGAACCAAGTACTGCCTTTATTATTTCAGCTCCGCCGGCAGTTCCTCCAAGACCGAACATTCCTGCAATGCCTATTAGTTCTGATGGTATAGAGAATGTGCTTCTTTGTGATGAGACAGGGATTATCTTCGCTGTCGCTTTATAAACAGGAGTAGCTACTAAGGAATAAACTATTGCTAGAACTGTTATTGTTATGGTGATTAGTATGATTAATTTTTTTCTTTTCCAGAGAATACCTATGATTTCAAATAAGTCTATTTCATCTTGTGTTTCTATTGCTTTTCCTATCTTATCTTTTTCTTCTATCATATTAGAAGACAGTTCTTCCTCTGAAAACGGGTTCCTTCCCCATCATTCCTTCATAGCTTGACATAAGTAGGAGAGACTCGACCTGCCTTATTGTATCCATAGCTACTCCAACCACTATGAGTAATGCTGTTCCTCCAAATCTGAAAGGTAGGTTCATCCCGGATATAAAAAATGTTGGCAGAACACATATGAATCCAAGATATATTCCTCCTATAAGAGTTAATCTGGTTATGATCCCGTCAAGGAACTTAGCTGTGTTTTCGCCGGGTCTGATTCCTGGTATAAATGCCCCTGCTTTCTGTAGATTTTCAGCGACATCGTATGGGTTAAAAATTATCCCTGTATAAAAGAATGCGAAGAACATAATTAGAGCGAAGTATATTATGTTGTAGGGGATGGATAGTGGATTTAGGAATTCTGCTATTTTCTGTGTTATTGGGTTTTGGACAAATTGAGCTACTGTTAAAGGAAACATAAGAAGTGATGATGCAAATATCGGAGGGATAACTCCAGAGATATTGAGTTTTATTGGGAGATAAGATGAAACACCGCCTACTATTTTTCTTCCCATGACTCTTGTTGCATATTGAATAGTTATTTTTCTATAGGAAGCTTCTATCCATACAACAAAACCAACAACTATTAACATAAGTATCAGTCCCATTATGACATTCATAGGTTCGATTTCTCCTAGTTTTATGAGTGTAAAGAGATTTCCTATTGCTCCGGGGAGTCCGGCTATTATTCCAGTAAATATTATGAGCGATACGCCATTGCCAATCCCCTTTTTAGTTATCTGCTCACCTATCCATAAAAGAGACATAGTTCCAATAAGTAGGATTATACCGGAGGATATTCTGAATAGGAAACCCCCATGAACAGCTAAGGAACCTGTTCCAACAAAAGTTTGTTCGAGGGAGAGTGCCCAGAATGAGCCTTGAAAGAGTGCAAGAAATATTGTGAGATAACGAGTGTATTGATTTATCTTTTGTCTTCCAAGTTCTCCTTGTTTTTTTAGTTCCTGAAGTTTTGGAAAGACAGAACTCATGACCTCCATTATGATGGATGATGTGATATACGGCATTACACCAAGGGCAAAGATAGACGCGTTTTCCATGGCACCACCGGAGAAAAGATTGAAAAGCCCAAGGAGGGTTCCCTCAGCTCTTGCGAAAAACTCCTTCAGAGCTTGAACATCTACTCCAGGGAGCGGTATAAATATCCCAACTCGGTATATGAAAAGCATCAGAAGTGTAAAAAGCACCCTGTTTTTGAGTTCTGGAATCTTGGGGAGCGATATTATATTTGCTGGTCTTTGCATAAATCATACAATAGCAAGTCAGAAAGCCTATTAAGCATTATCAGAAATGTTCGGGAGGGTTTTTATTTTGTTTATTCTGTTCTTCTACATTTTATATCAACTTATTTCAACATATCAATACTGTTTTTCTGTTTTCTTATTTTATTTGGTTTCTCATCGTAGCTCATACCTGATTATCTCTTTTTTATTTTCAAAATTTTTGTAGTTTTTGATTTAATTTCAACTGTATCATTACCATTGTACGAATATTTTCACTTCACCTTATATCCCTTACCTTTATTACCTCCTCCATAACAGAGATCATTAACCAGGATGGTAGATATTTTTTGAAGGATTCATACATTTGTGATTTGAAAGCACCTTCAAGTTTATCAACATCTTTTATCTCAACTCTTTTTATACCAGATTTTATTAGTATTTCATACGCTTTCTCATTTAGAATTTCTAATTCTTCCGTTATTTCTTCTTTAAGAAATATATCACGGATTTTTGAGAGCTGTTCTTGTGAATACCCTTTTATTTTTTCAGATGAGACAACTGCTCCACCTGGAAAGTAAATTATAGGTGGGAAAACAATGTATTTGAAATTCCTATACCATCCGTAAGCAACAAAAGCATATATTGGTCCCCAGATTATATCTATTTTATCAGAGAATGAAAGTAAATCAAGGGGACTGACTTCAAGAGGTTTGGTTCCAAAAGTTTTTAAGACACTAAATGATTCAACCTGTATGGGGTTAGTATCCCATACCCAAAATGTTCTGTCAGAAAAGTCTTGAATTCTCTCGATTGGATATTTAGAGAGAAAATGTACAAAACCCACTCCAAATAAACCTATCAGTTCCCATCCTTCATTTCTCATAGTGTTTGCGATAATTGTTGTTATGCTATTTCTAATTTTATTCCATTCATTTTTTGACTTTATAAGAAAAGGTAATTCAAGAACTCTTGTATATATAGAAAGGTATCCAAGACCATTTCCTGTGAGCATTCCACAATCTAGTTTTCCTGATTTCATTCCCTCAGCTATATCTATTTCATCTTTGAAGGAATTAGCATAGTAAACCTTTATCTTGACGTTTAAGATTTTTTCTATTTCGCTTGTTATTTTTTTTATTACTTTTTCATATCCACTTCCCGGAGGAGCGATTGTTCCGCATTTCCATATTTCTTCTGATGATGATGAATATGAATTTTGTGCGTATAATGATATGAAAAAAATTATTAATACAAAGTTTAATGAGAGCTTTTTTAACTTTTTCATATCTTTGATTTAATCACTCGAGAATCCAAGTAGCAATAATTTTTGAAAATGTTTTTTTGCTTTCGTCAAGATTTTTTAAGGTAAATCTAATTAGATTTAGTTTATGTCGGAAGTGATCAGGCCCTTTTTATCAATCCTTAAGATGTGTTAGAGAAAGAAAAGTTTTCACTCAGATAAAAATCTGTTAAGCAGAACTTTGGGATATAAAAAATAATGATATAAAGATCAGATATGAGGATATGAATAAATGTATTACCAGAAAATCCTGAAGTTAGTTGTATGTTTGTATTTTTTTCATTTTTTGAATCCAGATTTTATAACTTTTCAACAATTTTTGAAGATATAATAAGGTTTGTTTTTTTTACTAAAATATTTACATGTTATGCTAAAGGGTAGGGTTCTTGTTGCTAAGATAGGGCTTGATGGTCATGATAGGGGAGCAAAAGTTATTGCGAGAGCGTTAAAGGAAGCAGGTTTTGAAGTTATATACACGGGATTGCATAAAACTCCATATGAGGTAGCTGATATTGCTCTTGAGGAAGATGTTGATCTTATAGGTATTTCTATTTTATCTGGGGCTCACAATGTTCTTATCCCAAAGCTTATGGAGGAGCTAAAAAAGAGAAAAATAGATTCAAAACCAGTGGTTGTTGGCGGAATAATACCAGAAGATGATTTTGAATATCTTAAGAAAAATGGAGTTAAAGCTATATTTGTTCCAGGAACTTCTCTTAGTGTTATAATTGAGACGGTTGAAAAGCTTGTGAGAGATTATAGAAGTTTATCAGGATCAACTCAATCTGTTATGATATGATTTTTACCTCGCTGAAGTTAGGAGAATTCTTTATATATACCGCTTTGCTTCTGTCGCTTTTCGGTTTAATACTTTCTCTGAAAAACCAGACCCTTGAAAGTTTGTGGAAGATAGAGATTTCTGTATTGTTTGTTGTATTTTTGGGTTGTCTTACATTGGTACTATCTCTTGTAAATGGTCATTACTATATAAAATTTGTTGCTAACCACTCTAATTCTTTGCTACCTTTGATTTACAAAATCACTGCTTTATGGGGCGGACAGGAAGGCTCAATTTTATTCTGGACACTCTTGCTCTCTCTTCAGTCGGTTATCTCTGGCAAGAAGAATCATCCAATTTCCTACGCTATTGTTTTCTTTACCATTTCTTTTTTTCTTTTTATCTCAAGCTTTATATCAAAACCTTTTTCTTTCTTTTACCCTCCACCAGAAGATGGCAGGGAGCTCAATCCACTACTTCAGCATTTTGGAATGGTTCTTCATCCCGTTTTTCTATATACTGGGCTTACCGGAACAGTTGTCACTTTTACACTTTTTGTGGAGAGGATTTTAGGTCTTGGGACAAGTTATAGGGTTTGGGCTATATGGAACTGGGCTTTTTTAACCTTAGGAATAGTTTTGGGAGGATGGTGGGCTTATTCTGAACTAGGCTGGGGAGGATACTGGGCGTGGGATCCAGTAGAAAATGTATCCTTTATACCCTGGCTTTCTCTTACATCCTTTCTTCACATAAGTATGTTTGAAAGGAAATTTGGTTATTTCCGTCTATTTTCTTTTATTCTCATAGCGCTCACTTTTGTTTTGTCAATGGTTGGAACATTTTTGGTCAGATCTGGAGTTTTTATATCAGTCCATTCATTCGTTCAGAATCCAGAACTTGGAGTAGCTTTTCTTATTTTCATAGCTGTTATAGTAGGTTTTTGCACATATATAGGAATGAATATGAAAGATAAAAAGAAGTTTGAGATGAACCATCTCTTTTCAAGAGAGTTTTTTATGCTTTCTGGAGTTATTGTTCTCCTTGTTATGCTTATTACGGTCAGTTTTGGAACAATATTTCCTGTAATTTGGGAATCAATAACAGGTGATAAGATAACTTTTGGGAAACCTTTCTACAACAGAATTTTTGGTCCTCTTTCTGTTATACTGCTTGTTTTTATTTCTTTGGGACAGTCTATACCATGGGGAAATGGCTTTTGGTATTTGAAGAAAAATATTCTTCATATCGCTATACCATTCCTTTTACCTTTTTCTGGTGTTTCAATCTTTTTCTCGGTTGATCTTGGATTGGTTGCAGGTTTGAGTTTTCTGGGGATATATATGATTATCATTGATGTTTTAAGGAGGAAGAATAAGATCCTGAGGAAGATTTTTCAGATGTCAGCTCATGTTGGATTTTTTATTTTTTGTATAGGCGTAGCTTTTTCTCAGCTTATGTATAAGGAGAAGGAGATTTTTCTAAAGCTCGGGGAGGAAACTATATTTGGGGATTACAAGATAACTTTTAAAGATTTGGAGAACTATGTCGGACAGAATTTTTCAGCGGTCAGGGCAGTTTTTGAAGTGTCGGATTCTAATGGAGATTTTAAGATTTCTTCCGAAAAAAGAATTTATTTAACATGGGATGAGCCGACTACAGAAGCAGGTATAAAGTATGGACTTTTTAAGGATTTTTATATTGTCTTTATAAAAGCAGGAGAGGATGGAGGAATTTACATAAAGGTTTGGGAGAATCCTTTGGTATCGTTTGTATGGCTTGGAGCATTTGTTATGTTTCTATCCGGAATTCTTAACTTTGCGGATCTCCTGAGGAAGAAATCCAATTAATTTTAATTCCCGCAAATCCACATTCGTTTTTTGAAATTTATCAAAACTTCCGATCTAAGTTTTTATTTTTTCAATATGATGGAGGATTTGGAGGTAAAGATTAAAAGTGTAATTGCGGAGAAGTTGAGTAAGAAGATAGAGGACATAAGGAATGATGCTTCTTTTATAGATGACCTTGGAGCAGACTCTCTTGATATAGTTGATATGGTTATGAAACTTGAGGAAGAGTTTGGAATATCTATTCCAGATGAAGACCTTGATAAGATAAAAACTGTTGGAGATGCAATAGAGTATATAAAATCAAAGAAGAAATCCTGATTTGATGGATGACTTTTTTTGTGTCGTTCCTGCGAGAGAAAATTCAAAAAGACTCCCGAGAAAGTTATTGCTAAAGCTTTTTGGACGGGAGGTTCTAATTCATACTGTATCGTCTTGTATTAGGTCTAGAGCTAAAAAAGTTTTTGTCGCTACAGATTCTGATAGAATAAAAAATACCGTTCTGCGTTTCAAGGATTCTCTGCCAAGAAATCTGGCGGAAAAATTAGATGTTTTCGTAGTTAGAGGAAAAGATATAAAGTCTGGTTCAGATAGAGTAGGAAAGCTCATCCAAATCTTGAAACAGGAAGGCGTAAAGATACCGGGAATTGTTGTCAATGTTCAGGGAGACGAACCTCTTATTACTCCGCATATTATAAATTCTGTAGTTTTATCTTTGGCTCGGGATAAAAGGGCGGATATCGCAACTTATGGTTTTTGGAGTTCAGAAAAAACAGAATATATGAATCCAAACAGGGTTAAGATTGTGGTTGATCCTCAGGGTTTTGCTATTTATTTCTCAAGGAGTCAGATTCCTTTTGGAGCGGAAAAATATATTTTACACGCGGGGATATACGCTTTTCGCACAGATGCTCTTTTCAAATTCTTGAAAATGAAGCAAACAGAGAACGAGAAGAAAGAAAAATTGGAACAGCTTCGTGCTATTGATAACAGTATGAAGATAAAGGTATTTGTAGGTTCAAAAAAACTTATCCCAGTTGATACGGATCAGGATATTAAAACTATAATCAAATCCGCTAAATTGGATTAATCCGTAAATCCGCGCAAGAATGGGAAAATTTTAATTCTTAATCACTTTGCTGCTCGGATTTGCAATATTGTTTGGTTCCATGCATTCATTAATGCCTCATTTACCCATATGATTTATATTTTTTTTGTTTAAATCTCAACAAGAGAGTGATCAGAAAATTTAGTTAATTTTTTATGTTTCAAATAGTATCCGTTCTATTGCTCTTTTTATTCCATCTTTATCAAGCCCAAGGAGAGAAAGTAGTTCTGTTCTTGATCCTTGTTCTACAAAAAAATCCGGTGTTCCAAGCCTTATGACATCTGCTTTTATTTTCTTGTCAGCAAGGAGTTCAAGGACAGCGGATCCAAATCCTCCATCTTTTCTTGCTTCTTCTATTGTTATAATCCTTTTTGTCCTTTGTGCGTATTGACATATGATTTCGGTATCAAGTGGTTTTGCGAATTTTGCGTTTATAAGTGCTATTGAACATTTATATTCTTTTTCTGCTTCTTCTACGGCTTTTGATGCTTCGTAAAGCAAACTTCCATAAGCAAGTATAGTCAAATCTGAACCATCTTTTTTGACTTCCGATCGTCCTATTTCTATTACTCTTGGTTCCCTTCTTGGAAAGCCAAATGTTTCAGATCTTGGGTATCTTATTGCGCAGGGTTTGCCAAGATTAAGAGATGTAAGAAGCATATCTCTCAGATCGTTTTCATCAGCGGGAGACATTAGAACTATGTTAGGGATTGGTCTGAGGTATGCTATGTCGAAAACACCATGATGTGTGGCCCCATCTTCTCCGACTATGCCGGCTCTATCTATGCATAGACATACCGGGGCATTCTGTATAGCCATATCGTGTAAGATCTGATCGTAAGCTCTTTGCAGGAATGTGGAGTATATTGCTACAAAAGGTCTCATACCTCCGAGAGCTAAACCTGTTGCAAATGTCACAGCATGCTGTTCAGCTATCGCTACATCGTAGAACCTATCTGGAATTTCCTTGTGTAGTTTGTCAAGTCCTGTCCCAAGAGGCATTGCAGCAGTGATTCCTACAACTCTTTTATCTTTTTTGGCAAGATCAACTATAAAATCTCCGAAAACTGCAGAAAAAGATGGATTTGTTGATTTTTTTATGACTTTACCTGTTGATTTTTCAAATGGAGCAATTCTATGGAAAAATTCCGGATCATCTTCTGCGGGTTTATATCCTTTTCCCTTTTTGGTCTTGACATGAACTAAAACTGGTCCTTTCCATTCTTTTACCTTTCTGAGTATCCATATGAGTTCTCTTATGTTGTGCCCATCTACAGGACCAAAGTAGTAGAATCCAAGAGATTCAAATAAAATACCCGGTGTGAGAAGAGATATAAATGATGCTTCGGCTCTTCTAATTACTCTGATTATATCTTCTCCTTTTTGAGATAGTGTTTCTCTTATGATTTTTTTGATAGATTCTCTTGCTCTGAAGAATATAGGTTCTGCCATTATTTTTGAAAAATATGAAGCTATCGCTCCTCTGTTTGGAGATATGGACATTCCATTATCATTAAGTATGACTATGAGGTCTGACTTCATTTCGCCAGCATGATTCATTGCTTCATAAGCCATTCCACAAGTCATTGCTCCATCTCCAATAACCGCTATAGTTTTCCCATTTTCGCCGAGTTTCTTGCTTGCTTCAGATATACCAAGAACTGACGAAACCGAAGTTCCGACGTGTCCTGCAGCAATTATATCATATTCAGATTCTTCCCTCCTTAAAAATCCTCCAAGACCATTCCATATTTTCAATGTGTGAAAGTATTCTTTTCTTCCTGTTATAAGCTTATGTGCATAAGCTTGATATCCTCCATCAAATATTATTTTGTCTTTCGGCATATCAAAAACATAGTGGAGAGCTAAAATAAGCTCAACTATACCAAGTGAAGGAGATAGATGACCCCCGTTTTTAGATACTACATCTATTATAATTTCTCTTATCTCCTGAGATAATCTTTCAAGTTCCTCCAGAGTGAGAAGTTTTAAATCTCGTGGACTGTTTATTTTTTCTATGATCACAATTTTCATTATATTCAGGAGATATCTTCTTCTTATTTTTTTCAGTTTTTGCGTTGATGATTCTTTTGGTTTGAAACTTTATCCTTATTTGTATGCTCATTCTTCTTTTTCTCTCTGGATTTTTCTCTTGTTCTCATAAACTTCCCGGTTCAGTTGAAATAGATCTTATCAGCCGAACTTATTGGTTTGTTCAGGAAAGATTTTTGTTTGGGAGTGGAGATAAAAAAGCGGAAGTCTCAGCGGAAATATTAGATTACCGAGAGAATCCATCATTTTTTGACCCTGATGGAAGAGTTAGAGGATATTTGGTTGAGGTTGTTATTGGTTATTCCATTTTGTGTAAAGATAAATCCTTCAGCGGAACAAAAACCTTTAGCGAATTTTTTACATCTAAAGATCCTTATAGCTATAAAATAGGTATTCAAAGAGTTCGCCAGATCCTACTTAAGAGGATAAAGGGGTATTTAATAGGTCAATCAGAAGAAAAATGTCTTGGGGGAATCCTGTAAATTCTGTTGATCTTTCTTGTGATATTTGAATATTTTCATTTTAGCAAATTCATTCCTCAGGAAAATTTTATAACCTATCCTGCATTTAAGCTCAAATCTTTGATTTTTTACTAATTAGATAGAATTGCTTTGGATATGAGTTTTAGTTTTCACTTACCATAAATATCTTCTTTTTTATGAAAGCCTCTTTTTATCAGGAGATCTATATTCTCTTTGGTTATGAGTTCAACCGGTATTTTGATCACTTTCACATCAACTTTTCCGTTGTTAAGAACATCTTGGAAATCTGGATTCTTTCCTTTTATGATATCATAGGAAACTCTTGCAGCTGTCCTTGCTAAAGGTTCTATATCTTTTAGTATTTCAACTTTTTGTTTCCCCTGAATCAGAAGTTTTATGTTCTCAAGATCTGCATCTGCTCCCGCTATAAAAATATCCTTTGGATTTATTGAATTTTCTTCCAGAGCTTTTATAGCTCCTCTTGCCAGTGATGAGTTGTTTGCAATAATGCACCTTAAATCGGAATTTTTTTTCAGTATTTCTTTGATTGTAATGTAAGATTCTGATTCATCCCAATTCTCATGGTAAAATACACCTAATATTTTTATGTTTGGGATTTTCTCAAGGATCATAAGGTTCCCTGTGGTTATCTGCTTAGCAACTGAGTGGTTTTTACCACCTGAAAGTATGACAACATTTCCTTTTTCTCCCGAGAATTTTGTACACTCTCTGGATTGTAATATACCTACAAGGACTGAATCGTGTGTTATGTAATAATCTATGTATGCATCGTATATTATCCTATCATAAGCTATGATTTTGATTTTGTGTGGTTTTACTATTTGGATTGCTTTTTTAGCACCAAAAGAATCAACCGGTTGAATTACTATGACTTTTACCCCTTCTCTTACTGCTTTTAAGACCTGTTCATTTTGCCTTTCTTGATCGTTATCGGAGCTGCCAAAAAAAACAGAGAGGCCAAGACTTTTAGCCTCTTCAAGAAAAAATTTTTTATCTTTCTTATATCTTTCTTCTTTTTCTGTTGCAATTATAAAGCCTACATCATAGCTTCTTGCCTCTTTTGTAAGAAAAGTATTAATAGCAGTAGTAATAATAAGAAATAGAAAATATATTAAGACAGAACTCACAGGTTTATTTTATCAATTTCTTGATGAAATTTGTAAATAGCCTAATGCAGCATTTTTGAAGATTTCTTCAAATTTTTATTTTGATTTTCTTAATATTTTTATTTGTGAAGAAGGCAGGAATATTTTTTGTTTCTATTTTTATTTTTAATTTGGTTTCTTGTACTGACTTAAAAGAACTTCCACCAACTGCAGGTCCAATGCTTGTTATATCTCCTTCCAAAAATTATGATTCTTTCCCCATGACCGTTTCTTTCACCGTTGAAGCTATACCTTCAAGGGGAAGTATCAAATATCTCATTATTGATTATGGTGATGGAACTCAAGAAAACATAAAAGATAAACTCAAAGATAACAGAGTAGTTCTAACAAGAACATATGAAAAGTTGGGAGTATTTTATGTGAGACTCTATGGTATGGATGATTCTGGAGCTTCTGAGACCGGAACTACTATAATCACAAATGATGCTCCAAAGATAGAGAATTTTTCTGCATACAAAGATCCAGATTTTCTTGAACCCACTTCTAATTTTATTCCTGGCGATCTGGTGTATGTCAGGGCTTTATGTTCTGATATGAATGGTATATCTTATGTTCTTTTTATTTGGGGAGATGGAGAATACACTCGTGCTGAGAGTTGTCAGGCATCTCATAGGTATATACGGGGAGGAGATTATAAGGTTATTATGATTGTGTATGACTCAAACAGATTTGCTCCTTATCCTCTTTCCTCATCCCAGACAATTGAGTTATCTGTTTTTGAGAGTGCAGGTTCCTCTGAAAATATTGCTCCCGTTATTGATATTGCTTATGATTATGTGAAAAACGCTACATATGTAGGTCCTTCATCAATTGTTGGTGTTGCCCCTGTTGAAGTAGGTATTTTCCTTGGTGTCTCAGACCTTGATTCAGATGTTCAGAAAATTTTTGTGGATTGGGGAGATGGAGAAGCTACTCCTGTTGATTTAGCTTTGGCAACAGAAAAAAGTGGGCGTAGGTATTTTTTCCGCTTATCTCATCAGTATAAAAAGGAAGGTCGGTTTTTTATAACAGGTATAGCTTATGATACCGCGGGTAAGATAGGTACTTTAAAATTTGGTCCAATTTCTGTATTTGTAAATTCTCCAGCTTTGTATGTTGAAGCAAAAGATCTAAGAGGTAATGATGTTAATAATGGAACTTTCAGCTCTCCTTTGACTTTGAGGGTCAGAGTGGTCCCATTTGATGTTGCAGGGAACTATAACGTATACGTGGTTTTCAGACATACTCAATCTGTTTCTGGTGCAAGGGAGTTTTATATCCAGAGAGTTTTAAGTGGTTGGGGTATAGATGTGAATGAGACAACATATAGCCTTTCTTCTAAAGGTACTTATCTGCTGAGTGTTTTTGCTATTCCAGAAGGTGTGATAGCGGATTTCTCTTGTATTTACTGCTCAAGTGATTCCACTTATTTAAATGGTAGCTTATCTTGCCCGATAGAAAATAATTTTAGTTCTACTTCATCATGTGAGGTTCGGTTGGAAAATCTGAAAAACGCGCAAATAAAGAATGAGAAAGTATTTTCCTTCTCTATACAATGATAAGGGTTGGTATAATCGGCATAGGTATATCAAGATTGGAATCTGATTCACCGCTTTCTGAGGTAGATTTAGCAAAGGAGGCAGTAGTTAAAGCATTAGAATATGCACAAATTGATTCATCTGATATAGATTATTTTGTTGAATGTGCATATTCCTCATATAATGATATATCTGAGCTTTCAAGGAAATTAGACCTTAAGGGGCCAAGAAGGCATACATTCTTGCGAAATATAGATGGAGCATTTGGAGCTGTTTATGCTGTTTCAAGTTTGATGAGTGGGGAGAGTAAAATAGCTCTCGTTGTTGGTTATGGAAAAAGTTCTGAATCAGATCTCAAGTATCTTTCTTCTCTATATGCGCAAGCTGGATTTTTAAAAGGTAGTGGGCTTGACTTTATAAGCTTTTCAGCACTCCAGGCTAAAGTCTTTATGGATAGACTTGGAATAGGGGAAGAGGAACTTGGAATGATTGTGATAAAGAATAGAAGAAATGGGTTTTCTAACGAAGATGCTCATATAAGGGAGAAAATAATACTTGAAGATATTCTCTCCTCACCTTACGTGGCGGAACCAATTCGTAAGCTTATGATTGCTCCAAAAACAGATGGAGCTGCAGCGATGATATTTGCAAGAGGAGACATAGTCAAAACAAAGCAAAGAAGAGCTTGGGTTGATGGATTTGGGGTGAATATAGGTCCGTATTACCCTGGTTATGAGGATTTAGCTCACCTGAATTCTCTCCGATATGCTGCAAGGAGAGCTTACAAGCTTTCTGGAATAAGAAATCCAAAAAGGGAAGTTGATTTCGCAGAGATTATGGATGTATTTCCGCACATAGAACTTATGTCAATAGAAGCTCTTGAACTCGTGGCAGAAAAGCGCCTTGTCAAGCCTATACACGATGGCTCTTTTTTCAAGGAAGGAAAACTTCCGATTAATCCATCTGGTGGAGCTCTCTGCACAAATCCCCCGGGGGCTGTTGGTCTGCTCAGAATGATAGAAGTTACTAAAAGGCTTGTCGGCGATGTTATGGATATAAGAAAGCCCCTGAGGAGAGGAGTTGCAGATTGCTGGACATTCTTTAACCAGTATAATGTCGTCTGGGTTATAGCCGGTGAGTAAAAATGATTCTGAAAAAAAGAATATTTACTTGAATAGAATAAAAGTAAGAACTTATGTATAGTCAGGCGACAAAATTCTTGAGCAAGCAACAAGCTTATGCCCAAAGAAACTGGTATCTTATTGACGCAAAGGGAAAAGTTTTGGGAAGGTTGGCATCAAAAATAGCTATGATACTTCAAGGAAAAAATAAACCTACTTATACTCCAAATCAAAATATGGGAGATTTTGTTGTTGTTATAAACTCAAAAGATATTGTTCTTACCGGTAAAAAATGGAAGCAAAAGATGATAAGATGGCACACGGGCTATCCTGGTGGGCTAAAAGAGTTCTCAGCTGAAAAGATACACGCTAAGGATCCAACAAAACTCCTTTACATTGCTGTAAAGGGTATGCTTCCTAAAAACTTCCAAAGATATAGAATGCTCAAAAGATTGAAAATATACCAAGGTCCTGACCACCCACATAAAGCTCAAAAAATTCAAAAATTAGATCTTTAGTTGTGTTATTTTCGCTTCAGATTCTGGTTCTGATTTACCCCGTCATGGCTTTTATTTTGATGATTACTTGTTTTCCTCTTTTGGAGAATCAGCAGTGATATTATTACGATTATTGCAGAAAGATTAAATGAAGAACAACCTACGCCTTTTTCCTCATATTGTTTATAATATTCATATGTCTCATGATATTCATATGTATTTAGAGCCGGAGCTTGTGCAGAAGTTAAACATGCTTCAACTATGTTCCCACCAGGACTTTCTAAAACGGTAAGGTCAGAAATTGTGACATTTGCCGTCTCATCAGATATATTCGGCATATGAAACTCATCAAATCCTCCAAATGATATTGTTATGTCTTGCACAGGTTTCAGACCACAGGTGTTTTCTGAAAGTTCTGTGATGTATATATCAAATCTCCCATTTCCAAAGCTATCGGTTGAAGCTACTATTACTGTTTTGCCATCATCAGTGAAGACTATTCTCCCTTTACCGCCGGAGAAAGCAGAAGATGCTACCGGACCTAGCTCGTTCCCAGCACCACCAAGTAAATTCATCTGTAGAATATTACCATTAGTATCAATCTTTATAACAATTATATCAGAATTTGGAGGTATTGAATCGGTTCTTCCTATTATAATATAATTCCCATCAGGAGCTTTTGATATAGAGTGTCCGTATTCGTGGCTTGATGTTGTATATCCCCAACCAATAACCTTTTTCCATAGAATGTAGCCGTTTTTGTCTATCTTTCCAACTAATATGTTATAGTCATCTGACCCAAAAGATGATCGTAGGGAACCAAGGAATATATAGTTTCCATCTTCTGATTCTACTAATGATGGAGCTTCATCATCATAAGGTCCACCTACGGATTTGAACCAAAGTAAATTTCCTGAGCTGTCTACCTTAGCTATAAAGCCGTCGTTCCCTGCGTTGAATCTGAAGCTCTGTGTGATTCCAGTTATTATGTAATTTCCATCTGATGTTCTTATAATAGAAGATGGTTGATCTGAAGCAGATCCATATATTCTTTTTGCCCATTGTAGGTTCCCATTTGTGTCTATCTTTACAAGCATTATATCATCTGATGCT
>Ga0209289_100435_pt1 | contig 22133 bp, 15 predicted proteins | sample GXS110809BmetaG_FD_184121 | JGI IMG/M metagenome (GOLD analysis project Ga0209289, IMG submission 184121) | Hot spring microbial communities from Gongxiaoshe hot spring, China to study Microbial Dark Matter (Phase II) - GXS 110809B (SPAdes)... ...
GGAGTGGGTGGGTTAATATATTTTTAATTTCCTCCTCTGCTGATGCGGAGATGGAGGGAAAGAATGGCGAGTAAATTAAAAAAACATTAGGACTGATCATGTTTATCTTTAGAATTTTTACCCTTATTTTCATCTTCGCTCAATTTATTCTCTCTCAAACGGTTCCAGTTACATTCTACTATAAGCCTCAAACGCCGGTTAATGCTGTTTTCCTTGCAGGTTCCTTTAATAATTGGGGAAATAATGTTAATGGAATCGTCTCAGATACGAGATTTAAGATGAATTACGATGCTGTTAATGATGTGTGGTATAAAGTTGAAAATCTTGGCATTGGTACCCATGAATATAAATTTGTTGAAGATAGAAATAACGATGGTAAAGGTGAAACTTGGATAACTGACCCCAATAACCCGAGAATTAATTATTCAAATTTTAACAACTCAATTATCATCGTCTCAGACCCGATGGTTTTTCATCTTTTGCCAAAGCATGGAACGATAACGAATCGTGACCAGCCTGAAATTTCTGCTTATATTTTTTACTCTTCAGGAACAACCATTTCAGAGATTAATCTTTATATAGATAACGAGCTTATTCCAAATGGAATTACATATTTTAATCCGGGGAGTCAAAGGTTTAGTTATACCCCAGTTCAGCCTCTTTCAAATGGTCAACATTTTATAAAGCTTGAGGTTAAAACAACCACAGGAAAAACCGCTTTTGATACATCAAAGTTTACTGTGGATGTAACATACAGAGTTTATCAGGCTGAATATGAATTTATATTTGATCCAAGAAGTTCGCGAAATTCTTACAGAAATATAACTTCGGTTAGCTTGCGTGGTGAGTTCAATAACTGGGGGGAAGACCTGATGCAATATGATTCTCTTCGTGCTGTGTGGACGAAGACTTTGAAATTGACTGAAGGGGAATATGAGTATAAATTTTATCTTAACGGCTCAATATGGACTGCTGATCCTGACAATCCGATAACGCGGGGGACTTATGGAAATTCGGTCGCTTTTGTAAGCAGGGTATTGAAGCCGTATTTTAAAATTTTAAATCCACCTAACGGGAAAATTTATGTTGATACCGTAAATTCAATTAATGTTTTGGCAAAAGTTTTTGATAGCTCAAGGGAAAAGGGCATTAACCCAAACAGTGTAAAAATTTATCTTGATGGAGTTTTAGTTCAATCAAGTTATGATACAGTCACAAAAACAGTTACAGCACAAATTAATAACTTAACACCCGGAAGACATGAATTAAAATTTGAAGCAAGCGATAAAGAAGGCAATTATGGGGTAACTTATTCAACATTTGGTATTTATCCTCCGAATTCGGGATTTCACTATGTTGATAACACAAATGATGACATTGGCGATGGTGATTATGTCTATCCGAACGGATTTTTGCCAGGTTCTTGTGATATTCAGGAGTTCAAAGCATACGCTAATCAAAGTCAAGATACTATTTTCTTTGAGATAAAGTTAAGGGATATAACCAAAAACACAGCTCTTGTTTTTTTAATAAACAGTTCAATTGATAATTTTATACCTGATCCATTTTCAGCGGAGGTTAAAATTCCTGACTTCAGCGACCGTGGTATTTATATTATTTTCACCCCTGGCGTAAATAGAAGTGAGTTTAACGCCATATACACTAAAATCTCTCCCCTCGTAAAGAGCAGAAACATTTCATATAACCCCGATGCTATAATATCTGACACTTTGAGATTCCATCTTGCGCTTGATGAAATTATAAATTACCTTGGGTCGTTCAGCGGGAAACTTTATTATACGGTTTATTCATTCCTTATTGATACGCTTGGAAATCCAGTTAAAATCACATCAACAAATGGTGGAAGTGATCAACCTGGAAATCCGAAAGTTTTTGATATCGCTTTTATTGATGATGCTATACAAAAGAAAATTTTAAGTTATTATGTTGTCGGTTCTTCCCCAATTCTTGCGACGATAGATAACGAATGGAGAGGTTTTGCAGGGATCACGCCAGATCAAATCGGGATTGATATGAGCGGTATTCCGATTGTTAAAATTACAACACAACCAAGAAAAACAAGAAAATCTTCAATCGTAATACGAGGTGAGATAACACATCAAGATGGGACCCCGGCAAGTGAGGTAACTTATATTGAACTATTTGTTAATGGCAATAGAGGGACATTTGGCGCATCAAATGGTAAATTTTCCGTCACTGTTAACCTTGTTGAGGGAGATAACATAATCCAGGCGAAAGCAACAATAGGGAATAAATCGGGTTATTCAAATAAAGTTAACATTTACAGAGTTGTTGAACATAAACCATTTGCAAAAATTAAATTTATCCTTGGCGATTCTAACATAACCCTTGATGCGGGGGAGAGCACGGATCCTGATTCAGACCCATTGACATTCATCTGGTTTGCTGATTCAACTAATCCAGAGATTATCCCGGGTGTAAATGGTTCAACAGCACAAAATATAACAATTCCAAAACCCTCAAGCCCAGGAGAGTATTATTTTACCCTCATTGCCAGAGATCCGTCTGGAAATGCAGATACAACACGAAATTATTTTGTAGTTAAATCTGATGGGAACATCCATCTGCCGGGATATGCGGATAACCCATCTTGGGTGAAAAATGCGAGAATGTATCTTATCTTTCTTCATTCCTTTACTCAAGATGGCACAATAAGAGCAGCGACACAAAAGCTTGATTATGTAAAATCAATGGGATATAATGTAATTTGGCTTATGCCAATAATGAAAAATCAATACACAATTGATGCAGTTGGCGGTGGATATGGAATTGTGGATTTCTATCAAATTGCCCCTGAATATGGAACGATGGATGATTTCAAAGAATTTCTTAATAAAGCTCATTCACTTGGAATAAAAGTTATCCTTGATATAACCACGAATCATGTTGCTGATGGTCATCCCTGGATTCAAAGTATACGGAGATATAAACAGGATTCACCATATTGGGATTTTGTTCAACATGTTATTTTCTCACACGGCGAAGAATTACCGCAGTCCTATGCACCTGATTCCGCTTATGTTCGGTATGCTGATTGGTCACTTGCAAATTTAAATTGGGCTGATGTTGATTTGAGAAGTTATATGCTTGATATGTTAAAGTGGTGGGTGAAAGATGTTGGAGTTGATGGGTTTAGGTTTGATGTTTACTGGGGACCTCAAAGAAGATATGGCGAGCAAAACTTCGGAGTTCCAATTAGAAATACCTTAAAGCATGTTAAACCAGATATTCTACTTCTTGCAGAGGCTGCTGGAACTGGTCCTGGAACTGAGGTAATCTATGCAGATCAAGGTGGCGGCGTTGATGTTGCCTATGATAGAAATATGTGGAGTGTGTTTAGAAATGCTTATTCATTAAGCTTGAGTGAAATAAATGATAAAGCTACAAATTACGGTTATTACCCGGGTCCAAATTCACAATATCTGCGGTATATGGAAAATCAAGATGAGTCAAGAATTGCTTTTATTTACCAAAGTGATTTGAGAAAAACAAAGCCACTTGCAACGATTCTTTTCACTTCTCCGGGGATACCGCTTGTCTACGCTGGTCAAGAGGTTGGTTTTGGAAATGGAATGGGAGAATTTGAAGGTAGAAGATTTAAAATCAATTGGAACGACACCGATAAAGAACTTTTACAAGCACACTATCAACGTCTTGCTTTTATAAGAGATAAGTTTCCAGCCTTCAGAAGCAGAGAACATCAGATGCTTAACACCGGTGATTCAAAGGTTTATGCGTATGTTAAAAGATATGAAAATCAAAATGGGCTTGTCGTTGTGAATCTTTCAGGCGATGTTAAGAACATTAACTTGAACATCAGAGATTATGTTTCGTTCACGGGCGGAGTTCAGTCTGGAAGGAATTATTACCTTAATGATTTGTTATCAAATAGCTACACTCTTTTGAATGGCGATGCCTTACAGAATATTTCTGTAACACTTGAACCTTACGGCTCAGCCGTTTTCACAGTTTCCATAACTCGCGATACCGTTTCAGTTCCACCAATTGTCTCGGTTGAAAATGATTTCGGTGAAATTCCAGTAAATTTCAAACTTTATCAAAATTATCCAAACCCATTTAATCCATCAACTTTTATTGAATTTGATATACCTGAAAGAACAAGAGTGAAGCTTGCAATATATAATGTGCTGGGACAGGAAGTTAAGGTTTTAATTGATGGGGAACTTGAGCCAGGCAGACATAAAATTAAATTTGATTCCAACGGTTTGCCAAGCGGAATTTATTTTTATCGTTTGTCTTCCAACGGTTTCAGTCAGATACGAAAAATGGTGTTGATAAAGTGAAAAACTCTTCATAAATCCTCGGCGATGGTTAATTAAAAATTAAAAATACCTTTACGAAATGTTTTATATCTTCTTTCTTATCTTCTTCTTTACGCTTCCATTATTTTCCCAGCCAAGTTTTGAAAATGGTTATGTTGTGTTTAAATTTTTTGCGCCTGAGGCTAATTCAGTTGCTATTGCTGGAGATTTTAACGGGTGGAGAAAAGATGATTTATTAACAAAAGATGATAACGGAAATTGGTATGGAAAATTTAAAATCAAACCCGGACTTTATCAATATAAGTTCATCGTTGATGGCAGATGGATGCTTGATCCAGCTAACCCTGTAAAGGTTGAGAATTTTAATAAAACTGATTTTAATTCCGTTTTCGTTTTATCTTACGATTGGAAAATCCTTCTTCAATCGGAGCCAGATGCTAAACCAAACCCTGAGGATATTTATCCGAAAACAAACCGAATTTATCTCAATATAATCTGGCATCAACATCAACCTTCTTATCTTGATCCCGAAAAAGACCAATTGCAGGGACCTTGGGTTAGAACTCATGGAACAAAGGATTATTACGATATGGCGAGCATGCTTGAAAATTATCCCGATATCCATGTAACTATAAATCTAACATCTTCTCTGCTTTATCAGTTAGATGAGTATTATGTCAAAAGATTAAAACCATATTTTGACCCGAAAAGGAATAGAATTGACACGAAGCGATATTTCAAAGATGGTGTTAAAATTGATCCATGGATTGATTTGATGTTAAAAGATTCTGAGGAATTTACGGACTTTGAACTTGGTTATGTTTACAAAAATTCATGGAATTGTTTCAGCGTAAGCGAGGTCGTGATGAGCAGATTTCCAGAGTATGAACAATTGAAAAATAAAGATCCTAAACATTATACGCCTGAAGATATCCGAAAAATAAAATTTTTCTTTTATTTAGCAAATTTTGATCCCGACTTTTTGAATGGAAAGGTGAAACTTGCGAATGGATTTGAGGTTGATATAACTGACCTTATCCAAAAGAAGGGAGACAAGTATTACCTTAAAAGAGAGATCACTGAAGATGATTGTAATCGGATTGTTGCTGAAACATACAAAATTTTATCCGCAATCGTTCCTATACATAAAAAATTAATGTATGATCCCGTTAAAAAAACGGGGCAGATTGAAGTTATAACAACTCCATTTTATCACCCAATTTTGCCTTTAATTTATGACACAGATATTGCGAAAATTTGCCAGCCTATGGATAATTTACCGGAGAGATTTAGTTATCCCGAAGATGCGGATGCTCAAGTTAAAAAGTCAATCGCATATTATCAAAAAATTTTCGGAAGAAAACCTCTCGGGATGTGGCCAGCGGAAGGAGCCGTGGCTGAACAAATTATATCTGTTTTTGTGAGAAATGGAATAAAATGGATAGCAACGGATGAAAAGGTTCTCGCAAGATCAAAACCAGAAAATCAACCCTTTTACTATCCTTATTCTGTTGATGAAGATACCGTTTATGGCAATAAAGATGAAGCGAAGTCATTACTTATTGTTTTTAGGGATACGCGACTTTCTGATGCAATCGGATTTACATATCAGAACTATGAACCTGAAGTAGCAGCAGATGATTTTATAAGATATGTGTTAAGTTTTGCCCCTGAAAACCCATTTGAGGAAAGATTGATCACCGTTATACTTGATGGTGAAAATGCATGGGAATGGTATAGGAAAGATGAAGACGGTAAAGCTTTTTTAAACGCTCTTTACCGAAAATTGAGTAAATTACATAAAAATGGACAAATCATAACTGTGACATTAAGCGAATGGATTTACGGAAATCCAATGCGTGGTGTTAAGGCTCATAAAATCACATCGCATCAAGAACTTGAACCACTTTGGCCGGGTAGTTGGATAAATGCTAATTTTGATACCTGGATCGGCGAGGAAGAGGAAAATTTAGCTTGGGAATATCTTTCAAAAGTTAGAAAAGATGTTGAGAAACTTAAAATTCAGCGACCAAATCCTTTTGTAGATTTGCCAAAATCAGGGACGAAGGAATATTTTGAATATAAAGCCTGGGAATCGCTTTACTCCGCTGAAGGTAGCGACTGGTTTTGGTGGTATGGTAAAGATCAAACGGCACTTGGTGGAGATGAACCATTTGATGTTGGTTTTAGAACTCATCTAATCAATGTTTATAAATTTCTGCAAAAAGCTGGTTACAATGTAAATGTTCCAGAATTTTTGTTAAAATCAATTTTGAAATGAGATGAAAATTGTGAAGTTGGTTTCAATTGCGTTAATGCTTTTTTTCCTCGTCTCATGTTCTTCAAATAACCCAAGTCAAATCCGAATAGTCATCTGGCATCAGAAACCCCCAGGAGAAAGGGAAATACTTGAGCAAGCAGTGAAAAAGTATATGGAAATTCATCCAAATATAAAGATTATCGTTTTATACAAAGAGACCGAGGAACTTAGATCGGCATACATAATATCTGCCATAGCTGGTAAGGGACCTGACATTGTTTATGGTCCAAGTGATCAGGTTGGACCTTTTGAACTGCTTGAGATTATAAAACCACTTGAGCAAATTTTTGATACAAGTTTTTTAAATCAATTTGACCCACGGGGTTTGCTCTGGTATAAAGGACATCTTTATCAAATTGGAGATCAAATTGGGAATCATCTTTTTCTTTTATACAATAAAGATCTTGTCAAAAAACCACCTCAGACAATGAATGAATTAATTCAAATTGGGAAAGAGTTAACAAAAGATTTTGACGGGGATGGGAAAATTGACCAATATGGTCTTGTTTGGAATTATACAGAGCCGTTTTTTTTCATTCCCTTTCTAACTGGATTCGGTGGGTGGGTGATGGATTCATTGGGAAATCCAACTTTAAATAGTCAATCAACTGTAAAGGCGTTAAAGTTTGTCCGTGATTTGAGGGATAAGTTTAAAATTATCCCTCGTGAGTGTGATTATAATACAGCTGATGCTTTGTTTAAGGAAGGAAGAGCGGGGATGCTTATAAATGGACCTTGGTCAATTGGTGGTTATAAAAAAGCGGGGGTTAAATTTGGAATAACCAGAATTCCAAAAGTTGATGAAACCGGACTTTGGCCAGCTCCAATGATTTCCATAAAGGGTTATTCCATTAATATGAATGTTGATGAAGGTAAATTGCCTTATGTTGTAGATTTGTTAAAATATCTTGTCAGTGCGGAGGTTCAGCTTGAACTTACTAAAACACTCGGCACAATCCCAACGCATAAGAAAGCACTTGAAAGCGAGATTGTAAAGAATGACCCGCTTGTTCAATCTTCAATATGGCAAGCTGAGGTAGGGAAGCCGATGCCTGTGGTTCCAGAGCTTAGAGCGATATGGGATTCAATGCGCCCATATTACCAAGCAGTTCTCGGTGGAACTATGACCCCTGAAGAAGCAGCTCGGAAAATGCAAGAGCTTGCGCTAAAAAAAATTGAAGAGATGAATGAATAGAAAAACTCTATTCATACTTGCGCTTCTTCTCCCAGCATTGTTGATAATGTTCGGAGTTATCGTTTATCCTTTCTTTTATAACATCCTCCTTTCCTTATCAAATATGAGCCTGCGTCATTTTCGGGATTGGAGGATAATTGGCTTAAAACAATATGTAAAGGTTTTTACCGAAAATACTTTTTATGTTGTGTTTTTTAAAACTGTAATCTGGACATTTGTAAATGTTAGTTTCCATGTTGTAATAGGTGTTTTTCTTGCGTTGATTTTAAATAGGAAATCTTTAAAATTTAAACCTGTTTTTAGAACGCTTTTGATTTTACCTTGGGCGATTCCACAAGTTATAACTGCGCTGACTTGGCGAAGTATGTTTAATTACGAATATGGGGCAATAAATATATTCATTGCGAAGTATTTTAACATGTCCCCTGTTGAATGGCTTTTAAGACCTTTTGAAGCTTTTACAGCTTGCATTATCACCAATGTATGGCTTGGGTTCCCATTTATGATGGTTGTAGCTCTTGGCGGGTTACAGAGCATCCCACATGAGCTTTATGAAGCAGCTGATATTGACGGGGCATCGGCTTGGCAAAAGTTTAAAAATATAACTGTGCCGTTTTTAAGACCAGTTATGGCTCCAGCAATTACGCTTGGGATCATCTGGACATTTAACAACCTTAACATTGTTTGGCTTGTTTCAAATGGCGGTGAACCAAGCGATCAAACACATATACTTGTCTCATATGTTTATAAAGCTGCCTTTAACCTCTATAGATATGGCTATGCTGCTGCTCTATCGGTTGTGATATTTTTAATTTTGCTCGTTATCGGAATTTATTTCTTAAAGAAAACGAGAGCAGTTGAATCTGTCTATTAAAAATCAAAAAATTTGCCGAAGATGAATCAGTATAAAGCAAAACAGTTTTTCATTGACATTTTAATATATCTTTTTCTCGTTCTTTTCACACTTGCTGTTATTTATCCAATTTTAAATGTTGTGAGTATTTCCCTTAGACCTGCGGACAAGCTTTTATCAACATCTTTGAGAATTATACCTGAAAATGCGACGCTAAGCTCGTATATTCAGTTGTTCAAATCCACGCCTTTTTTAAGGTGGCTTTTTAATTCTACTTTTGTCTCTTTTGTTGTGATGTTAACAGGGGTAACGCTTGCTTCAACTGCTGGATATGCTTTATCAAGATTTAGTTTCTGGGGCAAAAAAGCGGTAATGATTGGAATTTTGATCACGCAAATGTTCCCCGCAACTATGCTTTTGCTCCCACTTTACATTATGCTTATTAAACTTCACCTTCTAAATAGCTATCTTGGGCTTATTATAGTTTACACATCTACAGCTTTGCCATTTTGTGTCTGGCAGATGAAGGGATATTATGATACGATACCCGTAAGTTTGGAGGAAGCAGCAAGAATTGATGGATGCAATCAATTTCAAGCGTTTTACAAAGTGGTTTTTCCGCTTGCCTTGCCAGCCCTTGTTATAACTGCGCTTTTTTCTTTTATGTCTGCTTGGGCTGAATATGTTGTGGCTGCTCAGATTTTGCAAGAGCCAGAGCTTTACACTCTTGCAATTGGGCTAAAACAGTTTGAATCAAGTATGGCAACGGAATGGGGATTATACGCTGCTGGTTCTTTGATTGTAAGCATACCGGCTGTCTTGTTGTTTTTGATTTTGAGCAAATATCTAATATCTGGTTTGACTCTTGGAAGTGTAAAGGGTTAAAAATAAAATTTGGTTGAAATATGAAGATGAAAATTAACGAGATAAACATTGACTACAACTTCTACAGAGTTGAAGATTCCCCGACCGTGGTCTTTGTTCATGGTTTTCCTTTCAATCAAAAGATGTGGGCTCCGCAGGTTGAGGTTTTAAAAGGTAAATGCTCCGTTTTAACCTACGATGGACGTGGGCTTGGGCAAAGTGAAGTTGGAGATGGACAGTTTATGTTTGAAAATCTTGTTGATGATTTTATTGAATTGTTAAGAAGTTTGAAAATTGGAAGGGTAATCGCTTGCGGTTTATCAATGGGTGGATATGTAATTTTAAGAGCTTATGAAAAACAACCGTCGCTGTTTCATTCCTTAATTTTGTGTGATACGAGGTCTGAAGCGGATGGGAACGAAGCAAAATTGAGAAGGGCACAAATGCTTCATGTTTTAAAATTTCACGGGAAGGAGAAATTTGCTGACGAGTTCATCAAAACCGTTTTGTCGCCAAAAACATTTGAAAGGAAAAGCGAAATTGTTAATTTCGTGCGTGATATGATCATTCAAAATAGTGAAATTGGAATTGCTGGAAATTTGATTGCGCTTTCAACAAGAACCGATACATCACATTTGCTTGAAAAAATAGATATCCCTGTTCTGATCATCGTCGGCGAAGATGATGTATTGACACCACCTTCGCTTGCTCAAACTCTTCACAGCAAAATAAAAAATAGTCATTTAGCAGTAATTCCATCCGCAGGACATTTAAGTAATCTTGAAAATAGCGAAAAGTTTAACGATGTATTTTTAAAATTTCTGAAAGATGTATGCCAGATTTAAATCAATCTCCATATCTTTCTCTCATTATTTGAGCAACTTGAACTAAATTTTGAAGTGATGGAATGACCTCCTCCCAATTTCTGGTTTTTAAGCCACAATCTGGGTTTATCCATATTAAATTTTTGTCAATAACTTTTACCGATCTTTCCGCTATCTCAAGCATCTCCTCAACTGATGGAACTCTTGGTGAGTGAATGTCGTAAACACCTGGACCAATCCCGTGGTCATAATTAAACTTTTCAAAGGCATCAAGGATTTCTCCTTTACTTCTTGATGCTTCTATTAAAATTACATCTGAGTCCATGGCATAGATATAATCAATGATTTCATTGAATTCAGAATAGCACATATGCGTTTGTATTTGTGTTTCTGGTTTAACGAGTTCATTTGTTAGCTTAAATGCATTGACTGCCCACTCAAGATATTCTTTCTGTTTAGATTTTTTCAATGGTAATCCTTCTCTAAAAGCTGGTTCATCAATTTGGATTACTTTTATTCCTGCTCTCTCAAGGTCAAGCACTTCTTCTCTAAGAGCAAGGGCAATTTGATAGGCAATTTCTTTCTTCGGTATATCTTTCCTGTAAAAAGACCAATTCAAAATCGTAACAGGACCTGTAAGCATTCCCTTAACTGGTTTTGATGTGAGGGATTGGGCATATGTTATTTCTTTTACCGTCATAGGTTCAGGTCTTGATACATCGCCGTAAATTATCGGGGGACGGACATATCTTGTCCCGTATGATTGAACCCATCCATTTTTTGTAAATGCGAAACCTTTCATCTTTTGACCGAAGAATTCCACCATGTCAGACCTTTCAAATTCACCATGAACAAGCACATCAAGACCAAGTTTTTCTTGTACATCAATCACATTTTTTATCTGTTCCTTTATAAAGTTTTCGTATTCTTCATTTGAAATTTTCCCGGAGTTGAAATCAGCCCTTGCTTTCCTTACTTCTTTTGTCTGGGGAAAACTTCCAATTGTTGTGGTTGGAAACTTCGGAAGCCCAAGCATTGAGATTTGTTTTTTATATCTTTCGCTGAATGAATCTTTCCTTCCAATTTTTTTCTCATCTATTTGTGCAACTTTCTTTCTAACTTCATCATCTTTAAATTCGTCCCTCAATGCCTGAAGATTTTGCGATGGGACTGGGTAATTTTCATTGAAAATTTTTTTCAATATCTTAAGTTCATCAAGTCGCTCATTTGCGAAAGATAAAAGCCCAAGTAGTTTATCATCAAGATGACCTTTCTCAGGCTCAATTGAAATTGGCAGGTGGAAAAGTGGGGAAGAATTTGAAAGGATTAATCTATCTTCATTTACGAATTTTAGCAGTTCATTTATTAAATCAACGGTTTTTTGGAAGTCAATTTTCCATGGGTCTCGTCCTGAGACAACACCAGCAATAAGTTTCTTATCGGAGGGGAAACCAAATCTTTTAATGTTATCAAAATTCTCATCGTTTATCGTAAGATCAAGCCCTATGCCGTGAACAGGAAGATCAAAAACTATTTTTTCATATTTTGATAAACTCTCATAATATGTATGAACGAAAATTTCAATCTTCTCAAGTCCATCCGTCAAGATTTTATAAGCTTCAATTAGAGTTGTAACATCTTCATCCTCAAGGTCAAGCACCAGAGATGGTTCATCAAGTTGTATTGTTTTGACTCCATTTTCTTCAAGTTCTTTTAAAATCATGTTGTAAACCTTTGATGCAGAAAAGACGAGGTCTTTAAATTTTGGGGTTTCATTTGCTTTTACCATATGAGTTAAAAGTTTGCCTTCCTGTTTCTGTGGAACTTTGCCAAGCCAGATGTATGTGAACGGACCGATGAGAACTGGTTTTGTTTCAATTCCAAGTTTTTCTTTGGCGAATTTATATGATTCAAGCGGACGATTTTTCAAGAGTTTAAATTCAACCTCAAATTCTGGGACGATGTAATGATAATTTGTATCAAACCACTTTGTCATTTCGCAGGCAATTGCGGTCTTGCTTCCTCTTGCCATTGCAAAATATGTGTCAAGATCAAGATTCCCTCCGAACCTTTTAGGAATTACACCGAGCATTGTTGATATATCAAGAACGAAGTCATAAAGTGAAAAGTCATTTGATGGTATGAGGTCAAGCTCTGCATTTTTCAGGATGGTGAGGCGTTGTATCTGAATTTTTTCAGCTTCGCTGTAAAGTTGTTCTTTTGTTATTTCACCAGCCCAGTAGCTCTCAACGACTTTTTTAAGTTCCCTGTTTGGACCAATCTTCGGATAACCAAAAGCGGTTGTTTTTATTGCCATGTTTCTCTGATTTTGTTTTTAAGATTCGCTTTATGTTGTTTAAATTATACAAAAAAGAAAATCTTTTTGCAAAAGTTAATTTGTTTATCCTGAGCGTTAAAGACAAACAATTTCTTGGCTTGCATTTAATCGTTTTAAAAATTATATTACTAAAAAATCAAATTTCACTTGCCTATGGTTGAGGATATAAACTTTCTTAGAAATGTTTCAATCTTTGAGGAACTTCCTGAGAGGGATCTTGAGAAGATAGCAAAGCTTGGAACGAGAAAGGTATTCTCAAAGGGGAATGTGATTTTAATGGAGGATGAGATCGGAAGCGCGCTTTTTATTATAATTAATGGCAAGGTTAAAGTATCAAGACTGGATGAAACGGGTAGGGAAGTTATACTTTCAATTCTTGGACCCGGTGAGGTTTTCGGTGAGATGTCACTGCTTGACGGATTAAAAAGGTCTGCTACGGTTTCTGCGCTTACAGATACGGAAGTTTTAATAATTTATAGAGATGACTTTTTAAATTTGCTAAATAAACATCCACAAATAGCGATCTCGTTGTTAAGGGAATTAACTCAGAGATTGAGAAAGGCTGATATGCAGATTAAGAGTTTATCTTTGAAAGACGCTGAAGGGAGAATTGGTTGTGTTCTGATCATGCTTGCTGATGATCTCGGAAAGATGTATAAAGGTCATGTCATAGTTGAGGGGCTTCCTACTCAGCAAGACCTTGCAAATATGGCTGGGACATCAAGGGAAACAGTATCAAGGATTTTATCAAAGTTTGAGAAAAATGGCTTGATAAAAATTGAGGGGAAAAAGCTTATAATACTTGAGTATGAAAAAATGAAACAGATGTTTAAGTGAGAGTTGATTTACATTTACATACATACTATTCGGATGGAGTTTATTCGCCTGCGCAAGTCGTGATGAAAGCAAAAGAAAACGGTCTCAATATAATCAGCATAGTTGATCATGATACGACAGACGGGCTTGAGGAAGCAATTGAAGTTGGAAAAGAACTTGGCATTGAGGTCATACCCGGAATTGAACTAAGCTCAAGTATAAACGGAACAGATATACATATACTTGGTTATTTCATAAACTGGAAAGATGAAAATTTCCAAGTTCATCTGAGGGTTTTTCGTGAGCTGAGAATTCAGCGAGCGAAAAGAATCGTTGAAAAGTTGAATGCTCTTGATATACCTCTTGAATTTGAAAGCATTGTTGAGATGTCTAAAAGCTCAGCTATAAGTAGAGTCCATATAGCAAATGCCCTTGTAAAGTATGGATTTGTGAATGATTTTTACGAAGCTTTCAACAAATATCTAAGCCCTGGATGCCCTGCTTATGAAAAAAACATTGATCTCTCACCGCGCAAGGCAATAAAATTAATATCAGATGTTGGTGGGTTGTCTTTTATAGCTCACCCCGGAAGGTTGCTCAGTGAGAACGATCTTGCAAGTTTAATTGAACTTGGCATTGATGGAATAGAAGTTATACATCCATCGCATAATGATGAACTTGTTAAATATTATAGAGCGATAGCAAGTGAATATTTTTTACTTGAAAGTGGAGGCTCAGATTTTCACGGAGGATTAAGGCATGATGAGCATTGTATTGGAGCTTATACTGTACCTTATAAGCTCGTTGAAATGATGAAACAAAGGTTAAATCTAAAATAAAAACGCGTGATAAATGAAAATTTTTGAGGGTAAGCTCATAGCACAGGGGTTGAAGTTTGGAATTATTGTAAGCAGGTTTAATGAACTTATAACATCAAAATTGCTTGATGGAGCAATTGATTGTCTTAAAAGACATGGTGCGGGTGAAGAAGATGTAGAAATTTTTTATTGCCCCGGTTCGTTTGAAATTCCGCTCGTTGCAAAAAAGATAGCGCAAACGGGGAAATACAACGCAATAATATGCCTTGGTGCTGTAATCCGTGGGGAAACCCCACATTTTGATTATATCGCTTCTGAAGTTTCTAAGGGTATTGCTCAAGTTCAGCTTGAAACAGGTGTTCCCGTTGCGTTCGGGATTTTGACAACTGACGATGTTGAACAAGCACTTAACAGAGCGGGCATAAAAAGTGGAAATAAAGGTTGGGACGCTGCTCTTACTGCTATTGAGATGGCCAACCTTTTAAACCAGATAAAAAAATAACTTTTACCATTTGCTGAGGAATTCACACAATTTATGCTTCTGTTTTTTCTTCCCAGAAGGGATTAACGCTAAACAAAATTATGAAATTTCCGAGTTATGAAAGGTGTAACTTTACGAATTTATTTTGTGACTTTTGTGCTTTTTTTTACATCCGCAAACCTTATATCGCAATTTGGGGAATGGAGAAATTACACAGATATGAAAAATGTCAGAAAAATTTTCGTCTCAACAAATGAAATCGTGGCTGGAACTGAAGGTGGAATTTTCATATTCTATCCAGATGAAAGAAAATTTGAAAAAATTCTAAAAGTTGATGGTCTTTATGATGTTGATATCAAAACAATGGCTGTGATCCCAGATAAAAATATCTTCGCTGGGTTTTCAAACGGTGTAATTGATATTTTAAACTTTTCATCAAAAAGCTATAAAGTCAAGCATGTCTTTGATATAATAAACTCGCCCGAGCCCGATAAAACTATAAATTTTTTAAAAGCGTATGGGGATACACTCTTCATTGGGACAAATTTTGGGCTTTTGACCTATAGAATTTCAAAACAAGAATTTATTGACACCTACAGGAGAATTTTCGCAGATGTTGAACGAAGTAAAGTTTTTGATGTTGAGGTTTTGAATGATACCATTTATGTAGCTACATCGGAGGGAGTCGCTAAAGGTTATAGGTTCAGCCAGATACTTGTTTCCCCAATGGGATGGAAAACATTAAGAATTTCTGGGGGAGTGAAAACTTTCGGGGTTTTAAGAGATAGAATTTACTTTGGAAATTCGGATGGGCTTTTTTTAATTGATGGTGATAACATTGTGAAAATTTCTTCTTTGCCTGTTAATTTAATTCACAGCGCTGGTGATTCAATCTTGGTTTCAACAGGACGAGAAATCTTTTCATATAAAGATAATCAATTGCAAAAAATTGCGGAACTGCTTTATGGAAATATAACTGACATATCAATGTGGCGCAATAAAATTGTCGCTGGAGTTTTTTCAAATGGTGTTGGAATCTTTGAAAATGGGGAATGGGATTTTTATTATCCTGATGGACCAAATGGAAATCAATTTTCAAATTTGGCTGTTGACAAAGATGGGAATCTATGGGTTGCGTCTTCAAAATTTATGGGCAAGGGCTTTTACAAATTTCAGCCCAAAGAGGGAAAATGGAAGAACTTTACAAAGAAAAATTTTCCTAAGATGTCTGATGATTGTTATAGGGTAAGGGTTGGGAAAAATTTTGTTTGGATTGGGACATGGGGCGGTGGTTTAATAAGGGTTGATGAAAATGATTCTTTGAAGATTTTTTCAAAGAATGAGGGGATAATGGGAGTAGTTGAAGATACAAATTTTGTCGTGGTAACCGACATCGCCGAGCAGGGTGATTATACTTGGATTTTAAACTATAAGCCGAGAAATTTAAATATAATTTATCTGATGCGGGGAGATTCAATTGTTTATTCATTTGTCAATGGTTACAATCTTTCACATTATCTTAACATACAGCTTGAGCTTGATGAAAAAGGAAGAAAATGGATTGTTTCGGAGCATGGGTTTATTTTTGCTTTTGATGATAATGGGACGATTTTTGATAAAAGCGATGATAAATGGATTGCGATTTCAAAAGCGGAAGGTTTAAACGGGAATCCAACGGTAATCAAATTTGACAATCGTGGAGACTTATGGGTTGGCACAAATTACGGACTTAACATAATTGTAAATACAGATGAACCGTTAAAAAGTGGAAGCATAAGAAATGTTTTTGCACTTCGCGATTTTTACATAAATGATATAGCAATTGACGGAGCAAACAATAAATGGGTTGCGACGAAAAATGGCGTATGGGTTTTATCGCCTGATGGGACAAGCGTCCTTGCACAGTATGACGCAAGCAATTCTCCAATTTTAAGTGATGATGTCAAAGCGATAGCTTTTGATCTAAATTCTGGCGTTGTTTATTTTGGGACTGACAAAGGATTAACAACTTTAAAGACGGAGTTTGCAAAACCAGTTGAAAATTTTAATACAATAAAAATTTACCCAAACCCATTTAACCCTGAAAGAGATTTAAATGTTGTAATTGATGGACTTGTTGCAAATTCAACAATAAAAATTTTCACAATAAGTGGAAACCTTGTGAAGACGATTTTAACTCCCGGCGGTAGAACTGGCATCTGGGACGGAAAAGATGAAAAAGGACAATATGCACCTACCGGGGTTTATATCGTCGTTGCTTACAGTGAAGATGGAACGCAAGTTGGGATTGGGAAATTAGCTGTGTTAAGAGATTAAGTACTCATTGACTTCAAGAATTCCTTGTTATTTCTTGTTCCCCTCATGTTTTCAAGTAAGAATTCCATCGCTTCAACAGGTGACATCTCACTTAAAAGTTTTCTAAGTATCCAGACGCGGTTTAGCTCTTCGGGTTCAAGGAGCAATTCCTCTTTTCTTGTTCCCGTTTTGTTTATGTCAATTGCTGGGAAAATTCTTCTATCCGCAAGTTCCCTTGTCAGGACAACCTCCATATTGCCAGTTCCTTTGAACTCTTCAAATATAACCTCATCCATTCTGCTTCCGGTATCAATTAAGGCGGTTGCAACAATAGTTAAACTCCCTGCTTCTTCAGTATCTCTTGCAGCACCAAAGAATTTCTTTGGCTTGATCAAGGCACTTGCGTCAATACCGCCGGAGAGAATTCTTCCGCTGTGAGGTGTCACAAGGTTACTCGCCCTTGCAAGGCGTGTTAAACTATCAAGAAGGATTACAACATCTCTTCCAGATTCAACAAGTCGTTTCGCTTTTTCAAGAACCATATCTGCAACCTGCATATGTCTTTCAGGTGGTTCGTCAAATGTTGAACTTATTACTTCAACATCTGGACCAACGGAACGTTCCATATCCGTGACTTCTTCTGGGCGCTCGTCTATCAAAAGAATTATCAATTTAATTTCGGGATGATTTCTCATTATGCTATTTGCCATCTTTTGTAAAAGAACCGTTTTACCGGCTTTTGGTGGTGAGACGATTAAACCACGCTGTCCCTTCCCAATGGGGGCAAATAAGTCAAGTATTCTCATTGAATATTCACCTGGAACTGTCTCAAGTCGTATCCTTTTGGTTGGATAAAGTGGCGTAAGATTTTCAAACAAAATTCTTTCGCGAGCCTTTTCGGGAGCAAGACCGTTTACAGTTTCAATCCTAAGCAAAGCGTAAAATCTTTCTCCTTCCTTTGGTGGTCGCACTTGACCAGCAATTGTATCCCCAGTTTTCAAATTGAACTTTTTAATCTGGGATGGGGAAACATAAATATCATCCGGTGATGGGAGATAATTATATTTATCAGACCTTAAAAAGCCATAGCCATCTGGAAGGATTTCAAGCACACCTTTGCTAAATATAATCCCATTTTGTTCCTCTCCTTCTGCAGCTTCACCTGTGATAGTTCTCTGCTCCTGCATCTTTTCAAGGATTTTCATTATCAATTCTTGCTTCTTTAAATCGCTATAGCCAGTTAGACCAAGCTCTTTGGCAATTTTCTGAAGCTCGGCTACTTTTTTTGATTGCAGTTCTGCAATGTCCATTACCATTTTTGAATTCACCTCATTTTTGTTTTTATTTTTAAATTAAACACTCAATTTTGCGCTTTTCAATGTGGGCTATTACCTCCCCGACTAAATAGTGAGAACCCGTGATTAAAACTAAGTCTCCTTCGCTTGCTTTGCTCATGATAAAATCAAAAGCCTTATCAGAATCCTGAATATAAGTGGAATCAACGCCGTTTTGTTTAAAAATTTCATAGATTATCTTCGCCTCAAGAGCGCGACCAATTTTAGGTTGAGTTGCAACTGCAAAGTCAGCAACTTCAGAAAGCTTTTGAATCATTTTTTCATACTCTTTATCTCGCATTACTCCGAAGAGAATTAAAAGTTTATTTCGCTTGAAAATTTCAAGTTCAGAAACAAGTTGATCTATCGCGGGATAGTTGTGTGCCACATCAATTATGATTTTCGGCTTTTGTGAACAATTGGATAAGGACAAGAACTCAAACCTACCTTTTAAACCTGAAAATTCCCTCACATTTAAAATCCCATCATACACACTTTCCATCTTAAAATTTACAAGACCAAGTTCCGAAAGCAACTCATAAGTTAGAATTGAAAGTTGCAAATTTTTCGCCTGGAATTTTCCCGAAACCCCTGCAATTAAATCCGAATAAAACCTTTTCCCCGTTTTAAGATCAAATCTTAAACTGTTCTCAGCGATTTCCTTAATCTTTACGCTTGAAACTTCGTCAGCTATGATAAGCTTTGATTTCTTTTCTTCAGAGACTCTTTTAATCACATTCAGTGCCTTTTCATCGTCGCATCCAGTTATGCAGGGGATTCCCTCTTTTATTATCCCCGCTTTTTCAAGAGCGATCTTTTCAAGCGTGTCTCCAAGAACATCCATATGATCGTATGAAATAGTCGTAATCACAGATACAGCTGGCATAATTACATTGGTTGAGTCAAGCCGTCCACCAAGTCCAACTTCAACAACTGCAAAGTCAACTTTTTCATCTGCAAAGTATTTAAATGCGATTGCTGTTGTTGCTTCAAAAAAGGTCGCTTTTAAAGTATCAATTTCGTCTTGCAAAATCTTTACATATTCAACAACTCTTTCTTTAGGTATTGGAATTCCATTAATTTTTATTCTCTCGGTAAAATCAACAAGATGCGGTGAAGTGTAAAGACCTACTTTATAACCGCTTGCTTTTAAAATAGATGCTATAAACGATGATGTTGAACCCTTGCCGTTAGTTCCAGCTACATGAATTGAAGCAAATTTTCTCTCAGGGTTCTGTAATAATTTAATCAATCTTTCTATATTTTGCAAACCAAGTTTAATCCCAAAGCGTTGCAAAGAATAAAGATAATTTATCGTTTCAATATATTCCCGTTTCACGGATTTATCCCTTTGTTTATTTTTCTACTGCGGAGGATTCAAGAATGATTGAACCGACAATATCGTTAACATCTTGAATTTTGTTTTCTTCACAGTATCTTATTATGCCAGATATAATTTGAAGTGAAGCATTAGGGTCAATAAAGTTAGCAGTTCCAACCTGTATTGCTCTTGCTCCCGCTATCATAAATTCAATTGCGTCTTCCCAAGTTGTAATTCCACCTATTCCTATGATCGGTATATCAACATTTTGAAAAACTTCAAAAACTTTAGCAAGGGCGATTGGTTTTATCGCTGGACCTGAAAGTCCACCGGTAACAGTTGCAACTTTTGGTTTCCTTGTTCTTATGTCAATTGCCATTCCAACAATTGTATTTATCAACGATACTGCATCTGCACCTTCGTCTCTGCAAATCTTGGCAAACTCCGAAATTCGTGTGACGTTTGGGGTAAGCTTGATGATCAGAGTTTTATCTGTAAGTTTTCTTGTTTCACTTACAATTTTTGCGGTCATAGAAGGGTTAGTCCCAAACTCAAGACCTCCTTCTTTAACATTTGGACATGAGATGTTAATTTCATAAGCGCTTACACCTTCCGCATTTTCAAGCCGTCTTATAATTTCACAGTAATCTTCAACTCTTTTCGCAGCGATGTTCACGATTATTGCGGTGTCATAGTTTTTAAGAATAGGCAATTTCTCGTTGATGAATTTATCAACTCCGATGTTAGCAAGCCCGATTGAGTTAAGCATTCCACATGGTGTTTCCGCTATACGTGGCGGTGGATTTCCAATCTTTGGTTTTAATGTTAATGATTTGGTAACAATTCCACCAAGTTTGCTTATGTCAACTGTTCCAATAAGTTCATCCCCGTAGCCAAATGTTCCAGATGCAACAAGAACAGGATTTTTAAGCCTTAATTTCCCGATTATGACTTCTGTTTTTATCATAATAAAACTTCTTTTGAATTGAAAACAGGTCCATCTTTACATGCAAGTTTATAAGTGCCATATCTTGACTTTACAGCACAGCCTTGACATAAGCCAGTTCCGCATGCCATTGGAGCTTCAACTGAGATTTCGCAGTTTAAGTTTAATTCATCACATAAAACAATAAGTGCTTTTAGCATTGGAGTTGGTCCACATCCGAAGATTTTAAAGATAGATGAGGAATTTTTTGTGTCCGTGTTTAATATATTTGACCTCAAAAGTTCAATAACAGTTCCCTTATATCCAAAGGAGCCGTCATCAGTTGCAACAAAAACATTTTCAAGTCCGTTAAGCACAAGTTGGTTTTTGCTTTTAGCTCCGACAAATGAAATTACATCTTTATTTTTTTCTTTCAAAATTTTAGTTAAAAATGGAAATGGTGCAACCCCAAGACCACCTGCAACTATAATAGCGGTGTCAAAATTATCGTCAACATTGAATCCATTTCCAAGGGGACCAATTATATCAATTTTTTCGTTTGGTTTTAAGTTTGAAAGAATTTTTGTCCCTTTTCCTATGGCGCTAAAAATTATCTGAATTTTGTCATCAATTGTATTGTAAATGCTAAATGGTCTCCGCAGAAATGGGTCAAAACTTTCAGATATCTTTATATTTATAAACTGCCCTGGTTTTGAAGATTTTGAGATCTCTGGGGCTAAAATTTCTATTCTATATATATTTTCTGCTACAGGTTCGCTTAAGGTGATCGTTGCAATTTCTTTAATTATCATCTATTCTTCTTCTTTTTCTTTCCCTTACGCGTGGCTCCTCCTCAGGTTCTTCGGTTTCTTTAGTAGTGGGTTTTATTTGTTCTACTGGCTTTGTTGCCGGTGTTTGGACAGATGGAATTGTTGTCGCCTTTGACTGTTCATATTTTTCAGGATTTAATTTTATCTGTGCCATCTTTGCATATTCGGATTCTGGGAAGTTGTTTAAAACATTCGTGTAATACTCAATCGCCTTTGCAAAATTTTTAAGTTTATATTCGTTAATCCACCCAATTGCATAAAACGCCTTTGCTTTCAAATTTGAGTTTGAATTATGGTTGCAAATTGTGCTTAACATTTTAATTGCGGTTTCAGGATCTGTGTCAATTAAAGATATTGCAATGTTGTAAATTTTATTTAATGTGTCGCTTATGATTTCGTTTTTAATCCCAATAAATTTCGCCACTTGAGTTGAAAATTCACTGTATGGAAATTTTCTTAGCAGCTCAAGATAAATTTCTTTTGCCTTTGTTGTGTCAATCAATTCGTATATTGTCCCAAGAAGATAATAGGAGCGTGGTGTTACGGGGGATTCTGGATGATTTTCAATTATGTCTTTAAGATAATATATTGCGG
>Ga0209289_100436_pt1 | contig 22099 bp, 18 predicted proteins | sample GXS110809BmetaG_FD_184121 | JGI IMG/M metagenome (GOLD analysis project Ga0209289, IMG submission 184121) | Hot spring microbial communities from Gongxiaoshe hot spring, China to study Microbial Dark Matter (Phase II) - GXS 110809B (SPAdes)... ...
GTATATTGAAATGCCAAGATTTGATTATAACCCAATACCAGCTGAGCTTCTTGAAGATTTTAGAGAAGAAGTTGAGTCACGGGGTTCCAATGTCTCACTTGATGAAATTGTTGAAATTTTGAAAGAAAAATTCGTCCCAAAGATTATTGAGATTCTTGACATTGAGAAAGAGATAAGAGCTCAAAATTTGTTAACAGAAGAGCAGAGAAATAGTTTTATTGCAACAAAAGCCAAAGCACGCAGCTATCAAAGGTGCTGTTGGTTGGTGAAGGTGTGATTTTAAGCACAATTTGGAAATCTGGTTTAAATTAATTTTAAAAAGAAAATAAAAAAGCATAAGATATGAAAAAGCTAATTTATGGGTTTTTACTTGTGCTCTTAGGTTTCTCGGCTGGTTATTCTCAAAAGAACCTACCTGTTTCAAGGGAGGCAACATTTATTGAGAGTTATTCACCCACCGAGGTTACTATAAAGGCTTCCGGGATTGGGAAAGATAATAAAGTTGCTGAGATTGATGGGAGAAGGGCAGCAATTTACTATGTTCTAATTGGAGCAACTGACCCAATTTTGCAAACGCCAGATGAAAGGAAAGCTTTTGAGTCAATTCAAGATGAGATATTTGATGAGCGAAATATAGCAAAATATATAACTTTTGAATCAACGGAATATGAATCAAGAGTTAAGCTTGCCGATGGGCGTGTTAAGATCACAAAATATTATCGTGTTAACAAAAAACTTTTAACCGATGATCTCGTTGCGAGAAATGTAATTAAACCGAAAGAAGAGATAACTGAGGCAATCGGTTTGCCATTTATAATGGTTGTTCCAGAAACACCGAAGGGAGTTAGCCCAGTTGATTTGCTCAGAAGCGATAGATTGTTGAAGAAGGGAGCTGAAGTAATTGAGTCATATCTTACGGCGAGAAAATACGATGTCCAAGTTCCTGAGCAAATGGAAACTTTGAGTGAGCTTGCACAAGCGCAGGCTGGTCTTAAGGGGGTGGAGGAAGATTACGCATATCAACTTGCGCTTGCGATTGGAAGCGATGTTTATATAACTTATAATGTTAAAGTTGAAAAAAGATATATTGGCTCCACTGAGTATAGAAAAGCAATTGTAGCAGCAAGAGCTTATGAGACAACGACGGCAAGATTGCTTGGAACTGAAACAGGTTATAGTGGCGAATACGCAGTTCCTGAAGAAGCGGTTGTTGAAGAAGCAATGAACGATGCAATTGACAAAGTCTTGAGCAGGATCATGGCTTACTGGAAAGATGACTTAACAAGAGGTTTGCAGTTTAAACTTCTTTTCAGAATCACTGGGAATTTTGATGAGGACACGCATGACGAAATTTTAATGGCTACTGAATCAGCATTAAAGAAATTGTGCAATAGAACGAAACAAAATGTCGTAACCGATCAAACAATTGATTATATTGTATGGGTTGATCCTAAAAAGTACAACTCTCCACTTGCTTTATTCAGGGATATAAGAAAACAAATTGAAACCGCTGTTCCTGTTAAAGTTAAAAGAATCAATGCAAATAGAAAACTTTTAATTCTTGAGATAACGGAGTAAAATTAAAACAGGTGTTACAATTATGCGATTTCTTTTATTGACAATTTTATTTTCATCTTATGTCTTTTCCCAACCGAACTGGTATAAAACCCAGACACATCCAAAATATCCAAAAGAATTTTATATCCTTGGAATTGGTGCAGCTGTTGGTGAAGATGCGAGAGAGACAGCAAAGCAGAATGCAATTGCAGATGTCGCTTCACAGATAAAAGTTCAAGTTCAATCAGAAATTACGAGTTTGGAGAAAGAAAGAATCATAAACAAAGAGTCAGATTATTACTCTGAATTTCAACAAAAGTCAAAAACGATAGTTGATGAGATTTTGACAGGTTGTGAGATAGTTGAAATGGATTTTGATAAAAAAGCTAAAACATGGTATGCTTTGGCGGTTCTTGATAAGCAACGGTATTTGGCTTCACTTGAAGATGAGATTGAGAATGCATGGATGCAAATTAAGAAGCTTTATGAAGATGCTCAATCATTTATAGGTGCGGGAAAAGTTTTACAGGCAATTCAGAATTTAAAGGATGCACAGCAAAAAATTTATGATATTTATTCAAAACAGGTTTTTTATAACGCCCTTTCAAAAATTCCCTATAAACCAGATGTTGATTTAACAGCAAGCGGAATTGAATCTGAGATAAGAGATTTAATTTCAAGGATTAAAATTGAGAAGGTTTCAGGAGATAATCAGGTTGGTAGAATTGGTGAAGAGCTTCCAGAAGAGCTTGTTGTTAAAGTGTTTTATCAAGGAAATGTTTTGGTACCGATTGTAAATGCAAATGTGGTTTTTACATATAAAACTGGCGAAGTGATAGAAAGAACTACAACAAATGAGCAGGGCATCGCGAGTATCAAAGCGATCGCAATGGGTAAAAGGGCAAACCAGATAATTGCAAGTTTTTCAATTCCTGGGTTACCAAGTGAATATGCGCGGATAATTTCACAAATTAAGGCTGAATTTACTTATACGACAAGTGCAGAAATGACCCCAAGTGTTACCGTGTCTTTAAAGGGCGCAAAAGAAGATAAGTTGATATTTGATGTTATGAAAAAATTAACTCAAGCAATTGAAAAAAATGGATACAAGGTTGAAGATGAAGCAAGATTTGTTGTGGGTGGTGATATAGGTTCAAGAGTTGTCTCGTCAGTTCAAGGGGTTGGTGGTATGCTTTACACTGTTGAAGCAGAGTTGAATTTATTTCTTAAGGATTTAGAAAGTGGTCAAATAATTGGGAGCATGAGCGTTAAGTCAAGAGCTGTAGGGAAAAGTGAAAGAGATGCTTACGAGAAGGCGTTAAAAGGAATGAAATTTTCAAACAAAGAGCTTGTTGAGATGTTATCAAATGCGAAGATTGAAGAATGAAAAAAACAAAAATTATCTTTTTTAAAAACAAAATCAAAAAGGAGGTAAAAATCATGCGGTATATTTCTTTAGTGTTAGTTTTTGCGGTTGTATTATTTATGGTCGGTTGTGGGGGTAAGGAACGAGTTGCAGTTCCTGAATCTCCAGCCCCAGCTTGGGTAAATAATCCACCAACAGCTGTTGATGCAATTTATGGAGTTGGCGCAGCAAATGTTGGAGCAAATCCTGTGCTTGCGAGAAATAAAGCAGCGGATGCTGCAAGACAGGAACTTGGCAGAATTATTCAAATAAAGGTTAAAAGCTTGCTTGATAATTTTATGCAGGAGCATCAGGAATTTGTAAACAACCAGGGGACGATAACATCTGAAGAATTCTCAAGAAGCGTGAGCAGGTCAGTAAGCCAGGCAACGCTTGCAGGTTCTCAAATTGTGGAATTTTATTATGATAAAGACAACAAGATATATTATGCACTTGCTGTTTTAAGAAAGAATGACATTGTGAATGAAATAATGCGCTCAATGACCGAAGCCCAACGTCAGAAAAAGACGGCATTTGTTGAAATGAAAGCGGATGAGGCACTTAAACTTCTTGACAAAGAACTTGAAAAGTGGGACTTGAGCAAGTGAAAATTTTTGTGAAAGGTCGGGGTAACCCCCGACCTTTTTTAGTTATTTGAAAAACTACAAACCTAAAATTTAAAACCTGTAAGCAGTTTTTGAAAACTTTTAGTCTGGGGAGAGTATTTTTGATTTTTGATGTGTTTATAATAAATTTAAAGAAAAATGGTTAAGTTTTGAAGCGATGAGTGAACTATATAGATTTGCTTTGATTGGTCTTGGATTTATTTTTGTGGGTCTTGGGATTCTTGGCGCATTTCTTCCAGTTCTTCCGACAACGCCTTTTCTTCTTTTGGCTGCTGCTTGCTTTGCAAGGAGTTCAAAAAAATTTTATAATTGGCTTTTAAATCATAAAGTTTTTGGCTCTTACATAAAAAACTATCGTGAACAAAGGGCTATAACACTGCGTGGTAAAATTATATCACTTTCAGTCATGTGGCTTGTCATGGGATATACGGCATTTTTCGCAGTTTCAAATATACTTGTTAGCATAATCATAATTCTAATTGGGCTTGGAGTTACTAAACATATTCTTTCCCTTAAAACGATAAAATGAAGGAACTTGTTTTTACAATTTTGACTTTGTTAACATTTTCAAAAGTTTGCGGTCAGCAACCCTCGTGGCTTTCTGTGCTTCCTCAGTCAAAGGAATATCTTTATGCTGTTGGTGCGTCGTCTCCGTATTTTTACCCAGAAACTACAAAAGCAAAAGCAATTGAAGACGCTATCTTTGAACTCGCCAGAACAATTGAAGTTGGTGTTAAGGTAAAGCAAATAAATTGGTTTGAGGACACAGGAAGTCTTTTTTCTGGACTTTCACATTTTGAGGAAGAATATGAAGAAGAAATTGATACGACGCTTTTTAATCTTATAAAGTCAAATTATGAACTTGTTTCACAATGGCATGATCCGAAATCAAAAATTTTATATGTTTTGCTTCGTATCCCTGTAAAAGCTATTTCAACTGATACAGTTTATTCAATTCCCGATGAATTTGTTTACGATCCCGCACTTGCAGGGTTAAGTGTTTCTTCAAGAAAACAACCTAAATGGATTTATAAAATTCCTGTTTCTGATGTTGCGATTTACGCTGTTGGCGCGTCTGATAGATATTTTGATCCAGCTGAGACAAGAAAACGAGCAATTCAAAATGCACGGTCCGAGCTTTCAAGAATTATAAATTTGAAAATTCAGACATTACTTGATAATTGGTCAGAGGGGAATAAAGCTTTTGAATTAAGCTATTCGCGAAGGATATCAAGAACGATTTCAAACGCAAAATTAACAGGCTCACAGATAGTTGGCTTCTGGATTGATCCGAAAACAGGTGCAAATTATGCCCTTGCACGAATGTATAAGAAAAACTTGATCTATCAAATAAAACAAGTCGCAATAAACGCGATAAAACAAAACCCACCTGAAAAACTCACAAACCAGGATAAACCTATAGAAGAGATTCTAAATGAGGCATTAAATCAACTTGATAAAGAACTTGAAAAACTAAACAAAAGTAAGGGGGAATTAAAATGAAAATCTTTAAACTCTTTCTGAGTTTAATTTTAGCTATATCGTTGCTTTTTTCTCAGGATAAAAAAATAAATGTCGCCGTTTTAAAGTTTGACGCTAAGGGATTTGAACCTGCTCAAATTGATGCTCTCGTTTCAAGGTTTAGAGTCGCATTGAACTCAACGGGTAAATTTAATGTGCTTGAAAGGGAGAAGATCAAAGAGATATTAATGGAGCAAAATTTGCAACAGAGCGAAATTGCAGAGGGAGTTGGGGATAATGTACAGATTGGAAAAATTCTCGGGGTAAAGGAGATTATAACTGGTGATATTGGTAAAGTTGAAGAACTTTACACTGTAAATGTTAGAAGGATAAGCGTTGAAACATCAGAAATAGTTCAAACTGCAAGCGCTGATTATGAGGGTAAAATATCTGGATTGTTGAAGGTTATGGAACAACTTGCTTATAAACTTGCTGAAAATCCCTCAGAGAAACATGTCGCTTTGAAAGTTGAACAAGAAGGAAAACAAGAACAGGAAAAGAAACAAAAGGTTGAAGAAGTTGTGGAGGAAGAGACCGAAGAAGAGGATATATTTGGGGATCTTTATAAGGAGTTTAACATAGCAAAAGACCCGTTTAAAGACAGTGATCCTCCGAAAATTGAGCTTTATTACCCATCTGTGAAAAATAATGGGTATTTGAGGGTCAGCAATCGTGATTTTGAACTTGGTGGAATTGTTACTGATGAAAGCGCTATAATTTCAATCAAGGTAAACGGTGAAGCAGCTGATGTTAAACTTGGGCTTGCTGGGATGAATTTTTATAAAAAGATAAAACTTAAAAAAGGAAGAAACACAGTTGAAATTGTTGCTACGGATCTTTATCACAATGTTGGTAAATTAACATTTACAGTGGAGGTGAAATGAGTATGAAAAGGATTATTCTGATTGCGATTTTGTTTATTTTCTCAACTTCAATTTACGCAGGTGAAAAACCAGCTTGGATAACAACAAAGAAACACCCAAGGTATCCCGAGCGACTTTACATTCTTGGAGTTGGTGCAGCAAAAAAGACAAAAAATAAAATTGAAGATATTCAAAAGGCAAACAATGAAGCATTTGCAGATATCGTAAAGCAAATAAGAGTTACTGTTGAATCAAAAACAGTTGTTGAACAATTGGAAATTATATCGGGCAAAAAAGTTGAATCCGCTGAACGTGCATCAGCTGAGCTTCAAGTCACAAGTGAACTTAAAATTGGGGGATTAAAAATTGTTGAAACTTATTTTGATGACGACGATGACATTTACTATTCACTTGCCGTCCTTGAAAGGGAAACCGCTGGGAAAGAACTTAAAGACAAACTTAATCAATATTATAACGCATATTCTAAAAACCTTGAGTTTGCAAAAAACAACATCTTAAAAGGGAATATTTATCAAGCGATGTTGGGTCTCGTTGAGGCTTATAAAAACATACCGCTCTATAACGACTTACTTCCACTTTACAGATTTATCACAAGGCCACTTGCCGAGGCAAGCATTGATAACGAATGGAAAGCTAACGATGCATTGTTAATTTCAGAGATTAAATCAATTGCGCAGGACTTATTCTCAAGGGTAAAAGTTGAAAAAATAGAAGGTGAAGAGCAGGAGATAAAATTTAATCAGCCTTTAAAACCGCTTCTGCTTAAAATTGTTTACATTGATGGTGAGAAAACTTATCCTGTCAGCGGAATTAAATTTAAGTTCTCATTTCAAACTGGCGCTGGAAAAATTTCTGAAGTTGGCATATCGGATAATTCTGGAATTGTAAAATGTGAGATATTTGAGTTAAAACCTCATCAAGAAAATTACTATGTTATATTTGTAAAAATTGACCTTTCGGAATTCAATATCTTTGGTCGGTATGATGAATATGCCGAATGGAATGAGTTTTTGCGAAGGAATGAAAGTGAAACAATTTTCACTTTGAAAAAAACAGTTACGACATTGGATGATAAAATTCGTGATCTTGTCTTAAATCTTGTTTCAAAAATTCCACCGGAGCTTGAGACGATTTCCATTTTACGAATTTACTATCAAGACAAACTTCCTGGACCTATGGCTTCATATTTGAAGCAGAAAATTGAATTAGCTATAGAGCGATATACAAAATTTTCATTGATAAGTGATGAGCAAATTAAAATGGTGAGTGTGAAATACGCCAATCTTGGATATTCTTCAGATGAATTAGGAGCCCCTGAAAGTTTTGGAAGATTCGCGGGAAGCAAGGTTGTAATAACAGGAAGCTATTGGGAAAGCGGAGATGTAATTGACTTAAATCTTAAAGCAACGGATGCCATGAAGAAGATTGTATTATCTACAGCAAATGTTAACATCCCGAAGTCATTTTTGCCAAATATCCCACTTGCACCTGAAAATTATAATCCCAAGGTAGATGATGAACTGATAAAATCTGAAAGGAAGGGTGAAGAGTTAAAGGTTGAGCTTTGGGTTGATAGACCTGATGGAATCTATTATGAGGGTGATACAATTGAAATTTTTGTTAGATCAAATAGAGATTGTTATGTTCAACTTGTTTATTATGATGCACAGGGCAATGCAATTCTTGTTTTTCCACATAAGAAGGAGTGGAATAACAAAATAGAAGCGAATAAAATTTACAAAGTTCCTGGCAATTTTGTGATTGAACCACCATTTGGAAGGGAGATATTGAAAGCGTTTGCAAGTGAAAATCCGTTTCCTTTACCTAAAGGAAAAGAACGCTCAGGTTTGATCTTAATTGAAAACCCGAGTGTATACTTGTCAAATGTCCGTGGACTTGGGTTGAAATCTGAAGATTATGCTGAAAGTAGTGTTGTAATCACAACTTTGAAAAAATAAAAATAATAAAAATAAAAGGAGGTGCATAAAGCCATGAGAAAACTTTTTATTTTTAGCATTATTACTTTGGTTTTATCTTTTTGCTTTGCCCAGCAAGAGGGATATAGAAAAAGCTGGGCTTTGATCATTGGAATTAACGAATATCAAAGTTTGCCTATGTTAAGCGGGGCAGCAAAAAGCGCAAAGTTAATCCGTGAAAAACTTGTTCGTGAGTTTGGATTTGAACCAGAAAATGTGATTGAACTTTATGATGATCAAGCGACGAGGGAAAATATATTAAAAGCGTTTGACAAATTAATGGATTCAAAGAGGGTTGGAAAAGACGACAGGGTTTTTGTTTACTTTGCAGGTCATGGCGTTACAAGGACGATGGCTGGAAAAGACAAAGGTTATATCATGCCTGTTGATGGCGTTATGGAAAAGTTTGCAAGCACAGCTATTTCAACAGACCAACTTCACGAGTTTCAAGAGGCTATACCAGCAAAGCATGTTTTCTTTGCAATGGATGCTTGTTATAGTGGGACAATTTTTACACGAGGAATTGGACTCAGGGAAGAATTTTTCAGTTCAAAGTCTGAAGCAATTGCGCGGTTTACGGCTAAAAAAGCAAGGGTTGCGATAACTGCTGGGGGTAAAGATGAGCAGGTTATGGACCTTGCAGATCAAGGTGTTAGTATTTTTGCTTTTTACTTTATGCGTGGGCTTGATGGCGATGCAGATGTTAATCGTGATGGAATTATAACTTCAAGTGAACTTGCAGATTATGTGTCTAAAAATGTCAGGTTTAGAGCTCCGCAAAATCCACAGTATGGGAAATTACCGGGCGATGAGGATGGTGAATTTATATTTATTAAGTCAAGGGAAGTTGCAATTGAGCAAAAGCAACCACAGGTAATAGTTGTCCAACCAAAAGAAGAATCAAAACCTCAACCAAGAAGAATTGTCCGAGACGAAAAGGAAAAAGAAAAGGAAAAGGTGTTCACACCTCAGACGAAGTTATCAAGGTATTGGGGCTACGGTTTTATTGGATTTAATAGCAATAGTCATTCAATTAAAAATGATGAGCTCACCTTTGAAAAATTAGAAGGGTCTGGCGGTGTTGTTGGATTTGGATTTGAATATCAAGTTGATCCTAAATTTACACTTACTTTGAATTTATTTTATGATGAAAAAAGTGGAAGTTTTAAAATAAAGCCGTTTTCAAGTCTATCAGATAATTTTATAATTAAATTTGGTCCAGATGTGAATATGGATGCAAAACTTTCATATTTGACATTAAATCCTATGATGAAAGCGAAATCAGGTGGTTTCTACTTTGGAGCAGGCTTGGCGCTTGGTTTTGTATTAGATAAAAAGATAAAGTTTACATCGGGTTATATAGTCAGAGATATTTATGGAAATTTTATAGAGGGTGGAACTATTGAAGAAGAGGATAAAATTGAAGATACGAAAACGAGATTTGCTTTACCTATTGGCGCAGGGTATGATTTTAAATTAGGTGGCTTTAAAATTTTCATTGAAGCAAGGTATGACCTTGGCTTAACAAAAGTTGCTAAAGATAGTGAATGGAAAGTATCATCTTTGCAATTTCTGATTGGCGCAAGGTATGGCTTTTAATAAAATGGTGGGCAGGTTTATCCTGCCCATTTTTATTTTATAAGTAACATCTTTTTTGAGTTCACAAATCCATCAGCATACATCCTGTATAAATACACTCCTGAACTTACGCTTGAGCCGTTCTCATCTGTTCCATCCCAAACTGTTATATGTTCACCTGCTGGTAGTATCTTATCAACGAGAATTTTAACCAATCTTCCATTTATATCAAACACGGCGATTTGAACTCTTGTATCTTTTGGAATCGTGAATTTAATAGTTGTGGCTGGGTTAAATGGATTCGGATAATTTTGTTCCAGTTTGAAATTTACAGGATAAATGCTTGTTGTTATAAGTTTGAAGTTTGGTGTTGCTATAGTTCCATTTGAATTGATGACTTCAAGTTTTGATATTTCAACATCATCTGCATTGTTAAATTTTCCTGTTACAAAAAATATCTCACCTTCACCTGATTCAAGCCCATTTTCATCTCTTGAAATCAAGTTGATTTTGACCATGTTATCTTTTATCTCGTAGTTAAGTTTCATAAATCCTGCGCTTCTTGGCATTAGGGAGACAAATTCGGCAGTTGAACCATTTTTAATTTTAAGTTCAATGTTGAGTTTCCTTACTTTTTCACTGTTTTTTAACCATGCAACGATTGAAGAATAATTGATGTTAAACTTTAACTCAAGTTCATTTTCCATTGCCGTAAATTTGAGCGTTATTCCGTTTGCTGTCGCATTTAGTTTCTGAGCCTTTGGAGCTATCATAAGTAGATTTTCAAATCTTATATTTACGCTATCGCTAGTGTTAAATTTTAAAACATTAAATTTTATTTTTGCTAATGTGGTTTTCCCAGGTTTAAGTTCATAGCCTGAGCTTGCAAGCATTACAAAGTTTATTGTAACGCTATCGGGTGCGTAATATCTAAACAGGAAATTGTTTGAGAAAGCAATAATTGTGTCAAGCTTTAGAAATGGTTTGTCAAGTTTTAACGTTGCTTGTATTCCTTTAACTGTATCGGTGTTTGATAAGATAAGATTTACTTCAACGGTTGATGTATTTATTTTTTCATTTCCTTCAAGATATAAAAGGTTTTGGGAATTTATTAGATTTACAATTACCGCTATCGCTATGAATATTTTGAAGATTCTTCGGAACATTTTGCGAGCTGATGTTTTATTTTATTTTCACAACTTAGTTACCTCAATGAATATGCCAATTATTTTAACAAAACTCCTTTTGGAAAAACTATTGATTATCAATACTTAAACTATGCCTTCAATTCATAAGAGAAGACAAAAGCATATAACTTTGTAATTTTTACAAAAATTTTTGTGTAATTTTGAAATAGCCCTCGGATGGTTTAGAGTTTATTTGGGAGTTTAATTTTGGAATTTGGGCTTGGATGTGTTATTTTAAAAGAAAAAGCAAGTGGTATGAAGGATGAAATTTTAACTGGGAAGGTTATAAGTGCGCATGGAGCCATATTTAATGTTCAGGTTGGAGATAAACTTATACAGTGCAAGCTGAGGGGGAAAATGCGACTTAAAGATAAGACAAGCACAAGTCCAGTTGTGGCTGGGGATAATGTGAAAATTAAAGTTCTTGAAGATGGGACTGGTGTGATTGAGGAAGTTTTTGAGAGATTTAATAAACTTTATAGGAGAGCAGTTGGTAAAGGGGAGCTTGAGCATGTGATAGTTGCAAACATTGATCAGGCAATAGTTGTTACATCGTTTAACATGCCCCATGTTCCATGGGGGTTTGTTGATAGATTGCTTATTGCAAGTGAAAGAAACAACATAAAGCCGATAATTTGCATCAATAAAATTGATCTAATTGAGGACTGGAGGGAGGTCAATGAATTCATCAAGGTTTATGGTAAGAAAGCTGGATACGAAATCATAAAAACAAGTGCGGAAACAGGTGAAGGACTTGACACTTTAAAAAAGATCCTCAAAGATAAGACAAGTGTTTTCGTAGGTCAATCTGGTGTTGGGAAATCGGCATTAATAAATGCAATTGAGCCCGGTTTAAACGTTAGAACTACAGAGGTAAGCGAGAAAACTGGGAAAGGACGGCATACTACAACTCACACTGAGCTTCATCACCTATCATTTGGTGGTTTCATAGCGGATACCCCTGGAATTAAGGAATTTGGTTTGGCGGGGATAGAAAAAAATGAACTTGGTTTTTACTTTCCTGAATTTAGGAAATTTATTGATGAATGTAAATTCTCAAATTGCACGCATACGCATGAGCCTGATTGTGTTGTTAAAGAAGCGGTTCACTCTGGAAAAATTGATAAGCGAAGGTATATGAGCTATGTTAATATATTGAATTCGCTTGGTGAAGATTGAGTGTTGCAATAAAGAAGTTTTTTGAGTAATTTTTGAAAGAGAATTTTAAAGAATTTGGTTTTTAGATGATGGCTTTACAGTCAAAAAATATTGAGTATAAGAGAAGGAAGAATCACTCAAAAGGTGAAAGTTTTTTAACAAAGCACAGGATAGGTTTTTCAATTTTGATTTTTATTCTTGGTTTTGTTTTAATTTTAAGCATCCTTTCATACACTCCGAAGGATCAAGCGAATCTTGTTTCAATTTCAGAAATTGGGAAGATATTAACAGGAGATGAACAGGTAAGGGAAAAACTTGAGCGGACTCATAACTGGCTTGGTTTCGTTGGAGCAAAAGTTTCCTACTTTTTGATAAATTATACATTTGGATATAGCTCAATTCTGTTAGGTTTCATTTTAATTTTTTGGGGTTTATTTTTGTTTTTTAATAAAGATAGAGGCAAACTTGTAAAATGGACATTTTATCTTTTATTCTTCTCTTTTCTTTCGTCACTATTTCTTGGAAATTTGAAACTTATCTTTGGAACTGAAGAATTTAAAAGCGAAATTTGCGGGATTGTTGGACTTTATGTAGCTGATGTTATGATAAAGCTTTTCGGGGGGCTTGGAAGCATGTTTATAACACTTGTTTCTTTTTTGATTTTTCTTGGTTTTATTGTGGAAGTTAACTTTTATGATGTCGCAATAAGTATTGGGGAAAAGATTTCGGCTTTCTTTTTGAATTTGAAACCGAAGAAGAAAAAGCCATCAGATGTTAAGGTTTTAAAACCTGAAATTACTCAAGTTCAAAAGCAAACCGAAGTTGTGATTTCCACACCTGAAACAAAAGCTCTTGAGTTAGAGGTTGAAGGAAAGCCGAAAGAGAAAATTGAAGAGACCGAAGAGAAAAAGAGGGATAAAGTTGAGGAAAGAGAAGCCTCAAGAAAGCAACAAAGCAAGAAACTTGACTTTAAACTCCCTCCTGTTGAATTACTTGACCCTGGAGATAACGAGATGGTTGCTGATGAGGAGGAACTCAGCATGAATGCAGAGCTTTTGAGGAATAAACTTGCAAACTTTGACATTGAAATTGAAAGGATAAGCATAACGCCTGGACCAGTTGTCACTCTTTATGAGATAGTTCCAGCAGCTGATGTTAAAGTGAGAGAGATTGTTTCACTTGCTGATGACATAGCTCTTGCGCTTGCAGCTCGTGGGATAAGGGTTATTGCTCCAATGCCAGGGAAAGGAACAGTTGGAATTGAAATTCCAAATCGTAAACCTTCAATTGTTAAAATTAGAAATGTTATTGATTCTCCGGAGTTTAAAAATTTCAACGGCGTTCTTCCTATAGCAATGGGGAAAACGATAACTGGTGAGATTTATTGTGATGATCTTGCAAAGATGCCACATCTTCTTATTGGTGGAGCAACTGGTTCGGGTAAAAGCGTTGGGATAAATACAATTATTGTAAGTTTGCTTTATAAACTTTTACCTTCTGAGATAAAATTTGTGATCATAGATCCCAAAAAAGTTGAACTTGTAAACTATCGTAAACTTGTCAATCATTATCTCGCTGTTTGTCCTGATGTTGATGAGGAGATAATAACTACGCCTGAAAACGCTGTCCTTGCTTTGAAAAGTTTAGTTCTTGAGATGAACGAGAGGTATGATAAGTTTTCAAAAGCTGGTGTAAGGAACATTCAAGATTACAACGATAAGGTAAGGCAAGGGAAAATTAAAAGCACCGAAGAAACTCAACATTATGAGCTGCCTTATATTGTAGTTATAATTGATGAGCTTGCCGATTTGATGCTTGTTGCAGCGGGAGATGTTGAGGAACCGATCACACGACTTGCGCAACTTGCAAGAGGTGTGGGTATCCATCTGGTGATTGCAACACAGAGACCTTCGGTTGATGTTATAACTGGGTTAATCAAGGCAAATTTCCCAACCAGAATTGCTTATCAGGTTGCTTCAAAGGTTGACTCAAGGACAATTCTTGACATGAATGGAGCCGAACAATTAATCGGAAGTGGGGATATGCTTTATCTTCCAGCTGGTGCAACGAAACCCATAAGAATTCAAAACGCTTTTGTCTCCGCTGAAGAAGTTGAAAGGATCGTTGATTATATAGCTTCTCAGCCTGGGTATGATAAACCTTATGAGCTTCCATCGGTGTTAGAAAAACAGAGAATTGAAATCAGTGCTGGGGGTGAATTTGATGAATTTTTTGAGGAGGCTGCGAAAATTGTCGTAAGGTATAAACAAGCTTCAACCTCTTTGTTGCAAAGAAAGTTAAAGATAGGTTATGCAAGAGCAGCACGTATTGTTGATCAGCTTGAAAGAGAGGGAATAGTTGGTCCGCCTATGGAAGGAAATAAAGCAAGGGAAGTTTTAGTTGAAAGTGAAATTGAACTTGAGGAGATTTTAAAACAAATAAAAAGTAGATAAAGGTTATGAAATTTTGCTTTAAAAATTTCATTCTTTTGGTTTTATTTAATGGAATTTTGTTTTCACAATCAGGAAAAGAAATCGTTGATCAGTTGAAGAAAAGGTATTCGGGAATAAATGATGCTGTTGTGAAATTTGAGCAAATAGTTAAGTATGGCATGTCAAAGTTTGAACAAACCTTTTCAGGGACTCTTTATTTCAAAAGATCAAACAAGTACAGAATTGAAACAGAGCAGCAAATTATTGTAACAGATGGAAATACAAGTTGGCTCTATTCAAAAGTTAATAAACAGGTGATAATTGATAAATATAAAGAAGACCGAAATGCTTTATCACCAGATAAATTCCTTCTTTCAATTTCAGATGAATATATCCCACTTGTTTTAAAAACTGAAAAAGTTAATGATAAAAGAATTACCATTCTCAAGTTGACTCCCAAAAATGACGACTCGCCAATTGAATCAGCAAAGATGTGGGTAGTTGAGGGAGATTTGAGCATAGCGAGGGTTGAAGTAACTGATATAAACGGCACTACCACAACATACATCGTGAAAAGTTTAAAAATAAATTCCGGCGTTGATGATAGCTTATTTAAATTTTCTATCCCATCAGATGTAAAGGTTGTGGATTTAAGGTAAAAACAAATTGAGTTATTTGATGTTAAATTTCGCAAGGTTTTTGAAGTTTGCTTTTAGTGTGTTGATTGCGGTTATTTTTATTTACTTTGCTTTTAAGGGGATTAATTGGACGGAATTTTTAAATGTCTTCGCAAATGTTAATTATCTGTATATTTTTATAATGTTCATTATACTTTTGATGTCGCATTTATTCAGAGCGTTGAGGTGGAAATATCTTTTAAAACCTGTTAAATCTGATACATCTTTTCTTCATTTTTTTGAAGCGACGATGATCGGTTATTTTGCGAATAATATATTCCCTCGTGCAGGGGAAATAGTGAAGGCATATACTTTAAGCAGTGATGAGAGAATCTCAAAAGCATCAGGTTTAGCAAGCGTTTTACTTGAGCGTGTCCTTGATATAATTTTTTCACTTTTCTTTTTTGGTGTAGCAATGTTATGGAACAAAAAAATTTTTGAAAAGCATTATCCATGGCTTGGTCAAGTGGCTTTGTTCAGCGCCTTAATTATAGGATTGCTTATCATTTTAATTTTTATTCTTTTAATATGGCAAAGAAAATTTGCTTCTCTGTTAGGTAAATTTATTAGAATTTTCAGTAAAAAATTAGCTGAAAAGTTTGAAAATACATTTGGAAACTTCATCTCTGGCTTTGAAGCCTTAAGACATAAAGGGGTTTATAAGCAAGTGATTGTGTTAAGTTTCTTGATTTATCTTTGTTATATTTTCGCAGCATATGTTCCACTATTTGCTTTTAAAATTGATAGGGAGAAAATTGGTTTTTTTACAGCCCTTGTTATTTTCGTCGTCTCAACGGTTGGCTTTATTCTTCCAACTCCAGGGGGAATGGGAAGCTATCATTCATTTATAACTGGGACATTGATTAAACTTTACAGCATACAGCATGAAATTGCATTAGGGTATGCTGTGTTAACACATGGGGTTGGGTATATAACAAATAGTTTATTTGGTTTTTATTTTGCGCTTAAAAAACATGTCAGATTTATACAAAATCAGGAGCAAATTTTGTCTAAAATTTGAACTTATTATCTAACTTATTTTGTTGTATATTGCCACAAATCTCAAAATAAATTAATTTTACCGTATTAAAATTTCAATTTTTTCACTGGCATTGTTTTTGATGATTTTTAATCCTGAAGTAAAAACAAAATTAGAGAGGTTAAAATGAATAGGGTGCTTTTAATTTTGGGCTTATTAACTATAATTTATGGGGTAGTTTTTTCACAATCTTATGTTGGAACTGATAGGTGTTTAACTTGTCATGCTTATGTTAAGCCAGTCGCAAAGGATTATAAGCAAACGCTTCATGCGAAGATTCATCTGTTGCCCACTTCCGAGACTGTTCGTGGGGACTTTACTCAAACTGTTTCAATGGGCTCTTCTTATGGTAATGCTTTGGTTCGTTTAAGAACTGATGGTTCAAAATGGTATGCGAAGCTTGTGCCAAGCTCTGGTGACTCAGTTGAGTATGAAATTGCCTATGTGTATGGTTTTGGGTGGAAGCAAAGATATCTTGTAAAAATTGATAGCAGTTATTATATGCTCCCAATTCAATGGAATTTGAAGGGATATCTTGATAATTCAACGGGCAACTGGACTAGTTATAACCCAGGTAATTGGTTTAATAGTGACGGAACATTAAAGTCAACAAAAACTAATTCTTTTAGAGCTAAGTCATATGATAAAAATTGTGCGGGTTGTCATGTAACTGGACTTAATATAACAAAATATGTAAGCTCTCAAGCCGATACATTTTGGATTGCAAAGTGGGCTAATAACAATAGTATCAATGATATGATAATTGGGTGTGAAAGTTGCCATGGTCCAGGGTCTGATCATGCTTCTACTGGGGACAAAACAAAAATAATCAATCCTAAAAATTTATCATATGAAAGGCAGCTTGAAGTTTGTGGTCAATGCCATTTCAGAGGCTCAAGTAATAATCGTACTCATGAATACCCATGGGATGAAACAAACAATAAAGGTTACATTCCTGGGGATAGCCTTGGACTTTATATAATTCATAATCCAGGGCTTTGGCCAGATAATTATACTTCAAGGCAGCATCACCAGCAATATAATGATCTTTTAAAGTCAAAGCATTATTCAAATCCATATCATAAAGTTACTTGTTTTGAATGTCACAATCCCCACAAAGTTACAAGCAATCCACATCAAGTAGTTGATTCGTTGTATGTTAGTGATCAAAGTGGGAACTATATTTGGATAAAAACAAAGAATAATGATAACACGCTTTGTTTAGCTTGCCACGCTGGATATGGTCCATTTGCTGGTTTAACAAGGGCTATGATTATGGATCCAGTTGCTAACAGAGATACAATTGCCTCTGTTGTAAGCAGGCATACGCATCATTCCTATGACCCTGAGAATAGAAACAATACTGGGGGCACAAGCAGGTGTTCAAAATGCCATATGGCGAAAACAGCGACAACAGCTAAGGCTTATGACATACATAGTCATACATTTGAAGTGATTTCACCAAAGAAAACACTTGATTATAGAACGGTTACAACTCCAACGAAGGGCATGTTAAATTCTTGCGCTGCAAGCTGTCATAGGAATCCAACAGGTAACATACCAAACTTTGGTGTACCAACGGATGCAAATTTAACTGATTGGACGGAGGCAACTGATATTCAATTGGCTGATTCTTTGTGGTTTTATTTCAGAATGTGGTGGCCGACGAAAGTTGAGCAAATTGCAAGCATTGTTTCTAAATTTGAAGTATTTCAAAATTATCCAAATCCGTTTAACCCAACGACAACGATTGAGTTTGCGATTCCGAAGAGAGTTAATGTCAAACTTGTAATTTATGATTTAACTGGAAAAGTGGTTAAAACATTGATTGATGGACAAGAGTATGAGGCTGGTTTATATAGAGTGGAATGGAATGGTAAAAATGATTACGGTGAATATGTTTCAAGTGGCATTTATTTCTATAGATTAGAGGCTGGGGATTTTGTTGCTACAAAGAAGATGGTGCTTGTAAGATAAGGGATTGACTTAATAAGAACAAGGGCGGGTTTTCAACCCGCCCTTTTTATTTTTGCGGAGCCGACGGGGCTCGAACCCGCAACTTCCAGCGTGACAGGCTGGCGTGCTAACCAATTGCACCACGGCTCCAATAAAAACCAGTTATAAATATAATTAACTAATCTAAAAAAAGCAAGTTTTTCAAAGCTTTAAAAAAGTTAACAATAAGCCTTGGTTTGTAAAAAAATCTTCGCTGCGCTTTTTCATGCCCACGATAGTTCAAGATTTTCAATTTTGATTTTTTAACTATGTTTATTTAACTTCTCAAAAAAAACAACTCCAATGAAATTAGTTATCTACAGCTTAAGCTTAATTTTCTTTATTTCATGTTTTCAAATTGTTGGACAAAAACCGCAGCAAGTTGAAGATATTTACCTCCCCGATGGTGATAATGTCAGCGTAAGTGTATGGATTGATAATCTTGAAATTCCTTGGTCGCTTGTTTTCCTTCCCGATGGAAGAGCTTTGGTAAGCGAAAGACCCGGTAGAATTCGGCTTATTAAAAATGGGAAGTTGCTTTCTGAACCATATATGACAATTGATGTAAAGCATATAGGTGAAGGTGGACTAATGGGACTTGCAGTTCATCCGGATTTTCCCCAAAAGCCGTATATTTACGCAATGTATACATATGAAACAAAAGATGGTAAGATATTTAACAGGGTCATTAGAATCAAAGACAATGGAGAGAATGGAATTTTTGACAAGGTTATAATTGACAGCATCCTTGGGGCAAGGTTTCATAATGGTGGAAGGATAAAGTTTGGTCCTGATAAAATGCTTTACATCACAACAGGTGAAATCTTTAAGGGGGAGCTCGCACAAGATTTAAATTCACTTAATGGTAAAATTTTGAGATTAACGCCTGATGGAGAGATACCTAACGATAACCCATTTACCAACTCTCCAATTTACTCCTATGGTCACAGAAATCCACAAGGATTAGCCTGGCATCCTGAGACGGGAGATTTATTTGAATCCGAACATGGACCATCAGGTGAATATGGTCGTTTTGGGCACGATGAGATTAATGTGATTATCAAGGGTGGAAATTATGGTTGGCCCAGGGTAATTGGTGCTGCAGGTGAAAAGGATTATATAGATCCTATCATTGTTTGGAAAGATGCTACGCCACCATCTGGAATGACTTTTTATAGGGGTGATCTATTTGTTGCAACTTTGAGAAGTCAAGCGTTAATAAAAATTAAATTGCAAAAATTAGGAAAATCATATAAAGTCATGAGGATTGAAAGATGGTTCGCGTTTGACAATAGGAGGGGAAAGTTTGGAAGGTTAAGAGATGTTGTAGAAGGACCAGATGGCAATTTGTATATCTTAACAAGCAACAGGGATGGTCGTGGAAATCCACAGCCAGGGGATGATAAAATCTATAAAATCATCTTTAAAAAGTAAATTTCTATCTTCTCGCAAGCAGATATTTAAATGCTATTCTTCAAAATCAATTATATTGGGATTTTTAACTTTGACTTCATTTTGTTTTCTCTTTGGTTTGTCTAATCAAAAACTTCACAATAACCATTGTAATATCATCAAGTTGTTCTATACTGTATGCATAGTTGCTGATTAACTTGTTGATTTCATCAATAATTTTATTTGCACTCAAAGTTCTATGCGCTTTAATTACTTTGATAATTTTGTCAATTCCAAGTTCAACTCCAGACATGTTCACAGCTTCTGTAACTCCATCTGTGTAAAGGAAGAGTAAATCCCCGGGATTAATTTTAACTTTTTTAGATTTATATTTGCTTTCAAATACCCCGAGCACAGTTCCACCCTCTTCAAGAAATTTAACCTTGTCGCCACTTAACAAGACAGGCGGATTGTGTCCCGCATTGACATATTCTAAAACAAAGTTTTTTAAATTTAACTTGCATATAAAAAATGTTATAAATTGTTCAATTGGCGTATTAAGTAAAACAATTTTGTTTAGTAGATTAACCACTTTTTTAAGGTCATCTGTGAAAAGCAAGATGCTTTTGAGCGAGGCTTGGAGATTTGACATCAAAAGTGAGGCAGACACGCCTTTCCCGCATACGTCTGCTATGACGATTATAAACTCGTCATTATTTATCTTAATAACATCGTAATAATCACCGCTTACAAGTTTTGAAGGTATCGTCACAGCGTATATGTCAATTCTTTCATCTTTTGGCAGTGTAGTCGGGAGAAGATTTTTCTGTATCTCGTACGCAAGTTTCATGTCATACTCAAGACTTAACATTTTAAGATTTTCTACTGCATTTATAGATGATGCGAGAAATGACCTGATTAAGTCTATTTCCTCTGTTTTAAATTGTTTTTTTCCTTTCCCACCAATTAACAATACATAATTTCTTTCACCATCTACCGAACTTTGGACGATGGCGAGAGAAAAATTTTTAATGTTTATTTTTGACGGCGAAATTGTTGAGGTTTTCAATTTTAAAATTTTTTTGATGGATTTAGTTGGAAAAGTTTGATTTTGGGGCAGGGAAAAGGTTTTTATCATCCCGTTTTCAACCTTAACAATTCCAACATTTTTAATCCTGAAATGTCCCATTAAAATCAACGCAAGGGAGTTGAAAATTTCCTCCTCGCTTTTTTTCAATAGAACGCTTAACATAAATTCGTTGAGAATAGTTAAGTTATAGACATTTTTCTTTAGTTCAGCAAGTGAGAGGATATTTTTAAGAGAGATTGCTGTAAAGTTTAAAACAAAATTAATATAATCAAGTTCTGCCTTCGTAAAATTTTTACAACCTGCTTTGATGAAAATTACGCCGAGAGCATAGTTGTTTTGCTTTTTTTGAGGTGGAATCCAATTTATAGGGAGGATATAATCAAAACTGTTCTTTCTGATGAAGCGTTGTAATTTTTGAGGAAATTTTTCAATTGTGCGTGGTTTTAACCTTACCAATTTTAATGGCACTTCAAAACGGTTCAGACTAAATTCGTTGTCAATCTCAATGCCGTTTGAATAAACCTGTTTAAATTTATCGCCTGAAAAGATAAATCCGGCGACTTTGTTAAGTTTTAACTTCCCCATAATAGATAAAATTGAAACCTTTAAAATTTCTTCAGGCTTTATTGCATCGCCGAACGCTTTCCCAAGGTTAAAAATTGATTCAAGCGTAAAAATTGCTTCTAAGGCTTTCATTTTTACGCTTTAAAAATTTTGTTAAGATAACAACATTTTTATTCCCCCTTCTTGTATAATTTACTTCATCCATGAATTGATAAATTATAAACATCCCAAGTTTTCCCCTCTTCACTTTGCCAGTCCGTGTAAATTTTTTAAGTGGGGATTCAACCTTGATCTTTTTGGGATCAAAAGGTATCCCATCGTATGAAACTATTACAACGAATTTATCTTTGCGGGATTTTAACTCAATTGTTATTTTTCCGTCAGGTTTATTCTTATATGAATGTTTAATTGAGTTTGTGCATACCTCGTCAACGGCGAGGATTATCTTTTCGGTCTCAATCTCATCAAATCCAAAGTTTATCGCCTCTTTACTTACAAATTCACGGACAAGGTTTAGATTTCTCAGATCGCTTGTGATTGTGAGTTTTTTATTTCTTTCTCTTTTTGGCATTTTTAACCCCTAATTTTTCAAACGATTCTATTGCTTTGTTTTCATCGTTCAAGACTTCAAATATATGTTTGAATCCAAGAAGTTCAAAGATTTCATCTATTTTTTCGGGGAGACAGCAAAATTTGATGTCTCCACCTTTTCCCCTGACTTCATCAACAAAAGCCATAAAGACACCAAACCCCGCACTGCTTATATATGATAGGTTTTTCATGTTAACAACGATTTTATAATTTCCTGATTCAACGAGTTCTTTCATTTTTTCCTCAAATTGAAGTGAGGTATATGCGTCAAGATAACCTTTCATTTTTAAAATCTTAACATCACCTCTTTCTTCAATTTTTAGGTCAAAATTTTTTTCTTTCATCTCTTTTCCCATTTTTTTCTCCATTATTTTTTACATTTTAAGGCAATGATTGTTATATCGTCAACTTGTTTCACCTCATTCTG
>Ga0209289_100437_pt1 | contig 22094 bp, 19 predicted proteins | sample GXS110809BmetaG_FD_184121 | JGI IMG/M metagenome (GOLD analysis project Ga0209289, IMG submission 184121) | Hot spring microbial communities from Gongxiaoshe hot spring, China to study Microbial Dark Matter (Phase II) - GXS 110809B (SPAdes)... ...
CGCTTGCAGCGGTTCACTTTCACCCTTCCAGCCACCGACGGTCTAAACTTCGGTAGGTGATGGCTTCGGCGATGTGACGGGGACGAAGGACTTCGCTGCCTTCCAAATCAGCGATGGTTCGGGCGACTTTGACGATGCGGTCGTGGGCTCGTGCCGACAAACCCAACGACTGAATTGCCGTCCGCAGTAACTCTTTTGCCTCTCCATCCAACGGGCAAACTTCCCGAAGGAGTTTTGGGGGCAACTGGGCGTTATAAAGGAGAGGCAAACCCATCCGTTCGCACCGTTCCCTTTGTCGCTCCCTTGCCTTGATCACCCTTTGGCGGATATGAGCGGACGGCTCCCCCGCCCCCGGCTCTAAAATCTCTTCCGCGGTCAAGCGAGGCACTTCCAAGTGGATGTCAAAGCGGTCTAACAGCGGTCCTGAAAGGCGGCGCCAATAGGTGCGGATTTGTTGAGGGGTGCAGGTGCAACGACGAGTCGCATCGGTGGCGTAACCGCAAGGGCAAGGGTTCATCGCGGCGACCAGCAAAAATTGGGCGGGGAAAGTGACGCTGTGGGTGGCACGAGCGACGGTGACCGTGCCTTCTTCCAAGGGTTGCCGAAGGGCTTCCAGAACATCCCGATGGAATTCGGGCAACTCATCCAAAAACAAAACGCCCCGATGGGCTAAAGAGATTTCGCCTGGCTTGGGAAATGAGCCGCCACCGATCAACCCTGCCGCTGAGATGGTGTGATGGGGCGCTCGGAAAGGACGCTCCGTTAGCAACCCACACCCTTTCGGCAACTTCCCTGCGATGCTGTAAACTTTCGTGACTTCCATCGCCTCCTCCAAAGTCAAGGGGGGCAAAATCGTCACCAATCGCTTCGCCAACATCGTCTTGCCCGCTCCCGGCGGTCCGCACATCAAAACGGAATGACCGCCCGCTGCCGCTATTTCCAAGGCACGCTTGGCGCTTTCTTGTCCCTTGACCTCGGCGAAATCCACCTCATAGTGCGGCTCGTCAACGGCGAAAGGAGGGGGCGGTGTGGGGGCTATGGAGCCCGACAGGGCTTGAACGGCTTCTGGCAAACTGCTCACACCAAAGGTTTGCAGACCGCCGACGATGGCGGCTTCAGCGGCGTTATCCGAAGGCACAATGAGGCGTGACCGACCTTGTTGACGGCTTTCCATCGCAATCGCCAATACGCCATCCACCGACCGCACCATGCCGTCCAACGATAACTCGCCCAAAATGACCGTGCCCTCAGGGATTTGAGGGAGTTGACCCGTCGCCAACAAAATCCCGATGGCGATGGGCAAGTCAAAGGCGGGTCCTTCCTTGCGCACATCGGCAGGGGAGAGGTTGACGGTGATGCGTTTGCTGGGAAATTCGTAGCCACAATTGCGCAATGCCGCCCGCACCCGTTGGGCACTCTCTTGGACGGCTTTGTCGGGCAACCCGACGATGTGGAACGCCGTCACCCCAGGGGCGATGTCCACTTCCACCCGCACCAGATAAGGCGACATCCCCCAAACGGCACCGCTTTCCAAAACCGCCAGCATCCGCCATCACCACCGACGGCAATTTTGCCATCCCGCTTAAAAGGCGGCAAACTGAAAGAGGCTTTCTTCCTGCGTTGACAGGAAAGGAGGTGAGAAAGGCGCTGAAGACGGGGCAGGGAGGTGGGAAAAAGTGACCGTCTTGAGCGCTCACTTGTCATGAAGGAAGGGCTGACCTTTGCTCATTGGTGGTTGGCACTCATGATTGCTCTCCTTTGGGCTTTCGTCGCTTGGCGGCGGCGAAGTGAGGCGTTCCCTTACCCTGCCTTGATGTTGTTTGGGGCGTCTGGGCGGGATTGGCGACAGAAGGTGGCGAAAATCTTGCGGGGCATTGCTGTCTTTGCTGTCCTCCTTGCTTTGGCGCGCCCTCAATGGATGCGCTGGGAAGAGCGTCGGTTGCAAGGTGTGGACATCGTGATCGCTTTAGATGCCTCGGGCAGCATGATGGCGTCGGACTACTATCCCAGCCGCATGGAAGCCGCCAAGCGAGTTATCCGACAGTTTGTGGAGTTGTTGCGGCAAAAGCGCAGCGGGGATCGGTTAGGCTTGGTCGTTTTCGCCGCCGAAAGTTATACCCAATGCCCTTTGACCGACGATTACGATTTTTTGCTGGAAACCCTTTCACAAGTGCAAAATGCTCGGGAAGGTGTGTTGAGGGACGGGACAGCCATCGGTGATGGGTTGGCGGTCGCGTTGCAGCGGTTAAGGTTTTCGCCCGCAAAGAGCCGAGTGGTCATCTTGCTCTCCGATGGCGTGAACAATACGGGGGAAATTGCGCCTAAAGATGCGGCATGGATGGCGGAGCAAATGGGCATTCGGGTTTACACCATCGGCATCGGCACTTCCAGTGGGATGGTCAGTTGGCGAGACCCTCTGACAGGGCGAACTTTGCACGGTCAGCCCGCAGGATTTGATGAACCTCTCCTGCGCGCCATCGCTCAGCAAACCGATGGCGCTTACTTCGCCGCCCGTGACCCGCAAACCTTGCACCGCATCCTGCGCCAAATCTTGCAGATGGAGACGGCGCCTTTGCCGACAGTGCGCCGCCGTCAAAGGGTGACGGAACTTTCCCTTTGGCTGGCGGGCATTGCCCTTGCTTGTTTGCTCGCAGAAAGCCTGCTGGTGCATGCCCTTTGGCGGCGAGTGCCCTAACAAGATGGGGACGCGGGACGAGGGACGCGGGACGCAACAGGAGAAGGTGTCAGCGAGGATGCCGACGATAGAACTGGCAAATCCGAAGGCAGCGTGGCTTTTACCCGTCTGGTTTCTCGCCGTCGTCTTGACTTTTTGGGGGCTGCGGCGAAAGAGGCGGGCGATGACTTTTTGGCTACCGCCAGAAGGCGTGAGCGCTTGGTGGCGGCGGTCGTTTGGGCAATGGCTTTTGTTCGTTTCGGCGACCTTGCTCTTCAGCCTCGCCCTGATGCGCCCTCGTTGGTTTGCTGGCAAAGTCCCTGTCCCTGCCCAAGGGGTGGACATCGTTCTGTGCACAGATGTCTCTCACAGCATGCTTTGCGAAGACATCAAGCCTTCTCGGTTGGAATTCGCCCAGACCCTCGCTGCCAACTTGTTGGCTCGCTTGTCCTCGGATGACCGCGTCGGTTTGGTCGTTTTTGGCGGCAGCGGCTTCCCCCTCTGCCCCCTCACCCACGACCGCGCCATCGTGCAGACTTACCTGAGCCTGTTAGAGCCGTCCGTCATGGTTTACAACCCGACGACGGACTTGGCGGAAGGGTTGCAGACAGCGTTGCGGTTGCTGAAGCGTCCTTCGGGCAACCCAAGAGGCGGCGTCATCGTGCTCATTTCCGACGGTGAAGACCAAGGGAGCGATTGGCAAGGAATGGCGAAGCGGTGCGCCAAAGAAGGGGTGCCCGTTTTTGTCATCCCTGTCGGAACGGTAACAGGTGCTCCCGTGCCCAACCTCACCGAACAGGGCAAAGTCAACGGCTACAAGCGAGATGCGAAAGGCAACATCGCCATCTCTCGGTTAAACTTGGAGACGCTCCAAAGCATTGCCCGCCAAACTGGTGGCAAAGTTTACATGCCTTATGATGGTGTGCGGGAAGTGGGGCAATTGTTGGCGGACTTGACGACTTATCGCCGACAAGTCTGGACGAAACGGGTAGCGCAGTGGCGGGAAATTTTCCCGCTCCTGCTCTTTGTCGGGGTGCTTTTGTTGCTCGCCGAGACTTGGCTGGCGCCTCGTTGGCAAGGAAGGTGAGGGAAAGATGGGCAGGCTCTCATGGGCGACGGGGCTTTTGGGCGTCGGGTTTGCCCTCGCCCTTTTGGGGGCAACGCCGCCGCCTTCGTGGCGGGCGCCCCTTAGGCACTTGAAGGCTTGGTGGTTCAACCAGCAAGGACAACAAGCCTTCCGACGGGGTGATTTTCGCCAAGCCTTGCAAGCCTTCCAAAAAGCCCATCGGGTCATCGGCGACGACGGCATCATCCGCTACAATGAAGGCACGGCGCTGTTGCAACTGCGTCGCTTCCAAGATGCCGAGCAAGCCTTGACCCAAGCGCTCCGTCGGCTGCCTGCCGACCGCCGACAGGAACAAACCGCCGCTTACTACAACCTCGGCAACCTCTATTTCGCCCGCCAGCAATGGGACAAAGCCGCTAAGGCTTACATCGCCGCCCTCAAGCGAACCCCCAACGATTTGGACGCCAAAATCAACTTGGAACTGGTGCTGCGCCATCAACAAAAAAGCCAGCGCACCCATCAGCCTCAACAACGACCGTCACCGCCACCGCCTTTGCCCCCGCCACCGTCTTTGGAACGCAACCCGCTCAAACGCCAACTGCAAAAGGGGTTGACGGCACCATGGCATGGCGAACGGGATTGGTGAGAACGACAGGCAAGTCGGCAATCTGGCAAGTCGGCAGGTGGGGAAAGGTGGTCGCTCTTTGGGGGCTTGTCGGGCTCTTCGCCCTTTCTGCCCTCAACGGAGCGCCAGCAGTGCGAAGCAGTGTCACTTTGCGAAAGGAAGCCATCACTGTCCGCGTCTTCTTGCAAGAGCCGACGATTCCTTTGGGCGGCATTTTCATCTTCCGCGTTCAAGTCACTGCCCCTGGCGATTTGATGGGCAACGCCGTGCAATTCGCCTTGCCCGAAGCGTGGGCAGACCGCGTCATCCAACTCAACTACACTTCCGAAAAGCAAACTTTTGAGCGAGGCGGACGCCTTTGGTCTACGCTGACCTACACCTATCGCCTTGCACCTTTAAAAGTCGGGCGCATCCGTTTTGACGGTTTGCAAATCACCGCCTTGCGAGAAAAGTTCCTTGTGCCGCCGATAGAAGGGGTCGTCCTCAGTGCCACAGCGCCTGAGGAAGCGCCTTTAGGTCCGCCTGTCAAGGTGACGGCGACCGTCAACCCTCGCCGCGCCTTCGTCGGTGAGCAAGTCGTCTATACGATGCGATACGCCATCGCCACCTCTGTCAGCGTCACCCGCAACCCCACTTATGAGCCGCCTTCCGCTGAAGGTTTCCGAACGGAAGAGTTCCCCCAAATCCATCGGGAGTGGAAGGGCGGCTATGAAATCCAAGAGGTGCGGTTGGCGCTGTTTCCATTGCGGGCAGGAAACCTGCAAGTCGGCAGTGCCAAGGTTCGGGTGCGCTTAGAAGGGGCAGCAGGCGAAGAGGAATTGTCAACCCCAACCCTTTCGGTCGTTGCCCAACCCTTGCCCCAACCTGTCCCTGCAGGTTTCCAAAACCTTGTCGGTCAAGTGAAAGCCGTCGTGCAGGTGGTGCCCGACCGCCTTCCTGTCGGCGAAACGCTGACGGTGCGATTGCGATTGGAAGGGACAGCAGATTTGCACAATGCCGAACCGCCCCGCCTTCAATTGCCCGATGTGCGCGTCGGTTTACCCCGCGACCAAATCACGGCAGAAGAGCGGGAAGGGCAACTATGGTTTCGGCGCACCTTTGAATGGCGCCTCGTCCCTTTGCGAGCGGGCACTTTGACCGTCCCCTCCTTTGCCTTCCCCTACTTTGACCCGCAACTTCGCCGTTACCGCACCGTTGCAACGAAACCCGTCAAGGTCACTGTCTTACCAAGCCCGACGCAACCGATCGCCCTTCGTCAGGGCGAGCCTGTGAGGGCGATGGAACAGCGGTTGCCCTTGTTCGCCCTTATTGGGGCGCTCCTTTTGGTCGGATTGGTCGTCGGCTGGGCGGGATGGCGCTATTGGCAACGGTCTCGTTGGCTGGCTTCCGTGCCCGTTGATGACCCACAGTTGCGTCAAGCCGTTTGGGCGTTTCGGGAGCAAGGTTCTGAAGCCTTCCGCCGTGCCGTGCGGGCGTGGCTACGGGAGCAAATCTTTCAACGCACAGGCGTTTTGCTCGCCCCTAACGACCCACCCGAACGCGTCCAGCAATTGCTCCAAAGCAAAGGCGTTAGTGAAGCCGCCGCCCGTTTCGCCCGCGAAGTTTGGGAACGAACCGCCACCGCGCAATCTCTGGACGAGGCTTTGCCTCTCCTCCAACAAGTCGCCGAAGTCCCCCGAAGACTGTGAAATTGAAAAACTCGCTTTGAAACCTCCGTCGGCACGGTGAAATTTCTTTGCGGCTTTTTCGGCTGGGAACGACAAAGGGCGATGGCTGCGTCAAAATGAGTGCCGTCGGACATCTTCGGTCGTGACGGCACCGAGAGGAGGTGGCGGCTATGGCGCTGCACCTCAACGACATCTTGACGGACTTGGTGCAACGGGACGGGAGCGACTTGCACCTGAAGGTCGGTCAACCTCCCTTCTTCCGCATTCACGGTCGCCTCACCCGCACCGATTACCCCACGCTGACCCCTGAATCCATCCGCCAGTTGATTTACGCCATCCTCACCGAAGAGCAAATCCAACGGTTGGAACGGCAGCGGGAGTTGGACATGGCGTATGAGTTGCCCGGCATCAGTCGCTTTCGGGTCAATCTGTTTCACCAGCAAGGGAACTTAGGGGGTGTCTTTCGGGTCATCCCAAGCCGCGTTCGGACAATTGACGAGTTGGGTTTGCCACAGGTGCTCAAAAAAATTGCCTTGCTCAGGCGGGGATTGGTGCTGGTGACAGGACCGACAGGCTCAGGCAAGACGACGACCTTAGCGGCGATGGTGGATTACATCAACGAAAACCGCCGCGCTCACATCGTCACCATTGAAGAACCCATTGAGTATTGGCACGAAGACAAGTTAGCCTCTATCACCCAACGAGAAGTGGGAGCGGACACGGAGAGTTTCGCCGAAGCCCTCCGCCATGTCATGCGCCAAAACCCTGATGTGATTTTGGTCGGGGAGATGCGGGATTTGGAGTCAATGGCGCTGGCAATCACCGCCGCTGAGACAGGGCACTTGGTTTTCAGCACGGTCCACACCATTGATGCCCCCCAAACCATTGACCGCATCATTGACGCCTTTGAACCCGACCGCCAGCCGCAGATTAGGGTGCAATTGTCCACGACCTTGCAAGCCGTCATTTCCCAGCAATTAGTCCCCCGTTGCGACCGACCAGGGCGGGTGGCAGCGATGGAAATCATGATCGTCACCCCCGCCGTCCGCACCCTCATTCGTCAAGGGCGCACCGACCAGATTTACAGCCACATTAAGGCAGGGACAGAACTGGGTTGTCAGATGTTGGATGACCACCTCCTTCAACTCGTGCAGGAGAAAATCGTCAGTTTTGAGGACGCTTTCATGAAGTGCAGCAACCCTATAGACTTCAAAGCCCGCTGCTTGGAAGCAGGGTTGATTTCCGCTGAACAAGCCGCTGCCTTTGCGACCTCTTGAAAAGGGAGGTGGGTTTTGTGACGCAAACTGCCTTGACGCTGGAAGACATCCTTCGGGTCGCTTTGCAGCGCAACTGCTCCGATGTGCACCTTAAGGCTGGTTCTCCGCCCCTGTTCCGCCTTTACGGCGAACTTTACAAAGCCAACACCCCGCCCCTTACTCCCGAAGAGGTTCGTCGTCTTGCCTACAGCGTCCTAACCCCTGACCAAATTGCCCAATTTGAACATCGCAAGGAATTGGACTTCGCTTTCACGACGGTGGAAGGAGCAAGGGTGCGGGCGAACTTAGCCTTGCAACGAGGCACCATCGTCGCCTTTTACCGCATCATCCCGCCTCGCATCCCCACCTTTGAAGAATTAGGCTTGCCCCCAGTCGTGCGCCAATTCTGTGAGCGCCCGCGCGGCATCGTCTTGGTCACAGGACCTGCAGGTTCGGGCAAGACGACAACTTTGGCATCCATGATTGACTACATCAATCAGCGCTTTCCGCTCCACATCATCACCGTAGAAGACCCCATTGAGTTCGTCCACACCGACAAGATGGCGCTCGTCAATCAACGAGAAGTCGGGCGAGACACCCATTCCTTCGCCAACGCCCTCAAATACGCCCTGCGAGAAGACCCCGATGTCATCCTCATCGGTGAGATGCGAGATTTGGAAACGATCGCCTTAGCCATCACGGCGGCGGAGACGGGACACTTGGTCTTTGCCACCTTGCACACCGTTGACGCCCCTCAAACCGTTGACCGCATCATTGATGTCTTCCCGACCCACCAGCAGCAGCAAATTCGGATGCAATTGTCTGTCAGCCTTGTCGGCGTCATCGCTCAACGATTGTTGCGACGGGCGGATGGCAAAGGAATGGTGGCAGCCTTTGAAGTGCTCGTCGGCACCAGTGCTGCGCGGGCACTCATCCGCGAGGGCAAAACTTTTCAGTTGCCATCCGTCATTCAAACAGGCTTGCGGCAAGGGATGATAACGCTGGAGCAAAGCCTTGCCCAGTTGGTCTCGCAAGGCTTGGTCACTTTGGACGATGCCTTGGCAGAAGCCAACAACCCCGACTACTTGCTGGAATTGGTGCAGGCGGCTAAGAAGGGGGCAGCCTCTTCATGAGGCACGACTGGGCTTTTTGGCGGCGAGAGGTAAGCCGTTGGCTTCTTCAAGGGGGCGGCGTCCTTGCTGCCCTTGCCCTCGCCTACTTGATTTGGGGCGGACTGCGGGGCTACTTCACTAATCCCACTGACCCCGTCCGCGTTAGCATGGTCGCCAACACCCTCGGCTACTTCCTTTATTGCTGCGGTTGGGCAATCGCCTTGGGCTTGGTCGGTGTCTTCTGGGAGTGGCGTCCCATCGGGACAATCATGCTGATTGGTGGCGCTTTCGCTTGGTTTGTCGCCCCTTTCCTTTTTGCCGCTGTGGCGGGAGCCAACACAGGCTTGGTTATGCAAGGTGCGTATGCGATGCGCAGCCTTCTCACGCCTTTGTTGCTGACAGGATTAGGGCACGCTATTTGGGCGTTCGTGGACTATTGGCGCTATGGACCGACGCTGCGTTGGCGGATAGGCAAAGAGGCAGTCTTAGTCGTTCAGATACGGCAGGCAGAAAGGAAACCACCGCGTCGTCGCCCCCTCCTTACTCCGCTATCGCCTTGCTGGAAACTGCCCGTCGTGGAGCGAATGATGTGCGAGCACTGTCCTGTCAAACAGCGACGCCGCCCTTGTTGGAAGTTGAAAGGCGGTTGCCAATGCAACGCTGCCATCGTAGATGCTTTGATGGCGGGGCTTTCGGAGAAGGCAGGTTTGAAGGTGGAATCTTTAGCGACAGGCACTTTGCTGGGATGGCAAAAAGGACAGCGCCCACCTTGCCATCGCTGCCCCATCTACCTGACGCACCAACAAGTCAAGTATGACTGGCTCGCTCCCATCACTTTCTTCTCACCGCCCCTCTTGCTGGTGTTGTTTTGGCAGCAATACCAAGCCCTCTATGCGCAGGCGGTCCGCTGGCTCAACGACCTTTGGATAAAAATCGCTTTCACGCCTCCGAAAACTTTTGACCCGCTGGGCTTGAACAATGAGACGATGACGCTCTATGTGGCGGTAGTGCTTTGCGTCATCGTGATGGTTTACGGGGTGCGTTGGGTGGAGTTTGCCATCTTTCGCCTTTATCTTTGATGGCTGCGTTATACTTAAGCGCGCCGATGGGCGGTTAGCTCAGGGGGAGAGCGCTTGCTTCACGAGCAAGAGGTCGCAGGTTCAAATCCTGCACCGCCCACCATGTTGAACTTGTTGCTCCCTCCTTCTCGCCCCTGCTTTGCTCTCTCGCTGCGATAACCCTCCAACTTTCGTCAGGCAATTGTCAGTTTGTTGGATGATAAATGCCACCGCTCCTCAGTATCGGGTGCAAGGGCAAAGGAGAAGGGACGATAGGGTTCGCTAACTTTGAAATTGTGCCCAACGCACCAACGCTTCCACCAACCCTTTCACTGTGTGCACTTCTGAGACGATGGATGGCTCAAAACCTCTCTGACGAATTGCCTGCTCTGTGACAGGACCGATGCAAGCGATGGCTGCCGTCGTCAAAAGGTGGCGGGCTCGTTCTTCCCCCAGCACGGCGAAAAAGGCGTTCACCGCCGATGGGCTGGTGAAGGTGACGACATGGATAGGCTCTTTCAATACCGCCCTCAAATATTCTTCGGGCAACTCGTTAGGCACGGTGCGGTAGGCGTAAACTTCATCTACCAATGCCCCCACTTCCCGCAAACGCTTCGCCAACACTTCTCGCGCTCCATGCGCCCTCCACAACAAAAACCGCTTTGCCTGCCCTCCTTCGCATCGGTTAGGCACTCCGACATTTCCCAAGACCGATTGCAACGCCTCTGCCAACCCTTCGTTGGTGTAACGCACTGGCATCAAATCGGGTTGAATGCCCCATTGACGCAAGGCTTCTCCTGTCGCAGGACCGATGACAGCGAAACGCACTGACGCAAAAGCACGGGCATCTTTACCGTGTCGTTGCACCCGTTCAAAGAAAGTTCGCACCCCGTGCGTGCTGGTGAACACAATCCAATCGTAGCCGCCGTTCAGGGCACGCATAAGGGCAGCCTCTAAGGGCGCTTCATCGTCGGCGGGCACGATGCGGATGAGAGGCAACCGAACGGCTTCCGCCCCCAATTCTTCCAACTGGCTGGCGAGGGATTCCGCTTGCTCTTCCGCCCGGGTGACGAGGATGCGTTTGCCAAAGAGAGGTTTTCGTTCAAACCAAGCGATGCGCTCCCTCAAACGGACGACTTCACCGACAACCAAAACGGCAGGCGGTTGTGCCCCAGTTTCTTGGGCTTTCTCTGGCAGTTGCTTCAAGGGAGCGACGATGGTTCTTTGGCGGGGTGTCGTTCCCCATTCAATCAACGCCGCCGGTGTTTCTGGGTCTTTCCCACCTTCCAACAACTCGGCGACAACCCTCCGCAACTCACCGACCGCCATCAAAAGGACGACCGTTTCCGCTTTCGCTAATTGACGGACATTGGCGGATGCCCCTTCTTCTGTCCCATGCCCGACGCCGACAGCAAAACTGGATGCATAGCGCCGATCCGTCAGCGGGATGCCTGCATAAGCGGGGACAGCAAAAACGGAACTGATGCCCGGCACGATTTCAAAGGGGATGCCTGCTGCCGCCAGCGCCTCCGCCTCTTCTGCCCCCCGACCAAAGACAAACGGGTCACCGTTTTTCAATCGCACCACTTTTTTGCCTTCACGGGCTTTCGCAATCAACAAGGCGTTGATGGCGTCTTGAGCCACTTTCGCCCCGCCGGGGGTTTTGCCTGCGTAGATAAGTTCCGCCTCGGGGCGAACCAGCGATAAGATGGATGGCGTGAGCAAGCGGTCATAGACGATCACTTCCGCTTGCTCCAACACCTCTTTTGCCCTCAGCGTCAGCAGGCGGACATCACCAGGTCCAGCGCCCACGATCCAGACGAAGCCCTGCTTCATCGCTATCACCGCCCCAAAGATTGACACAACTTCCTCGCCTACCTGCCATTTATTCGCCCTAACGCTTGCGCCAACATTTGACAAGGCAAAGCCAGCGAGGTGACAAGGGATGCCGACGATTCTGATCACGGGCGGCGCAGGCTTCATCGGGAGCAACTTCGCCCGCTATTGGCGAAGGGAGCATCCTGAGTGGGATTTGGTCATCTACGACAAGTTGACCTACGCGGGTAACCGAAACAACTTGCGCGACCTTGACGGGCAACCGCAAGTCACTTTCGTCCAAGGCGACCTTTGCGACCGAGAGCAACTGGATGAATGGGTTGCCAAGGCGGACATCGTGGTGAATTTCGCCGCCGAGACCCATGTGGATCGCTCCTTGCTTTCTTCCGGCGAATTCGTTCGGACGGATGTCTTGGGCGTCCACACGCTGATGGAATGTGCCCGTCAGCACCATACGCCTCTCATCGTCCACATCTCTACCGACGAAGTTTACGGACCCGTTTTGGACGGCAAGGTCGCTGAAGATGCGCCGCTAAGACCGACCAGCCCTTACGCCGCCAGCAAGGCAGGAGGCGATTTGTTGGCACAAGCGTATGCCAAAAGTTTTCGCCTCCCCGTCCTGATCACCCGCTGCTGCAACAACTTCGGTCCCTTCCAACATCCCGAAAAGTTCATCCCGTTGATGGTCACCAACGCCTTGTTGGATTTGCCCTTGCCCGTTTACGGTGATGGGCAGCAAGTTCGGGAGTGGATTTTCGTGGACGACCATTGTCGGGCGCTGGACTTTTTGATTGAGCATGGGACGCCGGGCGAGGTTTACAACATCGGGACGGGGCAAGAACGGCGCAACATTGAAGTCGTGCGATTCATCCTGCGACATTTGGGCAAGCCCGAAAGCCTCCTTCGTTTCGTCGCTGACCGACCCGCTCATGACCGCCGTTATGCTGTCAACTGGGACAAACTGCGCTCGCTGGGCTGGGAGCCGATTTACGAATTTGAAGCGGCGCTGGCGCAGACGATTGATTGGTATCGCACCAACGAGTGGTGGTGGCGGCAAATCCGAGAGGACGAGGAATTTCAGCGCTACTACGAAGCCAACTACGAATGGCGGCTGAAAAAGGCTTAGGGGTATCCCTCTACCGCAGAAGGCTCGTTGGGCTTTGGCTTTTGAGGCGCTTCCTTTTCTTTGCGTCGGAGCGATTGTTAGCCGCGACGGCTATCCGCATTGCCTTTGTCGCGGCTGATAGCCACTCCGAAAGGAGATTGGGTAGTGTCGGCTCTTCAGCAAAGGCGAAGGGGGCGTCGGGTTTCCCATCCTTGTGGAAGGGCGAACTTCTGGTGAGCCCAAATTTTTGCCCAACCTGCCGACTTGCCCATCTCCCGACCTGCCGATCATTTCGGCTCGGCAGGAGCCTCGCCCTCCCTTTCCGACCACCCTTAAGGTGTCTTGACAGGGCAGGGCAGCGGGTTACAATGAGGGGCGGACGAAAGCGTTGCCTTCGGGAGGTGTCGCATCATGGGGGCGCACCGTCGGTGGATGATGGTGCTGATGCTGCTGGCGGGCGGGGCAGCGTTCGCCACGACCCGCGTGGAGACACTGCCTGCCAATAAAACCCTCGTCCTCTCCCTTCGGGCTGGCGAGACGATGCAAGTGCGGTTGCCTGACCTTTCCTGCGACGCTGTTTACAGTCTTTCCGTGACAGTGCGCAATCCCCAAAGTTTGCGGGGCAGCCATGAGGGCACTTTTGTCGCTTCGCCCAGCGTCTTCAATGTGGAGCCGAAAAACTTCCGCCCTGTCAAGGGTGCTATTCACCTTGCCCTCTTTCGCCCCAGCGACCGCATCCTTCTGAGCAAGCGGCTATGGTGGGGCGACCCATCTTTCTTCGTTCACCTGCAACCCAAGCAGTCAGGCGACCACTATTTGGAATTGAGAGCGTTGGACGGTGAACTGAAGGGCATTGCGCAAATAGCCGTCCAACTCTTGCGCCTGAATTTGCGACCCGACGAACGAATGCGCATTGAGTGTGAACCCGACGACACGCCTGAAGAGGCTAATCCGATGGAAATTGGCAAACCCGTCTACGGCACGGGCGACGATGTGGACTACCTCTACAACACCGACGAGGGCAAAAATGGTTGGGACTGGTTCACCTTTGAGTGGAAGGGCGAACCCAAACTCGTCTTCTTTGAAGTGGACTTGCTGGACCGCGACATCATCACGACCTTGAAACTTTACAAGCAGGAAACAACCCCCGACGGCAAGACGAAACTGGTGGAATACACGCAAGGCAAAGACCCGACGGAAGTGCGCCACGATGACCAAGGCGATGAATTGTTGGCGTGGAAGTTCCTCACCCGCATCCTGACACCCGGTCGCTATTACCTCGCCGTCCGACCCAACCATCCCGTCTACACCCTGCGCACCGCCGTTTACGATGTCCCGTCCTACCTCAAACCCGACGAAGTGGGCAAAGCCGACCCGCAGAAAGTGGCACAAGCCGCCCGTAAAGCCATCGCCGTCGCCATGCGCTACATGGTGGACGGCGGCGACAGTTTCTTCCACAACACGCCCCGCAAAGGCGGCATCCGCGTTCGGGCAGAAAATCAGACCGACGAGACGGAACGGTGCTTGACTTGCCACCCTGGGCACTTTACGATGTTCAGCGTCCTCAGTGCCATTAAAAATGGCTACCCCATCGCCAACCGCAGCCAGTTCAAGTGGATGATGGACAAACTCTACAACGCCATGGCGCCCTTCTACGGGCACGAAGGGGCGTATTGGACGCGCTTTGATTTAGCGCCCGCTAACGGTGTTTCGCGCTTGGGACACATGATTGCCCTCTACGAAAACTACTTCAGCGGACGCTTGACGGATTTCCCCGCAAAAGGTGGCGGCTTCCCGCTGCTGGTCTATCGCGGGCGCGACAAGTTGCCGCAAGTCGGCTACGATGGCAACCCCAAGCGCAACTTTGAGCACGACGGTAACCGCCCCATCAGTGACTTTCGTGTCGCTTGTGACAGTTGGGTTTGCTTTATGGAAGCCTACAAGCGGACGGGTGACGAGAAATGGCGACAGGCTGCCGAGCACCTCAAAAGCCTCATCCGAACGGGACGAATCAAGGACACCGAAGACATCGTGGAGCAAACGAAGTGGGCGCTCTACATGAGCGACCCGCGCTTTGGCTATGTGACGGAGTTGAGTCACGAGTTTGACGACCTCATCCGCGCCAATGTGCAAGAGTTGTTCAACCGCCAACAGGACGATGGTGGTTGGTTGACCGCCGAATACCTCAGCAACGCCCATTACTTCCCCGCATGGGAGTTGGCGGAGAAGGTCAAAAAGTCTGACCCGTCCCTCGTCTTCTTCACCGCCGAAACAGTCTATGTGCTGACGATGGCGTTGCAGCATTTGGGCGAAATCCAGCAACCTTCCGACATCCTGCACCATCCCCGCCTTCAAAGGGCTGTCCAGTGGATTTTGAGCGAGCAGAAGGAGTTCGGAGCGTGGCTTGACCCGAAAGGCGAACTTTTCTACACGCCCTACTTGGAGACGAAGTGGTCGCTCATCTTGCTCAGCCACCTCTTCCCCGGCGATTGGTCGCGGGAGAAAGAGTTGCAGGCAGCGCAGAACCGCCAACCGTTGGACATCCGCTCCGCCACCTACACCGAATTGCTGGATTGGTTGGATGGGCTGTGGGCGCCGCAAAACGGGCGCATCGTGCGGGCAGTGTTGCCATTGCTCAGCCATCCCGACCCCCTCGTCCGCCAAAAAGCCGCCGCTGCCATCGGGCAGATGGCGTGCGACAGCGTCGTCAAAGATGGCTTGAAGGAAACGATTGAGCCCCTCATTGGCTTACTCGCCGACGATGCCAAGATGGTTTGGCGGACGGCAGCATGGGCGTTGCGACAACTGGCAAACAACGGCATCGGCGTGGACGCCATCAAAGCAGCATTGAGCAGCGACGATGTTCGTGTCCGCCGAGGCGCTACCCGCATCTTTCTGCGCTACTTCTACCACCTCGTTGACCGCAAGGACATCGCCCAGCAGTTGTGCGCCTTGACACAAGACGATGACCCGCTGGTGCGCATTCATGCCTTGCAATCGCTGTGGCGCTGGTGGTATCGGACGACCGATTTTGCGCTGCGTCGGCAGATAGAACAAGCGTTCCTGCGGTTGGCAGCCAGCGAGCGGGAGCCATTGGTGCGGTTGAACATCGCTCAGGCACTCCACAACATCTTGGACGAAAACACCGTCCAGTTCTTCAACAATTGGCTGCGGGTTGTGCATTTGGATGCCGACAAGGAGAAGGCAAAGCAGGCACGCATTGAGTTCGTGGAGCGACCGCTGGCAAAGGAAATCGCCGACGCCCTGCGGGCTTATGACGATGTTGGCAAGGAGACCATTTTGACGGCATTTGGCTACTTTTACTTGCGAGGCGGCGTCGGCAACGATTACGACTTCATCACCTTCTACGACCAGCAAGCAGCCCAAACGCTGGCGGATGCCTTACTGCCATTGCTGGACCATCCCAACCCCGTGATGCGGTTGAAAGCGACGAAGGCAGCGGTGGCGGTGCGGCTGGCAAAAGATGTGCGGCTGGTGACGAAGTTGATGGAGCGGCTGAAGGACAGCGATGGAGAGGTAAGGCGAGCGGCGCTGTTAGCACTGCAACATCCTGCCTTCCCGACAGACTATCGCTCCCACCCTGTCCCCATCGCCCAACGGCAATGAAGGGAGAGCCGCCAGCCTTTCCCTTTTCTAAGGGCTTGAGGGTGTTCGGAAAGTCAGCCCTATGGGAGGGCGAACTTCTGATGAGCCCCATTTTTGCCCGACCTGCCGACCTGCCCATCTCCCGACCTGCCGATCATTTTGGCTTGGCAGGAGCCTCACCCTCCCGAAACTTTTTCGTCCAGCATTGAAAGGTTGGGCTACTTTAACGAAGTCGGCGAAAGCCGACGGAAAGGAGCCCCCTTCAGAGGGCTTTGAAAGCCTTGCCCGCCAATTCCTTGGCGGGCAAGCAGGGCAATGGCAATTTCCGAGCGCCCTCAGGGGCTCTTTACATTGACGCAGGGAGTTGCTATAGTATTGGGCACACACGCCCATGCCTTGAGGGGCGGGAAAGGTGTCGTCTCCAAAATCTTGCGTTTAGGAGGTGCATGGAGATGATGCGTCGGAAGGCATTCGCAGTGCGGGGTTCCAAGGCGTTCACGCTCATTGAGTTGCTGGTGGTGATAGCGATAATCGCCATTCTGGCGGCGATTCTGTTCCCCGTGTTCAGTCAGGCTCGCGAGAAGGCAAGGCAGGCAACTTGCATCAGTAATTCCCGTCAATTTGGGACGGCTTTCATGCAATATGTGCAAGACTACGACGGGTTGTTCCCGATGGGGTTTGGGCACGGAACAATTCAGCCTATCTGGCTGTGGAATTTCTGGCATGCCACTCCTCCCAACTGGCGCCCCAGTATTACACCCGCTAACTTTCGTTGGTGGGCGTATCCTGTCCATTGGTCAAACTCTCTGATCCCTTACTTGCGCAACCAGGGCATTTACGCCTGTCCTTCAGGCAGCCCTTTCCGTCTCGGTGTCCCTGATTACGCCAACCCTGTCGTGCCTTGGACGAATGTCACTTTTACTTACAACGGGTTGCTGATGTCTTATCCCGACAGCCAGATTGCCAACCCAGCGATGCTGCCTTTGCTTTGGGAAGGACAAGGCAAAGTTCAGGTAGAAGGCTTCGCCCTCTCCAATGCTGCCCTCCGCTGTGAGGATGGCACTGACCTTAATTGCATTTACAAGCCCCGCACCCAAACAGGTTGCCAGACAGGAAATGGGAGTATGAGCGCGATGTTTGGTGTCGCAGGCACGATGTTCATCCACATGCAGGGAATAGATTGGGTCTTTGCAGACGGGCACGCTAAGTGGCGGCGGGTTGGCACGAATGATTGGCGGGTTGATCCCTACGCCAACTATGATGCCAACGGATTTCCGGCGCAATTTTGGTGGGATGGCTGTCACGCCTGGCTGTTCCGACCCGATTACAACTTCCAGTGAGGTGAAGTTCCATGCGGCAAGAAATCCCCAAACCCCTGGCTGTCTTAATCATCATCGCGGTTGTCGTGGTGATAGCGGCGATAGGTCTCTGGTTTTTGAACCGCCCAGCGCCGACGATTACTGGAGGAACACCCCAAACCTTGAAACCTGCTATCCCTGGGCAGCCTCAACAAGGGCAAGGAGGGCAGCAACCTGCACCTACCCCGACTTACTGAGAGTGAGGAGAAGGGCGGGGCAAATCTGTCTCGCCCTTCTCCTTGCATTGCCATCCCAAGTGGGTGTCCCTTTGCCTTGTCCTCCTTTGAGGTCGTGTCCTTCATTCGGGTTGTTCTCGTTGATGCAGGCGCAGGTAGAGGGCGGTCTCGCGGAGGACGACGGGCAAATCGGCGGCGGGGAAAAGACGGGAAAGAGGCATCGTCAGAAACCACTTGCGGGCGACAGGTTGGGGTTTGCCCTCCTCTAAGAGTTTAGTCAAGGGGGCGGCACCCGCCAAGACGGCGCTGACCGCTCCGACTTCCCGCGCCAACACTTGGCGCAACTCCTCTGTCGCTAAAGCGACGATGACTTGGGCGTAAAAGTCGGCGGGGTCTTCGGCAAGGTCACCGTCGGGCGTGCAGCGGGGTCCCAAGAGGACGAAACGCTGGAGCAAAGTTGCTAAGGCGACTTTGCCGACAGGACGGGCGAAAGTGGACAGGCGGGTGCGCAATCGTAGCGCCTCGGCGACGATGACATCGGTCAAGCCTGAGGGCTTGACAATCAAGCCACTCTCTCGCAGAGCCGTCAAGGTAACGACTTGTCCTAACGCCGCCACCCAACGGCTGAACAAATCGCCGACGGGGAACATCTCCGCTCGGTTGCGTGCCTCCAACAAATCACCCGTCATAAGTCGTGCCACGATGACGCCTATCCGCTGACCATCCACTTCCACAGCCGTCAAAGACCATCGCACACCCGATCGCCCCCTCGTCCTTCGTTTCTGAAAGGATGCCGCCATGTGAGGTTACACATTGTAGGACGCTTCGCGAGGGAGGGACAGGATGCGGCGGACGACCCGCAACAACTCGTCGGGGTCAAAGGGCTTGAGGAAGTAACTGTCTACGCCCAATCGCCAACCCTGCAGCATCGTTTGGGGAGAATCGTCCACCGAGATGATGATGACAGGCACCGATTGAAGGTGGGCATCATGGCGCATCTCCCAAAGGACATCCAAGCCCTCCAGTTTGGGCAAGTGCAAGTCCAAGAGCACCAAATCCCAACGACGAGCCCGCAGGTGGTCTAAGGCTTGCAACCCATCTTGGGCGACCTCCACTTCCAAGCCCTCTCGTTCTAAGAGCAAGCGAAGAAGTTCCATGAGGGCAGGGTCGTCTTCCACGACCAACACGCGCTTGCTCGGCAAACGGCTCACCTCCTTTGTCTTTAGCGTCCTTCCGATGACCGACAAGTTTTCTGCCATGAAAAGGGCATTCCTTTCAAGCGATGGCAAAGATGGCAGCATCGGGAGTGGCTTGGAACTGATGGCGCCAGCGCAACAAATGTCTCAGGGCTGTCTCCAAGTCGGGATAAGCGAAGGTGAAACCCGTCGCTAAGGCGACCTTCGGTAACACCCGTTGGCTATGCAGCAAAACATCCGCCATCTCCCCGTAAAGCAACCGCAAGGCGAAAACAGGCACGGGGAAAAGCGCGGGTTTGCCGACCACCTTCGCCAAGAGGCGGGTGAACTCCCGATTGCGGACAGGCTCGGGAGCGATGACATTCATCGGTCCACGCACGGCGTCGTTCTTGACGGCGTGCAGGACGAGGCGGGCAGCGTCTTGCCGATGCACCCATGACATCCATTGCTGCCCGTTGCCCAACCGCCCACCGATGCCCCATTCAAAAAAGGGCAATAAGCGTTCCAATGCCCCGCCCCCCACGCCCAAGACGACGCCGAAGCGGCAGCAGACCACTCGCACCCCCAACTCCGTCGCCCGTTGGGCTTCCTCTTCCCACAGTTGGCACACTTCTGCCAAAAAACCGTTCCCTGGCGGTGCTTCTTCGGTCAACTCTTCCTCGCCTCGGTCTCCATAGTAACCCGTCGCCGAGGCATTGACAAGGACTTTGGGCGGCTGAGCGGTTTGGCGCATCGCTTCCACTAAATGGCGGGTCGTCAAAACTCGTGAGTCGCGGATGCGTTGTTTGGCGGCGGGCGTCCACCGTTGGGCGACGGTTTCACCCGCTAAGTTGATGACGGCATCCACGCCTTCCAAAAGTTGGGGCGGAAGAGGGGCATCCATCAAATCCCAAAGGACGGGGCGAACCCAAGGGGGCATCTGGTCGGCTTCTCGTTGCCGACGGGTAACGACAACTAAGTCAAGGTCATTCAACTCTTCCAAACATCGCGCCATCACGGCACGCCCGATGAAACCCGTCCCACCGATGAGAACGATGCGCATCTCCTTCGTCCCTCCTTGTGACGGACGCCGTAATTGTGCCATGCCTCAAAATTTTGGGGGTGACAAAAGGATGACGGAAATGCGTCCGAGACTGACTCTGCATCCGACTTTGAAACCGACGATACGGCACCCCTCGCCCCTTTGGCAACAAGCCTTTGCTTCCGAGCAAGAGGCTCAACGCCTCATCCATTGGTTGGAAACTCATCCCCTCTTTCAAACCCTGCAATCGGAGGGCATCATTCGCAAAGTCCGTTGGACGCGCTACTTGCCCCGCGAACGCTACCTCGCCTACATAGAACGCCATGCCATCGCCTTCGTCCATCGCCACCGCCTCTATGAGCACCCCGAATGGCAACTCCTTCTAACGCACCCTGACGCTGAAGAGTTTCTGGGCGATTTAGCGAAGCGGTGGGGACTGCCCGAACGGGAATTGCGCAGGGTCGTTCGGTTCCTACGCGCTCAACCCAAACCGCCCCAAGAATTGCTCATTGCCGATGTGAGCCCTGAAGAAGTGTCCGCACCCCTTGCCATCGGCGAGGCAGACTTCAGCGAAGTGGTTGACCTTGTCGCCGCCTTCGTTCGCCGCTACGGCATCAGCCAACAAGATTTCGTGGATTACTTGCTCAGCGGGCGCTATTCCGCACGGCAAATTGCCGAACGCTTTGGTTGCACCATCGCTGAAGCCCAAGCCTTAATAGAGGCACTGGACCGTTTGGAACTGCAGGAGATGCTTGGCGAACCGACTGTGGCTCTCCCTTCGCCTGTCATCCCCACCAAGATGTCCGACGAACAACTGTTGGCGGAAGTGTGGGTGGACGAAATGGGACAATTGCGATGGCAGTTCGTTGATGCCCATCTCACCCAGCGCTACCTCGTAGACCGCCAACGGTTGGAGGAATGGAGACGACAGCACGGTGAAAACGCCGAGTTGCCTCAACTCCTCACCGCCCTTCAGGCTTTGAACGAACGCAACAGCACGATAGCGGTGCTCCTTCAGACCCTCTGCCGGTTGCAGCGAGATTTTTTGCGCACGGGCAACCCTTTAGACCTCCGTCCCCTCACTCAAGCGGAAGTCGCTCGGCAAATCGGTTGCCATCGTTCCGTCGTTTGTCGCTTAATCAAAGGGCAATGGCTTAAAACGCCTCATGGGCGCATTGCCCTCGTGGAGTTGTTCCCCAGCCGAAGGGAGGTCATTGCTCGCTTGCATTCTGCCTTCCCTCATTGGAGCGACCGCCAAATTGCCGACTACTTGCGGGAGCGTTTCGGCATCCGCCTCTCCCGCCGTGCCGTCACCTATCACCGCCACCGTGCCGACTCAACCGACGCGCTCCCGCAAAGCGCTTCGCATAGTAAGGGTCGCTGAGGGAGGTGATGACGACGCGCCCTGCCCCGCTGGACGCATGGATGAATTTGCCATCGCCGATGTAAATGCCGACATGGGTGATGCCTCGTCGCCGCGCCGTGTTGCGGAAAAAGACCAAATCGCCCGGACGCAATTGTCCCCTCGGCACGGGAGTGCCCATGCGAAAAAGTTCCGCCGCCGTCCTCGGTGCTCGGATGCCATGACGACTTAGCAGGAAGTGAACGAAGCCCGAACAATCAAACCCGCGAGAGGGCGAAGTGCCGCCGTAACGATAACGCCTGCCCAAATAATGTCGGGCAGCATGGGCAAGGGATGAGGGGTTTGACTGGGGCTCAGAGGCTCTGGCAGGAAGGGAAGGGCGCCGAGATGACCTTGCTTTGCTTTTTCGTCGTTCTTGCACGACATCGGCAAACCCTTTGACTTTCGCCACTTCGCCGCTTCCCTTCGGCGCTCCCATCGCTCCAATCACCAGGCTGGCGAGCACCCCGCCAAGGGTCGCCAGCCGCCACCAAAAATGCGTCGGCATCCTCGCTCCTCCTTTCGCCTCCAATTCGCCGCAACTAAACCGCCATAACCCAACCCTTCGCTTATCGTCACGCGCTAACTTCCGTCATTCGCTATTCGCCAACTCGCTATCGTTCAGGGCTGCGGCAAAGATAGCGCATCCTCGCCGAAGCGTCAAGCCGACTTGAGTGCGTTTGGAAAGTGAGCCGGACAGTTGGGACGAACCACTTTGGTCGTGGCTGATAGCCATTAACCCGACGCTTCCTTCGCTGCTTCGGCGAAAAGCCGACGCTCCGCCCAGCCTTCTACACCCAATAACTCCATGCCCTACAATTGGCTTCGTCAAGGTGATGCCGATGGTGGCAAGGAGGGTTGACGATGCGCCATGACCATCGGTGGCTGAACATCGTGGTCGTTATCTCCGACACTTTTCGCCGCGACCATTTGGGC